>Ga0105048_10000036_pt1 | contig 156614 bp, 99 predicted proteins | sample MAT05_FD_78382 | JGI IMG/M metagenome (GOLD analysis project Ga0105048, IMG submission 78382) | Freshwater microbial communities from Lake Fryxell liftoff mats and glacier meltwater in Antarctica - MAT-05 | ecosystem: Environmental > Aquatic > Freshwater > Ice > Liftoff microbial mat | place...
TCAGCCGTGTTCGCAGCGCCAATTCGGTTCGCGTGTTGGGTATGATCCGGCGCCTGATCGTGAGTTTGGCCAACGCGGCCGTGGATCGAGCCCGTAGAAAGAATCCAAAGACCAAGAAGAATAGCAAAAGCTTCCGCAAGCGCTTTACCTCGGCTCGCGGTGGTCGCGAACGCCTCCATGCCATGATTTTCGCCAAAAACCCTCAGCTCCAGGACCTATGATTTTCAAAGGACGCGTCCTGCCGGTGTTGTCGAATCCTAAATCGACGCTTGCTTCGCCGGTTCCAGCTTCTACTTTGAGCGACTCTTGAACGGGCGCAGCCTGCCCGTTGCGTCAGGAACCAACTAGCACCGATTTTATGGCAGTACCGGCAAACGACATGCGCCGCGGGATGGCGATCGACTACAACGGCGACATCTGTGTGGTTCTGGAAACCCAGCACCGGACCCCGGGCAATCTCCGCGCTTTCATCCAAGCGAGCCTACGCAGCGTTCGTACGGGTAAGTCAATGGATGTGCGATTCAGTTCCGCCGAGAAGGTGGAGGTGATTCCGTTGAACACCGTCAAAATGGAGTTTAGCTACAAGGATGGCGAGGACTACGTGTTCACCAATCCGGAGACTTACGACACCGTGAACTTGACGCCGGACGTCGTCGGCGAGGCCAAGAATTTCCTGATGGAAAACCAGGGGGCAACCATCACCTTCGTCGGAGAGAAACCCATCATCGTCGAGATTCCGGCCAGTGTGATTCTCAAGGTGATTGACGCTCCGGAAGGAGTTAAGGGGGATTCCGCCAACAACGTGATGAAGACGGTGACGGTCGAAACCGGCATCACGGTCCAGGCGCCGCTCTTCATCAAGAACGGCGAACGGATCAAGGTGGATACGCGCACGGGGAAGTACATGGAACGGGCTTGAGGCCCCTATCCCATCGGGGGGCGAGTCGCCGAAACGAACATTGTCGGGTTTCCGGTAAGGCCGGTGGAGAAGGATCAGCAGTGTCAGGCGGGGGAGACGGGGGTCCTTCGCGGCCTGACTTTTTCATGCCCCGGTTCGGCCGGAATCTGGCCGGAATCGAATCGAGTCGTTTTCTCGCGGTCGCCGGGGATCGCTCCACTTCTGCAAGGGAAGACTCGTGCACCAACGAATAACGGCGATCGACCGTAGGAACAGTGATCGCCGTTGAATTGCGGGAAGCCTGAGGGCGGACCGTGGGGTGAGCCAACCTCCATCGACCGTCGGTCTAATCCGACGGTTCGAGCGAACTGCGGACGCCATACTTCTTGACGAGCGCTTGGCAGGCGGCGAGCGGTTTGACACCGGCGGTGCAACTTGGCTCGGAGAGGGAGGACGCTGCGACGGAGATGCCCGTCAGGAGACAGCGGGAAAGGTCCCAGTTCTCATGAAGCCCGAACAGGATGCCTGCGGCGAAGGCATCTCCTGCTCCGGCCGTACCGACGATGTGTTTTTGGGGAACCTTCAGGGAGGACTGCCAGACATCCTCTCCTTTGCGTGTCCGGGCGAAGGCACCTTCAGGGAAGTGAATGACGACCAATTCGCGGATGCCCATCTGCAGGAGGGCTCCGGCAGCATGGCGAAGCGAAACAGTATCCAGGGCGCCGTCATTTTGGCGGATCTTGAATCCCGAGATCTTTCCGGCTTCGTGTTCGTTGACGACCAAGTAGTCCGTGTACTTCAGCGCCGGGACGACGTATTTGGCGTAGCGATCGCTGTCCTCGGTGATGACGTCGAGGGAGGTTTTGAGACCGGCTTCCTGCGCCTTGGCGAGCAGGGCGGAGCCGCGGGTTCCATATTTCTTGTCCGGTTGATCGAGGGCGTCGAGCAGGAGGAGGTAGCCCAGGTGGAAAAGTTTGGCTTTGGACTTGGAAAAATCGAGGTCAGAGCCATCCCAGAGCGCATTGGCACCGCGGAAATGGAAAAACGTTCGGCGCCCATTGGCGACCTCCGTCATCACATCGGTGTACGACGTGGCGGCCTTGTTGGTGGTTTTGAGCTGGCGGATGTCGATCTTTGATTCTCGGCAATCGTTGAGAATGCGCTCGCCAAAGGCATCGGAGCCGACGAGGCCGGCCGCGAGGAGGGGGAAGGTGGCGCCCAGCCGGGCGAGGTCGATGAGAACATTGTAAGGAGCACCTCCCGTACCCAGGGTCTGGCTCTGAATGTTGGCGAGCTTCTCGACCGCGGGGTAAACGTCGACGGTCTTTACCTCGTCGACGATCCAGTTGCCGGCGGCGAGGACGCCGGCTCGAGACGGGCCCTTGTTGGGTTTGGAAATGATGACTGCCATACTAGGTGCCTTCCCATGAGGGCCTTCCCTGTGAGGTTAGCGACGAGATGGCACCCTGGAAACACAATAATCGGGGGCATGAGTGTGTCGTGTCTCACCGGCAACTTGGGCTGGCATGGACCAAGGTTCATGGAGTAGGTACGAGGCATGATCTTGATGGGAATCGGTGATGAAGCTGGAGGTTTGTTGGCACACCAGATCGAGGCGACTCGTGAACTTGGATGGCACCACGTGGAGATGCGAGGCGTGGAGGTGCCTGGGTTCGCCAAGTCCAACTTCCATGACCTGCCGGACGCTGCTTTTGACCAGGCAGCTGCGGAGTGTGCGGCGGCAGGACTGAAGGTTCACTGTTTCGGATCCACGATCATGAACTGGGCCAAGACGGTGGAAACGCCGTGGGACGTCACCTGCGCCGAGGTGAACCGCTGTATTCCCCGGATGAGGCGTCTGGGAACACAGTTCGTTCGGATCATGAGCTTCAAGCCTTCGGAGGACGCCCATCAGATTCCGCGAATCGTCTTCGAAAGGGTCCGCGAGGTGACCAACCGGTTCCTCGACGAAGGTCTCACGCCGGTGCACGAGAACTGCATGAATCACGGTGGGATGAGCTGGCAGCACGCGCTGGAGTTGCTCGATAAATGCCCCGGACTGAAGTGGGTGTTCGACACCGCAAATCCGGTTTTCAACGCGGAACGTTCCAAACCCAGGCCCTGGCCCCAGCAAGATCCGTGGGAGTTCTGGGAACATGTCAGGGATCACGTCGTCCATCTCCACGTGAAGGACGCGACTTGGAACGTCGCCAAAAAGGACGCCGACTACAACTGGCCGGGCGAAGGTGAAGGACGGGTTCGTGACATTCTCCGGGATGCGGCGGCACGTGGCTATCAGGGGGGCGTCTCGATCGAACCTCATATGGTGGTCGTCTTTCACGACGCCGCCTCCAAGGCTGCGAACGAGGGCTCCGCGCGTCAGAATTTCGTCGAGTACGGCCGCCGGCTTGAGAAGTTGATCGCGGAGTTGACTTAGGCGAACCGTCCCGGGTTGGGAGGTGAATCCAATCTGCCTCCAAGCCCTTCGTCTGAATGCTGTCTCAGCTATGAAGCCGAATCTGATCGCCTGGATCCGCACGATTGTCCGCACGGTTTGCCGGATATCCCGTCACCAGCGGGCAGTTGATCGCAGACGTTCGCTACCAGGTCAACGGGATGAAGTTGGAGGCTTCCAACAAGCTGGTCTTGAATGGGTTCAACCTGGGTGCCAAGACCGAGAGCCCGGATGCCATTGATCTGCGGCGCGGATGCGTTTTCGCCTGGAGTAACGGGCAAACATTTCTGGCCCTTTCCAGCGAAAGGTTGGCAACGTGGGCAAGGGTGCGCAGGATTGGCTCATGGCGCAGCGCGTGCTTTTGGAGATCTGTATCGACTCAGTGGAATCTGCGCTGGCGGCGCAACAGGGCGGCGCTGACCGGGTGGAACTTTGTTCCGCTCTTTATGAAGGAGGGCTGACGCCCAGTGCGGGACTGCTGGAGGTCGTCCGCGAGAGGGCGAACATCGGCGTGGCGGCGATGATCCGGCCTCGTGGAGGGGACTTCTGTTACTCCGACGACGAATTCGCGGTGATGGAGCGGGATATCGTTCGGGCGAAGGAGTTGGGGGCCGATGTCATTGTTTTGGGTCTGCTGAATCCGGACGGAACCGTCGACCGATTGCGGACGGCCAAGCTGATCGAACTGTCGAGGCCGCTTCCGGTTACCTTCCATCGGGCGTTTGACATGGCTCGCGACCCGTACGAAGCCCTGGACGATGTATTGGAATTGGGAGCGGAACGGTTGCTGACCTCCGGGCAGGAGAAGTCCGCGGTGGAGGGTATGGACCTGATCGCGGACCTGGTGGAGCGGGCGGGAGATCGATTGGTGGTGATGCCCGGTGGAGGGGTGACGGAACGGAATCTGAAGAAGATCCTGGCTCACACCGGGGCCCGGGAGATTCATGGATCGGCGAGTGGATCGCGCGAGAGTCGGATGGCATACCGGAACACCCGCGTGTTCATGGGTGGCCAGATGGGCCCACCTGAATTCTCGATCAAACAGGCGGATAGCAACCGTGTCCGATCCTTTCGGTCGTTGGCCAGCTGACTGTCGTTTCCCTTGCAGCGCGGATCGCTTTACCGGGAGGATCGCCCGTCGTTGATCGTTTATGGCTCACGTTAAACTGCACATTCCCGGACCCGTCGAAGTCAGTCCTGAAACGTTCGCCGCCTTTTGCCGGCCCATGATTGGGCATCGCGGGCAGGGCTTTAAAGACCTGTACGGCAAGGTGCAGCCGCAGCTCCAGGCGTTGTTGGGGACTGGGCAGTTGGTCTACTTGAGCACATCCTCGGCGTGGGGAGTGATGGAGGCCGCCATTCGTAACCTCGTGCAGAAGAAGGTTTTGACCTGCATGTGCGGGGCATTTTCGGACAAGTGGTTCGACGTCGCGAAACGTTGCGGCAAGACCGCCGAGGCGTTGCAGGTCCCGTGGGGCTCACCGGTGTTGGCCGAGGAAGTCGATCGCCGGTTGGCGACCGGTGGCTTCGACGCCCTGACGCTGATTCACAACGAAACCAGCTGCGGGGTGATGAGCCCGCTCGAATCGATTGCCGCCCTTAAGCGCAAGTACCCGGACGTTCTGTTCATTGTCGATACCGTGAGCTCACTCAGCGCGGTGCCGATGCAAATGGACCATTTGGGCATCGATGTCCTGCTGGCGGGTGTTCAGAAGGCGCTGGCGCTGCCCCCCGGGCTCGCTCTGTTCGCTTGTTCGGCGGCGGCGTTGGCACGGTCAGCGCAGGCAGGCGATCGCGGTTACTATTTCGACTTCATTGAGTTCCAGAAGAACGCCGAGCAGAACATGACGCCGAGCACGCCCAGCGTGAGCCATGTGTATGCGCTGGCGGCCAAACTCGATGCAATCCATGCGGAGGGTCTGGAAGCTCGTTATGCGCGCCACCAGCAGACGAATCAGACGCTGCGGGATTGGGCGAACCAGAACGGATTCACCCTCTTCCCGGAGAATGGATACGAATCCAGGACGCTGATTTGCGTCAATAATGGGGCCAAGCCCGGTGGGCGGACCATTGATGTGGCGAAATTCCAGAAACTGGTGAAAGACCGCGGGATTCTCATCGATGGCGGCTACGGGAAGATTAAGGGCACAACGTTCCGCGTTTCGAACATGGGTGACGAGACTCCGGCGACGATCGATTCCCTGGTGGCAGTGTTGGATGAGTCCCTGAAGTTGCTCTGACCCCAGGGAATCCGAGAGATCGAACTGGCGATATCCGGCTCCCTTCCCTAAACTCCCCGCCAGACATGAGACCGAATGCCCTGTTGATTGTGGGAGCCATCGCCGCAGCTGGAAGTATCGGCGTTTCCGCGGGCACCAACGGATTCACGGTGCCTGCTTTTCGAGGCCAGCCGGGCTCGACGTTCTCGGGATGGGAGAATTTCGCTGTCGCTCTCGGAAATCCTGGGAACCAAGGCGATCTCGCCGGCAGTTCGACCTCCTCAACGCTTCTGCAGTTGGCACCGGGTGCCTCCGTTCTGGGGTCGGGCAACATCTACAACGGCGCCGAAAAGAGCCAATTCGAGATCCGCTATTCCCAGTCGGAATCCATCTCGGATGTGGTGCTCCAGGTTCGAACGCTGGGAACCGAGTTGAACTATGACTCCGTCCGCCTGTTCGCCTGGACGGACAGCATTGGCGTGGCTCGGACGGAGTTGGATCGCCTCTCGTTTGGACCACCTCCGCCGGCGCCGGGAAGCGGGTTTGGCGTCTCCAGTCAGTGGACGTGGGATCTATCGGCCTTGGACGCCAATTCCTTCGCGATTTCGTTCGACGCCGAGGACATCAACCTGAGCCTCGATTCGGCCACTTTGGATGTTCGGGCTGTACCCGAGCCGGGTCCGCTCGTGTTGGGTTTGGTGGGTTTGGTGGCTCTGGGGTTGTTCCGTCGGCGGGACTGATTCATGGGACGCGAAGCGGCCACGGGCGTCGGCGTCGCGGCAAGGCACGGAATGCACTCACGCATAGGGGTGGACCGGAGCCGAGGTGGCTCGCATCGCGGCGTTCCTCCAAGAGATACGATGAAGACTTCGGAGTTCTGGGGGGCTAGCGCATTCAGGACCCGGCTTTACCACGGGGAAGGCTGGCGAAACCTGAGGTTCCTCATTCTCGCTTTGATCGCCTTCGTTTTGGCGGGGAATCTGAGCTCCGGTGGACAGTTCATGGTCGCTCCAGCCGAGCCGACGATGGATCGTTGGATGTATCCCTTCGAATTCGGTCCGGCCACCAGGCCGAACGCACCGACCTTTGGATCGTTCGACTCCCGCTTTGACACAAGAGACGCGGAAATGATGATGGGGTGGGATACCGGCGATTCGGTGCGGACCAATGCCGGCGCGTCGCGGTACTTGTTGCGCAGCGCGCGGGTGACGCTCACCTCGATCCCGCCGGGGCCTGGCTCGTCCCTGATGCCGTTCATTTACGATCCGACCCACGATATCTTCGCCACCTACATGACGAACGCTCCCGGGGCGGTTCCGGACTCGGATCCCGGCAGGCCCATCGAACTCTTTGGAGTTGGATTCAGGGGAGGGTTCACGATCGAAACGTTTCTGGAGGACTCGAGGTTCGGCCCACTCGGACCGATCAAGGGAGACACGATTTCAATCGGAACCCGGAATGCTTACGCGGCGATCTTTGGCCGGGATGGCGAGTTGATGGACATCGCGAATCATGTCGGGCAGACGAACGCCGCGTGGACGACACCCCCTTTCGAAGCTCCGCCCTGGTCGGTAGGAACCACCACCGACGCGTTGCCCGGTGGGGAAATGCCCGGTGGCGGCCGAATGGCGTTCTCCATCGACCTTGGGGATCCGTTGGTCGCGGGATACTTCCAACGGGCCCTCGACATGGGGAAACTTCGACTGATGGTCAGTTCCCTGTCGCCTGCCGGCCAGAGCACGCCCGGGGGAACGGGGGTGGGCGGCAGTGGCGCCTATCCCACGTGGGCGACCAAGGAGAATCTCCTCTATGATCCCCCTTCGCTGGAGATCGAAGGGACCCTGGTCGCGGACACCGATTCAGATGCAGACGGTTTGCCGGACGATTGGGAACGTTTCTGGCTGGGGAATCTCGACGGAACGTCGGCGGATGACCCCGACGGCGATGGCCGCTCTCATCGCGACGAATGGATCGCGGGGACGGATCCCCGTGATGAAGCGAGCGTGCTTCGCATCGTCCAGCATGGATTGGGTCATGGGCTGGCCTGGATCCGTTTTTTGATCGCGTCCAGCCGGACCTATCGGATCGAGCGGAGCGTGGATTTGTCGACCTGGGTTGCGGCAGAAGGCACGACGAGCTTTCCGGAGCGCGGGATGGCCGAATGGCGGTCGTCCGGGGTGGAAGCGTCGTCGGGAGGCTTTTTCCGGGTGCAGGTCGAGTAAGGGGAATCGAAGAGGCGATGGTGGTACAACCGGATCGTTGGCTGAGGCATCCGTGCGCCGATTCTGGGCAAGGCACGCTGTTTTTCCCGTGTGACGACCCGCGAACTCCCGTGGTTTTTGGCTGCAACATCATCGCGAAGCCGCACAGGCTTAGCGCCACATGGACCCCTCGGAGTTGCCGATCCAGCATTTGCTTTCACTTCCGCCGTCGATGGCGAAGCGATTTGGCGACTTGGAGGGCAGGCCTTTACCGGATTGGTACGCGGGCCACGATCCGCTGGGCAGCCCACTGGGTTCTGGCGGTGGGACTGCGCACCTGTTGGTCGAGGCATGGCGTTCGACCGGGCAGGGGAAGTCGTGGCCTGTCTGGTTGCGGGAGAGTCGAAAACTGATCCTCCACGCGGGCGGCCAAAGCCGTCGCCTGCCGGCCTATGCGGCGACCGGCAAAGTGCTGATGCCATTTCCCGTGTTTCGATGGGGCCGAGGTCAGCGGTTGGAACAGACCCTGCTTGAGGTTCAACTTCCGGACTACCGGCGGGTCATGGAACAGGCCCCGGAGGGCTATGTGGCCATGCTCGCCAGCGGCGATGTCCTCCTGCGGTTTGCGGCCACTTTGCCCGCCTTTCCATCGGTCGACGTGTTGGGTCTGGGAATGTGGACGACGCCGAAGCAGGCGCGGGATTTCGGGGTGTTCTTTGTACCCCGTCGGCGTCCCACCGAGTTGTCCTTCTTTCTCCAGAAACCATCGCCGGAACGAATCAAGACGCTCGCGGCCGAACACCTGTTCATGGTGGACACGGGAATGTGGCTTCTGAGCGAACGGGCGGTGGCCGTCTTGATGGAACGTTGTGGATGGAATCCGGTGACGGCGACATTCGAAGGAGGGCACGCGATGGCGTATGAGTTTTATGCCGATTTCGCCCTGGGTTTGGGGACGAATCCATCGCGGCCAGACGCCGCCTTGGCAGGATTGACGAGTGCGGTGGTGGGATTGCCGGAGCCGGAGTTCCATCATTTCGGCACGAGCCGACAAATGATCGACTCGTTGTCGGCCTTGCAGAATCGGCAACTGGATCAGACCCAGATGGGGAATCCAGTGGGTAGCTGGCATCCCGATCAGTTTGTTCAGAACGCGCGACTGCACCGCGGAGTTCACCGGGAGGAAAACCATACCCTGTGGGTCGAGAACAGCGTGGTACCGGACACGTGGACCTTGAGCCACGGTCACGTCCTCACCGGGATTCCCGCCAATACCTGGAAACTGCGGATAGAGCCTGGTGCCTGCCTGGACCTGATTCCGGTGGGCGACCGCGAGTGGTGCGTTCGTTTCTATGGGATCGATGATTCGTTCTCCGGCGCGGTGGGGGACCCGGCCACGACGCTCTTGGGGGCGCCCCTGGGTCGCTGGTTGGAGCGACGGGGACTGTCGATTTCAAACCTGCAGGACGTCCCGATCGGGGGATTGGACATCCAGCGCGCGCCGCTCTTTCCGGTGCTGGAACAGGACGCGATGGACGGTGATTTCCTGGAGTGGCTGATGCATGCGCAACCGGTAGCGTCGGAGACCGCGCAGCGGCGATGGCGGGACGGAAAGCGTCTTTCGGCCCGGGATGCGCAAGCGGCGGTGAACCTCGACCGCTTGTACCAGCAGCGTGCGGAACTGCGTCAGGACGCACTGGACGCGATCCTGCGACATCGCAAGTGGAGTGTGTTTTACCGGCTCGATCTGGAGAGGACAGCCCGTCTGTTCGCGGACTCCGGCAAACCCCTTCCCTCAGAAGCGGGCGAGGGTGAGTCGGAGGCCCTGGATCGGGTGCATGATGCGATGTTCCGGGCGGCCGTGATGCGGCATCGTCGGGATCCGTTGGCCGGCGACGCGGAGGGCAGAGCATTTCAGGTCTTAAGGGAGGTCATCGTGCGCGAGGCGCAACTGAACCCGGTCCGCCCGCGGGTGAATGTGGTGGAGGATCAGATTGTGTGGGCAAGAAGCCCGGTGCGTTTCGATCTGGCGGGAGGGTGGACCGACACGCCTCCTTACTGCCTGGAGCACGGTGGCCAGGTGGTGAACGTCGCGGTGGACCTGAACGGACAGCCGCCCATGCAGGTGTTTGCCCGCTTGAGCGCAAGGCCGGAGATCGTCCTGCGCTCGATCGATCTGGGTGTTGAAAGCCGGGTACGGACGTACGAAGAACTCGACGGCTACGGAACACCCTCGGGCGCGTTTTCCTTGGTGAAGGCGGCGTGCGCCCTGGCAGGATTTCTGCCACGATTCCACCTGGATGGCGGCTATGGATCGCTGGAAGAACAATTGCGCGATTTTGGCGGAGGATTGGAACTTTCGGTGCTCGCGGCCGTGCCGAAGGGCTCCGGATTGGGTACCAGCAGCATTCTGGCGGCAACGGTCCTGGCGGCCCTCAGCGAGGTCTGCGGCCTGGATTGGGATCGCCAGGACTTGTTCCATCGCACGCTGGCCTTGGAGCAGATGATCACCACCGGTGGCGGTTGGCAGGATCAGGCAGGGGGGATTTTTGGCGGGCTGAAGCTGGTCGAAACCGGCCCGGGACTGACCCAGGTGCCGCGGGTCCGGTGGCTGCCGGAAACGCTTTTCGGGGTTGAGAACGCGAACCGCCGAATCCTGCTCTATTACACCGGCCTCACGCGTCTCGCGAAAGGCATTCTCGAGGAGATCGTCCGTGGCATTTTTCTGAACTCCCCCGAACACCTGCGCACCCTTCAGGAAATCGCGGCGAGCGCCTATTCGACGTCGCTGGCCCTGGAACGGTGCGACTATTCGGGGCTCGCCGGAGCGATACGCAACACCTGGCGGCTCAAACAGAAGCTCGACGGCGGGACCAACCCACCCGAAGTGCAGGCCATTCTTTCCGCCGTGTCGGAGGACCTTGTGGCCGCGAAATTGCCCGGTGCCGGAGGGGGAGGGTTTTTGCTGATGCTCGCCCGCGATGAAGACGCCGCTGTTCGGATTCGCCGGAAGTTGTCGGAGCGGCCTCCCAACCGCCGGGCGCGCTTCGTCGATTTCAGCGTCTCGTCGAGCGGCCTGAAGGTGACCCGCAGCTAGCGCCATGAATCCGGAGGCTGAGAAACCATGCATGCCGCCCCTGAGCGCTGCCACGCTTTACCTGGTGGCGACGCCCATCGGTAATCTCGAGGACATGACGCCTCGGGCGGTTCGGACGCTCCGTGAGTGTGATGTGGTGGCGGCGGAGGACACGCGACGGGCCGGGATGCTCCTTCAGCGTTTCGGGATGCATCGGCCGCTGATCAGCTACCATCGGTTCAACGAGGCGCGGCGCAGCGAAGAGATTCTGTCGCGGCTGGGCCGGGGCGAGACGGTGTCGCTGGTGACCGACGCGGGCACTCCTGGAATCAGTGATCCGGGCCAGCGCATCGTGGCCGCGGCGGTTGCCGCAGGATTCCGGGTGGAGTCGGTTCCGGGAGCGTGCGCGGTCATCACAGCACTGGCGGCGAGCGGGTTACCGACCGAGGAGTTCCACTTTGCCGGATTCCTTCCTCACAAGAGCGGACAGCGTCGGCGCGAACTGGAACGGCTCCGTCAACTCCCGGGCACGCTGGCGCTCTATGAATCGCCTTTCCGCATCGAGCGATTGTTGGGTGAACTGGCGGAGTTGATGCCGGAACGTTCGGTGGTTCTCGCACGCGAACTGACCAAGAAGTTCGAGGAATTCCTGCGCGGCACGGCACCGGACCTGCTAGAGCGAACCCGGGGTCGATCATGGAAGGGGGAACTGACGGTTCTCATCGGGCCATCGGGAGTCGGTTCGAAGGCTGAGTCCATGCCGAAGGGAGTGGTGACGGCGCTATCGGGTGAGGCTGCCATCGTACAACCCTCCTCAACGGCACGACCGTTGGTTCGGCTGGCGCTGGCGCAGATGCGGGTGGAACCAGGTCGGCCAGACGAGAACTTGGCCCGGGCGGAAGCGGAAATCTGTCGAGCCCGGGAAAGCGGTGCTGAGATCGTGCTGCTTCCGGAGGTCCTTGATTTCGGATGGACCCATCCGTCCGCCCGCGACGGGGCAGGCACCGTGCCGGAGGGCGAGACCAGCATGCGGCTGGCGGCTGCGGCGGCGACCTATGGCATCCACGTGTGCGCCGGACTTGCCGAACGTTTCGCGGAGAAGCTCTTCAACGCCGCAGTCCTGTTCGGCCCGGACGGTGAACTACTCCTTCATCACCGCAAGATTCATGAAATTCCCTTCGCACGGGAACTGTATGCGACCGGTGATCGACTCGGTGTGGTGGATACACCTCTTGGCCGCCTGGGATTGATGATCTGCGCCGACGCATTGGCACCTGGGGGGGTGGTGACGCGAACCCTGGCGGCGATGGGGGCTGATCTGATCCTTTCGCCCTGCGCCTGGGCGGTTCCTCCCGACCACGACAACGAGCTGACGCCGTACGGGACACTCTGGAGGGAGCACTATGCTCCCGTGGCTCAGGAGCATGGATTATGGATCGCGGGGTGCAGCAATGTGGGTCCAGTCGTGGAGGGTGAATGGCGAGGATGGCGCTGCATTGGCAACTCGATTGTAGTGGGACCGGAGTGTGGTTTTGTCCGCGCCTGCAGCCATGGTGTTAATGCTACGGAACAGATAGTTGTGGAGATTCCGCGCCGTCTGAATTGACGGTCGCCGCCTGCTGTACGCGCGGTGGTTTGGGCATTCTTTGTCATTAGGATTTCTGCTTGGAATGCTGGTCTCGTATGAGATTTTCTCCTCAAAAGTCTCGACAGGATAGTCGCGCTGCCGGCAACATCTTCCCGGTAGTTGATCTAATGGAGAACGGATTATGGATAGACACCGCTCACTCAAACGACTCTTGCCCCTACTCTTGATGGCGTTGGTCGGCATCCCCTTGCTGTCGCAGGCAGGGGAAGCCGACATCAAATTGCCGGATTTAACCCAGGTGAAATTCGACGGACTGGGCGGTGTAGGAGGCATCACCCTGATGTACGTCGGTATTCTGATCTGCGGCATCGGAGCGGCCTTCGGGTTGATCCAGTATGCGCAGACGAAGTCCCTGCCGGTGCATGAATCCATGGCCAAGGTCTCGAACAGTATCTGGGAGACCTGCAAAACCTACTTGTTCACCCAGGGCCGGTTCCTGGCGATCCTGTGGGTCCTGATCGCCGCGTGCATGGTCTACTACTTCATGGCGTTGTCGCATGAGAGTCTTGGCAAGATGATGGTGATTCTTCTGTGCTCGATCCTGGGTATCCTGGGTTCGTACGGCGTGGCGTGGTTCGGAATCCGGATCAACACCGTGTCCAATTCGCGCACGGCCTTCTCGGCGCTGCGCGGCGACCCGCTGGCGACGCTGGGCATTCCGCTAAGGTCCGGGATGTCGGTGGGGCTCCTTCTGGTGTCCGTCGAGTTGTTCTTCATGATCAGTATCCTGATTTTCCTTCCCCGGGATATGGTCGGGCCGTGCTTCATCGGGTTCGCGATCGGTGAATCTCTGGGAGCAGCGGTGCTCCGTATTTGCGGCGGTATCTTCACCAAGATCGCCGACATCGGGTCGGACCTGATGAAGATCGTGTTCAAGTTGCCCGAGGACGATCCGAAGAATCCGGGCGTGATCGCGGACTGCACCGGCGACAACGCGGGTGACTCGGTCGGACCGACGGCGGATGGGTTTGAGACGTACGGCGTGACCGGCGTGGCCCTGATCGCGTTTCTGTCGCTGGCCCTGGCGGCGAGCCCGATGATCTGCGCGACCCTGATCATTTGGCTATTTGTGATGCGTGCGTTGATGATCGTGACGTCGTTGATGTCGTACTTCGTGAACGAAGCGCTCAGCAAGGCGATGTTTGGTGGCAAGAAGGACTTCGACTTCGAAGCGCCCCTGACTCACCTGGTATGGATTACCTCGGGGATTTGCATCGCGGTGACCTTTGTGGCGAGTTACGTGTTGCTGGCCCATCAGACTGGGTTCAACCCGAACCTATGGTGGGTGCTCTCCGTGATCATCAGTTGCGGGACGGTGGCCGGGGCATTGATTCCTGAGTTCACCAAGATCTTCACCAGCACGAATTCGCGGCACGTGAAGGAAATCACCAACTGCTCGAAACACGGCGGTGCCTCGTTGAACATTCTCTCCGGTTTCGTCGCGGGCAACATGTCGGCCTTTTGGATGGGCCTGGTGATCATGGCCCTGATGTTCGTCTCGTATTACTTCTCACAGAATCCCGCGCTGCTGGTGATCATGCCGGAGAAGTTCGTCTTCGCCGCCCCGATCTTTGCGTTCGGTCTGGTTGCGTTCGGGTTTCTCGGAATGGGTCCAGTGACCATCGCGGTCGACAGCTACGGCCCGGTTACGGACAACGCGCAATCGGTGTATGAGCTGAGCCAGATTGAAGGTCGCAAGGGTATCGCCGAGGAGATCCAGAAGAACTTCGGGTTCAAGGCGGACTTCGAGAATGCCAAGTATCAACTGGAGAAGGGCGATGGCGCTGGCAACACATTCAAGGCGACGGCGAAGCCGGTGTTGATCGGCACGGCGGTGGTGGGTGCGACGACGATGGTGTTCGGCATCATCATCTTGCTCGAGAACATGTTCGGGAATGTGATCACCAAGTTGAGCATCGTTCAGCCCGAGATCATCCTGGGGCTGATCATGGGTGGTTCGGTGATCTACTGGTTCACGGGTGCATCCTGCCAGGCGGTGGTGACCGGCGCCTACCGGGCGGTGGTCTACATCAAGGAACACATCAAGCTCGATGTCACGACGGCTTCGGACAAGGACAGCAAGGAAGTGGTTCGGATTTGTACGGAGTACGCCCAGAAGGGCATGTGGAACATCTTCATCGTGGTGTTCTGTTTCGCCCTGGCCTTGCCGTTCTTCAATCCCTACTTCTTCATCGGATACCTGATCGGAATCGCCTTCTTTGGGCTGTTCCAGGCCATCTTCATGGCGAATGCCGGCGGAGCCTGGGATAACGCCAAGAAGATCGTGGAAGTGGACATGCGTCAGAAGGGCACGGAACTCCATGCGGCGACCGTCGTGGGCGACACCGTGGGCGACCCGTTCAAGGACACCTCGTCGGTGGCGCTGAATCCCGTGATCAAGTTCACCACCCTGTTCGGCCTGCTCGCGGTGGAAACCGCGGTGACGATGACCAACCAGACGGCGAAGACTGCGATCGGTGTCGTGTTCTTCCTCGTGGCACTGGTGTTCGTCTACCGCTCGTTCTACGCCATGCGCATTCCGGACGACGAGACGACCAACGTCTGATTCTATCGGAAGGGCGCCGGGCGCCCTTCATTAGCTTACCCCATGCCGCGCCGACGAGGCGCGGCCTTTTTTGTTTTGTCTACTTGCCCGGAGCCCGGACGATGACGTCGACGAGCTCACCCGGGTGGACCTGAAGTTCCGGCGGAATGGAGACCGAGAAAGCGAGGCCGCGGTCGAGCTCATTGTCGAATCCCCGCAACCGCAGGGTGGAGGAGATCAGTTCAAGGTCCCTGCCGACGTTGGAAATCTCGGATTGGCCGATCTGACGGATGACCCCGCGGGTTCGAATCTCGACCGGCATCCCTGGATGGGGTTCAAGGCTCAGGGGTTGGCGCACGTAGGCGATGATTCGCGTAGAATTCGGAGAGGAAACGACGGCGATGACGGCACCCGGGGCGATTCGTTCGCCGGGAGTGCCTGCGATCGTGTGGACGACTCCGTCGATAGGCGCACGAAGGTAAACGGTTCCCTCGTGTTGCAGCTGGGTTTCCTGGGCTGAAAGGGATTGGCCCAGGACATCCAGGGCATCGTCGCGTTCCTTGCGATTGGCGGCGTCCAGGCGTTTCAGGGAGATTTCGAGACCGTCGGCGAGTCGGGAGCGTTCCTCCACTTCGACGACCAGGGCGTCGTGCACTGCTTGGGCATCGTCGAATTCGGAATTGGCGACGACGCGGGCTTCGAAGAGCTGTTTGACCCGTTCGAGGTCCCGTTTGGCATTCTCGAGCTGAACGCGTGAGGTGGCCAATTCGACCCGGGCTTCGAGCCAGCGGACTCGAAGGCCCTCGAGGTTTTGGTCATTGCGGGATTCGTCCAGGGACATCCGGGAGCGGAGCAGGTAGAGCTCGCTTCGCAGAATTTCGACGGAGCGCCCGACGGCGTCGGGGTCAACGACCTGCAGGGTGGCGATGGGTTGGCCGTTGGTGACTTGCTGCCAGCGTTCGACGTGCAGTTGGGTGAGGGTGCCACCTTCAAGGGTGGCGACGTTGGCTTGGATGGGTTCAACCTCCCCGGGCAGAAAAGTACCGGTGAATCGCTGGTTCCAGAGGTAGGCTGCCCCGGCGCCGGCTGCGACGAAGGCGAGGACGGGCAGGGCGCGGTGGCAGAATTCTCGGAGGAGATGTCCCGGCGGGCTTGGGATCGGTTCGAGCGGGTCCATTTCAGAGTTCAGATTCATCTTCGGCCTTGACGCTAGTGACGCGGGAAACGCCATCGAGACCGCGGAGTTCGGAAAGCAGATCGGGGGTACGGTCGGTGTCCCTAAGCAGGAGACGGTACGAGAGGTCGATTCCGCCATGGCCTTCGTTGGTGCGCTGGCTGGCCCGCACGAGGCTCCGGCTGTGGCGGTTCAACAATCGGTCGAGGGAACCGATTTCGGGCAACGGCCGGGACCAATGGAGGTTCAGGATGATGTCATACCGATGGCGGGCACCAAAGTTGGTGATCTTGAGGTAGGCGAAGATCGCGATGGCAAACAGGCATCCGACGACGGTTGTGGCGTACTTCTGGGTGCCGGACGCCATGCCGAGCACGATGGTGGTAAGGATGTAGCTGGTATCGAGGGTGTCGCGGAGGATGTTCCGGAACCGGACGATGGCGAAGACGGCCATCAGGCCGAAGGCGGTTACCAGGTTGTTGGCCAGCACCTGCATGACCATGGAAACCACCACCGGGATGACGATCAGGGAGTTAACGAAACTCCGGGAATAAGAGAGTCCCGGGTGGGTGAACATGTACGTCCAGGCGACCGACTGGCCGCAAAGGAAAGCCAGCAGCATTCCCAAAAGAACCGTTGCGAAATCGGTGGGTACGGCGGCCAGGTCAGCGGATCGGAGCCATTCCATGAGGTGGGAGTGTTAGGCAGCCGACAGGGTCGGGGAGGATTCGGGGCGCACGGCGGGGTCTTGCCGGAACGATTGTTCTTGGGCGATCCACGCTTCCGGGCCCGCTTCGACCAACGATCTCACCCGGGGTTCGCCATAACAGGTGATCCCATCGGCGTACTTCGCGGCCGACGCCTGTTGGAGTCCGAAAACGCGGACCAACTCATTCCACCAATCGGGAAAACGCCCGGTGAACTTGAGCTCGAGAATTACCCGTCGGCCAAATACGTGCACCGGATCGAGCATCGTGGCCAGCATCCGGGTGGTGGGGTCCGGCTCAAAATAGACATCACGATCCATGGTGACGCGGACCGAATTGTCCCGGGGGCTCATCCAGGCCTCGCGCAGGTAGGCGACGTGGGCAGTAGGACGGGCTTGGAGCTCGGTCATCAATCCGAGGAAGCGTTGGATCCCCGCAAGATGTCGGGGGTCCGTCGACGCGATCTCATTGGGTTCCGGAAGTTGTCCGGCCAGGACACGGTCAACGGCATCGCGCCGGACCGCGCCGCGCTGTTTGATGATCGCGTTGTTCATGCGCCGCTTGATTTCGAAATAGACGGGCGCGCTGGGGCGGTTTTCGTAGAAGCGAACCCTTAGCTTAAACCGGTTCTTGGTGCCGTTGATGGTTTGACGAAACGTGGCGAGGGTGGGCGAATCGAGGTACAGGCTGTGGACCGGGTAGGACAGGTTGGGGCGAGTCGCGCCGAATTCATCGACCTCGAGGTAGGAGCTGATGAAATCCCGGACGGCCAACGCCCTCTCGTCGCTGATCTGGTATTTCAGCTCGAGACGCTGCAACTGCATACGGTCTGGGCTCATGATTGCGAACAAGGCACGCCGTCGGATCGGCGTCTAATCGTAACCGAATTGCAACGTCGTGTCGGAAAGCGACGTGCTCCAGCAAACTGCCTCATCTCCTTCCAGCCGACAAGGGCTGAGGGTTAGCCCTCATGTCGGAAGTTCGGCAAGAGACTGTAGAATCTGGTGCTCCTTGTTCACCCATTCGACGAGGCGGTGTCGGTGTTCCTCCAGCACTTTCGCGGGCACTTTCTGGGCGAAGCTTGGGTTCGCGAGCTTCTCCTGGACCTTGGTGATCTCGGTTCGAACCCTCTCGATTTCCTTGGAAAGCCGGCTGCGTTCGGCAGCGGTGTCCACCAACCCGGCGAGGGGCAGGAAGAGATCGCCCAAGGCGTTGGAAGCCATCGGCGTCGCCTGGTCGGCTTTCCATGATCGGTCCACCGTTTCCAGAGTCTCAGCGTTCAAAAGAATGCGAAGCACGGGCAGTTCCCTGGAGTCCAATTCACCCGCCGGACGGAGGATGAACCGGACCTTTTTGTTGCTGGCAACGTTGAATCGGACCCTGAGGTTGCGGCCGAGCGAGACGAGTTCGTACTTGGCGTTGGCCAATTGATCCGCCGTTTCGTCCAGGCCCCACGCCCTAATTTCTTCGGTCAGGGGCTTCGGCCATCGCGCGGTCATGAGGGTCACACCGCCTTGGTCGGCGGGCATATCCTGGGCATATCCCAGTCCATGCCATAGCTCTTCAGTGATGAAAGGGAGGAACGGATGGAACAGCCGGAGCATGTGTCCGAGCACGAAATCGATCACGGCCAGTGCGGTGGATTTCCGGGCGGGATCGTCGCCAAAGAACGTGGCTTTGCACGCCTCGATGTACCAGTCGCAGTACTCGCTCCAGAAGAAGCGGTAGAGGGTGGATGCGATTTCATTGAACCGATAGCCGGCGAACGCCTCGTCGATCTCCCGGATGGCCTGATCGAGCCGCAACAGAATCCAGCGGTCGTCCGACGACATGAGGCTGGGGTCGATTTCAGACTGGACCTCGCCGCCCTGCATTTGGCGGAAGCGGCAGGCGTTCCAGAGTTTGTTGCAGAAGTTCCTTCCCAGCTCGACGTCCTTTTCGTCGAACAGCACATCCTGTCCCAAGGGCGCGCTGCGCATGGTCCCGAAGCGCAACGCATCGGCGCCATACTTGGCGATCAGTTCGAGCGGGTCGGGGGAGTTGCCGAGACTCTTCGACATCTTCCGTCCCTGTTTGTCGCGGATGATGCCGGTGAAGTAAACGTTGCGGAACGGCAGGTCGCCCATGAACTCGTACCCGGCCATGATCATGCGGGCGACCCAGAAGAAGATGATGTCCGGGCCAGTGACCAAATCGACCGTGGGGTAAAAGGCAGACAGGCTCGCCGTGCGGTCGGGCCACCCCATGGTGGCGAAGGGCCAGAGCCACGAACTGAACCAGGTATCGAGCACGTCCGGATCCTGAACCCAGTTCTCGAGATCGGTCGGCGGCGCCATGCCGATGTGAAGGTCTTGAGCGGGATCGCCGGTGGGCGATTTGCGGTACCAGACCGGGATCCGGTGTCCCCACCAGAGCTGACGGCTGATGCACCAGTCCTGGAGGTTGGTCATCCAGTGGTCATACACCTTGGCCCAGCGTTCTGGGTGGAACCGTAAACGCCCGTCCGCGACGCAATCCGTGGAGTCCGGGACCGATGGATACCGAAGGAACCATTGCTCGCTGAGGCGCGGTTCGATGGGAACCTGCGCGCGCTGGCTGAAGCCGACTTTGTTCTCGTACGGCTCCTCCTTGACGAGGGCCCCGAGGGCTTGAAGGAGTTCGGTGGCTTTCTTCCGGGCGGCGAACCGATCCAGGCCGGCCAGATCCTGGCCACCCAGGCCGTTGACGGTGGCGTCCGCGTTCAGAATGTCGCGGATGGGCAGGTTGTGGCGTTGTCCGATCTCGAAATCTGCTTTGTCGTGCGCGGGGGTCACCTTGAGCACGCCCGTGCCGAACTCGAAATCCACGTGGTCGTCGGCGACGATCGGAATGAGTTTCTCGGCTTGCGAGAGTTCGGAAGGCAGCGGGCGGATCGCGTGCAGGCCGATGAACGCCTGATAGCGCAGGTCCCTCGGATTGACGGCGATGGCGGTGTCGCCGGGGATGGTTTCGGGGCGGGTTGTGGCGACGGTCAGGAACGTTCCTGGACGTTCGGCGACTTCGACCTGGAAGTGATAGAGAACGCCCTTTTGGGACTCCATCTCCACCTCCTCATCCGACAGCGCGGTCTGGGAGACCGGGCACCAATTGACCATCCGCTTGCCGCGATAGACCAGGCCTTTGCGGTGCAGTTCCACGAAGACCTGCTGGACGCACTTGGAGTACTCCGGGTCCATGGTGAACCGTTCCCGGGTCCAGTCGCACGACGCGCCCAGTTTTCGCAGTTGACGGATGATGATGCCGCCGTGCTTTTCCTTCCAGGCCCAGACGCGTTCCAGGAATGCCTCGCGGCCGAGGTCGTGCCGGGTTTTCTTCTCTTCCTTCTTGAGGGCTTTCTCGACCTGCACCTGGGTGGCGATACCGGCGTGGTCGGTACCCGGCAGCCAGAGCACTTCCTTGCCATCCATGCGCGCCTTGCGGGCGAGTAGGTCCTGGATGGTGTTGTTGAGGACGTGCCCCATGTGGAGCATGCCGGTCACGTTGGGGGGTGGAATGACGATGGAGTAGGCCGGGCGCTGGTCGCTGACCCGGGAGGGATCGGCGGTGAAGCAGCCGTTCTCCAGCCAGAAATCATACCACTTGTCCTCAACGGACTGGGGCTCGTAAGCCTTGGGGATCTCGCTCATGTCGTGTCGCGTCCGGTCAGCCTACGCTAACGCGGGGACTCCCGGCAACAGGGCATCAAGAGGGGCAATGACGAACGGTGCGATGGATTTAAACCCGGGCCTTTCCCGTGTTGCGTCGGGGGTCGGCGGTCAGGGATGCTCGGCGGTCTTATGGCGCGGCGACAGTATCCATTTCACTTGATTGAGCCGAAATGGCAGACGCGGTGGGAGTTCGAACAGACCTTCCGGGCATGGAATCCGGGGGAAATAGTGCCAGCGGGAAGTCCTTTCGGGCGCCGGCATGGACTGGAAGGGAAAAGCGCGTCGGCCGACATCTTGCCGCCGAAATTCTACATTCTGGACATGTTCCCCTATCCTTCGGGGGCGGGTCTGCACGTGGGGCATCCCGAGGGTTACACGGCGACCGACATTCTGGCGCGGTACCGGCGGGCGCGCGGATTGAACGTGCTCCATCCGATGGGGTGGGACGCGTTCGGATTGCCGGCGGAGCAATACGCGATCCGCACCGGCCAGCATCCGCGCAAAACCACGGAAGCGAATATCGCGACGTTCAAGCGCCAAATTCGCAGCCTCGGGTTCAGCTACGACTGGACGCGGGAAGTGGACACGACCGATCCGGGGTATTTCCGGTGGACGCAATGGATCTTCTTGCGGCTGTACGACAGCTGGTTCAATCCCTCGACGGAGAAGGCGGAACCGATCTCGAGCCTAGTCTATCCGGGGGGTTGCGACGGCGAGTCCGAGCGCCGGGCCTATCGGGATGGGAAACGCCTGGCTTACGTGAGTGAGGCGCCGGTTTGGTGGTGCGAAGCCTTGGGAACGGTGCTGGCGAACGAAGAGGTCATCGATGGCAAGTCCGAGGTGGGGAGCCATCCGGTGGTGCGACGCCCGATGCGCCAGTGGATGCTGCGCATCACCGCCTATGCCGAGCGATTGCTGCGCGACCTCGACACGATCCAGTGGAGTGATTCGCTCAAGGAAATGCAGCGCAACTGGATTGGCCGCAGCGAAGGGGCGGAAATCCGGTTCCGAATCGACGGCGGGGCGGGGGCAGGCCGTGAGTTGATGGTGTTCACCACCCGACCAGACACCCTCTTCGGAGCGACGTACATGGTCCTCGCTCCGGAACATCGGCTGGTGGACGTCGTGACGACGGTGGATCGCCGCGCCGAAGTCGAACGTTACCGGGCCGAGGTGACAAAGAAATCGGATCTGGAACGGACGGAACTGGCCAAGGATAAAACCGGCGTCTTTACCGGCGCGTATGCCATCAACCCGGCGACGGGGCGGCCCATTCCCATTTGGATCGCGGATTACGTGCTCATCAGCTACGGGACGGGTGCGATCATGGCGGTTCCCGGGCATGACAGCCGGGATTTCGAGTTCGCGGAGAAATTTGATCTGCCCATCGAGCAGGTGGTGGCGCCTCCCGATGGCAAGGAATGGCGCGGCTACGTGGGGGAGGGCGTGGGCGTCCATTCGGCGAATGCGGAAATCAGCCTCAATGGTGTTCCGACGGCCGAAGCAACGCGGAAGATGACGGACTGGCTGGAGGCCAAAGGGGAAGGTCGGCGTCGGGTGAACTACAAGCTGCGCGACTGGCTCTTTAGTCGTCAGCGCTATTGGGGGGAACCGTTCCCCATCCTGTGGCGGGATGGCGAACATGAGCCACTTCCGGACGCCGAACTGCCGCTGATTCCCCCGGTTCTGGACGACTACAAGCCGACGGCCGAGGGACAGCCGCCGCTGGCGCGGGCGAAGGAGTGGGTGCGATCCAGTCCTGGAGCCGTGCGCGAGCTTAACACGATGCCTCAATGGGCGGGCAGCTGCTGGTATTACCTCCGCTATCTGGACGCACGAAATGCTTCACGATTTGTGGGGCGCGAGGCGGAGTCATACTGGATGGGAACTGCGGCAGGCGCGGGCGGGTCGACTTCGGGTGTGGACCTGTACGTCGGAGGGACGGAGCACGCCGTGCTCCATTTGTTGTACGCTCGCTTCTGGCACAAGGTCCTGTTCGATCTCGGTCAGGTTTCGACGCCTGAGCCGTTCTACCGTCTGGTCAATCAGGGGCTGATCCTGGGCGAGGACGGACAAAAGATGTCGAAGAGCCGGGGTAACGTGGTGAATCCGGACGACATCCTGGCAGAGTATGGGGCGGACGCCTTCCGTCTCTACGAGATGTTCATGGGGCCGTTGCAGGAGACCAAGCCCTGGAACACCCAGGGCGTCGAAGGTGTGTACCGGTTCCTGGGGCGGGTTTGGCGGCTGCTGGTCGACGAATCGTCCGAAACGGAGTTCGAACAGGCGTGCACGGTGGCGGATGCCTCAGGGCAGGCGGCGCTGTTGGAGAAGGTCCGGCTGGGGGTGGCGATCCGCCCGGTGCCGGCCACGCCGGCGCAGAAAAAGGCCCTGCATGCGTGCCTTCGCAAAGTGACCGAAGACCTCGAGGGGCTGCGTTTCAATACAGCGATCTCGGCGATGATGGTGTTCATCAATGAAGCGTTGGCGTGGGAAGTTCGCCCGCTGGAAGTGGTGAAGCCTTTCCTCCAATTGCTGGCTCCTTTCTCCCCGCATCTGGCTGAGGAACTCTGGGAGAAGGTGCATGCCCCAGAGGGTGGTGAGGTCCCGAGTCTGACGTATAGCGTTTGGCCGCAATATGATCCGGCGTTGCTGGAGGAAGACACCCTGGAGATTCCGGTGCAAGTGAACGGAAAACTCAGGGAGGTTATTCGGGTCCCGGCGGGTGCGGATGCTGTGACGCTCGAAGCGGCGGCACGCGGAGCGGAGAGGGTCCGGCCATTTTTGGAGGGAAAGACCGTGCTTAAAGTGATTGTGGTGCCGCGGAAGCTGGTCAACTTGGTGATCGGCTGACGCCCGGATAACCCGAAGTCTAGGTATTTCATAGGATTGCGCGCCGGCGCGGGGTTGGCGTAGAGTTCCTGTGTGTTGCAGTTGACCCGGCAGCAGCAACGAGTGGTTGCGGGAGTTTTGGTGCTACTGTTGGTCGGTTGGATGGTGAAGGCCTGGCGGACGGCTAACCCGCAAGTTGCGGCGTCCCTGGGCGAAACGACATCGCATGGAGAAGCTGAACTTCGAGGAAATCGTTGAGCGAATCGCGGCGCTGGATCCGCGATATCATCGGGAGGCCTACGATTTTCTGCGTGAGGCATTGGATTTCACCCAGAAACTGGCAGCCCGGGAGAAGGATGAGCGTGAACGGCACGTGACGGGGCAGCAGCTGCTGGAAGGGGTGCGCAGCTATGCCCTGAAGGAGTATGGTCCCATGGCCCAAATGGTTCTCGCCGAATGGGGTATCCATCGAGGGGAAGACATCGGGGAGCTCGTTTTTAACCTCATCGAGAATCGGATTCTCAAAAAGACCGCGTCCGATAGTCGCGAAGACTTCAAGGGATCGTACGATTTCGAGCCGGCATTTCGGGAGCCATTTCTGCCGCCCTCGGTTCTGGGCGCGAGCCACATCGAGAAGACCGCCGCTGGCAATTGACCGACGCCCACTTCAGGGTTCTTCGTCGGCACGTTCCAAGACTCCCAAGATGCGGCTGAACGAGTCGCGCAACTCGGCGTAGTCCCGGACGTCGACCGTGAATCGCTCATCCCGGTTGGGGCGGGTCACGACGTGTCCATCGGCGTGGAGGATGTTCACCCATCGCCGGCGATGGTTGGTGCGAGGCTTGACGTTGAACGTCGCCAGCTCGGGTGGGCACAGGTACAGGTTGTCGATCGCCAAAGCGCGAATCGGACGGCCGTTGCGGTTTTCCCCCAGGCTTTCCAAACGCAGATGTGCGGGCGGGCTCGATGCGGTCACGAAGAGCTGGGTCTGGCCCGCATGGCGGTAGAAGTAGCTGCCTTGGGCCTGGGAAACGCCCACTTTCGCCAGTTCCGCCATCACGTCCAACGGCTGATCTGTGCCTGGGCAAAACACGACTTTAGGGATGGATCCCAGGTACGCCTGGATCAGCAGCCCCAGGCCGACCGGCTTGCCGTTGCGCAAGGAAAGCAGGCTCGTGGGAGAACCAGTGGAGGGATAGAAATCCGCCGGGCTGGTGAAGGGCGGGGCCTCCGGGCCGAACGGGATGTTTCCATCGTGGTCGGCCGCATAGGTATGAATAGCGACCCCCAGTTGCCGGAGGTTTGAAAGGCAGACGGTGCTGCGTCCTCGTGCTTTGGCAGACGAGAGCGCTGGCAACACCAACGAGGCCAGGATCGCAATGATGGCGATGACCACCAGAAGTTCCACCAAGGTGAAGCCACGGCAGCAGAGGAGATTGCCTGCGATGCGAGCGTGGCCGTTACGGTCGGAGCGCATCGTTCGTCCTTTCGGGCAGGGACCTCCACCATCGGTTGCCCGTGAGCTGGAAGGCGCCCATTCCGACCTCAAGGCAGTTGTTGAACTCGATAAAACCGTGGGCCTGGCCCCGGTTCCGGGTCGGTCAGCGTCAAGGATCCAGCTGCATTCGTGAATAGGCCCAGGCGGGTCCAATCGGTGAGTGGAAGGTTTAGACGAGGTGAGGCGAGGAATTCAATCCGGCTTCCGGCCGGGCTGATGAGTTGCACCGAAAGTTTTCCGGCACTCCATACGGGTTTCTCCAGCAGCACGCCGGGCGACTCCGTCAGCCGGACGTTTTCGATATCCCAGTAGCCTCCCGCAAGATCGGGGCGGACGGTGGAGGTGAAGGCAATCCCTATGCTTTTGCCCGCCCAGGCCGCCGCGGGTGTGACCGGGAGGCTTTGCACGGAGAAATCACTGACCCGATTGCGGGATGGAAAGGCCTCCGGAGAGTGCGTGATGGTGGTGGAGGCGACAGTGACCCTTTGTCCGGCGGGGTCCCGATAGAACAAGCTCATGTCGAGCGTCACTCCGGACTTCATTCCGCCCCCACCGCCAAGGATTCCGGCAGTGAGCTGATAGGAACGCCCGACAATATACGGGGCGTCGAACTCGCGAATGGGCGTGGATTGCGAATCCTGGAATAGCTCCACCTGGGGCACGGCGAACAGAAAGGTGGCCTGTTTGCCGTCCAGGTTTTCGATGTGATCGGCAGCGTCCGGGGCTGTGTTCAGGAAGACGCCGATCAACTGCTCCCAGGTGAATCCACCGCTTTCATCGTACCAGTCGGGTTTCGGTGCCTTTTGCCACGAATCCACTCGGGGATCGGCGAAAACCGTCGACGGAAGCTCGAACGAGCCGTTCGGGACGATGATTTCGCGGGTCAGCCGGACGGCTTCGACGTCCCAGTAGCCACCGGCAAGGTCGGGCGTGACGGTCGAGGCAATCCGGATGCCTAACGACTTGCCAGCCCACGCGTCCGTACGTCGCACAGGGGGTACGACGACCTGGAAGTCGACGAAGCGGCTGGGATTGGGAAAGAGGGAGGCGTCGTTGGTGACGACAGTGGATGCGACGTTGACGGGTAGTCCCGCGGCATCGCGGTAGTACAGGCCCACGTCGAGGGTCACGCCCGGTTTCATGCCGCCGCCGCCGCCGAGCACGCCGAGCGTCAGCCGGTAGGCATGGCCGGGTTCGAAAGGGATGTCGAAGGCTCCCTCGGGATTCGTTAGCCGGTCCTGGAAAAGGGCCGCCTGCGGGACGGCGAACAGGAAAGCCGCCTGGGTACCATCGATGTTGGCGATATGGTCAGGTTTGTCGGGCGCCGTATTGAGAAAAACGCCAATCAACTGATCCCAGGGAAAGCCGCCGGTCTCGTCATACCAGTCGGGTTTGGGGGCTTTCTGCCACGAATCGATTTGGGGATCGGCAAAAACGGTGGAGGGGGACTCGAAAGACGCGTTGGGCACGCGCAGAGCTTCGGCGGCGCGGACGCCGAGCGGACCGAGGGCCGCAAAGGTTGCTGCCAGAAGGAAACCGACTCGGACCGTGAGTTGCGTGCGTGGAAACTGGGGAGGAAACTTCATCATGGGACGATGTCTTAGGAGTGAAATAGAGGCACCGAATGGCAAATAAAATGTGGAGGAATCAAAAGGAGCAAACAGAATCATGGGTCGTCACTTCGGGTCGGACAACGGATCGTGTCGCTTACCATCCTAGCCAAGGTCGAAGCCCGGCGCGAATTTCGGATGCCACAGTCTCGAACGGTGTGGTGCTGAGTGATTTTGTGCCCGTTCCTGAGCCAGGTGTCTGGGCGCTGTTGGGAAGCAGCGGCCTTATGGAATGGGCCGGTGCCCGGGGTGCTCAGAGCGTAGCGGATCGATCCGGCATTTAACGCGAGGGTCGCTCATAAGGTCTCCAGTTCGGCGAGCATGGGTTCAAGGTCGTTGTCGGAGCGTGCGCGGAGGAGGACGGTGTCGCGTCCGTCGAGGGCCATGGCCTTGCGGAGCCACTGACGGGCTTCCGGAAGGCGGTTCAACTGGCAGGCGTAACAGGCCAGGTTGTACGGGATGAGTCCGTTCGACGGAAAGAGTGCCACCGCCGGGATGAGGGCGGCACTGGCTTCCGCGGTGCGGCGGAGAGCGTGCAGGGCGTAGGATCGGTTGATCCATCCGGTGCACCGATCACGGTCGATCTCGACGATGCGGCAAGCCACATCCAAGGCGTCCTGCCAGCGGTTCTCGTGCTCGCAAAGGTTCCATTCGACGCTGAGAACGTCGGCGTGGCTTCGGGCCCGGGGACTTAGGCGCGCTAATTCGACGTGGGCTTCCCCGGGAAGCCCCAATTCGATCCACCCGAGGGCGGCCGAGAGAAAGTGGATATCGGGCGGTTCGAGATCGCGCATGCGCTCCCCCGGTTTAGCGTCCCTGGCCGGGCTCGGCAATGGGCGGGTTCCGTCGAGAGGGTCATTTGCCTTGCGGGCGGCTTGGCGCGGCTCCGAGACTCGTACCGTTCCGGCGGCTCGGAGAACATGCGAACGCTGCACCGCTACATCCTCAAGGAGTCCCTCGCGACCATCGTGGTTGCGTTGGGGGTCTGCACAGGGTTGTTGCTGCTCGGCAATCTGCTGAAGGAGATCCTCGCCTTGCTGATGTCCGGCCAGGCGACCCTGGGCGTGGTGATGAGGGGCATCGGGTTATTGCTCCCGTTCATCATCTCGTTTGCCCTTCCCATGGGAGCCCTGACCGCCGCGCTGCTGGTCTTCGGGCGCCTCAGCGCGGACCAGGAACTGACGGCAGCACGGGCCAACGGCATCAGCTTGATGGCGCTGGCACTGCCCGTCGTCGTTCTCAGCCTCGGGCTTTGCGGCGTCTGCGCCTGGATCAACCTCGAACTCGCCCCACGATGTCGGGTGGCCTACAAGGGCCTCTTCAAGGAGTTGGCCAAGAAGAAAGCCCAGTCCCTCATCCCCGCCGGCCGGTTCGTGACCGAGTTCCAAAACTTCGTCATCTACGCGGATCGCATCGAGGGAAATGACATCCAGGACGTTCTGTTTTTTCAGCTGCGCGACGGTCGGAAAACCCTGGACGCCCGCGCGCCCCGGGCAGAGCTGACCTTCAACGACACCACGCGGGAGCTTCGGATCACCTTCTTCGAAGGACGGTATCTGCAATGGATTCCGGGGCGGTCCTTGGAACCGGTGCCGACAAACGCCGTCGCAAGCGATTCCGTGACCGCGACCAACGCGCCGCCGGTGGCCGAATCGGAAACCAATGCCTTCGAGGTGATCGTCGTGCCCCCGGCGGACCCCCCTGTTTTCGATCACGGCCCCGCCGAGGCTCCGGCAGTTCCGGCGGTTACCACGAACGAGGCGAGCTTGGCCTCGACCGAACCTTCAGCCGGAGCTCCGCTCAAATCCCTCGTGGCTGTTCCTGCGGCTGTCCCCGCGAGCGCCGATGAGAAACCGGCGGTTTCTCCGGCCGGCACCGGTGCGTTGGGCACGGCTGAGGACGAAGGTTTTTGGCAGCCGATACCCCGGGGTGAATTGCGCGTTTCGGTGACGTTGCCCGTGGACGTCATGTCGGACGGCTTGCCCCGACTGAATTCGATGACCTTTCGGCAGCTGTTGTTGGAACGCCGGGAACTGCAGCGGTTGGGAATCGATGATCTGACACCGTTGGAGGTCCAATTGCACCGGCAGGTGGCGTTCAGCTTCGCCTGTTTTGGGTTTGCGCTGGTGGGAATTCCGCTTGGGGTCCGAGCGCATCGACGCGAAACCAGTGTGGGGATCGTGTTCGCGATTGCCCTGGTGCTGGTTTACTACGCGTTCCTGATCCTGGCGCAGGCCTTCGAGACCCAGGCGGAGTACGCACCGTGGCTGATCGTCTGGATGCCGAACGTCCTGTTTCAAGGCACAGGGGCGTGGCTCCTCTGGCGGGCGAACCGAGGCTAGCCCACTCTCCGGCTTCGGGGTGCCGGCGCGATAAAGTCTTGGCTTGGGGCGGACGCGTGTTGTTGGCTTCGGCCTATCCCATGAAAGCTGATCTGGCACTACTTCTGGCCGTCGTTGTGACGGGATGCACCCACCTGACTTCCAGTGCCGCGGAAGAGGCGAAGCTCTTGTTGAATGGACGCAACCTGGACGGTTGGACCCAACGCGGCGGAAAGGCCGTGTACGTGATCGAGGATGGCGCCGTCGTCGGTCGTTCGGTGCCCAACACGGCGAACTCGTTCCTCTGCACCTCCAGGTCGTACACGAATTTCGTTCTGGAACTCGAGTTCAAGGTGGCCACCAACCTCAACTCAGGAGTGCAGATCCGAAGTGAGTGCTTCGAGGAAGCCCGTGAGGTGATGGTCGGCACGAAATCCTTCAAAATCCCGGCGGGCCGAGTCCATGGCTACCAGGTGGAGATCGATCCGAGCGACCGTGCGTGGACCGGCGGGCTCTACGATGAGAGTCGTCGCGGTTGGTTGAACGACCTGAAGTCCAACGAGCCGGCCCAGAAGGCTTTCAAGCAGGGAGAGTGGAACCATTTCCGCATCGAAGCGAACGGTGAATCGCTGAAGACCTGGCTGAATGGCGTGGCTGCCGCGGACCTCAAGGACTCGGTCACCGCCGCCGGTTTCATTGCCTTGCAGGTCCATGGGGTGGGCGCGAAGACCGAGCCGTTGGAGATTCGGTGGCAGAAGATCAGCATCCGCGAACTTCCCTGAGCCGGGGAGAGCCGCCTGGTCAGAGGACCTTTCGCGACACGAGTCCCTGGGCGGCGGGACCCGCGATGAAACCCAGACTGAACGCGGCGCCGATCACTCCGAAATTGGCGGCGCGCTTCTCCGGGGGACTGACGTCGGCGATGCAGGCACTGGCGCCTCGATGGCTCGATGACGTCACGACCAGGCGCACAACGACTCCACATGGGCGGCGGAACCGTCCCGGAGCCAGCCGTCGAGCTGTGCCTGATCTTTCAGCTGTTGACCCCGCTGGCGCGGGACCACGATGAAACGGGTCGTGACCTCGGGAAGCGCGGTGAGATCGCTCCACAACTTCTCGAACTGGGCCACCGGAAAGATGTCTTCCTGCCCGAGCCCCCAGCGTTTCTTGACCTCCTTCAGGGTGACGTAGGTGGGGAGCCGGGCGGCAAGGGTGCGGATGGCGGCGGCCACCTTCGTGTGGGCGGTGGTGGCGTGGCCTTCGGCGGCGGCCAGGATGTCGTGCCGTTCCAGTCCCAGCAGGGCGAGGAACCGGTCGAGATCGATCCAGGTCGTCATCGAATTGTAGTAGCTCAGCCGAAACTCATCCTGCTCGCGGGGCATGGCGAGACCTTCGACGAGGCGAACCCTACCGTTGACTCGGGCGAGTCCGCCGCCGCGATCCTCGAGCCGTCGCGTGATGACCTCGAACGTGAGGCAGGATTGTCCCTGTAGATGGCTGCCGAAAAACACCGGGTCCGGATCGGCGCCCACCGTGTCGATGTTGTGCAGCATCAGGTGACGCACGTTGGGACGTTCCCGAAGGAGCGCGGCGAGCACTCCGTTGCGCAGGAGATTCGGGATCTCGAAGAAATGCCCCACGGGATGGAGGCATTGAACGGAGAGGTTGTCGGTGTAATCGGCGGCTTCGCCCGAGGATTTGGCCCATTGGATCAAGGCGTGGCGCAGGCTTTCCCGAACCTTCTGTTGTTGTTCATCCAGCACCTGCTGGGGCATCTCCTCCCATTGAAAGCGGAGATCGCGTTCGGTCGGAATCATGCGAAGGCCGACCGCCTGGCCTTTGGAAAGGAGCAACGGGCCAGGGTAGTGGTACCGACTGGCCTTCGCGATGAAGCGTTCGATGGGTTCGTGGGTGAGATAACTAGTCGTGAGCAGGTGGGGGATCGGAAGGCCCACCCGCTGGCCGACGTGCCGGGATTTGGCGAGATGCACTTCGACGAAGGTCCGGTGTTTTCCCGCCAATTTGCAAAAGGGATGAAGGGCTTTGCAGACTCCCGCCCCCTGGGTCCAACGGGAACCGGCGCCTGCCGCCAGACTGACCACCGCGAGTTCGCCCCGCCGCAGCGCCTCCTCACCGGCGGTGCGCAGGTCGCCTTCGGTCGATGTCCCCGCCCAGGTTCGTCCGTCCACGACGTCGCCCGCCTGCACGTCGTCGATGGTGGTGTCGGTTCGAAGGCGGTTTTGGGCGAGCCCGATGCGGCCGTCCTTCAGGTCGGCACGGATTTGTTCGTGCAGTGGCCGGTCGAATCCGTTTTCGGCGAGCAACTGGGCGAGGGTGCGTTCCCCGGCGGTCTCGTGCCGGGAACGCGGCAGCAGGGCGTCGAACAGGGTTTGAACCATGCCGCGAAGTTCCGGCCGGGTCCGACAGGCTGCGGCGAAGCGGTCGGTCTCCGCCCGCTGGGCAGCAGGAAGCTCGCTGAGGTCCCGCCGCAGCAGTCGGGGCATGGTGATCGCGTAGTAGCCCGACGGCATGAGCGCGTCACGGCCGGAAGCCAGTTCCGCCCAGGTCCCGCGCTCGTTGATGGCGTAGTCGAAAACCACGGGATTCATGGCGAAGGGAAGGGCGTGCTGAAGTTCATCCTTTAGGTCTCCCATGATCTCTTGAAGGGCAGCCTGCGCCTCGGTCTTGCGCCCCGGCGCGAACATGAAGCCCATCCCGCCGCCACTCATGCCGCCCAGCATCCAGAAGCCCCAGAAGTCGGAGCCGAAACGCTCCCGGCTACGTGCGATCAGCGCCTCCGTGAAGTACGTGGACGCCCACGGAATGATGGTCTGAATGGGTTCGAAGAAGTTTCGGGTCGTCGCCTCACCAACGGCCTGGATGTCCCCGCGGGAAAGGGCGTCGAAGATCTGATCCAGAATTCCAAGCATCGAACGGCGGGCATCCCATTCCGCGGAGGATCGAAGCAGATACTTTTCGGTCACCATCTCGAGGATGGGGCCGACGTTCTGGGCCATGCCGCCGTGGACGAGGACCAGCGATTCCTGCAGGGACTGCCGGGCGTGGTCGGGAACTTGGTCGCGTCCGAGCACGTGGTGGGTTGGAAGGAGTCGACCCCGGGAGATTCCGGCTTCGGGATCACCTTCGCCTGCGGGCGTGCCGGTGATGAGTTTGATGCCAGGCCAGACGCCGCCGGAGTCCTGCCAGCCGCCACCCGATCCGCCGAGCCATTCCCCAAGGAGCGCCCGGGCGAGGACGATCCGACGTTCCGGTTCCTCCAGACCGCCTTCCAGCGAGCGGGCCTGACCGGTGGCACGCATGCACGCGCTGATGAGGCAGCCGAGGAGATTCGTCGAGACCGCCAGACGCGAGCCCTTCGGGATGTCATTGACGCTGGAAACGATCTCGATGCCCAAGCCTGGACCGGCCAGACGTTGGAGCAGTTCCGAGAGGCTTTGTCCGCTCCCCTCGATCCCCGGAGGGACGAGGCCGCTGGCGATGACTGCCGCTTTGAGCAGCCCGAGGTGGTCCTTTGCGAAATCAAAGACGTCGGACAAGGTCGTCAGATCCGCCGTGGCGCGCAGATCGACCGAGGTCAGGCGGAGCACCGGCTCGTCAATGACCCGGAAGAATGCATTGACCGGCGGTCGGGGCGCGATGTCACGGCCGTGGATGCCCAGATCGACGGAAACGTTGAGTACCTTGGCCCCCTCCGGATAGTCCATTCCAAGAAAGAAGATGTCGCTCCACCCGCAATGGGTGAGGTCCATCCGGACGGGCGTCTGTTCGCAGAGGATCGGGTAGAGGCCGTCCGCGTCACGGGTCCTGAGTTCGGGTCGGATGCGCAGAGGTTGGTCGGCCGGGTGTCCCACGCGGAACATCCATTGGTTGCCTCGAACCGAGCGGACGCTTCGACGAACCTGGTCGGCGAGGGTCTGGAAAGCGAGGCGCTGATAGGCGGCGGCGAGGCCGGAGCACAGGGCGTCGGACGGTCCGCCAGCGCCCGGATGGAGGAACGTGTCGATGGCTTCCTCGAATCGCCGCTGGAGCAGCTGCTCGTACCCGCGAAAGGGGATCAGACCGGGAGTGGCGGCGCCGGGCGATGAGGCGAGGAGGCGGGGCAGGTGAAAACGATGGATGGCATGGAGGAAGAAGAGCGCCCGCACCCGCTCGTACAGGTTGTTCGAGCTTCGACGGAACCGGTCGAGGCAACGGCAGGCCTCAAGCAGGGCTTCAAGGTTGGCCGAGGCGCAGAACTGGTCGAGGGAACGGTCGCGGACCTGAGGGTCCGCGGAGGTGATGACCCCGATGAGCGGGTGGTCCATAAGGCGTGGTTGGGGAAGGTCAGGCTGGCCGGCTCAATTGGCCGTTGGCGAGAAGCTCGACCATCAGTTCCAGGACTTCACGCTGGTCCTTCCCGTGCAGAGCCAGGGCGAGTTGGGCGTTGAGCAGTCCGTAACGGGCACCGATGTCGTAGCGTCGTCCACGCGCCTCGAAGGCGAGGTAGCGTTCCCGATGGGCGAGTCGGGCGAGGGCGGGGGACAAGGCGAACGAGGCGGCCCCTCGGGCGTCTTCCTCGAGCAGGTCCAGGACCATGGGAGTGAGAACATGCATTCCGAAGAAGCACAGGTAGTTCCCAGCGCGAAGGCCGGGAACGAGAAGGCGTTGTTCCGCCTCGGTTGGCGTCGGTTTTTCGATGACCTCGGTGATGTCGTAGTGGCCTTGCTGACCATGAAGGAGGCGTCCCCCGACCGCCCCATAGTAGGGAAGCTTCGATTCGTGGGTCGGTTGGACGGCTGAGACCGAGCAGTGGTGGGCACGGGCCACGTCGACCAACTGCCGGGCGCACGACACGGAACTCGACGACACGTAAAGGTGGTCGCCGACCAACAGCAGGAACGCGCCCTCCTTGGTGAAGGTCCGTGCGGTGAGCACCGCGTGACCGAAACCACGAGGATCGGTTTGCTCGAGGAAACGGAGTTTGGGCGCATGGACGCCCGCCGCGTCCTTGAATGCCTCGCGGTCGCCCGGGGCGATGATCAAGGCGATTTCCTCGATACCCGCCGACAACGCCTCCTCGATGAGGATGGCCAGGGCGGTCTTGGTCATGCCGTCCTGATCCACCAGGGTCTGGAGGGGGAGCGCCCTCTGAGAACGGCCCGCCGCGGTGATGACCGCCTTCGTGATCTCCATGGGCGACAAGCCTCTCCGCACCACCCAGTCGGGTCAATGCCGAGGACCGAACGACTTCCGCATTCCGCGGGAATTCGGTGTCCGGACTCGAGGGTGCCGGCTAGGGTTCCTTCATGAGAGCACTTCGGTTGGTGGCCCATGGGGCGCCCGGTCGGTTCGAATGCCAGGATGTCCCGACACCCCAACCCGGACCCCACGAGGTCCTGGTGGCGGTTCGGGCCTGTGGTTTGAACCGGTTGGATCTTTGGATGGAAGAAAACGGACTGCCCATCCAGCTGGAATTGCCCCGCATACCGGGAGGCGAAGTGGCCGGGGTTGTCGAGGCATTGGGGGCGGAGGTCGGCGACTGGAAACGGGGCGACCGGGTGGCAGTGCAATCGAATCTTTATTGTGGGGTCTGCGAATTCTGTGTTCGTGGCGACGAATCGATGTGTCTGTCCGGACGTCTTCTGGGCATCCAATGCGACGGAGGATTCGCGGAGTGTTGCGTCGTGCCGGCCCGGGCGCTGGTTCGGATTCCCGAGGGGTTGAGCGATGTGGATTCGGCTGCGCTCACACTCGCTGGCAGCACAGCGATGCACATGCTGACGGATCGGACCCGGGTGGAACCGGGGCAATGGGTGCTCGTGATTGGTGGAGCCAGCGGCGTGGGGTCGGCGGCCATTCAGATCGCCCGAGGACTTGGGGCGAAAGTGATCACGACGGCATCCACCCCTGCCAAGAGAGCTTTCTGCGAAAAACTGGGTGCCGAGCACGTTGTGGATCCGGCGGACGAGGATTGGCCGGCCAAGGTGCGGCAGGCGACCGCGAAGCGCGGGGTCGATGTGGTGGTGGAACATGTGGGCGGCACGGTGTTGGAACAGGTGTTCCACTGTTTGGCCCGAGGCGGCACGGTCGTGACCTGTGGGGCCACGGCGGGGAGGGAGATTCGCCTCCAGGTGTGGCCGCTCTTCGTGAAACAGCAGAAGCTGGTGGGGAGCTACGGACGGAACCGTCGGGACATGGTGGCGACGCTCGACTGGGCGGCCCAGGGGCGATTGCGTGCGAGCGTGGACGAAGTGCTCCCTCTGGAACGGGGTGCTGACGCCTTCGAGCGGCTGCGGAAACGTCAAGTGTCCGGCAAGCTCGTCTTGAAACCCTGATCCGAACCAGAATCGGGTAGAGCCTCACGACGCATTCGCTAGACTGTCGGCGTGCAAACGGGAATCGCAGTGCGTGTGTCGGCCGTCGTCGGGTTCGTTGCGGTGGCGCTGGGCGCGTTCGGGGCGCACGGACTCAAAGAGGTCCTGGCCCGGCAGGAATCCATGGCAACCTGGCAGACGGCAGTCCTGTACCATCTGGTCCATGGGGTTATGCTGATGTTCTTGTCGATGGGGACTCCCTTCCGACGAGGGCCCTGGTTCTGTTTCCTGGCTGGAGTGGTGTTTTTCTCGGGAAGTCTCTACGGCTTGGCGTTGACCAGCATGCGTTGGCTTGGCCCGGTAACGCCGTTGGGTGGCATGTTCTTCCTGGCGGGTTGGGCCTGGTTGGGAATCCAGGGCGCCCGGAGCAACGCGTTGAACGATACCGGAAAGCCGCCGGTTTCGAATCGACCGGCTCAAGGGCCTTGAACCGTCCAGCACTCCGCTGGGCTAAACGCCTCTCCCGAAGGAAGGGAGCTCAGGACTTCAGGTGCGGTCGGGTGAGATTCTTGGTCTTGGTGCGGGATTCCCGAGCGATGGCCGCCTTGTAGAGAAGAAGCTTTTTGGCGAGAGCGCTGTCCTGGGTGGCCAGGATCTGGATGGCGAGCAGTCCCGCGTTGCGGCCGGCACCGATGGCGACCGTAGCGACCGGCACACCCGCAGGCATCTGGACGATGGACAACAGGGAGTCGAGTCCTTGGAGGGCTTTGCTTTGCACGGGCACACCGATCACGGGGAGCACGGTGTGGCTGGCGATCATGCCGGGGAGATGAGCCGCTCCACCCGCTCCGGCAATGATCACTTTGAATCCACGCCCCGCAGCGGTTCGGCCGTAGCGGGCCATGTCATCCGGAGTGCGGTGGGCGGAAACCACGCGGGCTTCGAACGACACTCCAAACTCGGCGCAGGCATCCGCCGCCAGTTGCAGAGTGGGCCAATCGGAGTCGCTGCCCATGATGATGCCGACGAGAGGGGCGTTTTTCTTCATGTGCCGTCGAGTGAGAGGGTAGAGGAGCGGAGGGGTTGTCGCGAGGGATTTGCCAGTCACCGGACACCAACGACTTTTCCATCGACCCGTTCCCATGTCTGGAGCGACGGCAGCCGGTCTTTGCGGGCGTCACGCCACAGGTCGGGGAAGGCGCGTTTGGGGAACTGGGCTTCGGCGACCGACTCGGGGGTGCAGGCGAGAAATCGGGCGTCGACTTTGTTGGTCCAGGGCCGCCCGATCCGCCGAGCGGTCTCGGGATTGGGGAGGCCGAGGGGACGCCGATCCAGCACGAGGTAGCTCAGCGGCACGCTGCGGAGGTCGATTCCGAGCATCTGGGCGAACTTGCCCCAGAACGGGTCCGTGAAAACGCCGGGAGGCGGCGTGGCAAAGTGGTGGCACCAATGCGGTTCATTGCCAGGGGACAGGATCCCGCAGGCACCGGTGTGGGGGCATGGGGCAATGGGTGGGAACTGCGGACGCAGGCGTTCCCGGATCGCGATCAGGGCCAGACTGGCATCATAGGTGCCCGGCTCCACCCAGATCACGGAGGTGACCGTCGGGAAGGTGGCCAGGAGCGCTTCGACCTGGGTTGGAGAGAGTTCGGTCAAGACATGGCTGAGCAGCAAGACCGCGGGGGCATCGACCGTACCTGAAACAAAGGTGTATTCCGGGAATCGCTCGCGAGCCCGTTGCACGGCGTACTCCATGGCTTTCGCCGAACGATCCCAATAGTGAATGGGCGTGACGTCGCTGGACGGGAACTGGTCGAGGAAAGCGCGCGAAGCGATGCCTGAGCCGCAGCCCCAGTCGAGAATCGGCCCTGAAGGGGGTGCCCAGCCCAGATGGTGAAGGTCGTCGAGCACGAAATCCCATTTCCAGCCGATGCGCTGGGCGAATGTGGTGTCGTAGGCGGCGAGATCCCCAAGGCTTTGCCAGTAATCGCTTTCACCCGCGGTACCGTCGAGGAAGGCGCGGCGCAATCGTTCCAGGGTGGCCCAGTCGCGGGGATCGACACTCATGTCACGGTTCGAGAAGGGCATCCAAGGCCAGGGGTCCCAAGCCGAAGTACTCCTTCAAGGCGGCGAGTTGACGGCGGGCCTGGCTTCGACGGCTGGAGGTGGCGTCTTCGTCGGAGCGGATGCCGGCGAGGAGAAGGTTCTTGGGCGTGTGTTCGGAGGCAATGAACTCGATCACTTTGGTGCGGTACCCGGCCGCTTCCAGCGCCAGGGCCCTCAAGCCGTCGGTGAGCCACTCCGAAAGTCGTTCTGCGAAGATGCCATGCTCGAGAAGCGGGGCGAAAAGTTCAGGAGGGACGATTGTGGGTCGGAGTTCCTGGTGGCAGCACGGAGCGACCAGGATCAGGCGTGCACCCAACTGAACGCCGCGGCGAAGGGCATTGTCCGTGGCGGTGTTGCAGGCGTGAAGGGCGACCAGGACGTCCAACGAGCCGAGATCTTTATCCTCGATGGCGCTGGCGCTGAACTGGAGCGAAAGGAGACCAAGACGGTTTGCCACCGAGTGCGCGTCCTGCACCAACTCGGAGCGGACTTCGATGCCGACCACCTCACACGGGAGAGCCAACTGCCGGTTCAACAACTGCCAGGCGGCGAAGGTCAGGTAACCACGCCCGCAACCCATGTCCGCCAGCCGGATGGGAGTACCGGGTTTCAGGCCCACATCCTCAAAGAGGTGCCCGAGAATCTCCGCGTACCGGAGGATCTGGCGGTATTTGTCCGCTCGTTTCGGCAGCGGTTTCCCCAGGGAATCGGTGAGCCCGAGCGCTTCCAACCAGTCCTGAGCCGATGGATCGAACGGGCCATGCCGCGGACGGTCGTGGGACCGGTTGGGAGCTGTGACCGAACGTGGAGGGTGTGCGACGAGCCGCGCGGGTTTGTCGGCAGGCAGCGAGAGCTGCCAATCCTTCCGGATCGTTTCGAGCATCGACGCTGCGAAACGGCCTCCGAGTTCTGCGGCAAGCCAGGCGCGCACCTCCGAAAGCGGAAGGTTCCGAACGCTGTCCCGGCGCGCTTCGCGCAGGGTCAGACTCAGGGCGGGCACATCCCGCAATTGGATCAGTCGGCCCTCGATACGGGAGAGTTCGGTTGCAGCGGCGGTGGGGTGCGACAGGAGGAGACGGACGAAGCTGGCGTCGGCGAGGCTTTCATCGACGCGGTCCAAGAAACGATCGACGGCCGCCGTCGATGCGGCGGCCGTTGGGGTTAGCGAATCAGTCATGGGCCCCATCAAGGGGTTAGGGACGTGGTGTGACGAGATGTTCCAGCAACTCGTTCATCCGGCGCAGCAGCGTCTGGGGGTCCTCGAGCAGGCCTGCGCCAAGTCGGGCATTGTCGAAGAGTTGTTCCGCCACTTTGGCGGCGAGCGCGGCGTTCCCTTGCCGAAGTTGTGCAAGCCCCATGATGACCGGGTGTCGTGGGTTGATCTCCAGGTGGAGCTTCGAGGACTTGGCATCGCCCTCCTGCTTCATGGCTTTCAGGATTCGCCGCATGGACGCCGTGGTGTATTCGTCCGCATCGAGAACCACCGCAGGACTGCCGACCAGCCGGTGCGAGGTTCGAACCTCTTCGACGCGATCGCCGAGGGACTCCTTGATGAAATTGCTCAGGAGCCGGGCATCCTCTTCCGAGAGTCCGCCTTCCTGCGGGTCCAGCTTGAGGTCGGCCTTCTCGGCGGGTTTGAGCGGCTTTCCCTGGAACTCCCGGAGGTGCTCGAAGACGAACTCGTCGACGGGTTCGTAGCTGAAGATGACTTCGTAACCCAGTTCTTTGCAGGCTTCGAAGTAGGGGCTGGCCTCGGCGGAGTCGCGGTTGGGGCCTCCGAGATGGTAGATCTCCTTCTGGCCTTCCTTCATGCGCGTCACGTAGTCGACGAAGGAGGTCGTCTGACCCCGGGGCGTCATGGAGGATTCGAAGCGCAGGAGTTTGGCGAGTCCTTCGCGATGCTCGAAGTCGGTGATGACGCCTTCCTTCAGGAAGCGGCCGTGGGCGGTGTAAACCTTGGCGTAAGTTTCGGGTTCCTTGTCGGCGAGTTCGGCCAGGAACTTGATGATGCGTCCGGTCAGTACCCGGTTGAGCTTCTTCATCAGCGCGCTGTCCTGCATGGCTTCGCGCGAAATATTGAGGGGCAGGTCCTCGGAATCGACCACGCCCTTCAGGAAGCGGAGCCAGTCGGGGAAGAGCTCCTTCGCCTTGGCCTGGATGAGGATCTTCCGGCAATGCAGGTTGACCTCCGATTCCGCCTTGCCGATCCCCATCGTCTCCATATTGCGGGAGGGGACGAAGAGGAGGGCCTGCAACGCCAGGGGCGCGTCGGCCGTGAAATGGAGGCGCGCGAGGGGGGGCTCGGGGTCGTGACCGATGAATTCGTAGAATTCCTTGTACTCCTCGTCCTTGATCTCCGCTTTCGACCGGGTCCAGAGGGCCTGGACCGTATTGATCACGGTGCCGTTCAGTTTGATCGGGAATGGGACGAAGCTGGAGTAGCGCTTGACGATGTTCTGGACTTGCCAGTTCTCGGCGAAGTCCTTCGCGTCCTCTTTCAAATGCAGGACGACCCGGGTCCCGCGGGGTACATCGTTGGCAGCTTCGATCTCGTACCCGCCGGCGCCGTCCGAGGTCCAAAGCCAGCCGGTTTCGTCGGGCTGATGGGAGCGGGTGAAGACCTCAACCTTGGTGGCCACCATGAATGCCGAATAGAACCCGACCCCAAACTGTCCGATTAGGCTCAACGCCGGCCTTTCCTTGGCTTCCGCCAGCTTCTGGAGGAACGCCTTCGATCCGGAATGCGCGATGGTTCCCAGGTTCTCGACCAACTCGTCGCGGGTCATGCCGATGCCAGCGTCGGCAATCACCAGCGTGCGGTCCTGGTTGTCCGCGGTGAGGTTGATCTCCAGCGGTAGTTCCGGCTGGAACACCGGTTGGCCCGAGGTTTGATAAAACCGGAGCTTCTCCAGGGCGTCGGCCGCGTTGGAGACGAGCTCGCGCAGGAAGATCTCCCGATCGGTGTAGAGGCTGTGAATGACGATATCCAGCACGCGCTGGATCTCGGCCTGAAACATATGGTGCTGCTTCTGACTCATGGGCGCTTTTCAGTAGAAAAACCGGGTTTCCCGGTTAAGTGGCTGGAGGAACAAGAACAAGAAGACAAGGCTGGCCGACGGCTCGATGACCGCCTGAAACCAGACCGGCGGTCTGTCGCGGTTACTTCAAGACGTGATCGGAAACGGCGACGCCCTTCTTGTATCCGTTGAATCCGAACATGGTGGGCTGGAACTCGCCGATCGGCGTGACGTCGGCCTTGTCGGGAACGGTAAGCCCCGTGAGATCAAAGCTGGCGTTAACGACAAAGCGTCGAAGATCTTCGCTGGCAAGGTCGATGGCGGCACCAATCGTGGAACATAGAATCCGGGAGGTCTTACCGTTTCCCGTCTGCACGTCACGGAGCCAGGCCAGCGGCATGATGGACTTCTTCAATTGGGGAGCGTCGTCGGGCTTCATCCCGACAAGCGTCTGTCCCCAAAGCAGAACCTGGACGTCGCTCGGAAAGTCAGGATTGACACCGTAGACGTCGGAGGGACCGAAGACATCGCGGACCGACTTCAGGATCGGGTGCTTCTGATTCTTGCCATCCACCAAACCGCGGGTGGCTTCCTTGCCGTGGTCGCCGTGGTGGTAGGTCCAGGTTTCACCCACGGTCATGCCACCGAATCCACCGCCGGAGGCGGCGAAGCCATACTTGGCGTACGGGCTTTGCTTGTTGCGGGTGTAGTGGAATGCGTGCGTGGCGGTGCGCAGCACCATCATCGGCTTGCCGGCGTCGAGGTAGTCGACGAAGTGCTTCATGTCGGCGTCGGGCAGTTCGCGGAAGCGGAACTGGTTCACAACGAGATCCGCACCGCCGAGCAGGTGCATGCCAGGGACGTTGGTCTGATTGTTGGGATCGATGATCCCCTGGGCGTCCTGGCTGAAAAGAACGGTGCATTTGAAGCCGTGGCGCTGGCTGAGGATCTTGCCGAGAGCCGGAAGCGATTCTTCGGAGCGATACTCCTCGTCACCACTCAACATCACGATGTGCTTTCCGTTCGATTGGCCTGCGGGCGGGTCATAAGTGACCCACGGCTCCGCCGTGACGGCCAAGGTCGACGCTATCAGGCCAAGAATGAGTGCAAGCGGTTTCACGCGAAGAGGGTGATCGAACTTGCCGACGCCGACAACCCTGATGAAGGCGTCGGCGAGATCTTGCGATTGACGGGGTGGATGGACCCTGCGAACCAAGGGAAACACAGGATGCCTTCACGAATTCTCTCCGTCGCAGGGTGGGTACTGATGGTCTCATGGCCGTGGCCCGCTCAGTGCGCCGGGGCCGGCCCCTCGATGTCGTTGGAGCGATGCGGGATTCGATGCTGGCGGTGAGCGGGCGCTTGGACTCCATCATGCGCGGAAGGCCGGTGGAGGTGGCGTCGGATTCCGAGAATCGCCGGCGGACGAGTGGACGACCGATTCGAAGTTCAACTACGGTTCGGTGACCCGCGAAAGGAAGGTGGACGGCGAGATCGCCGGGACAGGCGAGCGGCGGTAGTCGGCCAAGTTCCGTGTCACGATGGCGTCCGCCCGCCACGCCAGGGCTGCGGATGCCTGAAAAGCGTCATCCAGATCCGACATCGGCAACGCAAGCGCGCGATGGGCGTCCAGAGCCGCGATTGCCGCCACGTCAACCAACCGCAAGAGCTTTTGCAGGAATGGACGACCACCGCCCTTGAGCAGGTAGGCACAGTTGGTGAGGGAATGCCACGCCACTGCGGCATCCCCGCCGGCCTCGGCCCACCTCAGCACCCGGACACTTTCCTCCAGGTGCGGCGCACGCGCGAGACCGACATCCAGGAGGACATCCGTGTCGATGAGGATCCTCATGCGAGCGGCGAGCGGCGATCGAGGTATTTGGCCCGGAGGGCATCGTGGAGCGGGTCCTTGCCCGGTGGCGAATCGCGAAGCTCGACACAGCCGACCAAGGAATCGACCAGGAATTTCTTCCCTCGAAGGGAAGGGGTGGTACGAAGGAACTCTTCAAATAACCCTGATACCGAGGTGCGACGGGCGCGAGCCACGCGCTTGGCGTGAGCGTGAAGTTCTGGATCCAAGGTGATCGTGACCCGGGTCTTCATTCGTATGCATGCTGAATTTCTGAATGCATACTGTCAAGGAGCTCGGGCCACTCCCGAGCAATTCTCATGAAGGCCTCCTCGCTCAGCCCTCGATCAAGGCGTACTCGATCGAATCCACGAGGGCCTGGAGGGAGGCGGTGATGATGTTCTCGCTGACGCCGACGGTGCCCCATTCGCGTTCGCCGTCGCTGGAGATGATCAGGACGCGGGTCTTGGCACCGGTGCCGGCGACGCCGTCGAGAATGCGGACTTTGTAGTCGGTCAGCCGTATCTTGCGCAGGGCTGGGAACGACTTAACCAGGGCTGCCCGCAGGGCGCTGTCGAGGGCATTCACCGGGCCCTCTCCATCGGCAACCGTGTGGTGGATCTTCTCGCCGACGCGGACCTTGATGGTGGCTTCGCAGATCGAGTGTTGACCATTGCTCCGCATCGAGACGTGGTAGGAATCGACGGTGAAGAGGAGTTCGGGATTGTGATCCAGCACACCGCGGATCAGGAGGGCCAGGGAACCTTCAGCAGCTTCGTATTCGTAGCCGGCGGATTCGAGTTCCTTGACCTTGGCGGTGATGGCGCGGGTTTCGGGTGCATCGGGAGCGAGCTTGAACCCGAGCTCGGTGGCCTTCATCAGGATGTTGGTGCGGCCCGACATGTCGCTGACGAGCACTCGTCGGACGTTGCCGACGGATTCAGGCGGGATGTGCTCGTAGCTGCGGGCGACGCGGTCGATGGCGTGGACGTGCATGCCGCCCTTGTGGGCGAAGGCGGTCTGACCGACCCAGGGTTGACGGGGGTCGTGGCGAACGTTGGCGATTTCGTCGATGAACTCGGCGAGTTCCTTGAGCTTGGGCAGGGACTTGGGTGGGACGCCTCGGAGGCCCATCTTGAACTGCAAGGTGGGCATTATGCTGATGAGGTTGCAGTTCCCGGTACGTTCACCGTAGCCGTTGATGGTGCCCTGGACCTGAGTGGCCCCGGCGTCGATGGCGGCGACGGCGTTGGCCACCCCGAAGCCGCAGTCGTTATGGGTGTGGATACCGACGGGGCATTTGAGTTTGCCGACCGCGACTGCGGTGGTCTGGGCGATTTCCGACGGGAGTCGGCCACCGTTGGTGTCGCATAGGATCACGCCGTTCGCACCGGCCTTTTCGGCGGCCTGCCAGGTGGCGAGGGCGTAGTTGGGCTCGTCTGAGAACCCATCGAAACTGTGTTCGGCGTCGTAGAAGACGGTTTTACCGTGATCCTTTAGAAAGCGGATGGTGTCGCCGATCATGGCGAGGTTTTCGTCCGGTGTGGCACGCAGGACCTCGGTGACGTGGAGAAGCCAGGTTTTGCCGACGATGGTCACGACGGGGGTTTCGGCTTCGAGGACCTGGCGCATGAGAGGGTCATCCTCGACGGCGACACCCTTGCGGCGGGTCATGCTGAACGCGGCGATGCGGGCCGAGCGCCAGCGTTTGCGGGAGGCCATGCGGAAGAACTCCATGTCCTTGGGATTGGAGCCGGGCCAGCCGCCTTCGATGTAGTGGATGCCGAAGAGATCGAGGCGTTCCGCAATGCGGATCTTGTCGTTGAGGGAAAAGTTGATGCCTTCCGCCTGCGCTCCGTCGCGGAGCGTAGTGTCGTAGATCTCGACGGTCTTCGTCTTCATCGAATGAGGTTCCTGAAACGCGAAACCCCGTTCCGGATCGCGGAACGGGGTTATCGCAGTGTGCAAAACGCGTTCAACGACCCGGGTAGCACCGAATAATCCGGTACCCAATTCCCGGAGTCGGGGTCACTGCATCAGTGGGTTGGACGTCGAACGTCATCGGCTATGGTTCTTCTCAGATGTGGGGTTGCCGCACAAGCATGGAGTTGCGGGACCTGGAAAGCTCATCGCTTGGCCCGACCATGAGGTTTGTTGGAAACCATTGGAAACGAAGAGTTTCAGGTGGCGCTGCTTCCGGTTTGGCAGGGTGGCGACGCGGAATTCACGAGGGGCCCTTCGTCGGCAAAGTAGGCGTGTTCAACTCCCTGATGACGCCAGGCGTGCCCATACCGGGGGGAAGGTCAGCGGTAGAGTTTCTCCGACTCGATGACCTCGGCCACCGGGATGGGCACCAAATGACGGAGGGAACGTCCCGATTGGGCGCGGGCCCGGATTTCGGACGCGGAGAGGGCGAGCGGAAAGCCCCGCAGGAAGTGGAGCCGAAACCCGGGAGGCGGTGGAGCGGTTTCGACGCCGGGTCGCGGTATCACCACGAACTCGACCAATTCGGCAAGCTGCTGGGCATCCCGCCAGGCGGGCAGCGATCGGACGTGATCGGCGCCGATCAGCCAGCACAGGGTGGTTCCGGGATACCTCCGGGCGAACTCAGCGGCTGTGTCGACGCTGTACGAGACGCCGCCCCGCCGGATCTCCTGATCGTCGATTTGCACCCGGGTCACCCCGGCGAAGGCAAGGCGCAACATCCGAAGGCGGAGGTTCGGGTCGGATGGCGTGGAGGTGGGTTTGAAGGGGGATTGGGCGGCAGGAATGACGACGAGTCGATCGAGGCAAAACTCTTCGAGAGCGGCCTCGGCAACCAGGAGGTGACCCAAGTGGACGGGGTCAAAAGACCCGCCGTAAAGACCCACGCGATTCATGGCGGGGCGATTCAGGGCTCGTTGGCCCGGCGACGCACCGTGACCCGGGGCATGGGCGGTTTGCGGCCTTTCAAGGGAGGCGGGGCGGCCGGGAGAACTGCAGGATCGGGGTGGGCATGCCGGCGGGCAGCCATGAGAAGGTCCACCTGCGATCGACGCATGGCGGCGTGCGGAAGTCGCTCCGCGCGGACGTAGGATCCATCGGGTTGAAGGATGCGGGCCCGGGTGTTGTCCGCCAGATTGGCGTCCAGAACCTCCGCGATGAGACGTTCCCGCAAAGTTCCGTCCTCAACGGGGAACACCACTTCAATGCGGCTGAAAAAATTTCGCGGCATCCAGTCGGCACTGCCGAGGAATACTTTCGGATCGGCCGCGTTCTCGAAATAGAAGATCCGGCTGTGCTCCAGGAAACGGTCGACGATGCTCCGGACGCGAATGTTGTCGCTGAAGCCAGGGATTCCCGGGCGCAGGCAGCAGATGCCGCGGACGATGAGGTCGATGACCACCCCCTTGCGGGAGGCGCAGTAAAGGGCGTCGATGGCTTCGGGATCCACCAGGGAATTCATCTTCGCGATGATCCGAGCGGGCAGTCCTCGCCCGGCGTTGCGTTCCTCGTTGCGGATAAGTTCCAGGATGCGCTCGTGGAGCTGAAACGGGGCGACCAGGAAGCGGCGCATCGGCTGGAACTGGCATATGCCCGTAAGCAGGTTGAACAACTGGGTGGCATCCTCGCCGAAGTCGGGGCGGCAGGTGAGCAGACTCAGGTCGGTATAGATCTTGGCGGTGGTGGCGTTGTAATTGCCGGTGGCGGCGTGCACGTAACGCCGAATTCGGCCGGCCTCGGCCCGGACCACGAGGGCGACCTTGGAATGAATTTTGTAACCCAGGAGTCCATAGACGACGTGGACCCCTGCCTGTTCGAGTCGGCGCGCCCACTTGATGTTGTTGTGTTCGTCGAACCGCGCTTTGAGCTCGACGATGGCGGTGACCTGTTTTCCGCTGCGGGCGGCGTCGCTCAGGGCGTTGATGATTCGCGAATCACCGCCGGTCCTATAAAGCGTCTGCTTGATGGCCAGGACGTCGCGATCGGCGGCGGCGGATTCGAGGAAGTCGATGACCGTCTCGAAGCTTTGGTACGGATGATGGAGGAGAATGTCGCGTTCGCGGATGGCGGCGAAGATGTCCTGCTGATCGTGGAGCGAGACGGAGACCGGCGCGACGTGGGGTGGGTCCCGCAGCTCCGGCTTCTGGGGGCCTTCGGTGATTCCCATGATCCGCCCGGTATGGAGGGGGCCGTCGATCCGATACAGGTCGTCGATGGTGAGCGAAAGGTGTTCGAGAAGGCTTTGGCAGACGTCATCGGGACAGTCATGACTGACTTCGAGGCGGACGGCCTGGCCGCGCATCCGATTGTGGAGCTCCTTTTCGACGATCTGGAGGAGGGACTCCGCCTCCTCCGTTTCGAAATAGAGTTCGCCGTTGCGGGTGACGCGGATGTTCCAATGGCCGAGGATCTCCATACCCGCGAAGAGGCGGTCGAGGAAATAGCCGATGATCCGGCCGAGGAAGATGTATTCCTGGCGTCCATCGGTGCGAGGCAGGCGGACCAGGCGATGCAGGTTGTCGGGGACCTGGATGACGCTGAGTTTCTGTTCGGGTTTGGCGCCACGGTGGTCGACGAGTTTGACCACCAGGTTCAAGGAACGGTTCCGAAGGATTGGAAACGGATGGGATTGGTCGATGGCGAGGGGCGTGAGGACCGGATGGACGCGTTCGCGGTAGAACGACTCGAGCCAGGCGAGGTCACTTTCACCCAGTTCCTCAACGCGCAGAAAGCGGATGCCGTGGGTTGCGAGTTCAAGGACGAGGTGGTCCCTCCAGCAGGCATAGATGTCGTCGACCTGCTGGCGGATTCGGGTCCGGACGATGGGGAGGGCGTCGTGTGAGGTCAGCCCGTCCGGTGTGGTTTCGGTGGAGCCGCCTGCATCCTGTTGCCGGAGCCCGGCGACGCGAACTTCGAAGAATTCGTCGAGGTTCGAATTGGAGATGCAAAAAAATTTGACGCGCTCAAGGAGCGGATTGGCAAGGTCCATGGCCTCCTCGAGAACCCGCTGGTTGAACGCCAACCAACTCAGTTCGCGATTGAGGAAGCGGGAAGCGGGGGCATCGGGCTCGTGGGCGCTCGGTCTCATCCAAAGTGGCCGAAAGGATAGCGTGGGTCCGCTGCGGGGCGAGCCTTTCCTCGGATTCCGCCAGCGGACAGCGAGTCGCCGACCTCGAAATCACCGTGGGGCGCTTTTTGCCCCGCGCATTTCGGCACGCCGCCCGTGGATTGGGTTTGGAGCAACTCTCCGCGACGGCGGTTCTTCAGCGACGAGGGCGCAGGGACAGCAGGTGGAGCACGGTCAGGATGGCGACGGCGATGCCGGCGTATCGGTGGGTGAGGTACAGGAAATGCTGACCGTCCGTTCCCAGCAACGGAGTCATGGGAAGCACGCCTGAGACGACGACGATCCAGCCGGCGAACAACAGCAGCCAGAACAGAAACCACGAGAAACCGCCGTACCGCGCTTCGCGGGAGGGCCAGGTCAGCGCCACCAGAGTCAGGCCGACCGCAAAAACCGGAGAAGCGCCGACGTGGGCCATGAGTATCCAGTGCGTCATGGGAGCCTGGCCCAGGGCGAAAGTCCCGATACCGGTGAGCGCGACAGGAAGGAGCCCGGCGAGCATGAGGAAGTAGGCGAGCCGCGGTCCAATGCCGAGGGCGGGAATCTCGGGGGCCGGCGATGCTTGAGTAATCGAAGTGGTGGCCATGGCAGTTCCTTTACTTGGATTGACGTCCCATACCCGAACGGGCACCCGACAGGGCAACAAAGGCGCGACCAAGGAGAACGCCGAGCAGGATCAGCGCGCATCCGAAAGTCACGACCTTGAGCATCGGACGGAACTTGAAGGTGAAGGCGAAGGTGGAGGTGACCGTTTCGTCGTCGCCCCGCATGTTCAGATGGGTTTTGGAGACGGCGTCCTTCGGGCCGATGGGCCCGCGAGCCGCGACAATTCCAAAGTAAATGGGCGAATCCAGCGAATGGCAGTCGGCGCAACCTTTGACGCCGCCTACCGACTGGCTGGCGGGGCAGACGTCATGGCCGAGCGGCCAGGCGTAGGGTTCAGCCGCGGCGTGGTCCTCCGCCTGCAATTCGTTGTTGGCGAGCCGATGAAGCTTTCCACTGGCGAGGAAGACCGGTTCTCCAAGGGTGCGGCCCGCGGCCAGGGCGGTCAGCACGTCGCGGATCTGGTCGTTGGTGAGTGGCTTGGTGTTGTAAGGATCCCGTTCGACGTCGGCGGGCGCCTGGGTGGGCAGTTTATCGCCGGCGGCCTTGGCGACCACGTCCGGCAGGAGGGGTGAGACGACTCCGTTGGTGAGAATCCCCCAGTAGCTGGGCCAGACCATCTTGTGGGGTGCGATCTTCCCGCTGACATCGCGCAAGAAGACCGGCTGAACGATGGCGGGTGCGGTGTTGGCTCCACGCGGAGGCGCGGGTAGTCCGAGTTTGTGGGCCAAGGACGTATGAACGATCTCGACGGCGTCGCCGGGAATGGGACCCGAATGACACGCGGTGCACGCGAGTTTCTCGAAGTGAATCGGGGGGAAGCCCACGTGCTGGGGACGGGGAGCTCCCAGCCGGCCAGCGAACTGGCCATCGGCGGAGCCGTAGTGACAGCCGCTGCAGGAAAGGGTTTCGACTTTGCCGACCTCCTCGTTCAGCCGGCTTTCGGCCAGCTTCCGGGCGTCGGCTTCGGAGATGGCCGGATCGTCACGGAGAATGAGTCGGGTCCGGAGGGCGATGGATTCCTGGCTGACCGGACGGTCGTTGATTTCGCCTTCGTACCCCCGCACGACCTGGTGATCGATGCCATTGCGGTGGCAGTCGACGCAGGACATGCCAGCGCGGATATGGATATCGCCATCCGAGTGCCAACGTGAGTCGCCGAGATTCGATTCGCTGGTGTGACAGTAGTAGCAGGTGGATGGGGAAGGCTTCCGGGTGATGTCGATGAGCACGTGATTGCCGGAGTCGAAGCGATGGCGCTCGTACTTGATGGGAGGCAGGTTGGTGGGAGCAGGGCGGGGCGGACGCCAGGCATCGGCGAAGGCTTTCGCGGGCCTGCTGGCCCCGTAGGCGCCCAGTTCGGAGGCGATGGTGGGAGCCCATTTGAAGTTCTCGGCGGTGACGGCCTTGAATCGGGCTTCGTGATCGTAATGGCCCGATTTGTTGTGGCAGATGAGGCAATCGATCTCGAGAGCGCCCGTGATCTGCATTCGGCGCATGCGCACGTCGTTGGTGGCGATGCGGTCCTTGGGAGGTTCGCCCACGCCGCCGCCGGGGAAGTGACGGGCAAACTGGACCAGGAAGTCGTAATCCGACATTCCAACGTCGGCCGGGCGGAAGGTGCCTTTCCAGCCTCGGTACGACAGCGGGAGTTGGGTGCGCGTGGCGGGGTCGGTGAGGATCCAGGGTTCACCCGGACGACCTGCGGGCACGTTGGTGGTGGCGGCGTTGAAGTGCCAGCCTTGGGAGATGGATGGATAGTCGTGACAACGACCGCAGGTCTGCGCCGTGGAGTACGGGCTGCCGCGCGGTTCCTGCGGTTTGCCCTGCTCGTCGAAAGCCGGGGGCGGCGTAATCATGTCGCCCGCGTGGTCCCGCAACGGGATGACGTGGCGATACGGCATCCGGCTTTCCGTTCCCACTGAATCGGCGGCCGAGGCTTCACCCCCGGCTGCCAGGAGCCAGCCGAGTAGGAACGGCAATGCCCCACGTAAGACATTCTTTCTAGAGCGAGTGCGAACGTGGGAAGGAGGGAAAGAGTCACTGACTGAAGCTCGAATAGGACTCATAGGAGAAACCTTAGTGTCCGAGGCGCTAGTCTACCGGCGCCCGGGGTGGGTTCAAGGCGTAATCCGGATGACATTGATGACGGAGTGTCCGGAGTTCCAAAGCTGTTCGACCAAGTGACTGACATGGATGCCCTGAACGTGGGCGACAGCGAGGCGGCGCTCACCGTCCTGGTAGGACACGAAACTCAGGAGATCGAGTCCCAATTCCCGGGTCATGGTGACGAGGGAGCCGATCGCATTGTCGTCCGATGTCAGGTCGAATGTGATCCGCGTCGACTTGGAGTGCCATGAGAAGAGTCGGCTGAAGGTTCGAAAAATATCCGATTCGGTGATGATGCCGGCGAGGCGGTTGTTTTGAGTGACCGGCAGGCCGCCGACGTGGTTTCGGGTCATCAATTCGGCGGCGAGTTCGACCGGTTGATCCGCCTCAATGGTGATCACGGGCGATTTCATGACGCTTCCCACGGTGCCCGGGGATGTCCGTTCGTCCAGCGCCATGGCGGAGAACGGGTTGATGTGGGAGGGAAAGGCGCCGACGATGTCCCGGTGGCAGACGATGCCGGAAATGGTCCGGCCTTGCAGCACGACCAGGCGCCGGATCCTTCGGGCCGTCATACGGCGAATGGCATCAAAGAGCGAAAGCTCGGGGTGGACGACCTCGACGTCGCGGCTCATGCACATTTCGACGATCATGATGTTGCTTTCGTGGGCTCAGGCGAGCGATGGCCCGACGTTCGGGGTCCGGCAGGCCGGAGGCGATCTCCGCACGCTGGTGGGGCAGAGCCATCTCATCAATTGTTTTCGGGCAGACCTTCCAAGTGACCTCGATTCTTGACCGGGTCGAACACCCGCAGGACGTCCTGCAATAATTCCTGATCGATGGGTTCCTCAATCCAGTCGGCCCAACGGCGGATATTCGTGGGATTGGCACTTCCGGCGATGGTGGTGGCGATGCCTGGGTTCGCGACGCTGAATTGGAGGGCGAGCTTGGCGATGTCGGTTCCCCGCGTGGCACAGATCTGTGCAGCTTCACGGGCGGCCGCTTTCACGTTATCCGGCTCCTTCAGCCAGTGGGGTAGCGGGGCGTTGGTGAGCAGTCGGGCACTGAAAGGTCCGGCATTCATCACGCCGATGCCCTTCGACTGGAGGTAGGGCACGGTTTCGTCGGCGAAGCGGGTATTTTGGAGCGTGTATTGGTTGTAGCTCAACACGCAGTCGACATCGGCCTGGTCGGCGATGAAGCGGAAGATCTTCTGCGGATACCCGCTGAAGCCGATGAAACGGACCTTGCCGGCCTTTTGGGCCCGGCGCAGGGCGGGCAGGGTTTCGTCGATGATCTGCTGCATCGGGACGAACTCGATGTCGTGACAGAGCATGATGTCGAGGTGATCGGTGCCCAGACGGTGGAGGCTGACATCGACGCTTTCGGCGACCCGTTTGGCGGAGAAATCGAAGTGGGCGAGGTCGTAGCGACCCAGTTTGGTGCAGAGGATGAACTGATCGCGAGGGACACCGCGGAGGGCGATTCCGAGCAGCACTTCGCTCATCCCGCGCCCATAAAAGGGCGAGGTATCGATGAAGTTGAGGCCGCAATCGAGGGCGACCCGGACACTTTGGAGGGCCTCGTCCAACGGGACCTGGCGGAACTCCTGTCCGAGGGAACTGGCGCCGAAGCCGAGGATGGGCACTTGGAGACCGGTGCGGCCGAGAGGGCGGAGCGGAATCGTGGATGGCACCCGGAAATGAGAAGGGCCGCGGCGTCGCGAGGGAAGGGGATTCTTCGGGTTCAAAATCTGGCTTTTTTCAGAGAGATCACTCGCTCACGCTGGAGGAAACGCATGAGCGATTTATTTGATCTTCAGGGAGAGGTGGCGGTGGTGATCGGGGCTACGGGAGTGTTGGGTGGAGCGATTGCGGACGGATTGGCTCAAGCTGGCGCCGCGGTCGCCGTGCTGGGGCGGAATGCGGAGCGTGGTGGCGAACGCGTGCGCGCGATCGAGGCGTCGGGAGGACGGGCGGCTTTTTTCGTCGCGGACGCACAGAGCCGGGAGAGTTTGGTTGCGGCGCGGTCGGCCCTTGTCGGGGCGTTGGGAGAACCGACGATTTTGGTGAATGCGGCGGGTGGAAATGATCCGAAAGTGACAGTGACGGCGGAGCGGCCGTTCGAGCAGATCGCATTGGAGGATTGGCGGGCGAACTTCGACCTGAACCTAGTGGGCGGCGTTGTGCTTCCCTGCCAGGTCTTTGGACCGGGGATGGTGGCAGTAGGCAAGGGGTCGATCATCAACGTGGCGAGTGCTTCGGCCCGGTTGCCCTTGTCTCGGGTGGTGGCGTATTCGGCCTCCAAGGCGGCGGTGCTGAACCTTACCCGGTTTCTGGCGCGGGAATGGGCCGGGTCGGGGGTGCGAGTGAATGCCATCACACCGGGTTTCTTTCCGGCGGAGCAGAACCGGCGACTGCTGTTCAACGCGGATGGCACGCCGACGCCCCGGGCGCAGGCCATTCTGGGACACACGCCCATGAAGCGATTTGGGGAGGCCCGGGAACTCGTGGGTGCCTCGGTGTTCCTGGCCAGCTTCAAGGCCAGCGGGTTCGTGACGGGGACCGACCTCGTGGTGGACGGCGGATTCCTGTCCCAGACCATTTGATCCCATGAAACGGAGCATCGCGGAAATCATGACCTGGAGCGGGGTGAAGTTCGGCACGAGCGGGGCCCGTGGGCTCGCCACCGAAATGACCGATCTCGTGTGCTACTCGTATGCGCGAGGATTCCTTCAATACCTGAGTACAGTCGGGGAACTGACCGCTCCGGGAACCGGGGTGATCGTCGGTGGTGATTTCCGACCGAGCAGCGACCGGATCATGGCGGCGGTGTTTCGCGCGATCCTGGATCTGGGTTACACGCCAGTGAATGGCGGAAAGGTACCGTCGCCAGCCCTCGCCCTTTGGGGCCTGGAACATACGATTCCAGCCATCATGGTGACGGGGAGCCACATCCCGGACGATCGGAATGGCATCAAGTTCAACAAGGTGACTGGTGAGATTCTGAAAGATGACGAGGCCGGGATGACGGAGCAGGTGGTGGAATGGGAGGACACGCTCTTCGACGACCAGGGAATGTTCCGGGATGCGGCTTCGGTGCCCCCGGTGGACCTGGCGCCGAAGACCGCGTACGTCCGGCGTTACCTCGACGGATTCCCAGGGGCTCCGCTTGCCGGACTCAGGATCGGGGTTTACCAGCATTCAGCCGTCGGGCGGGACGTGATCACCGAGATCCTGGGAGGCTTGGGGGCGGAGGTGGTGGCGTTGGGAAGGTCGGAACGGTTCATTCCCGTGGACACCGAAGCCATCCGCCCGGAGGACGTGGAACTGGCACGAGAGTGGGCGGCGAAGGAACCGTTGGACGCGTTGGTTTCTGCTGATGGCGACAGTGACCGTCCGCTGGTGAGCGACGCGCATGGCGAGTGGCTCAGGGGCGACGTGGCGGGGATTCTTTGCGCCCGGTTTCTGGAGGCGGATTCCGTCACGACCCCGGTAAGTTCCAATACGGCGGTGGAACGGTGCGGGTGGTTTCCGGAGGTGCGTCGGACGCGGATCGGGTCGCCGTACGTGGTGGCGTCGATGGCCTTGGCGGCGCGCGAGGGACGGCGGCGGGCAGTCGGCTATGAGGCGAACGGCGGTTTTTTGATCCAATCGGATTTGGCGCCTATGGGGCGTCCGCTGCGCGCCCTTCCCACGCGGGACGCGGTCATCGTGATGTTGGGCGTGCTGTTGCTGGCGCGGAAGGAGCGGACGACCGTGGCGAAGTTGGTGGCCACCTTGCCGGCTCGATTTACGGCGAGCGATCGACTGAAGGATTTCGCGACGGAAAAGAGCCGTGCCATCCTGGAGCGGTTTTCGGGGACGGATGATGCCCGGGCGAGGCTGGCGCTGGATGCCCTGTTCGGAGAGTCGGTGGGAGCCGAGACCGCGTCGATCGACCGGACGGATGGGGTACGAGCGACGTTTGCCAACGGGGAGATCATTCACCTCCGACCCTCCGGCAACGCACCCGAGTTTCGCTGTTACACCGAGGCGGCGACGCCCGAACGCGCTGCGGACCTATGCCGGAGGACTCTCGAACGACTGCGTCGGGGGGCAGGCGATCCAGAACTCGATTAGCACTACAGCGACACTTCCGGCCAAAGAGCCTTCTGGACTCTTCCAGCGTGGCAGCGGCTTCCAGCCGCTGTGTCAGTCCGCGATCCATTTCTTCGAAAGTGTCGCTGTAGTGTTAGGTCGGCGGGGAAGCCGGGAGCCGGATGCGGACCCAAGGGCGACACATCGGCCCAACGCTTTCCCGGGGGCACGACCTGTAACGACACTGCGGAGCCGTGATTCGGCGGAGGGCTACGGGGCAGGAGACGCCATCTGCTGGGCGTAGATGCGACGAATCGCGGTCCGCCATTTGGCCAGGTCGGCGAAAAAGGGCGCGGCATCGGAATACCCACAGCGCACGGCGACCCGGTATTGGGGTGCGGGATCGTCCGGGAGAACAGCTTCGCCTTCGAAACTCCAGCGTCGGAGAACTGATTCCATGCAACGGAGCCTTCGAAAATTTTCGATGAGCACGTCCGCGTGCTTGGCAGACAGAGCTCTGGTCTCGCGGGCGCGGGAGAGTGACGCGAGGGTATTCGGTTCAAACCATCCGCCTTCCATGGCGAGTGCTTGGGCCAGGAACTCCGCATCCACCAGACCGCCACAACCCGTCTTGAATGCCAGGTGGTCTTTCCCGGCGGGGGTTCGTTCGCGCTCGATGCGTTGTCGCATTCGCGCGATCTCCGCTTTCCAGTCCGTTCGGAACGACGCCAGCGGCAGGGATGGCTCGCAGAAGTTTGTCAGCCGCCGGGCGAGGTTGATGAACATCTCGCCTGTGGCGGCGTGGCCGGCGACCACTCGGGCGCGAGTCAACGCCTGGATTTCCCAGAGCATCGCCCGCTGACGGTAGTAGTCCTCGTAGGTCTTGAGCACGTTGACCAGGAGGCCCTTTTCGCCGTCGGGCCGCAGGCGTGTATCGAGTTCGAACACCGCGCCGTGCTCCGTGCGGGTGGTCAGCAGTTCGACCAGTTGTCCGGCGATCTTCTGAAGCCTTGGCAGATCCCGGGTCTTGTCTGGGGCGACGAACAGAATGTCGAGGTCGGAGCCGTACACGAGTTCGGATCCCCCGAATTTCCCGAGCGCGATGACCGCGAACGGAGGAACACGGAGGCCATTTTTGCGGGTGACGACCTGGAGCGAGTATTCGAGGCAGGCTTCGGCGAGGGCGGTCAGTTCGCGGTTGGCATCCTCGAAATCGACGAAGCCGAGGATGTCCCGGAGTCCAAGGCGCATGAATTCGGTTTGGAAGTATCGCCGCAGCCAAACGTGCTGATCGGCGTCGTCAAGGCCGTGCCGGAGGTCGGCCAGGGTTTGGGGGGCGGTTTTTTGGCGTCTCAAGTGTCCGCCGCCCTCCAGTTCGTCGACGAGGTCGGGCACGCGGATGGCTAGTTCCGCGAGGAACTCCGAGCGGTCGAAGAGCTTCAGCAGGTGATCGAGTACAATGGGGCGCGCGGTCCAGAGCTCATAGAGGGACGAGCGGGCGCCGTAGGCCGTGATATAGCTGTCGAGACGTGCAAGCACCCGGTCGGGGTCGGAAAGAATGAGCTGGGTTGCCTTCTGGGCCGGCTTGGGCGCCTTCTTCCGAGGCGCGGCAGCGGGGGCGACGAAGATCGGTTGGGGGCAAAGTTCAAGGAGTCGGAGGATCAGCCGGCGACCCAGTTCGCGGGTGCGGGGGGACACATGGACGAAGCCCGGGCCCTCAACCAGGATCCGGAGGAGGCGAACCCCCTTTTCCGGATCGCGGAAATGGTGGCGTTCGAGAAGGGCTTTCCATGCCGGACCTTCCTCGGTGAATCCGCCGGGGAGCGGGGTTTCGTCGGTGGCGGCTTCAGAGGTTCCGGGTTTTCCGAAGATGCTTTCGTACAGGGCCCGTACGCCGTTCATGTGTTTCGCCAGGGCGGTCTGGAAGGGTTTTGTCCCTAGAAACCCCATAAGCCGGGCGATTCGCTTCAGGCTGGCCTCATCGTTGGGCAGGGTATGCGTCTGGCGTTGCTCATCCATCTGGATGCGATGCTCGATGTCGCGGAGGAACGGGTATGCGGCGGCGAGAACAGAGGCCTCGGTTTCCGGCAGGAGTTGGTAGCCGACGAGTTTGGGAAGGCCGGCGAGGGTGTGAGGGGTTTGAAGGAACGGGTTCTTGCCGCCGTGAACGACCTGCAGGGACTGGACGATGAACTCAATTTCGCGGATGCCGCCGCGGCCCAGCTTGACGTTGCGATCGAGTTCTCCGGCTCGAACAATCTCCTTTTCGATCCGAGCCTTCATCTCCGCCATTTCGCGAAAGATCCCCTCACCCAGGGATCGGGGGTAGCGAAACGGTTGAACCCGTTCGAGGAATTCGCCGGACAAACCTTCGTCGCCCGCCACGCCGCGGGCTTTGAGAAGCATCATGCGCTCCCAGGTTTGGCCCCATTCGGCATAAAAGTTTTCGTAGCTGTCGAGAGACCTGGCGAGCGGACCGGAGTCGCCTTCTGGCCGAAGGCGCATGTCGATGCGCAGCCCGCCGCCCTCCACGCCCCGCCCGGACCCTTCCTTAATAAAGCTTTCGCAGAGTCGCTTGAAGAACGCGTGGTTTGCCAGGACCTGGCCGGTCGGGGATTTTCGCTTGGGCGAAGTGCGGAACGTGAAGCCTTCATCGGCGTAGACGAAAAGCAGGTCGACGTCGGAGCTGTAGTTGAGTTCCTGACCGCCCAGCTTTCCCAGGCCCAGGACACAAAAGCTGGTGGCCTGCCAGGTGCCGTCGGGGTCCTGATGCCAAGGGGTTCCGGAGCGTTCGATGTGCTGTCTCCAAACGACACGGAGGATGCCGTCCAGAAAGACATCGGCGGCGTTGGACAGTTCGAGGACGATCTCGGGGAGGGTTCCAAGCCGGGCAAGGTCACGGGCCCCAATGCGGAGGAGTTCCCGAAGTCGTTGTTCGTGAAGTCGATCGAACGCGCCACCGGCTCCGGCGCTGGTGGCGATGTCCAGATCCGCCGACGCGCGGTCCCGGTCCCGCACCAAGATTGATTTGCGAAGCGGGGTTTGAAGCGCTTCGAAGTCCTGGAAGAGATCCAGCCATTCGGGATGGCGGATGAGGCTCTCGGAGAGGGCCCTGGAACCGGCCAAGACCGAGGTCACCGCCGGGCGACTTTCCTGGGGAAGGTGGTCGAGTCGATCAGGGCCGCACGCATCACGAAGCAGGGCAAGGTGATGCGCCGCGCGTATCGGATCGGCTGAAGCGGCGACAAGGGTGTCCCAGGCAGACGGGGTCATGGCACCGGAGGTTAGGCATGGACCCCGAGCGAAAGTCTTCCAGGATCGGAAAACCTCTTTGACAAGGCGGCCGGCCGATAACTACTTTGACGGCCGTCCGAGCGCATGGGGTCGTAGCTCAGTTGGTAGAGCACCACAATGGCATTGTGGGGGTCAGGGGTTCGAATCCCCTCGGCTCCACCATCCTCGGACTGGCAAGAAACCTCGGAAATCACCTGATTTCCGAGGTTTCCTGTTTTCGCACCCGGGGTTATTTCGGCAGAGGCGGACGCGGGGCTCGGTGACTGTGGAAGTGTGGGAGATGCTTGTGCTTGGTGCGATGTGTTGATGCAAGTCCGGCGGGTTCCGGTGTTCAGCGGGGCAAGTGCGGCTTTCGCGCGTGGGGTTTTCGGTGCACGATGTGGGCGAGTTTGCGATTGAGTCAAAGGCTCCAGCTCCGGAAACTTCCGTTCCATGAAGAATTCATGTCTGAGTCGCGGATGGCTGCGTTGGATGGTGTGGGGTGCGGCGGCCTCTCTGCTGGCGGGTTGCTACACAGTCCCTGAAACCGGTCGGAAATCGTTCAACTTCATGAGCGAATCGGAGGAGATGAAGTTGGGTTTCTCCGAGTTCGACAAGATGAAGAAGGAAGTGCCCATCTCGAAGGACGCAGCGGCGAATGCGCTGGTGAAGAGGGTGGGCGAGCGGATTGCAGCGGTGGCACCATTGCCGAACGCGCAATGGGAGTTCGTCGTCTTCGAAAGCAAGGAGGCCAATGCGTTCTGTCTGCCAGGCGGGAAGGTGGGGATTTATACCGGAATTCTGCCGATCACGAAGGACGAGGCGGGGTTGGCGACGGTGATGGGTCATGAGGTGGCGCACGCGGTGGCCCGACATGGTGGAGAGCGCATGAGCATGGCGGTGGGAATTCAGAAAGTGGGCGAGGTGTCGGCGGCCGTGCTCGGGTCCACCAAGTACGGCAGTTGGGCGCCTGTTTTCGGCCAAGTCTACGGTGTGGGTTCGCAGGTGGGTGTCGCACTGCCGCACAGTCGGCGCAATGAATCCGAAGCCGACCGGATGGGGCTGAAGTACATGGCGATGGCGGGGTACGACCCGGAAGCGGCGGTCGGTTTTTGGACGCGATTTTCGGAGGTCAATCGTTCGGCCGGTGGTGACGGTTCGCCGTGGTTTTTGCGCACCCATCCCCTGGACGATGCGCGCATTCAGCAAATCAAGGACTGGCTGCCCGAGGCGAAGGCGGCAATGAAGAAGCCTTAAGAGGGCTTGGAAGCGGAGGATTGGACCGGTGTAATTGCCGGGTGCGGATCATTGGAGGCATTGCGGGAGGGCGGCTGTTGCAGGCACCGAAAGGGCTGACCGTCCGCCCGACGCCAGATCTGGTGCGGCAGGCGGTCTTCAACAGCCTGGGTTCGGTGGTGGATGGGGCGGCAATTCTCGATCTCTTTTCGGGAACCGGTGCGCTCGGTTTGGAGTGCCTCAGTCGCGGTGCCAGTCGCGTGGTGAGCGTGGAATTATCCGGTGCCCACGCCCGTTACATTCGGGAGAATGTTCTTCGCCTGGGGCTGCCCAAGGGTCAGCACGAACTTCGGGTCCAGGACGTGTTTGCCTCGCTGAGGCACCTCGCGGCTCAGCCGGGGCGATTCGATTTGGTGATGGCCGACCCCCCATTCGGGCCGAAGACCGCCGGAAAGCGCTCGGAATCGGCGTCGCAGCGGTTAATGGAGGCTCCGGAGCTGGGGGTTCTGTTGGCAGATGCGGGGTTGCTCGTCCTGGGGCACGCGCGGCGGGATGGGGTGTACGTTCCGGGAGTGTGGGAGGAACGACGGGTTTTAGAGCACGGAGATTCCGTCTTCCGAATCTTGGCGAGGCGTTCGGTTCCAGCGGCTACCCCTACCGTCCCAGAATCCGCAGTGAGGTAGAAAGGCCCCGTCACGAGGCCCCTTGTACCTGGGTGATTTTGGATCTCGAGGGTAACCCAGGATCGGGATTCCAGGCAGACGCCGTCGTTCACGGCTCCGGTAGCGAAAGGAGCACGCGGCCCGTTCGCCGGGCATGCTGGCGATTGGCGGCAGTGGGTGCCCGGCTCTTCATCAAACGTTGTGACCGGACCGACGAAAACGAACCCCGCCGGCTCTGGAGTGCCCCGGAAAGCGTCTGAAAACTTGATTTTGGTCGCTACCAGCAGTAGTCGAAACCGTGTTCGAGTTTCGTTGCATTCTGGCGTGGTGCCTGCTGCTGGTTGCCCTGGTTGTCGCTCCTGCGCGCTGCGCGTTCGGCGCGCCCCGTATCACCGAGTTCCTGGCCTCGAACGATTCAGGGCTGGCTGACGAGGACGGTGAGTTCTCCGACTGGATCGAAATCCACAATCCGGACGACGTCCCGGTCGCGCTCACGGGCTTTCATCTCACGGATTCGGCGACCAATCTTCGCAAGTGGACGTTTCCCACGGTCTCCCTGGAACCGGGCGGTTACCGGGTCGTTTTCGCCTCTGGCAAGGACCGCACGAATCCGTTGAGCCCGATGCACACGAGTTTTTCGCTGGCGGCGACCGGCGAATACCTTGCGCTGGTGGCTCCTGACGGTGTCACCGTGGTCAGTGCTTTTGCGCCCGCCTATCCGCCGCAATTCGAGGATCAGTCCTTGGGTCTGAGCCTGACCGCCGCGACGTTGGGTTGGACGTACTTTCCGACGCCCACTCCAGGCGCGTCGAATGGCAACGGCGTCCGGGCCGGGCCGATCGTTCAGCGGTTGGAATCGAATCTGCCACAGCCACCTCCCGGGGCGTTGACCCTCACCGCCCGGGTGGTTGCCGTGAACGATCCGGTGGCCACGGTCCGACTCCACTACCGGCGCATGTTCAATGCCGAACGGGTGTTGCCGATGGCCGATGACGGGATCGGAGCGGACGTCCGAGCCGGGGATGGGATCTGGACGGCAGTGATCCCGGAGACGGCATTCGCGCCTGGGGAGATGACGCGCTGGCGGTTCGTGGCTACCGACACCCAGGGCGTGCCGACCCAGGAACCGGCCTACCGTGCGCCGCTCGATTCGGATCAGTACCTTGGCACCGTGGCGAACGACGAACGGATCGTGTCGGCGTTGCCGGTGCTGCATTGGTTCACCACCAACGTGGTTCGCGCGGGGACGGTCGCGGGTGCGCGTGGCTCCTTGTTCTATGATGGCGAGTTCTACGACAACGTGCTGTTCACACTGCACGGACAGTCCTCCGCCGGATTTCCCAAGAAGAGCTACAACATCGATTTCAACCGTCCCCATCGCTTCCGTTGGAGCACCAACGCCCCGCGTGTGGCCGATATCGATCTGCTGACCAATTGGGCGGACAAATCGAAGGTCCGTCATGTGCTCGGGTATGAGGTGATGCGCGAGTCGGGTGTTGCCGCCCATTTCGCCTACACCGTGAGAGTCCAACACAACGGCGCATTCTTCAGCACCGCCGATGTGGTCGAGGATGCGGACGAAATCTACCTCGAACGGGCGGGGCTGAATCCGGACGGGGCGCTGTACAAGGTGTACGCGAACCTTCTCAACAAGGATGCCGGCAATAACGCCAACACCGGAGTGGAAAAGAAGACCCGGAAATCCGAGAACAACGCGGATCTCCAGGGCCTCATCGACGGTCTCGATCTCACGGGAGCGGCGTTGGAGCGTTATCTCTTCGACCACATTGATCTACCGAGCTGTGTCAACCTGCTCGCGGCAAACTCGGTGATTCGCAACATCGATATGCACAGCAAAAACTGGTATATCTATCGAGACACCCAGCGGAGCGGCGAATGGTCGATGTTGCCTTGGGACCTCGACCTGTCGCATGGCCGGTTTTGGAATCCGCAGGACGCCTATTTCGACAACCGGCTTTACACCGATGAGTTCGTCGTGACGGGCACGTCCATTCGTCTGGTGTCCCATCTGTTCGCGAACCCACGCACCCGCGCCATGATCTTCCGGCGCATCCGGACCCTCACCGACCGCTTCCTCCAGCCACTGCCCATAGCGGGAACCCCGGAGGACAGCTTGTACTACGAACGCAGGCTCAACGAGTTGTCCGCTTCCATCGATCCGGCGACCATCGTCCCGTCGGACGCACGTCTGGACTTCGAGAAATGGGGTTCCTGGATTCAGGGCGGTGGCGTGGTCAGTTCCACAAGTTCCAACGTGGCGGTGGAGTCGATGGCTGAGGGCATTCAACGCTGGAAAGCGGAATACCTGCCAGGGCGCCGACGGTTCATCTACGGATCGCAAATCGTGGGGCGCGGCGGAGAGATCCCGCTGCCGCAGACCGGTGCCGGGCCCACCACCAACTTCGTGCCGTTGGTCGTTGCAGGGGCACTGGTGAAAGTCCTGGTGCCGGTCAACGGCAACCTGGGCACCCACTGGACAGGCCATCCCGCCCGAGAACCGTTCGCCACGGCTGGATGGCGAACCGGAGTCACCGGTGTGGGCTACGAAAGGGCGACGGGTTACGCGTCCCTGATCGGTACGGACGTGGGCGCCGCGATGCAGGCCAACAACAGCGTGTACCTGAGGATCGAGTTCGACGTGAGCAATACTGCGGCCTTCGACACCCTTGAACTGCGGATGAAATACGACGATGGATTCGTGGCGTTTTTGAACGGAACCGATCTCGCGTCCGCGAATGCTCCCGCCGTGGTGCCATGGAACGCGGCCGCCGCCGTTTCCCGCGAAGCCAACCCCGGGGCCTTCACCTTGTTCGACGTGACCGACAAGAAGTTGTTGCTGCGGGTCGGACGCAACGTGCTCGCGATCCAAGGGCTCAACGACAGTGTTGGCAGCAGCGACATGGTCATCGTGCCCGAACTCCATGGAGGTCAGGTGACTGCGGCCACCACGCTCGAGCCGAGGATCGACTTCGGGACACTGGACGTCAGTCCAAGTTCAGGGAATCAGGACCAAGAGTTTATTCAGCTCGTCAATCCCCACGCCCTTGCGGTGGACATCTCGGATTGGCGACTGACCGGAGGCATAGAACATCGATTTCCAGGAGGAACCGTCCTGCCACCGAAGGGTGTGCTGTACGTGGCGCCGAATGCCGCGGCCTTCCGCGCCCGGACGTTCTCGCCGAAAGGCGGCGAAGGTCTCTGGGTGCAGGGTGGTTACCAGGGGCACCTTTCCAATCTCGGCGAATCGATCGCGCTGCTCGATGCCGCCGGGACGACCAACAACACGACCACGTACCCGGCCCAACCTTCAGGCATCCAACGGCACCTGGTTATCAGCGAGATTCTCTACAACCCCGTTGGCGACGGTCTGGCCGAGTATGTCGAGTTGTTGAACATCAGCACCTCGGTGACCCTGGACTTGCGCGGGGTGCGCTTCACGGAGGGAGTGCTGTTCGATTTTACCGACAGCACCGTCACGTCGCTGCCGCCCGGTGCCCGCGTGCTGGTCGTGCGCGATCTCGCCGCCGCGTCGGCCGCTCACGGAACCCATCGACCCGTGGCCGGTGCTTTTGCCGAGGGGAGTGCGCTCAGCAACAACGGCGAGCGGCTCAAGCTGGAGGACGCCAACAACGACACCGTCCACGAGTTCACCTACGATGACGTCGCCCCGTGGCCGGTCGTGGCCGACAATGGCTACAGCCTGGTCCTGATCGCACCGCACACGAACCCGGACCCATCCCTGGCTGCAAACTGGCGGGCGAGCACGCGGCTGGGAGGCAGTCCTGGCGGTTCGGATACCGTGTCACCTCCCGCTGCGCCTGCCGCGGACGCGAACGGTAACGGCGAGCCGGACCTGATCGATTACGCGTTGGGGAACGATCTCGGATTGCCGATGTTGGTTCCGAGGCTGACGCGAGAACCGGACCCTTTGGGCGGTCCGGAGTCGTTGGGGTTCAGCCACCCGATCAGCGTGGGCGCTGAATCGGTTGAACTGAGTGTCGCGTTCTCGACCGACCTCCGCACCTGGGAGGACGGTTCGGCGCATCTGGAACTTGTGGAACGTCAATGGATCGGTGACGGCCGAGAATGGGTGATCTGGCGGGTGCTTCCGCCGCTCCGAGACGCACCGCGGGTCTTCATGAGATTGCGGGCGGTGGAGCGGTGAAAGGTGAAGTTACCGGCTGGGGTAGATGGAGGGCCCCGGACCCATCACGACCTTCGACAAACCGCGGACGTGGAGTCTAGGCTTGGCGCCATGCTACGGCGCATCGCTCTGACGGCTTGCCTGCTGCTGCAAGCGTTCGGCTTTGCAGGCTGCGATCGGTCCCCATCCGGCTCCACCCAGGAAGCAGCGGTCGCGTCGGCGGTGCCGTCCGAGGAATTCCTGCGGCTGATGAACGCCGGCAAGAATCACTTGGACCAGGGCGATGCCGCCCAGGCTTTGACGGTGTACCGAAGGGCCGAGGCCATCGCCCCGAACGACGCCGATGTTCACCTGAACCTGGCCAATGCGAGCCTGATGGCTGGAGCGGCGCAGGATGCGATCCATGAAGCCGAGCTGGTTCTGCAACTCAGCCCAAATTCAGCGGCAGCCTATTTCGTGAAGGGATCGGCTTTTCTGCGACTCTCCAAGGCCGAAGATGCGGTGAAAGCTCTCGAGAACGCCCGAAGGATCGACCCCGGTGAAATGGCGACGTGCTTTCAGCTGGGGAAGGCCCGGATGGAACTTAAGCAATGGGAGGAAGCGATCACCGCTTTCAGGGATGGTTTGGCGATGGACCCCAATCACCTTCACGCGGCCGTTCACTATCTGCTGGGGCAGTCCCTGATCCGTGTCGGACGTCAGGACGAGGCCCAGGAAGAACTCCAGCAGCATCAGGCTGGTCTGGAAGCTGATGGATCACCAGCTACCACGGAGACTTTCGAGCGCAGCCGCCACACCCAGGCTCGCGTTCCGTTCCGACTGGAACAACCGGACCCGGAACCGATCCGCCAGCAGTTCGTGGATGCAACCTCCGAAGTACTCGGGGAAGGCGCCAAAGAATTTGCTGGGCCGATCGGGGTGATCGATGTGGATCGCTCGGGTTGGAACAGTCTTTTTGTGGTGGAACCGAGACAGGGGTTCCGGTTGCTCCGGAATTCGGGCGGCACCTTCCAGCCCTCCGGCCCTCTGTACCCGACTCCTATGGATGGGCGCTTCCGGACGGTGCTGGTGGGGGATCTACAGAACGATCGTTTCGAGGATGTGGTGGTGTTGGGGCAACAGGGTTGCCATGTGTTTCGATTCTCGACCAACGGACTCGCTGAGGATGTGTCGGCATTCAGCCAATTGGATGGAGTGACGGCCATGGGCGGGACCCTGATGGATTTGGACTTCACCGGGAAACTCGACCTGGTGGTGGTCCAGGCCGAATCGGGCGAAGTGAAGGTCTATCGTCAATCCGAGCCACTGCGATTCAACCCGATCACCGAGGCGTCGGGGATTCCCGCTTCGTTGCGGGACGCGGAGGCGGTTCTGATGGAAGACTGGAACGGCGACGGGATGGGAGATCTGGTAATCCCCCGGAGAACGGGGCCGCCCCTGTTGCTGGAAAAGCAGCGAGGTGGACCTCTCGTGCCGAGGGAGTTGACGGGTTGGGTGGACGGGGTGGTTTCCTGCACAGGCGATTTTGACAACGACCTCCGGCCGGATCTGGCGGTGGCTGCCCATGGGCAGGTCACAGTGTGCTTGCAGGGGAGCAAACCGACATCGCTTCCGATTCCGGGGGCGGACCGTTTTTTTCAGATTCTCGCCTTCGATCATGACAACGATGGGTGGCTGGATCTCTGGGGTGTTGGGGAATCCCTCCGGGTGTGGCGCAACACGGGGATCGGCGGTTTTGTGGAACAGACCGCGCAGCTGGGTTTGGGCGGTTTCGGAAGCGGTGTGTTGTCCGCGATGCACGTCGCGGACTTCGATCGGGACTGCGATTCCGACGTGATCCTGGTGCAGGCGGCGGGTGGGCTGCGCTACCTGCGCAACGATGGGGGGAACGCCCACTCCCAGGTGAAGGTTCAATTGATTGGCAACCGATCCAACGCCAGCGGGTTGGGTTGCAAGATCGAGATCGAAACGGGCGGGTTAAGACTTCTGCGGATGGTGAAGCATTTGCCGGTGGAGGTCGGGGTGGGGAAACACCAGAAGCTGGATTCGTTCCTGGTGCATTGGTTCAACTGGCCGCAGGGGTCAGCGGACGCCCCGGTCGATTGCCAGGAACCCTTGCTGGCGTTGGAGGCGACGCTTCAAGAAGGCTCCTGCCCTTACCTGTATGCCTGGGATGGGGAACGATTCCGCTTTGTGACAGACATTCTCGGAGCCGCGCCGCTAGGTCTGCCGGTGGCCGAGTACCGCTACGTCGAGGCCGACCCTGAGGAACTGGTGTGGGTGGGCGACGAGACGAGTTTTCGGCCACGAGACGGTCACTATGAGGTACGGATCACGGAGGAATTGCGTGAAGTACTCTATCTCGACGAGGCCAAGCTGGTGGTGGTCGATCACCCGGTCGGCGTGGAAGTGCATGCGTCGGACAAACTTCTTCCTGGGGGACCCTTTCCGCCGGGGGAGTTCGTGGCACTTCACCGTGAGCAACCACTGCAATGGGCGGCGACGTTGGACGGGCAGGACGTCACGGCCAGCCTGATCTGCGTCGACGGACAACGTGTTTCACCGCCCCGCCTTAGGGTGCCCCAGCTTCGCGGCCTGGCCGAGCCTCACGGTTGGGTTCTGGACTTCGGGCCGCTGGACGTCAGCCGGCCGTTGGTGTTGGTGATGAACGGGTGGCTTCGCTTCGGCGGTGGCATGGCCAACATCGCCGCCTCCCAGGATCCAACTTTGCCATTTCCGTTTCCTGTCTTGGAGGCGGAGATTGAACCTGGGCGTTGGGAGCGGGTGGACGTCGTAGTGGGTGCTCCTGCCGGGAAGACCAAAACGATCCTGGTCGAGCTCGATGGGAAGCTGAAGGCGGGAACACGCAGACTGCGGCTCACCGGGGCGTTTGAAGTCCATTGGGACCGGATCGCGTTGATGGACAGCCTCACGGGCGCGGGCGGTCGGGTGGCGGGCCGTGAATCCGGCAAGAATCCGTCGGGCGACACGCCCGGCTCTTCGGCAGGCGTGACGCCCGTTGCTACCGTCGGGAGGTTCATGCGAAGGGAAATGGCGGGTGCACAAGTCACTGGGGTGGCACCCAGCGAGGCCAAACTACGCTTCCGGGGTTTTAGTCAGTTGCAACACCTGCCGCCCGATTGCCCACTCACACCGGACTACGACATCGTCAGCGCCAACTCACCGTGGACGATCCTTCCGGAAGGATGGTGCACGCGGTACGGGGAGGTGTCCGAGTTGCTAGTGCAGCAGGATGAGGGACTCGCGCTTGTCCATGCGGGTGACGAATTGAGCCTCAAGTTTGCGGTGGAATCGCTTCCTCCCCGACCCGCTGGCCATGTGCGACAGTTTTTTCTCTGCGTGGACGGCTGGGACAAGGATTCGGACTTTCATGTCGCGACAGGGACTCAGTTGGAGCCGCTGCCGTTCCATGGCATGAACGATCAACTTTACGGCCGAGAGGAACGGCCGGCGTTCCCTAGTGATGTGCTGCACCGGAAATTCAACACCCGATGGGTGGATGGCCGGTCCCTCCGGCAGGCCGCCGTGCGGTCAGCACTCAGCGATGGAGCAGTCGTCGGATCGTCGAGAGAGTAGGGATGCCCGCTTGGGCCAGCAGGACCTGGCCGTTCCCATCGGTGATGACACTCGACGGCGTGTTGCGATCCTCACCGAGAGCTTTGCCGAACGCAGCCGCGACCTCGGCGCGTTTGTCGGCGGCCATATTGGCAAGTCGGGAAGTTGGCTTCCATTGCTTCGCGTAGGCGGCCAGCTTGAGGTCGTCGTCGGCGGGGTCCACGGGGACAGCCACCAGGTCGACGCCTTCCGATCGCAACTCCTCGCTCATCCGTCGCAACACCGGCAGGTCCGACGTGCAGGAAGCGCACGAAGTCGTGAAGGTCGAATACACCCGTAGTCGGGCTGGTTTGGCGGCGGCATCCAAGCCGAAGACTGGAAACATGAACGCGCGTACCGGCCCAGGGTCGGCGGATTTCGAAGGCGAGTGTTCGATTCGGTACGGTTGGCTGTTGAATGCCATTCCGGTGGGCGAATCCTTGGGATTCTCGTACGCCGTCAGCCATGTGCCCTCGGGGACAGCCTCGATGAGCGATGTCTCGCCCGAAGGCCACCGCACCAGAACGGACGTGGCTTTGGAACGCGACGCAAGGCCGACGAACATGGTGGCGGAATTCTGCACGGACCAACCCTCACCGCACCGGTGTTCGCGGACAACCTGGGTGTCTCCCAAATCCACTGTGACTCGTGCGCCGAAGCCATCCCGGCAGGCGTACTTGGGAGAAGCGACCGGGGTCTTGCTGCCGCCGACAAACCGTAAGGCGATCATGCCGCCCTGGATTCCGGCGGCGGGCATTTCGTTATGGTAGAGGTTGAACAGCGGTTGGTTGGCATTAACGAGGGCGATGTCCTGCCAGCCGTCGCGGTCGTAATCGAGGATCCCGAAGCCACGGCTGTCCGCCGGATTGTCCAAGCCCGAGATGCCGGAAATGTCGGCGAAGGAACGGCCGCCCCGGTTGGCGAAGTAGCGATTGCGTTCACTGCCGTGAAGCGAATGAACCGTGATGCGATCTCCCTGGCGCTCGACTCCGGACAGTCGAGCGTCGATCTGGGGTCCGAGGTTGTCCGGGGCCCGGGTGCGCCGCCATTCGGGGGAGAACCGGAAACTGGGCCGTGCGACACTGGCATCCGCGCGCACCATGGTTCGCCAGAGATTGCTCTCCAGATCCAGGTCGGAGGCTAATTCTGGAGGCGCGGTGAAGTAGCCGTTCAGGACGTACAGATCGAGGAAGCTGTCGTTGTCGAAGTCGGCGAAGCAACCGCCCCAGGACCACCCGGCCTTCATGACGGTCATCGTGGGGGACTGCAAACCAGCCACCTGCTTGAAGGATCCGGCGGTCTCGCGGTGGTAGAGGTAATTGCCAGCGGCGGATTCGGCGAAGGTCTTGTCCAAGCCGGAGATCCGCCGGGTGATGCGTCGGCCCACCTCGCTGAACATGTTGGAGACGTAGAGGTCGTCCCGGCCGTCGTTGTCGTAGTCGCCCCAGGACGCGCCCATCGAAAAGCCGTAGTAGGTCAATCCGGCGTCGCGGGTCACGTCGGTGAATCCCGCCGGCCCATCGTTTCGGAAGAGCACGTTCATTCCCCAGTCGTTGGGAATGTAGAGATCCGGTCGTCCATCCAGATTGTAGTCGCACCAGGTCGCCTGCAGCGAGTTGCGCCACAAACCGACCGTCGCGGTTTCAGGTGCCGGCTCGAAGCGGCCTCCGCCGCGGTTGACCAGCAGAACGTTCGGCGGGCCCAGTTGGTCCAGCACGGTGACTCCCATGCGCTGCTTATGCTCGGCCAGTCGACGCCGAAAGTCCCGGGCCACCTCGGGAGAGAAGAACTCGTCCGGCCAGTCGAAGTCCCCTTCTTTGGCCACCGCGGCAAAGCCCCCGCCGGCACCGGCACCGGCGGGAGGCGCCGGTCGGTACGTGCAGAGATAGACATCGAGCAGGCCGTCGCCGTTGTAGTCGGCCGCGGCCATGGAAATGACCGCCATCGGCATAAACTTGGGAATCGGATGTTGGAAGTACTCGCCGTCGCGGTTCTCCAGGTAACTGGACTTGAGCAGACTGCGACCCAGCATGACATCGAGGTCACCGTCGTTGTCGAAATCAGCGAACAAAGCGCAGGTGGTGTGGCCGGGCAGATCCAATCGGTACTGCGCTGCCTGCTCGGAAAATGTCCCATCCCCGTGATTGATCAGCAGCATGTTCTTGCCGAGTCGGACCGGGATGTAGATATCGTCGAAGCCGTCACCGTTGATGTCCGCGATGGCGATGGCTTCCTTCTGATTCACAGAAATCGGGGCGAAATAGGGGTGGGGCAATTTCTTCATGCCTTCCCGGTAGTATTTCACCGTCGCCTCGTAATGCTGGGAACGACGCAGGCTCGCGGCCTCCAGCGGTGGGCGAACCGCCGATTCCAGCGATTCCACGAAGAGGCGCCTGGGACTGAAGTTCCATTGCATGGATTCAGTCTTCCATCCGGTAATCTGCCACTCGCCCGTGTGACCGTTCGTGGTCACTGAGCGCGCCCAACTCACCGAGAAATCCGCCTGCACCGAACGCCATTCCTCGGATTTCATGCGCGCCAATCCCTCGAATCGATTTCGCGATTCGTAGCGCAGCGGGTTCCCATCGGGGTGATCCCCATCGACGAGCAGGAAGCGCATGTGCTCGAAGAACGAGACGGCATCGAGAAGGGGACGCCAAAGGTCAACACGGGCCACGGTGGACGGGCCCGGGGCCATGGACCAGAAACGAGTCTCGAGCACCAGCCTCTCCGAGGCCACCGCCGGTTGGATGGGGCTGAGGTCGGTGACGGTAACGGCGGGGCCGAATACAGCGGCGGCGTCCGCCCGTGGACCGGGCAGGCGCAGATCGAGCAGGCCGGTCGAAAGGATGTTCAACCTACGGGTCAGAACCAGGGCGGTTTCCTCGGCGGTGACCAATGCGCTGACGGTCGCGTCATCGTTCTTCGCGACCGAAGCCGGGGCTGGGACAGCGACACGTTCGGCGCTTAGGGCGGTGGACGGCGATGAAACCAGGAGACACGCCGTCATCCAGATCCAGGCGGCCCGGAGGAGGCGGGCCGCTGGCGGCCAGGAGCGACATCCCGAGGGAACGGCGGCGCGAGACGTCTGATCGCATGGGTGTGCACCTAACCTCCTTGTATTTCCCTTCATACTTGGTGCATTTGGCGTCAAATGCATTGACACCTTCTCAGCGGATTTGCAACGTCCTGCTTCAATGTCCTCCGCTAAGTGTATTTTTCAGGCAGCTTCATGCCTTTTGCCGTTGCTCGCCACGACGCAACTGGCGTCGGCGCAGGTACTGTGGACGGTGGGTCTCGACGATAACGCCTGGCCCTTGTTGGGCACGGCGTCGGGACCGGAGGCGAGTTTTGTCCAGGAAACTGGCGGGATCAGCCCACTCCCTGGCAGCCCGTTTAGTACCGCTGAATCACCAACCGGGGTGGATAACGACTACTACCTGGCAGGGCAATACTCGGCCGTGATCTCAGGAAACGGTGAGTACGATCCCGTCGGGTTGGTGGAGGCCGATGAAGTCGCGGCTGAGCGCGCCTTCGCCGGGGGCGATCTGGATCTCCGGTACCACTTCAATCTTCCGTCGACCCTATCCCCGACCAGTCTTCTGTCGGTCACGTTCGACGCCTTCAACCTCGATACGAGCGGCGCGGATCCGCGATTCGGCGTTGAGGTCTATGTCAACGGCGTGCTGGTACAGCCCCAGATCGTGATCCGCCCGCCCCAGATCGATGTGGATTACACGACACCGCAGTTCACCGTCGCGAGCGTGAATGCCCAGGTAGGGGCAGGTGCGGACAACATCGTGAGTTTGCGGGGCACGAGTTACAACTCCGACGGAGGCGGTAACTGGATGGGTATCGACTACGTGCAGTTGAATCAGGAAACTACCTCCATTCCCGCGCCTAATTTTCCGTGGGGTGTCGGAAAGAACGACGACGGATGGCCGGCCGGCACCGGTGGCGGAACCAACGCGAACTTCATTGCGGGGAATGGGACGGCGAACGCATTGCCAGGCAGCGCAACGAGTACCGGAAACACCGCCGACAACGACTATTACTTTGCCGGCGTCTACACGAATGTGGTGACCGCTGGGGCGACGTATGTGCCGGTGGGGATTGTCCAGGCCAATGAGGCGTCCGCTGAGCGTGGATTTGTCGGGGCGGACAACGAGTTGCGCTTTCACTTCAATCTTCCGAACGCTCTGCAAGCCAGCGATCTCCTATCAGTCACTTTCGATCCGCTGAATTTGGACACCAGTGGCTCGGATCTGCGGTATGGCGTCGAAGTCTGGGTGAACGGCGTGCGGGTGATGCCTGAAGTGCTGGTTCGTGGGGCGCAATTGGGCACGCCAGTCGCCACGCCCCAGTTCAGCCTGGCCAGCGTCAATGCCCGGGTTGGGCCTGGTCATGACAATATCGTGACCCTGCGAGGCATCAGTTACAGCGCCTCGGGCGGCGGAGCATCTCTGGGCATCGATTACGTTCAATTGAATCCGGTGGCTCAGCCGATTCCACCCGCTGTGGTGCCTTGGTCCGTGGGAATGAACGACAACGGATGGCCGGCCGGCAATGGCGGTGGTCGCAACACCAGTTTCATGCAGGAGAATGGCACGATCAATCCGCTGCCCGGCGTTCCTAACAGTCCCGAAGTGAACCAACAGGCGGACAACGACTACTACTTCGCCGGCGTCTACATGACGGTCATCCCGGGCAACGGCAGTTATGAGCCTGTGGGTCCGGTTCAAGTCAATGAGGAGGCCGCTGAGCGCGCCTTCGCGGGTGGAGACAACGACCTTCGGTATCACTTCAATCTACCGACCACCCTAGGTTCCAACAGCCTGCTGTCCGTGAGCTTCGATGCGTTGAACCTGCAGGACGACGCCGGCAATCCGCGTTATGGCATCCAGGTCTACTTCAACAACGTGCTCGTTCAGGAACAGATCGTCATCGGCATTGAGCAACTCAATCAGACCGTGAATACGCCTCCATTCACTCTCGCCAAGGTCAACGCCCAGGTCGGCCCTGGTTTTGACAACATCGTCAGTCTGCGAGGGATCAACTACAACGCCGACGGTGGCGGTAACTGGATGGGCATCGACTACGTACAATTGAACCCTGTCGTTCCGGCGCCATTCCCGTGGGATGTAGGCATGGACGACAACGGTTGGCCGGTGGGGGACGGTGGTGGAGCCAACGCCAGCTTCGTCCAGGAAGCCGGCGTCAACGACCTCCCTGGCAATCCTGCCAATGCGGAGATCGATGCTCAGGGGGACGATGACTATTATTTCGCTGGCGAGTACACGAAGGTGATTGCCGCCAACGGCGAGTATGAGCCCGTGGGCACGGTGCTGGTGAATGAGGAATCCGCTGAGCGCGCCTTCGCCGGAGCGGACAATAACAAGCGTTATCACTTCAACCTGCCGTCCACGCTAAAGCCCACCGATCAGTTGTTGGTGACCTTCGATGCCAACAATTTGGACACGAGCGGGGAAGATCCGCAGTACGGGGTGGAGATCTACTTCAACGGGGTGCTGATCCAGCCTGAGATTTTGATTCGCAACGAGCAGTTGGATATCGATTACACGACGGTACCGTTCACCCTGGCCAGTGTGGCGGCCGAGGTGGGGCCGGGCTTTGACAACATCATCACGCTGAAGGGCATCAATCACAGCGCGGAGGGTGGCGGTCAATGGATGGGCATCGACTACGTCCAGCTCAACCCGATGCCTCAACCAGTGTTCCCGTTGTCGATCGGCCTCGATGATGACAGCTGGCCCTTGGGCAACGGCGGTGGAGAACGGGCGACCTTTGTCCAGGAGAACGGATCGATCAATGAACTCCCCGGAAATCCCAAAAACCGTGAGGTCAATCAACAGGCGGACAACGACTATTACTTCGCTGGCGTGTACACGAATACCATCGCTGCGAACGGTGGTTACGAACCGGTGGGCATCGTGGTGCGCAACGAGGAAGCCGCAGAGCGCGCCTTCGCCGCCGCCGACAACGACCTGCGGTATCACTTCAACCTTCCGAGCACCCTCAACCTGACCGACCAGGTCGCGATCACGTTCGACGCCCTCAACCTCGACGAAAGTGGTGTGAATCCGCGCTACGGTATCGAAGTCTACCTCAACAGTGTCTTGGTGCAGCCGGAGATCGTCATTGGCACCAATCAGTTGGGCACCGACTTAACGACTCCGGCGTTCACCCTGGCCAGCGTCAACGCCCGACTCGGCTCCGGCTCAGACAACATTGTCAGCCTGAAGGGCATCAACTACAGCGCCGAGGGTGGCGGCAACTGGATGGGTATCGATTATGTCCGGATTCATGCCGCTGGTGACACCGGCCAGCCCCTGGAGTTCATCACCTCCACCGTCAGTGGCGGGAGGATTACCCTCACCTGGACAGGTACGGGAAATCTGGAATTCGCGCCCGCGGTGACCGGCCCATGGACCGCGGTCACCCCCGCTCCGACTTCACCGTACGCCGAGACCCTTGCGGCGGGGTCGACGGGCCGCTTCTACCGGCTCAGGAAGCCTTAACCGGCTTGCCCTGAGGATCTGAATCAAAGCGCCCCGCAGCGGACAACCGCTGCGGAGCGAACTGCTGGTGGGCCAGTCAGACGGATTCGATCTCGACGAGACGAACGGGACGGTTCTCCTGGATGGACATTCGGGCAGCGATGGCCATGACGACGGGAATGCGGGCTTCATCACCCGGCACTGGCGACGGGCGGCCCGTACGGATGGCGTCGAGAAAACAGTTCATCTCGGTGATGTAGCTGTCGGTGTAGCGATCGAGGAAGAAGTGCAGCGGAAGATCGCGGCGGACCGACGTCTGAGTGCTCAGGATGGCGCTGTTCGGATAGATGTTGTCCACGCGGACGGTTCCGGCGCTTCCGAAGACTTCAACGCGTTGGTCATATCCGTACGCCGCCTGACGGCAGTTCTCGATGATTGCCGTGGCGCCGTTGGCGTACTTCAACAGAATGACAACCGTGTCCAGGTCGCCGACCTCCCCAATGGCAGGATCCACCCGAACCCCGCCCGTGGCGTAAAGCTCGACGATCGGGCTGTCGATCAGGAATTGGACCATGTCGAAATCATGGATGGTCATGTCGAGGAAGATGCCACCTGACTTGCGGATATACTCGATGGGAGGCGGACCTGGATCACGGCTGGTGATGTGGATCTGGTGCGGTGTGCCGATCTCGCCGTTGACCACCGCGGCGCGGACGCGTTGGAAATTGGCATCGAAGCGTCGGTTGAAGCCAACCTGGAACAGAACTCCGGATTTCTTCACGGCGGCCAGAGCGGCATCGATACGGGCGAGGTCCACGTCGATGGGCTTCTCGCAGAAGATGTGTTTTCCGGCGGCGGCGGCGGTCTGGATGATTTCGGTGTGCGTGTCGGTGGGGGAACAAATCACGACCGCCTGAATGTCGGGATGCGTTAGGATATTCCGGTAGTCGGTGCCGTGGGCGGGGATGCCCAGTTTGCCAGCGCAGACTTCGGCGGCGACGGCGACGGTGTCGGTGACCATGAGCAGACGGGCGCCGGGGATGCGGTTGCTGAGGTTGGCGGCGTGGAGTTGGCCGATACGACCGGCGCCGATGATGCCGAGGTTTAGCGGGGGAAGATCCATCGAGGGATTGGGTTGGAACGACGAGCTGGGAAAAGGATGAGCATCGGCCATTGACACGTCAATCTCTCGTGATAGATCGTTTCTATCATGAAAACAGCGACCGTGGCTGACTTGCGCAATCATTTCAGGCGGGTGGCCACGTGGATTGAGCATGGTGAGACGGTGCAGATCCTAAAGCGCGGCCGTGCCTTTGCACAGTTGACGGCGGTGACTCCTCCGAGGCGTCGAGGAGTGCCGGCGAAGCCGGATATCATGGCACAATTGCGGGAGGTATGGGGGGAACGGGTGATGTCCGCCGACGAAACTCAAGCGATGCGGAACTCTGGACGCGAGGGTGAAGAGGGATGAGGGCGTATCCGGACACCTCGTTCCTGTGTGCGATGTACGTGCAACAGGTTCATTCGATGCGTGCGGCGTCGTTTTTTGCCGCCATGGCCGAGCCGTTGCCTGTGGCATCTCCCATGCTGTACGAGTTTCGGCAGTCGATGCGTTGGCAGGCCTTTTGGAACGGACGGGATCCCATGAAAGGATTCTCGAAGGCGACTGCCCGAGCCATATTGTCCAAACTTCAGTCCAACATTGCCGCGGGTGCAATCGTTGTGGTTCCGGTCGATTGGGCGGACGTGGTGAGCATCGCGGAGCGACTTTCGGCGCAGCACACGTGGACGGGAGGTTTTCGGGCCTTCGATATCCTGCACGTGGCGACCGCGTTGCATCTGGGCGCCGTGGAATTTCTGACGTTCCACGCGGCCCAGCGGCAGTTGGCGGAGTTGGAGGGGTTGGAAGTGCCGGTATGACCGTTCCCCTTGAAACCATTATAGCCCCAGGGTGCGCAGGTAGTCGCGGTTGCGTTGGGCGCTCTCCTTGGGGCGGCCCATGCCGGGCAGGACATCCTGTTCCACCAGCACCCAGCCGTCGTAGGCGCGCTGCTTCAGCCAATCCACCACGGCGGGGAAGTCGACGCAGCCTTTGCCGAGTTCGCAGAACACACCGTTCTTCACCGAGGTGAAGTAGTCCCACCCTTCGGCGCGCGAGCGTGCAGCAATGTCCGGATGGCAATCCTTGAAGTGGTGGTACCAGATCCGGCCGGCGAAGCGGTCCAGGGCCTCAAGCGCCGCGGTTCGATCTGAGTTGGGCGCGGCAAAAGTGAGATGACCGGTGTCGAAGACAAGTCCCACCAGGGAGGGATCCGTCCTGGCCAGAAAGGTGCCGATTTCATCCGGGGTCTCGACATACCCGGCGCCGTGGTGATGGAAGACGGTGCGCAGGCCGGTGGCTTGGCGGACCGCAGCGGCGATGCGGTTGGCGCCGTCGGCGAACGTTCCCCACTGCGCAGCGTTCAGTCCCTGGCCGGCCGTGATGCGCCCCGCATTCTGGGTCCGGACCGGTTGGCTCCCGTTGTCGTCGGCGAGGACCAGGAACGGTGGTGTATCGCTCTTCATCCGGGCATGGACATCGGCCAGCAGTTTGGCGACGCGGAGCACGTTGGTTTCGCCGGGTGCGTGGGCGGCCGGATTGGCGAGGGCGACGGGAACAAAGGCGCCGAGGAGCAAGATCTGGCGTCGTCGGAGTTCCTGTTCCAACGCTGCCGGGTCCGTGGGCATGAAGCCCCAGTCGCCGAGTTCAGTGCCGGCGTACCCGGTGCCGGCGAGTTCGTCGAGCATCTGGCTGTAGCCGATAGGTTTGCCTTTGAGACCCTCGAACTCGAGGGAGCCCCAGGAGCAAGGGGCGTTACCGACACGGATGGAAGGCATGGGTGGCGAATGGCGAATGGCGAATGGCCAGTGGTGAGTCGTGGGGTGGCTTAGAGGAAGTAGCGTTCCTGGGTGTGTTGGGTCTCCCAGTTCTTCCTGGCATCCTGGACGCCGGGCATGGTGGAGACTTCGGCGGGGGGGACGTCCCACCAGCTTTCGTAGCCGCCGACGCCGACGTAGCGGTCGTTGCGAATGTAGATGACGGTGGTTTTGGGAATTTCCTTGGAAGCCTGTAGGGCCGCGGTGAATTCGTCGTAGGTCCGGCACTCAAGGACGTGTGCGCCGAGACCGCGGGCGTTCATGGCGAGATCGACCGGAAGGGTCTGGGCGTCGGGACCGGCATCGTCGCCAGGGAGTTTTCCATCCTTGGGATAGATATAGCGGGTACCGAAGCCTTGTTGGCCGAGGGAACGGCTGAGGCCGCCGATGCTATTGAAGCCGGAGTTGTCCATGAGGACGACGGTCAGCTTGTAGCCTTCCTGGATGGATGTGATGAGTTCGTTGCCCAGCATCAGGTAACTGCCATCGCCGACGAGGACATACACCTCGCGGGAGGGGTCGGCCATTTTGATGCCGAGGCCGCCGGCGATTTCGTACCCCATGCAGCTGTAGCCATATTCGAGGTGAAAATGTTTGGGGTGACGGCAGCGCCAGAGCTTGTGGAGATCGCCGGGCATGCTTCCGGCGGCGTTGATCATGACGGCGTTGGGATCGCCGAGTTCGTTGACGGCGCCGATCAATTCACCCTGGCTGGGCAGCGGGGTGTTGCGGATGGCGTAAATGCGGTCGACTTCGGCCTCCCATTCGCGATGGAGCCGCTCGCATTCTTCGCGGTAAGGCGCCGGGGTGGTGTAGCCAGCGAGGAGAACGTGAAGCTCCTCCAGCGTGGCGCGGGCATCACCGGTGAGGGGCAGCGCGCCGTGCTTGAAGGCGTCGAATTCGGTGACGTTGAGGTTGAGGAAACGGACTTCGGAATTCTGGAAAGCCGTTTTGCTGCAGGTGGTGAAGTCGCTGTAACGAGTGCCGATGCCGATGACGAGATCGGCGGCCTTGGCGGCACGATTGGCGGCGAAATTACCGGTGACGCCGATGGCTCCGAGATTGAGAGGGTGATCGAAGCGGAGGCTGCCCTTGCCGGCCATGGTTTCGCCGACCGGGATGCCGGATTTCTCGACGAAACGGCGTAGGGTTTCGGTGGCCTCGCTGTAGTGGACCCCGCCGCCGGCGACGATGAGGGGGCGTTTCGCGGTTCGAATCCAGGAAGCGGCCAGTGCGAGAGCCCGGGTATCGGGGCGATTGCGCGAGATGGACCAGACGCGTTTTCGGAACAAGGCGGACGGGTAGTCGAACGCTTCCGTTTGAGCGTCCTGCGGGAGGGCGAGCGTGACGGCGCCGGTTTCGGCGGGGCTGGTGAGCACTCGCATCATCTCCGGGAGGGCGGTGATGAGCTGGTCAGGGCGATAGATTCGGTCCCAGTACCGGCTGACCGGTTTGAAGCAGTCATTGACCGAAATGTCCTGCGACTGGGTGGATTCGAGTTGCTGCAGGACGGGAGCAACGTTGCGGCGGGCGAAGATGTCGCCGGGAAGGAGCAGGACGGGGAGTCGGTTGATGGTGGCGACAGCGGCGCCGGTGATCATGTTGGTGGCGCCGGGTCCGAGGGAGGAGGTGCAGGCAAGCGTCTGCAACCTATTCTTCATCTTCGCGTAGGCCACGGCGGTATGGACCATGGATTGCTCGTTTCGGCACTGGTAGTAGCGCAGGTCGGGGAACTGCTGCAGGGCCTGACCGATGCCGCCGATGTTGCCATGGCCGAAGATGCCGAAGCACCCGGCGAAAAACGGCTGGGTGACGCCGTCGCGTTCGACGTGCTGTTGGATGAGGAATTTGACCAGGGCTTGGGCCAGGGTCAGGCGCTCGGTTGGAGTATTCACCGTGATGGGGGGACAAGGGTGCGGGTGGTGTTTGGGATGGCGAAAGGGAGAAGGGGTGAACGGGGATCAGTTGAATCCTCCGCGGACCTCTGCGAACGCGGTGACCTCGGCCAGGGTGGGCATGAAATTGGCGCAACCGTGCGCCATGACGACGATCGCGCCACACGCATTGCCGAGGCGGGCTGAGCGGCGCCAACCCCAGTGGTTGAGATGGCCATAGAGGAAACCGGACGCAAAGGCGTCGCCGGCACCCAGGATGTTGGCAATCTCCACAGGGTACCCGGGAGCTTCGATCACATCGGTTGGACCGGAGTCCTTTCGGACATGAACACGAGCGCCGGCCTCTCCTCGCTTTTCGATCAGCGCCTTTGGACCCAGGGAAAGAAGGGTGCGGATGCCTTCCTGAACATCGCCCTCCACCTTGGTGTCCGAGACCGACTGAGTTTGCTGGATGTGGGCCGGGTCGGTGAGCATGGCCGCGTTGATTTCGTCCTGGGTTCCCAGAACGATGTCGGCGAGCCGCAGGGCACCCCGTATGGAGACGCCGAAAGCGCGCGGGTCATGCCACTGATCCGGTCGGAAATCGATGTCGAGGACCACCTGAGCTCCGGCTTGGCGGGCCATTTCAGCGGCGAACAGGGTGGCACTGCGGCTGGGTTCGCGGCAGAGGTTGGTGCCAGCGAACTGGAAAGCACGGCATTGGCGAACCGGCGCAGCGAGCACGTCGTCAATCGTCAGTTCGATGTCGGCGCAACGGTCCCGGTAAAACACAAGCGGGAATCGGTTGGGAGGTTCGATGCCGAGCACGACGGCGCTAGTGCGGTGCCCGGGTTTTCGCGGGATGAACTGGGTGGCGACGCCTTCCTGGTCGAGGAAATGTCGGATGAAATCGCCGACGGGATCCTGGCCGAAAGCGGTGAGCAGGGCGGTCTTAAGGCCGAGTCGGCGGCCGCCGACGCTGATATTGGTGGGGGAGCCGCCGACGTAGGCAGCGAAGCTCTTGATCTCCACGAAGGGTTTTCCGACGTCGTTGCTGTAGAGATCAATGGACGACCGGCCCATATGAAGGGTGTCGAACGCGCGCGCCTCGTGCTGCATGGATAGGAGACGCTATCGGGGCGTCATCAGCGTGTCCACGCCGGTTCGATCCTGGATGGGGCGAATACCAAGAAAGCGATGGGCCTACGCCAACGGCATCGCAGGCTGCCGGCCTACGTGGATGGAACCGATCAGCCGGGTGGTCGGGTGCGAAACGGCGTGGCGCAGGGGGAACCCGCCCGGCGGGATCTATGGCTGCCCGGCAGGCGAGAGTCCGCGGCGGTTATGTACTGAGGGCGGTGGATTCGGGGCGCTTGGGTTGGTTTCGGCGGGTGGCACGGTACCAGCCCAGTCCAAGCAGGGCGGCTCCGATCGCGGCGGCACCTGCGGCAGGTTCGGGAACGGCGGTGATCTCGAGCGACCATCCGGCGAGGCGAGCCGTTCCGCCAAATTCGTTATCGGCAATGACCAGGAACCAGTTGCCGGAGGCGGGAAGTCCTTGGAACTCTGACAGGAATAATTCGCGCGGCGTGGTGCTTGAGACCGCGCTGGGAAGTGCAGCCCGGGCATCGGGTTGCCACGTGCCCGTTAAAGGAAGCGGCAGCGTCGGGAAGGTGGTCTCGCGGTACAGGTGGATGTCGCGGTCGGCGGTGTCGTCGAACGTGACATTGAACCCATTGTCGGGATAGCCCACCGGGTTGGTTGGAGTGACGCCGGGTCGGTTCAAGAGCACCGCGCGACGATTGTCGCGCACCAACGCGGCGTAGAAATCGCCGTTCCAGGCGCCGCCGATGCCGGTGCCCTGGATTTGGATGGATACCCGGACGCTTTGAACGAACTGGGAGGGGGCATCAATGGAGAGCGATGTGTTGATGCCGGCCTGTTGGCCATCAGGGATGGTCAGGTTCAGAGTGCCGCTGGTGGCCACCAGCGCGGCTTCCACCGGCGGGATAAGGCCAAGGCTGAGGCCAAGAAGTGCAACAGTGGATGTTTTCAGGGGGACAAGGGATGGTGTCATAGGATTTGGGAAAATTCAGGGAGCGATGGATCGGTAAAAGCGACCCGGAAAGAGGTAGGCGTCGGTGTCGAGCCACTCGAAGAAGCCAACGGTATCGGCCGTCCGGGTTCCCAGGGTGGTCCATTGAATCAGGTCTTGGGATGCCTGAACCAGGTAGGCGATTTCTGGAATTCCCAGGAAAACCACACGGATCGTGCCATTGGGCTGAGGAAAAATTGCCGCCGCGTTGGGCGGATAAACGTCGGCGGGCGGGAGGACCTGGATATGGATCGGGAGGCGCTCCCGTGCGCCGCGATTATCCTGAATTGTGGCAAAGAAGCGGTCGGGGCCATTGAAGCCGTTCGGGGGGATGTAGACCACGAACGCTCCGGCGACCACAACCACGGCTCCCGCGTCGCTGCGCGGACCAGCTCCGACCAAGCTCAGGGGGCCTGCATCGGGATCGGTGGCCCGCGCGACGATCTTGGCTTGGGCGATCTTGATGCTGCGGTCCGGAGGACGATCGGCACCCAGCGGGAAGACGATCGGGGCGCGATTGGGTTTGAGGTCGTTCTGGAGGTCCCCGCGGGTGGGGACAACTACGAAATCGAAGGCTCCAGAGCCGCCGAACAACTGAAGTCCGGAACCCGACGATGGCGGGTGGGCAGTGTAGGCCAGCGTCCTGGGGATGGCGTCGTGGAAGGGGCCCCATTTCAGTTTCCCGGTGGTTGTGTCGACGAGGCCACCATCGGACAACCCGGAGACCGTCCAGCCATGGGGTGGTTGTTCCTCGACGACGAAGGCCCGTTCATCGGGCGAAGGGGTTGCAAGGAGACTGACGAGGAATGGCGTCGATTCGATGAAGAAATCCGGGAGGTCGCGGATCACGGACCCTCGTCGTCGGACGATCGAGACGGTTCCCGAGGTGGTGAGCGACTCGCCGTCGAAGGAACCTTCGCCCTCGAAAACCCCTTCTGGCCCGGTCGTGGAGGTTGCGGTGAGGGAGAAGGACAAAGTTCGTGCCGTGTTGTCGGAGAACGGGCCCCACTTGATCTTGCCGGTAATGGAGTCGAAACGACCACCATGGGAAACGTCGGACACCGGCCAGAGCGCGGGAGGTGATTCCTCAACCGCGAATGACTGCACATGCCGCGCCGGGATCACCTGAATGGAGACGGAAACAGGCACACCGCTGACCCCATTCGTCGGGGCGAAACGGAGAATCCGATGAGGTTCGGGGATCAAGACCTGATCGCCGGCAGCGGGAATGTCGTCAGTGTCGAAGACTCCATGACCCTCCAGAGTTATTTGAGAGCGGGCTCCAGGAGGCGGGGCGAGTTGGTAAGTTAGAAGCCGATCCACGTCATCGAGAAAGGGTCCCCACTTGATTTGTCGTGTGAGCGGGTCCCAGCTTCCGGAGTGGCTGATGGCGCCGACGTTCCAGGCGGGTGGAACGGCCTCTTCGGCGGCGTAGGCCTGGATCCCAGGGCTGGGGACCGCTTCGAGGTGAACGGGAAAAGCGTGTCCCGGGGCATAATTCTCCGGCAGGGAACGGGTCAGTGAAGCGCGCGCGCGAGGCAGGACGAGGGTGCCGCCGATGGGGAAGCCGCGTTGGTCGAATGCGGCCTTGCCGGAGAAGATCGCGACGATGGGCGCTGGTGCGGGGGCGCGGAGTTGATACCGCAAGGTTCGTGGAAGGGCGTCGCTGAACGGCCCCCATTTCAGTCGTGAACGGGAAGCGTCATGAATGCCGCCATCGAGCACCGCCACGACCGACCATCCGGGGGGCAGTTCTTCTTCGACCCCCCAGGAGCGGGTCAATGGATTGGGGATTCCGGCCAGGCTGACAGCGATGGTTTCACCGGGGTTGAATCGGACCGGCAATGCGCGAAGCACGAACTCTGTTGGAGGTTGCAGGACACCTGGACCGAGAATGGGCGACGGCGCCGAGGAACCGAAGGCAGCCAGGCCAGTCATGGCGACGGGTTCGAGGGCATCGGCGGGAGGAGTGATGGTGTAGGCGAGGGTCCGGAGGGCATCATCCAGAAACGGGCCCCACTTGATCTTGCCTTGTCCGATATCGAAGGAGCCGTTGTGCGAGATGCTTTCGACGGTCCAGCCGGGCGGGACTATTTCTTCGACCGCGTAAACATCGAGGCCGGGGGTGGGCTCGGCAGCCAGCGTGACGGTGAGTGATTGGGCGGGAATGAACGTGCCCGGCAGGGTGCGTGTCACCCCGCCTGCGTGGGCCGCCCAGGATGAAACCAGGGCGAAGCAAAGAAACGCGAAGGCCCGGTTCACAGGGAGGAGGGGGCTCGGAGCGCTCGGAAGAAGGTCGGTCCACCGGTCGGAACGGTGGGGACGAGGACGGAGCCGTCCGCGCCGATGAGGCCTTCACCCACCTGGGTCCATTGTTTCAGGTCCTGGGAGGATTGAAGGACGATGGCGGTGCCCGGTGCTCCGGAAACCTGGATGGAGGATTCCGCAGCCGAAACGACACGGACCGTGAGCGTGCCCGACGTATTGGCTGAGGAGACGTCGATCAGGCCCTCGGCAGCGACGCTTCGACCGTCGAACGAAGCGACGCCGGTGAACGCCCCGCTCAGGTCGGCAGGCGGTGTGGCCACAAACGTGAACGATCGCGGTTGGTTATCGAAGTAAGGACCCCAACGGATGCGTCCGAGCCGGGTGTCTGAAGAGCCGTTGGCGCTGATGTTGCGCACGGTCCATCCGACGGGAAGGCGTTCTTCGACCGCGTACACGTCCACGGACTGCCCCGGGGTTACGTTGAGGGTGATGGTCACCGGTTGGCCTGAAATCAGAGCATCGCTGGACGTGCGGATTGAGACTCCCGACGTTTCCGCGGACAGCCCGGCCAGGGCGCGTCGGGGTTTGGCGGGGTCTGAAGGTATGGCGGCATCCGCCAGCGCGGGAGGAGCGGGCGGGTTGACCCACCACAAGGGCGCGTTGGTCGCGGGAACATTATCGAACACGTACACCTCGCCGCCCAGCCAGAGGTTGCCGGCGGAGGTGACGAAATCGACGAGCAACGTGTTGGAGGGCTGCGGGCCGGTGGGCCAGGGGTCACCGCGAAGCCAGGCGGAGGCATACGCGGTGACTTCACCGAGAGTTATCTCCCAGTCCGCCGGAGCGGCGTCGGCGGAATGGCGACCGTCGGGGGTCAGGGGGTTGGTGCCATCCAGAAACTCCTGGAGGTTTGTACGGTAGTCACCATCCGGATCGCCGAGAGGGTCCGCGCCAGTGGCGGATCCGAAATGGGTGTTTTCCCAGCCGTCCTGGATGCCGTCGCCGTCCGAATCGAGGTCGCCGAAATTAAGAGCGACGAAGCGTCCGCGGCTGGAGAGGACTTGACTGATGCCTTCGCGCACGATGCCGGCCTTACTGACGGTCAGCCAGACGGTGGAACCGAGCAGCGAGGCGTCGGGTTCGATCACGGGTAGACCCGATTCAACGCGGGCCCGGATGACATAACGGTCGCCGTGCGCGGGGTTGGTACCCATTGGATATTCGGCGATGGGGGGGCCGTCCTGGGTTCGACGGAGTTCGACCGTGACGTCGTTGTCCGTGCCGGTGACGAACGCATTGTCGATGGCGATGGTGCCGAAGAAGACGGTGTCGGGTTCCGGCAATTCTGCAAGGGCCGGTACCGAGGAAAGGGCGAGCCCGAGGAGGAGGGTGGCTGCGGCGGAGGTTCGATCTCGGAAAGCGGCGCAAGCGCGGAGGACCGGTTGAAGGATCGTGAATCGCAGAATGGAATAGGGACCCTCACCCCGGCCCTTTCCCGCACACGGGAGAGCGGGAAATCGCTCAGTGGATTTCGAAGGTCTGAGTTGCAGGTTCTGTGGGAGCTGAGCCTGCGTTGTTTCCGCGGGATGGGACGAGGCCGTGGGGTAGGGGTTCATGCTTGGGGGCGCGTGGGCTGGGGTTGGCCGGGTGGGTTCAATTCCCTGGGAAGCTGTACACGGCGAGGCCGATTCGGATGTCGGTGACCGAGTTGATAAATCGGTTGATACCGGCTTCCGGGTCGTCAAGGAGGGTTCCGCCGGGGATGATGAGCACCCATTGGGTGTTCCAGACGCTGCGTCCGACGAGGCGCGAGCTGGTGATTGCGGAGGCTTCGTCGAAGTCGTCGTTGGCCGGGTAAGCCCGAAGGCTGGCGAAGCGCCTCAACTGCGTGAAGGGCTCGCCGAACAGGTTGTTTTGCGGAATCCACGCGGGATTGCCGAGGTCGTTGGCGCCAATGGCGAAGGGTTGCGGCAGGGCCTGGTCGAGGACGCGCCATTCACGGGTGGCTAGGTCATCCCCTGTTGGCGAGCGCAGGGTGTCCATGCCGGTGGGGAAGAGGTAAACACGGGGGGCGCTGGAGAGTTGGGCTTCGTTGTAACCTCGGAACGTGATGCCCGCGTAGTTAATCTTTGTGGAGTAATGGGATGGATCGAACGCCGTGTCGCCACCACTGAGGGGCCAGCCGAAGAAATTCAGGCCAAACGTGACGGTGGTCGGCATGCGGAGCACCAGGGCGGGTTGCGGCCCGAGGCGTTCAGCGGCAAAGGGACGGCAGAAGCGTCGGAACTCAGGCACCTGCCAGAGATCCTTGACGCGTACGGATGGGTCGTTGAGCGCGGCGCGCCAGCGAAGATCCGTCGGATCATCGGAGGCATCGGGGTCCTGATCGCGCATGCGGAAGAATTCGTTGCGCACGGAAAGGTTCGCGGTCTCCAATTGCGGGTTGTTGAGGCCGAATTGGGGTTCGAGCACCTCCCAGTTCTGGAGCATGCGCCCCTGGATATCGGCGAGGCCGGCCTGACCTGGGATGGGTTCGCCATCAACGAGGACGCCGAGGTTGCGCTGGCGGATGATCTGGGTGAGGAAATGGCGGCCGGCGCGCTGGTCGGTGCCGAGGAAGTTGGATTCGTAATCGTACGCGGTGGCGGAGAGGTACACGTACCGGGCAGCCATGTCGAAGGTGGCGCGGTACTTCTGTACGGCCTCGTTGCGGAAGATGCGGAAGGCGGCGTCGGTGTATCGGAGTTCGGTGGCGGCGGCCGCAGTTCGGCGGCGGAAAACCAGCCGCTGTTGGATGAAACGTTCGCCTTCGGCGAGTTTCGCAAGGTATTTTCCGAAGGATTGCCGGACCACCTCGGCCTCGTTGAAGGCTTCGAGACGGACATTGTATTCGTTGCGGACGGTTTTTTCGAGCTCCTTGGCGCGCTGAAGGATCTCGAATTCCAGGGTGGCGCCCTCGACGCCGAGGTCGAATCCCAGTCCGGCCACCTCCTTGGCGAGATCAACTGCGTTCTGGGCGACGCCGAGATTGTCGGCGACGGTTTCCATGGCGAAGACCGACCCAGCGGTGGCGCCGCCGATGATCGCACGGGGAAGGAAAGTGACGTCAGATGCGAGGCCAATCACCTTGGGCAGGCCCTCCTTGAGAGCGTCGTTGACGTCGCGTGCGAGTCCGGCAGTCCGGCGGAGGTTCACCTCGACACCATTCATGATCGCGAGGCTGATGTTCATGGCGGTGAACGCGGCAATCTGACCTCCACGGATGCCGAGGATCTCGGCCTTAAGGTTGCGCTGGGCCTGGAGCTGGGCGAGCTGGTCCTTGATATCAAGAATCAGGCCGTCGTAATTCTGGAGGGCGAGCTTCAAGCGGGTGTTGGCCTGCAGGAAATCGGAGAGAGCCTCCTGTATCTCGCCTGGAGCGCGGCGTTGGCCCCAGGATTGGGGCGCATCAAAGATCCAGTCGCTCGAGCTGGTCGAGATGGGATAAAGGACGGGAAGGATCTCGGACTCGAGAACGGACGGATCGCCGGGCGGCAGGTCGGTCGTGAAGGTATAGCGGAACTCGCCGCTGTCATCCATGGGCTTGAACACCGCGGTGATGAAGTCCGCGCTCGGCGGGGCCGTGGTTCCTGTGACTTCGGTCACGGGCAGGTAATTGTAGAAGTACAGATCGGGGCCGTCGTAGCCGCTGGGGTAGGTCTTGCCGGGCCCGATGTTGCCGGCATGAGGGTAACCGTAGATCTCGATCAGGCGGTTCTTGAAGTCCCGTTCCTCGTCCAGAACGTTCGTCGTGAACTCGTCCACGGAGTCTTGGGTCTGGCGCAGTGACTCGGTGGCCTTGTTCGCTTCGTCCCAGACGCGGACGGCGTTCTTAAGCATCTTGATGGCGCGTTCATTGAGCTGCTCGAAATGGGCCAGGCCCTGAACCGCCTGCCTTCCGATGGCGGCTGTGGAACCGACCGCTAGGAAGGTGGGATCGATATCGAAGACAATCGCGCCCTTTGCGAGCCCGACGGGATTGAGTCCGCCGTCGGCGGCGTCCATCACGGACTGGATGTCCTGGAACTGGCTGCGGATCTCGTCGAGATCGAGAACGGTGGTTCGATCGATTTTCTGGATGCCGACGTGGCTGGGATTGGGGTCGGTGGCCGGAAGGATCGCATTGGCGGTGACCCAGTCGAAGTACGCGCCTTGACCGGCGCGACGGGACCACTCATCGACACCCCAACTGCGATCGCTCCGGGTATCCTTGTATCCCTGCCATTGACCGGCGGGGTCCTCGACGTAGTTCGCGCGATAGGTGAGGTCGACGATTTCTCGACCGGTTTTGGCTCGGGCTGCGGCGGCCTGAGCGAACTTGCGTTCGTCAAAGAAATCCACACTCACGGGCTGGCCGGCGACGAGAACGCTCTCGCTGCGGGGCACCCAGGTGAAGTTGGTGTGCTGGAGGAGCGTGTAGTAGGTCTTGATGGAGGTGAGGTAGTGTCCCCAGGCGTCGCCATGACCCTGCGGATACAGCTTGCGCGCATCCTTCTCGTCGATGAATCCGTCGGCCGTCTGGTCGGAAATGTTGTAGACCCGCTGGTAGGCGATTTCCCCTTCGCCGAGCGTGAAGTTCCAGAGAACCCGGTTGTAGACGGGTTGGGCGGCGACCCCGGCGAGGGTGTCGTCGCGACCTCGCAGGAGGGCGAGTTCCTCTTCGATCAAGGAATCGAGCTGGTTCTGGAAGGCGAAGATCGATGTTGCCTGTGCGCTGTAGGATCCGTCGCTGGTGGTGAATCCGATGGTCGGGTCGGCGGCATCCGCGAAGGCCTCGTTGCCGAGGAGCATGTACAGGTCGCTGATCCGGCTCGTGGCGAGCAGAAGGGCGTTGTTGGCCGGGTCGAAGTTTTGACCCTGATCGATGCTCAGTTTGCGGCCGCGATTCAACACGGTGGTGTAGGCCTCGATGAGCCCGATGGAGTTCAGATTGTCGGCGGAGGGACTGAACGCAATGTCCCCCTCGTAACGGCCGCCCGCTTGGAGAATGAGGCTGGCGTAAGTTGCGCTCGGGTTGCTGTGGAAATCCTTCACCCGGGCATCGAACGGGTTGAGGCCACGGATTACCCGTTTGATCCACCCTTCGGCGAGCATCGCGCGCGGGGTGCCGCCACCGGAGGGATCGCCGATCCATTCGCTCCAGGTGGTTTGTCCCCGGACATTGAATCCGCGGTATCGGCAGATGAACCACGTGTCGCCCAGGGCGAGGAGACTGGATTCACCCCCCTCACCCAGCGTGATGTCGTTCACACCTTGCCGCGCATCCAACAGGGCAGGAGGCGCGGGATCGGAGAGGTTCCGATTGCCGGAGGTGTAGGCGATCCAACCGCGCGCATCCGTGATGTCGCCGTTCACACCCGTCGCGGGCATCTCGGTTGGGATGAAACCGGCGGCATCCGGCTTGTAATACCACTCGAACTGGACCGGGTCAGGATCACCGCCGAATTCACTGCTATGGCGGAGGGTCAGGCGTTGGTCGAAGACGTTCCCGGGGTACAGCGCCTTCATGTCGCCAATGTAGGGGCCGTCGTCGACCCGGATGATGTGCAATTGAATAGGGAGGGCTCCGAGGGCTGGGTCGTTGTTCTCCACCAGCGTCAGGTAGCGGGGGCGCGCTCCGGTTGGGGCGTCGGACTCGATGAAGCTCACATTGCCGGAAAGCGCGCCATTCTGGGCGCCGCCCGCTGCATCGTCGGCCTGGGTGCCTCCCGTCTCATCAAAGCGGTGGTAGCGCACCAGGAAATCCTCATCCCCGAAGAGGCGCTTTTCACCGTCCCGCTTGAGCACGAAGGCTGGCAGGGCAGCACTCCAGAGGCGTACCTCGTCGAAGGTGCCGTCGAAGGGATTTTCACGCGTGGTCGGGCTGGTGACCATGATACCCAGGTGGGCGGCGGTGCCCGTGGATTGGACCAAGCCTGTCTTGGGCAGTTCGGCCTGGAGACGTCCATCGACGAAGAGGCGCATGAACTCGCCGTCGAAGGTCGCGGCGAGGTGCCGCCAGGTTCCGATGAAATCACCGGGGACGACGGGCAGCATGAGGGTGGACTCCGTTCCGCCCGCGTTGAGGACGAAGGCGATCTCGGTGCCGCCTCCGCGGAACTCGAGGGCCCAGTCGGGGGTTGCATTTCCCTGACGGACCAGGCTGTTGGCGGGACCGTTCAGGGAGTCGGGGTTCAGCCAAAGTTCGACCGTCATGGCATCCCCGGCGCCGAAGGAAACCTGAGGAAGGGTAACGAAGTCATTCGTTGTCCCGGCAAGGGCCAGGGCATTGACAGGGTGGAAGGTCGCTGGAGGCACGCCGCCAAGCGCGGTGGTCAGGGCCTTGGGCAGGGCGCCGAGGGGCTCGGGCAGAACGTTGGTGCGAATGACGGTGTAGTCCCCGGGAAGCAGGCTGCGGTCGGTCAGGGTGATAACGGGATTGGTGCCATTGGTTGCGACGAACTCCGACAGGAGCCCGATTCGAAGCCCGGCCTGCGGCAGGATCTGGGGCGGAGCATTGGTGTCGGTGTCGGAGGCGCTGTCGGCCTGACCGTCGAGGGGCAGTAAGTCGACGCCGTTCGGGTTGCGGGTGGCGTCGTAGAGATTGTCGACGATGGCGATCCAGCCGTCGCGGGCGGCATGACCCACGGGGACGAGGCCGCGGATGTCATCCCGCTCTCGTGACGACAGGACGTTCGGCAAGAGCAACGGTTCGCCGACATAGGAGATTTCATCGAGGGTCCCGGAGAATTGGAGCCACTTGTTGATGGGGTCGAAGGTGAGCCGTTCGATCAGGGTGGGTGGCAGGTCATTGAAGTATTCCTTCCCGTTACGATTCGATCTCTGGACGACGGCGGGAATGGATTCTCCGACGGCGAGGCGATAGGTCCGGGTGCTGAGCGGATCGTAAAGGCGGGCGAGGGTAAGGATGGGGGGGGTGGGACTGACCTGTGGATTCCAGTTGGGCGTCAGGTCGTCGTAGACAAACTGCAGCTTGGCCATGTTTTTGACGCCAGGAAGCGGACCCGAGGCGGAGCTGCGCGGGTTGAGCAGGGTTTGGCCGATCTGAAGCGTTCCGACCCGCGGCCAGGTGACCCGGTAGGTGATGTCGAGGGGTTGCCCAGTGACGCCCGCCGCGGCGTTGGGACTTGCGAGTGCGGACTGCGTGCGCCGATCGAGCCAGGCAAGGCTCGTTCCGACGGGTGCGTCGGCGGCGCCGTCCGAGTTGAGGTCGTAGTAAAAATCGGGTTGTAGAGGGTAGAACCAACGCAGGACAACGTCGGTGGAGGCTCCGTTGGCGCCGGCGGCGCGGGCGTAGAGTTTCCCTTGAAAATCCTCCCACCAGGGACCTGACACACCGTGGGTTTCCGGGCAGAGGGGGAGGGTAAAGAGCGGGGCCGGAGGGGCGATTTCGACACCGGCGACCTTGTTATAGGTGAAGAAGAAGGGGGCTTCCTCGGCGACCACCTTATAGGGCTTGATGGACCAGTCGCCGGTGGCGGGATCCTTGTACTTGAGCAGGGCGTACGGGCGGGAGCGTTCGGGCGAGATGACGGCATTGAGGTCATCGCGCAAGGCGTAAAGGGCGTTGTCGCTGAGGAGCGCGTGCTCCTCGTTGGGGTTGTAGCCGGGAAGGGATGGGTCGGGCTGGTTGTAGACGCGCTTGTTGGGGAAGAGGCTGTTGGGAAGCGGGCCGGAGCCTTCGCCGCTGGCGATGATGATCTTGTCGACGCTGCCGTCGGGCGGCCAGCTGACGCTGTAACGGGTGGGGACACTGGCCCAGGCGACGCCGATAGGACTGAAGCGGTACCAGACGACGACCAGATCGTTCTCGACCGATGTGTCGCCCGCGGGTTCGCGGTTCACCGGGATGATCGGGCCGCGCCGGGAGGGGCGGTCATGGGCGCGATCGGGTCCGTGTCCGTCGTAGAAGGTGTTTGGGAAGAGGACATGGCCGGAGCGGCTGAGGTATTCCTGATGGGTGGGATCGACGAGCTTGGATCCGACAAAGGCGGGGGCGTTCTCGACGAGTGTGGGCGCCAGATCCCAGCGGTAGGTGCGGGCGACTTCAAATCGGGGACGTTGGATCAGGGGATTGGGCGCGGCACCATCGGTCTTGAGGTAGTAAAGGACCGAATAGCCGGCGGCCGAGGAGTTGAACGTCTTGGAAGTGGCATCGTAGCGCGCGGAGCCTCCCGTCGTCTCGTGGATGACGGACTGAAAGCCGAAGTCGAAGGGAACACCCTGAGGCTCGACTTGGACTGGCGCGGTGGCGACGTGGACGAGCGGTTGCTTGGGCCAGACGCAGAGCCCTTCGACGGTGATACGATCGGAATTGACGACAATGTTGGTGCCTTCACCCGAGACATCCGTCTGGGAAGTGAACCATCGGATGGTCGCGGTCACCGGCCGGATGGGGTAGAGGCGCTTTTCGAAATCACTCCAGTGGAAGGCATTTTCACGGGTGTCGCCCGGGCTTCCCGAAATGATTTCGATCTCGGGCCGCCTGGGAACGGCGTTTTCAGGGCGGGCGATCTGGCGGCCGATGGCCCATGCTGGAACGGCGAGGTAGGCGCGGGGCAGGGAATCCTTGAGGCCGGTGCCGACGATGGCGCCGCCGCGGTTGATGGCGCGGGCGGAGGAAAGTTTCCAGGTGCTTTGGCTGAACACGAAGTTGCGGGAGTCATGAATCAGGTCGCTGATATCGCGCATCTGGCCGGCGGTGTGGAGGAAGGCGCGGGACTCAGTGGTGCCGTTGTCGAGCCGCCGGTCGGCGTCACCGACGACCTGCCCGAAGGCGTTGATGGCGTAGGCCTCGGAAAAGTTGCCGTTAGGGAGAAGTCCGAGCGAGCGCATCGAGGGGGTGGTCGCGCCGTTGTAGAGGAAGGCGAGACGCGGACTTCCTGGCTGGGCGTTGGTTCGGGACCAGCCGACAACGAGCCCATCGTCATTGATGCCGTAGGCGCGGCTGCTGTGATGATTGGGAAGCACGCCGAGGTCGCCCAGGGTGCCTGCGTATCGGAAGGCTCGGTCGGCTGTCCCGGCGATGCCACTATAGCCGACGACGACCCCCGCGGAATCGATGGCGAACGCTTCGGAGGCCGTTCCTCCCGCGAGCACGCCGAGATTTAGAAAGGTGTTGTTGGCGGTGAGGCGGAAGGCACGTCGGCCAAGGCCGGTGAGCTGGAAGGAACCCGCGAGATCTCCGGATTCGTTGATCGCAAAGCCGATGCTGTCATTGCCGCCGGAGATCTGGGCGGAAACACCGGTCATGGTGCTTCCGAGCCACCGGAAGGCCTCACGGGCGCCCGCACCACTGCTGTTGGCAAAACCGGAGATCAGGTTGTTGTTGTTGATCGCGAACGCCCGGCTTCGGCTCGCGGTGTCGGTCCCCAGCGTGCCGAGGTCCTCGATGGATTGACTCGCCAGGCCTCGGCGCAGGAAGGCGTGGGCCTGGGACTTCCGGCCGGTGAGACCGTCGTCATTGGGCGAATCGAGGGTCTGGGCCCAGCCCACCACCCAACCCTGATCATTCAGGGCAGCACCGAAACTGCGGTTGCGCGGATCGGACAGCGTGCCGAGGTCGAAGAGAGCGTACGCGGGCTTGGGATCGACCCGGACTTTGAAGGTCACCTGGTCCTGTCCGAAGAGCGGGTCGCTGGCGGTAATAGAAATTTGGGCGGTGCCGATCTCGTTCAGCGCCGGGATAATCTCGATCGTTCGGCCGCTGCCGCTACCACCGAGAACGATGTGCTGGGAGTCGTTGGGAATGAGATTCGGCGAGTCTGAGGTGACGATCAGATTGATCTGATCGGAGGGATGATCGGCGTCGAGGACCGTGAAGGGGATCGCGCCGCTGGAGGTATCTTCCTCGACAACGAGATTCACGAGACCGGAGATCACTGGAAGATCGTTGTCGCCGGAAACCTCAAGGAGGACCGTACCTTCCGCCGTGACGCCCGCCTGGTCGGTGACGCGATACCGGAAAGAGTCGGGACCATTGTAGTCGGCATTGGGCGTGTACTGGACCGGGTTCTGCGCCGCGGACACGAGATTACCGCTGGACAAGTTCAGGGTTCCGTGGGTGGGAGGCGTCAGAATCGTGAAGGTGAAGGTGGCGACCTCAGCTCGCTCGTATTCGACGTCGAGTGAGGGAAGGAAGATCGGCCAGACCGTGTCCTCAGGAACGTTTTGTTGGCCGAAGGCGAGGGCGAGATTGGCGGGGGTATACGCGGCACCATTGCTCAGTGTTCCGTTCAAGGGAGTCGCCGTCCGGTCAAAAGCCGTCGTGCCGGACACGTCGTCCAATGGCCAGAAGGCGATGAGATTCGGTTCGGCCGGGACCGGGCGTCGACGATAGAGATCGGTGGCCTCAGGGTTGGTGAAGGAACGATTCCAGAGGCTGACGTCGGCGATCGTTCCTTTGAAGTGGCCCGAAGTAGGAAAGGTGGATGGATACTGGCCGAACCGGAGCGGTGTGGTGGCGGTCGGGGCGCCGGGTGAACCGGACCAACTGGCGGATTGCTTCAAGATGCCGTCGAGAAAGAGGCGTCCACCGCTGGCATCGACCACGAACGCGACGTGATGCCATTGGCCATCGCTCACGAAACCCCCGTCGAGGCCGTTGGAATCCGGGAACACGCTGCCGCCGGTGCGGAAGAACCAAGCGTGAAGCTCACCGTTCTGCACGTGAACCGAGTAGCCGTTTCCGGAGGCGTCCTGGTACTTGTTGACGATGGCGCCATTGCTGGAGGCGGAGTGGGTGGTGCGAAACCAGGCGCTGACCGTGAGAGGGTAGCCGTTCAACTGGGCGTCATGGGGAACCACGACGAAATCATTGATTCCATCGAGCAGGATGCCGAAGTCGTCATGCCGGACGCGCCACGAGGCGCCATTCACGAGCGTGGCGGCGGTGCCGCCGGGATTGCGGGAGGTATTGAAGGCGATGACGTTTTGGCCTTCGTCGAACCGGAGGTATTGGACGAGCCCGGACTCGCGGCCGGTCAGTGGCCGGACGAGGTTTCTTTGGATTTCCTGGGGTGTCAGAACCCGATTCCAAACGCGAACGTCGTCGACGGACCCATCGAGGTGAGTGTCGCCGCCGCCCTGGAGGGCACGGCCGATGGAGAGGCCAGCCTGGAGATTGAAGGCTGAGGCCGCGTTGCCGGTGGTGCGGCCGACCTCGGTTCCGTCGAGGTAGAGAATGTAAAGTTTCGTTGTGGCGTCGTAGGTGGTAGCGAGGTGGGCCCAGCGTCCGAGGGGCAGCTTGAGCGTCACGATCTGGAGGGTGGGGATGTTCCACCCGCCGAATAGCATGGTCGCTTCGGTGGCGGTGGCGTTTTGGAGGAGCCAGTGGTGGCCATTGCCAATACCGCCGAGGTGAAGGAGCCACGCGCGGTTCGTGACGGAGTCGACATTGACCCAGGCCTCGATCGAGTGGGACTGATTGCCGTTGCTCAAACCGGTGGCGGGCGCCTCGGCGTAGTCATTGGAACCATCGAGTTGGAGGGCATAGGACGAGCCGGCCACGGGGGCGTCGTTGACCGGATTGACAATGAGGACGAACGGCGAGCTCGAGGCACCGCCAGCACCGTCGTTGGCGGCGATGGTGATCGTTGTGTTCCCGTGCTGATGGGCATTCGGAGACGCCGTGAGATTGCGGGCCGAACTGGTCCCGGTGATCTGAATGGCGGATGCGGGCAAGAGTGCCGGATTCGAGGAGCTCACCGTGGTGGTGACCGATGTGATGGGGGTATCCACGTCCAAGACGGTGAAGGACATGTTCAAGGTCCCGTCCTCCGTGATGATTTGCGGCAAGGCCACGACGACTGGTGGGTCGTTGACGGGCGTGACAACGACGCTCAGGGGGAGTGAGGTGGTGTCGCCGTCCTGGGTCGCCGAAATCGTGACCAACGCCGTGCCGTGTGCGTTGAGGGTGGGGGTGACGGTCAGGCGCCGCTGATTGCCCCCGAGATTGGAGATGGTGAGGCCTGAGGTGGCGACCGGGCCTCCACCCAGGACGCTTGCCGAAACGACGATGCCCGAGGGGTCTTCGCGATCGGTGACGGTGAAATCGAAGAAGAATGCGGTGTCTTCCGGGGTGATGCGGGATAGGGGAACACCTGTGATGGATGGCGGTTCGGAGTCGGTGGAGATATTGAGGTCGGTGACCGCCACACGGCTGGTGTTGGCGCCGTTGCGGGCTCCCATGAAGAACTTCCAGCTCGCCAGGGGATTCCAGCCCGGGATGACGAGGTCCTGGGCCACGGTGTAGGTCTGCAGGACGGGGCCGTAGAACCACTGCCGGATTCGGACGATGACGGTCAGGCCGGTGGGACCATAGCTGATCTCCGCGGTCCCGTGCTGGGACGAGAAGGTGGAGTCCCAGATGTCGACATTGAGGGTCGAGACCCGGGGATCATCGTAATAGACTTGGACGCGATCGGAGGCTCCGCTCGGCCGGTTGATCCGGAACGCGACGGCCAGTCCGGCGCTGGTTCCGATTTCTTCCTGTCCCTCGAAGTAATTGTTCGAGTCGGGACCGTAGTTGAAACTGAAGCCATCGGCGCCCGTCCCGCCGAACATCAGGAAGTTGAACGAAGCGTTGAAGTACCTGAAGGGATGCGACGGGACGCCCGCGGGCCGGTTGACGACAAGATGGCCGTCAACATTTTGAACGCCGCTCTCCACCAACCGCACCGCGTAGGCGGGGTCGCTCGCAGGGTCGCGGATGGCGTTGCCGTCGAGGGTCACGTAAGAGGGTGTGACGTTGCCGCGGGCAAGATTCAGCCACGGATGGGGCGCGGCTTGGGCGGTGATTCCGGCCGAAAAGGCCAGAATCAAAGCCATGGCCAGGAAGAATAGCCTGGCTGGTGGGGCGATCAGGGGCATCGAGGTCGGTGTCATGGGAGTCCGGGAAGGTGGGCGCGACTTAGGGGTTGAAGGAGGCGATCTCGGAGATGCGGCGGAGCCGGAACGTGCCGCGTGTATGAATCGGGTATTGATGAAGGCCCGTGAGGGTCTCCCGGTAGACACCGGCCAATTCGGAATAGCCGTAGTCGGCCTGCGTTTCAGCGCTCAGGGGATCCGGAGCTCCCAGTTCGAACTGGATCTGACGCTGAATGGCGTAGGCCTCAGCGGCGGGAGTGCGAAAGTCTCCAGCGAGATTGTCGTGATCCGGATGGTAGCGATGCCGGAAGGGGTTGGTCGGGTGGTCAGGCCCGAGAGCAATGGTCCCCTCAACGATCTGGCCGAAGGCGAACGTTCCCGTGAGTGGGAGGAAGTTGAATTCGGGGCTGTTGACCGGGTAATCGAACCCGATCGCGCTGATCCGACGCCCGACGGGTTCGCCGTCGCGAAGGGAAGAGCCCTTCAATTCGGGGATCCTCCGTTCATCTGTGACGAGGACGAATTGCCCGGGCGTGGCGGTGACGGGCCGTCCGAGCGCGTCGTTAGTGTAGGTCCCGTCCTTCCAGAGTTGGGTGACTTCGCGAAGCAATCGGGGGGTGCCGTTGGTGTCGACGTGAATGATCACCCGGAGATTGAACTCGGATCGGGTGGCGACCGGGGTGGGACTGACGCCCACGCGCGTGATCTGAAGGGGTGCAGCGGAGGCTCCGCCCGAGCTGATCCCATTCGTGATGGCTCGGAATGTGGAGCTGACGGCGTTCGTGATGAGGGAACCCGAGTGTGCCTCGCTCACGGCCTTCACCTGGATGGTTCCCACCCAGAGCCCCGCCCGTACCCGGGCCTCATCGGCATCGTTGTAACGCTCGGCCGTGACGGGCAGGACGAAACGGATTCCCTGGCCATCCTTCACCTCCACAACCGACTCGTACTGCGCCCCGGCGAGGGCGTTGCGACGGAGAGCCAACCGAATCTCCTTCATTCCTCCCCCCGGCAAGGGAGTGGAGGTGAGGGCCGGAAGGTCGGTCCAGGTGGTGTTGCCGTCGGAGTTGAGACCGCCAAGGGCCAGAGCTGTTCCCGCCTGGCTGCGCTGCTGCTCGCGTACCTGCGCGGTGGCGGTTGTGGCGCGGCGATTGGCAAAAGTAAGTACGATCTCAGGAAGCGCCCGGCCGTAGTCGAGCCCGTCACCGGCCGGCAGACGAGGCGCCATGGGAGCGACGTAGTCGGACGCGCCGTTGGCGAAGACCCAGTACGCCTCACCGGAGAGAATGGTTGTGGCAGCGGTGACGGGCTGCCACTCACCCGATGCCTGAAGTCGGAAGGATTTCGCCAGCGACCCTGTGGCCGGGTTGAAGTGCGCCGGCGACGGTCCGAAGAACTCGCCAAAGGTTGGAGGGGAAGCGGGATCGACCGGGAACCCGCGAAGGTTGTAAGCGCCTTCCACCCACTTCATCGAACGGAAACTCGGCCGACCGGTGACGGTCCATGTGGCGGCGGCCTCCGACTCGATGAGGAACGCCCTCCCGCCCTGGATGGCGAAGAGATTGTTGTCGATGGATTCCAGTTGGTTGGTTGGAACGTAGCTCAGCCACGCGCTTCGATTCCACGTGGCCTCGGAGAGATTTTGGATGTAGTCCGTGGCGGTGAGCCGTTCGGAGAACGTCCAGACGCTGGTCACGGGAAGCGTGCCGAAGACGGCGGCCGGCGCCGGGTTGGTGGGCGCCACTTCAAGCCACACGGAATTCCATCCCGCGCGTAGTTGGATGGACTGGGTGACATTCTGGCCGGCGTGTACGGGGAGGCCGAGGACGAGCGCGCCAAGGAGCACGACGGCGCAAACCCAGGAGAGTGACGGAGGACGGTTCATGGAGAGCAACGTTTTCCAAAATTTGGACACGTATTGGGACCATGAACCGGGGAGGGAGGCCCTCACCCCGGCCCTCTCCCACCTCCGCTTCGCTGCGGAGGGAGAGGGAGGAAGAGATGGGCGGTTCATGGCGATGGGGCCGGAGGAAGCTTGAGAGGGGCTCATGGCGTGGCGTTTCGTTCAGCGGCGGGGGAAGGCGGGTGGTTGCGGCGTCGAATTTGCGAGACGACGCTCGGGCATAGGCACACGGGCCACGGCGTCGGAGTGGATCTGGATCTGGAGGCCCTCTTTGAGGTCCTTCTCAAAGCGTTCGGTGAGGGCCGCCTTGCGCGCGACCATGAGACCGTGGGTGACCTGTTCCCGAACCGCTTCCATCGGACGGAAGCCGGCCCCTTCACGGGCCAGAAGTTTCAGCAGGTAACAGCCGGAAGGGGTTTCCACCACGGAACTTAGATCGCCTGCCGACTGGAGCCTGGACATCGCCTGGACCACGGCGTCGGGCCATGGATGGTTCTTGCGGCCAAGCTCGACCCAGCCGATGTCACCTCCCTGGTAACGCGAGGTTCGGTCGTCGGAGTGCTGTCGCGCGAGGTTGGCAAATGTGGCTGTTCCGCTGGCGGCCGGATCGAGGTCGGCGCGCAACCGCTCGGCGGATTGGCGTAGTTCCAGGGATTTTTCCACGGAGGCCTGGGGTGAACCGCGCAGGTAGATCAGGCCCACCCGAATGCGTTCGGGCGTGGTGAAGTCGGAGCGCCGCTGTTCGTAGGCTTGGCGAATCTCCTCGTCGGAGGGGTTGGGCAGGCTCTCGGGGTTCGGAGCGTGCTTCTCCAGATAGATGGCGGCGATGAGGCGGTCGATGCGCCGCTGGGTTTCCGGATCCCGATCGAGTCCCTGGCTGCGTGCGCGATGCAGCAGCACACGATTCCGGATCAAGTCCGCGAGAACCGAGTTCCGGGCTGCCGGGTCGGAAATGCCGGGAAGGGCTGGCGGACGCCTTTGCAGTTCCGCCTGGAGTTCGACGGCGCGGATCGGAGCTCCCTCCACGATCGCGACGGCGTCGGAAATTTCTGTTGGGGCTGGCTTGCTGCATCCCGTGCCGAGGACGCAGCCGATCAGGAGCGAGAGAGCAAGTGGGCGTATCTGCTCAGAAAGGGCGAATTCGCGTACTGGGATTTCGATACGAGCCGTCACATAGGAGTTCTAAAGCATTCCTTATCGGAAGTTTCGTGACTTCGACTGAAACGGTGACGTCCGCCGCGAGCGGCGGTGGACCGGCGGGGTTAGGGTGGGGAGGGGGGCTTGGCCAGCCAACGTTGGCGGATTTCTTCGCGGGTGAGCTCGACGGTCCCGACGACGGGATCGAGGCGTTGAGCCGCGAGCACCTCGGCCTGGCGACGAAGTTCCGCGACGGGTTCGGTGGCGGGCGAGATATCCCAGACCCGTGCGGTGCCATCCATGGAGGAGGTGATCACGCGCAGACCATCGGGGCTCCAGTTGCCGTGAAAGATCGCGGCGTCGTGCCGCAGCGATGCCGTGACGGGTTCGCCATTGCTGGCGTCCCAGATGCGTGCGGTGGCATCCGAACTGTACGTGAGGATCAGTCGGCCGCTGGGGCTGAACGCCGCGCCGGAGGCGTACGAGCCGTGGATGAGTGGTGGAGCCACGGCGCGTCCCGTGGCGGTGTCCCAGATACGGGTGGCGGTGTCTTCGCCCGAGGTGGCTACCCGCCGGCCATCCGGACTGAAGGCGGCGTGTGAAACGCCATCATTGTGGGCGAGTGGCGGGCCTACGGGTTGGCCGGAATCCACGTTCCAAAGCTGACCCGCGCGAGGCATCAGGGAAGCGTCACAACAGGTGGTGAGCAAATGGCGGCCATCGGGGCTGAAGATGGCGGTCCACACCGCGCAGGGATGCTTCAATGGCGGACCCAATGGTTTTCCAGTGAGGGCGTCCCATAGCCGCGCCGTTGTATCAAAACTGCCGGTAAACACCGTGGACCCATCCGGGCTGAACGAAGCCCTTAAGTTCGGCGAGGCATGAGCCTGGGTCTCGGCGATCAATGCCCCGTCGTTGAGGTTCCAAAGTTTGACGACCCCGTCGCGTCCCGCGGTGAGCAGCCGATTTCCGTCCGGGCTGAACGCGGCGGTAGAAAGGGGGGCGCCATGGACAAATGGCCTCCCCAAGAGGGCACCTGACGCCAGATCCCAAATTCGAGCCATGCCGTCGGCACACGCGGTCAGGACCTGTCGCGACGAAAGATCAAACGTGCTGTCCGTGGGTGCATCCGGATGTTGGAAGGCATGCTGCAACTCGCCGGAGACTGCATTCCAGACTCGGACAAAACCATCGCTCCCGACGGTCAAGATTCGTGCGCCATCCGCGCTGAAGTTGGCGCGCCGTACGTGTCCTGTGTGGTGCAGAACCAACCTTGAGGCGGAGGAGTCGGGAATCTCCCAAAGACGAATCGTTTGGTCCTGGCCTGCGGTGCCAAGGGCGGAAGAGTCTGGATGCCAGACGATGGCGGACACATACCCGGCATGGTTCAGGACAGGTGAAGCCAAGAGGCCGGAATTCGAATCCCAAATGCGTGCGGTTTTGTCCCAGCTCCCGCTGGCGATCCGTCGGCCATCTGGGCTGTAGACCGCTCGTCCGACGCCGCGCCGGTGGTGCATGGTGTCGCCGGCCTGGGTGCCGGTTGTGGCATCAAAGATCCGGGTGGCACCGTTCCAACTGCCGGAACACAAACGGCGCCCATCCGGGCTGTAGTTGAGCGAATAGATGTCACCGCCGGGTTTCCATGGCTCGACGAGTCGTTCCCCCGTCCGGATATCCCATACGGCAATGGATTCGTTCTCCCTTCCATAGACCACGGCGATTTGGGAGCCGTCGGGATGAACCGCGATGCGCTTGACCACTTCCGGGATGGCGATCGTCCGGGGAAAGGGGATGCCGGACGGCATTTCCCAAAAATGGAGGACATGGTCTGGGGTAATGCCTACCGCAATGCTTCCGGTGACGTCCTGGTGGATATGGGCAAGATTGGACGAGCCGGAAAGCGGTGGGCCCACGAAATCCCCCAGCGTCATGTCGAAGATTCGTGCGCCGGCCTCGGTGTCGGCCGCATGCCATCGGATGCGCGGCGCCGCGTGGCCCATGTAGGCGAAGTGATCGATACGGAGAGCGGGACCGATTGGGGAACCGGTGTCGGGGTCCCGCATCTGAAGGAGTCCCGACCGATCGGCCGTGATGAGATGGGTTTCCGCCGGATCGAACTGGACCCAGACCGGGGATCCGGGTAGCGCGAATTTTGTCGACGTCGGGAGTCCTGATCCGGTCGCCCAGGTTTGAACGGAGCCGTCGTCGGAGAACGCCACCAACCGCGATCCGTCCCCGTTGAAGGTGAGGCCGTTGACGTAGGCATCGAGAAACCAAATGTGCTTTAGGCGGGCACCGGCGCGCAGGACGGCAGCGAAACGCCGACGATGCACATCTTCCCCTTCGGGATCGCCGTCCTCGAGTCGGATGGCTTCGACGAAGCGGAGAAGTGCGGCGTGGCTCTCCCCGGAGGCCACGAGTTGGTTTCCCACACTGACGTTCAGCTCAATCAGTCGGCGACGGCTTTGTTCGGCGAGATCGACGGCGAGATTTCTGGCGGCCTGAATGCGTCGATTGGAGGCCGCCAGGACGAGAATGGTTCCAATGAGGCCGACGAAAATCGCGCTGAGGGATGAGGCGAGGGCGGGTCGGCGTCGGCACCAGGAGGCGGCACGCTCCCACGCCGTTGAGGGCCTGGCATCGATGGGTTCATGCCGAAGCCAGTGGTCCAGGTCAGCGGCAACAGCTTCGGCGGTTGGGTAGCGGCGGCGGGGATCGTGCTGGAGACAGGTTCGACAGATGGTTTCCAGGTCGCGGTGGATGGCGGGATCCAGGGACCGAAGGGTAGGTGGCTCCTGTTGGAGCACTTGATGGATGGTTTTTGCGGCGGTGGCACCCACGAACGGGGGGCGGCCCGTCAGGAGGTAGAAGAGGATCGCACCGAGGCCGTGGATGTCGGTGGCGGTGGTGATGCGACTGGAATCGCCGGCCGCCTGCTCGGGGGCGAGAAATCCGGGCGTTCCGACGACCGCTTGGGACTGGGTCATGCGATCGTCGCCAAGGCGTCGTGCGAGGCCAAAATCGGTGAGGTGAGGGAGTCCGGCTTCGTCGATCAGGACATTTTCGGGTTTGAGATCCCGGTGAAGGACGCCGCGCTGGTGGGCGTGATGCAAGGCGCGGGCGATGGTGGCGACAACCTGGGCGGAGCGTTCCCAGGAGAAGCGTCGGAGGGAACTGGCGGCGGCGAGGGTGGGCCCTTCCACGAGTCGCATGGAGAAGAAGGGCCATCCCCCTTGTTCGCCAATGTCGAAGATCGGGACGATGTGAGGGTGGTCGAGGGCGGCGGCGGCTTCTGCTTCACGGCGAAAGCGTTCCTTGGCCTGACGGGACGCGAGTTCACCGGAAGCAATGACCTTGAGCGCGACAATCCTGCCTAGTTTGGGCTGGCGCGCGCGGAAGACGACGCCCATGCCGCCGCGGCCCAGTTCGCCGAGCAGTTCGTAGCCGGCGAAATGGCGTTGGGCGAGCAGGGAACCGGGGCCGGCGAGTTCGAGGGCGTCCATTTCCTCGGGGTCGGGATCCAACGGGACGTTGATGACGGTCCGAAACAGGCACTTGGAACAGAGACCTTCCGGAGAGAGGGAGGAGATCGCCTTCTCGCACGAAAGGCACCGTGGTCCCATTCCAGGAGGGATGCGTTCGGAGGGAGCCACGGGCGTCGGGAGTGAAGTGGAGGGGAGGGGAACGGCGCGGAGTGCAGGTCAGGACTCTGAGACGGCGAAGAGGTAGCGTAGTTCGTCGTCGACGGCCGTGGGATCCTGGACCGTTTTGCCGATCTCGTCCCGGATGAGCAGCGCGAAACGGCGCCGGAGGCGGAAGATCGCGGATTTGACGGCGTTTTCCCCCAGCCCCAGTTGGGCTCCGACCTCGGCGTAGGACGGCGCTGCGTCGGGGTTGGTGAGGAAGACCTTCAGTCGGTCGAACCGCGTTCCACTGTCATCGCGTTCGACCTCGGCGCGGAGGCGTTTGATCGTTTTGGCGAGGAGAGCATTGGCCCACTGGCGATCGAAGAGTGTCTCGGGAGCGGATTCTTGAACGGGTTCGAGCGCGAATCGTTCTTCGGGTTCAAGCCCGTCCCACCAGATGAATTCCGTCCCACCACCGCGTTTCTGGCGCTGGCGTCGATCCCATTCGTTAGCGAGAAAGTTCTTGAGGGAAGCCATCAGGAACGTTCGGAACCGTCCCCGATGCTCGGAGGCTTGCCCCAACCCGCGGGACGACAGCAGCGCCTCGAAAAACCCCTGGGTGAGGTCCTCCGCCTGCGAGGCTTCATAGCCGCTTCGACGGACAAAGGCGTAGAGTGGAAACCAGTAGTCCCGACAGATCGTTTCCAGCGCATGAACGCCGTCGGTGCCTGGATCGTTGGCCGCTCGAACCATGTCCCAGTTCGTGGTTCGAAACTCTGCCTGGCCACCGTTTCCCCGTCCCCCTTCGTGAGCTCTGTCTTCCATGGATTCAGCGAATCGCTTATTACGATAAGCCCGGGTCAAATGAAAGGGATTGTTCGATCAGTACAACGGGACACGGGGGTCGACCGCCCGGTATGAATCCTTCACCCACGAATAGCGGGGATCGTCCTGGTTTGCGAGGCTTTGGGCGGATCCCGCCAGCACGTTCAGGTAATAGGTGGTGTACCCCGGCATGCTGGTGACCGGGTGGTAACCCTCCGGCACAAGGACCGCACAGTTGTTCTGGGCGCGGATCACGGCGTCGATGGGGAATCCGGCCTTGTGGAGGGGCGATGTGTCATCGGTGTACACCCACTGGAATGCGCAACCTTCGGGTCGATCGATCTTGTAGAAGTAGATCTCCTCGAGATCCGCCTCGAGCACCCGGCCGTCGGCATCGACGAGGTGTCGGTCATGCTTGTGGGGCGGGTAACTGCTCCAGTTGCCGCCGGGAGTGTAGACTTCGACCACGACCAGTTTGTGGACCGGGGCTCCCGGGGGGAGGAGGTCATTGATCTGCCGGGAGGCATTGTCGCCGCCGCGGATGTGGGTGCGGACCTGGGAGGGTTCGATCAGCAAAGGGTCGTGGTCCTCATCGGTGGGGGTCCAGGCGACGGCAAATTCGCCTGCATCCTCGGCGGTGACGGAGAAATGCGTGCGGTGCGGCAGGTAGAGGACATGTCCTGCGCCGGCGAACACGGAGGACCGTCCGCCGAATCCGGTCCACCGTCCACGGTCGGAGTCGACGGTGAAGCGACCGCTGAGATTCACGAGCACCAGTTCGTTGTCCCGTGTTTCGAACTTCCAGGATTGACCGGCGGCGAGCCGGCGCACCTGGAAGGAGAGGTGTTCCCAGCCGACGGATTCGGGCGAGATCGAAAGGATGAGGTCGGCATCACCCAGGTAGTTGCTGGGGCGGACGAGTAGGGACTCGGAGGTGTAGTTCATGGGCTTAAGGTACTTTGGGATCGGGAATGCGGGACGTCGGGACGATTCGGGTTCACTTGGATGGGGGAGCCTCGGCCCTCCCCGGAGGAATGTCTGGCATGACGGACCGACGGTCGTCCGTGGGCCGGAGAGGTCGCAGAAAAGCGATGGTGGCGAGCACGCAAGACCATCCGAAGGCATCGCCCACCCGCTGGAAGACCGTGGACCGCGGATGCCCAAACGCGACCGAAACAATCTCGAACCCGGCGTCGTAGACGTTCCGGCCTTCGGCGAGCCGGGCGGAGTGCATGCGGCCGCGCGCGTCGATCCAGCAGCTGATCCCGTTGTTGCAGCTCCGGACCAACGGGATGCCGGTTTCGATGGCACGAAAGACAGCGTTGGCGGCGTGTTGCCATTGGGCCGAGCTTTCTCCGAACCAGGCGTTGTTGGTCAGATTCACCAGGAAATCGAGCGCCGCAGTGGCATGGTCTCGGGCCTCCTGGGGGAAGTTGTCCTCGAAACAGATCAACACGGACGTTGTGACGTTCAGGGAATCCATGCGGAACGGCACCGGTTTCGCGCCGGGATGAAAGCCGTCGCCAATAGGGGCCAAGCGTTGAAGGAAGGGCAGCCAACGGCCGAACGGAATGTATTCCCCGAACATGACCAGGCGGCGTTTGTGGTATTTGCCGATGACCCGCCCGTCCGGATTCACCAGGAAGGCCGCGTTGTAGGCCCGGGTGGATGGCTCGATACCCGGAACGGGTGGCGGATCGTCCTCCACGTCGTCGGCACCGAAGATCATCCAGACCTTGGCTTCGCGGATGCGAGCGGTGAGCCGGTCGAAGTCCTCCTGGCTGAGCCCGCCCGGGAGGGAAGCCTCGGGCCACAGCACCAGGTCAGGTTGGGCGGCGAGGGCTTGTTCCGTGAGCCGGAACAGCGCCTCAAACCGGTTGGTGGTGGCGTCCGGGTCGAAGATGACGGTTTGCGGAATGCTGGGTTGGATCAGGGCAATTCGAAGCTGTCGCGGCTGGGGTGAATCCGAGAGAACCGCGAAGAAGCCGCCGCAGGCGGTGGCCACGACCATGAGGGCGGGGAAGACGAGGGGGCGCCGCCACAACCTGGGGCGGTCGGGGTCCCGGACCAGAAAAACGACGGCGGTCACCAGGGAAACGGAGAACCAGACGACGAGGAATGAGACGCCGTAGACGCCGGTTGCGGACGCGATCTGGATGAGTGGAATCATTCGATGCTGGGAGACGCCGAGCAGGTTCCAGGGAAAACCTCCGCCGAACCGGGTGATGAACATCTCCCAGGTGACCCAGGCGGCGGCACAGAGCAGGAACCAGGTATTCAGACGAACCCAGGGCATGGCCATGAGCCGATCTGCGACATCCGTCCAGGGAGTGGCTATGTTCGACGGAAGACCGAGACCCAATCGTCGGGCAAATCGCCAGCATGCCAGCGCCCAAAGGGGTGGGAAGAGAGCGAGGAACAGGCTGAGTGAGAACCAGCCGGCGTACGCTCCGGCGGGGAATGGGATAAAGCGAAGCCACGACAGGCTGATCAGGAATTGGGTAAGGGAAGCGATGTAGGCGACGCGGAAGGCGAGGCCGGTGGGTGCGCCGGCGGTGACGGCCAGCAGGAGACCGGGGACAACCCATGCAAATCCGGCGACCCCGGGGCGGGGGAAGGAGACGGCCCATGCCACGCCGACGAGGGCGGCGGTCAGGAATCGGAGCCAGGGCGGTCGAAGGGCGCTCACGGGGCGGCGAGTTTGGACGGGCGCCGGGTGGGTCGGCAAGCCGGGTGCTGTGCCCCGAATCCGGACTTCACTGCGAAACTTGGAAGAGTTTTCACCACGAAGGTCACGAAGGGCCGAGGACAGGCGACCATGAATCGAATGTCCTTGTGGCGGACGGCCTGCACCGAGCGCCAGGCGCGTCTTCCTTCGTGGCCTTCGTGACCTTCGTGACCTTCGTGACCTTCGTGGTGAGTGATCCCGGGGATCTGGGGAGCGTTTCCTAGAACAGAGTGGCATGAAAGGGCCATCGATGGTCTTCGACCTACTGGCGGTCGAGCGGGAATTCGGATTGAATGCGGGCCGCATGCAGACGGCATTGATTGGACGAAGTTCGTTACGGGCGTCGCGCCTGGCGTATGGATGTTGGCGAATCGCTGGGAGCTGGGATCCCACCGAAGTGAACGCCGACGGGGAAGCCCAGGGGCGGAAGGCGGTGTTGGCCGCGGTCGAGGCGGGGTACACCCTGTTCGATCACGCCGACATCTACTGCCAGGGCGTGTGCGAAACCGTGTTTGGGAAGATCCTGGCGGAGGTGTCGGGTCTGAGGGAACGGATCGTGATCGCCACGAAGTGCGGCATTCGACGCCCGAACGATCCGGCGGGGGCGCCCTATCGGTATGACTTTTCGGCGGAGTACATCGTCGCCTCGTGCGAGCAGTCGTTGAAGCGGTTGCGCATCGAGACGATCGATCTCTACCAGCTCCATCGCCCCGATTACCTGATGGAACCTGCCGAGATTGCGGGGGCGTTCGATGCCCTTCGCCGGGCCGGCAAGGTGCGGGAGTTCGGCGTCAGCAATTTCTCGCCGACCCAGGTCGCGATGCTTCAGAAGGCGTGTTCGATGCCGCTCATCGCGAACCAGGTGGAGATCAGCCTGGCGCGGCTTCAGCCCTTTGATGACGGGACCTTGGACCAGTGCCTGACGGACGGGATCACGCCCATGGCGTGGAGTCCGTTGGCGGGCGGAAAGCTGGGCGATGGGGCGCATCGTTTGTTGCCCTCGCAGGAAGTTTACCGAACCGACGCCATGAACCAGGAACTGGATGCGATCGCGAAGGCGCGCGGAAGCACCCGAACGGCAGTCGCACTGGCGTGGCTCATGCGGCATCCGGCGCGGATCGTGCCGATCGTGGGGAGCACGGATCCAGCGCGCATCCGGGCCGCGGCGGCGGCGGATGACCTGATGCTCAGCCGGGACGACTGGTATCGCCTGCTCGTGGCCGCCCGGCCCGAACCTCTTCCCTGAAGGATCTGACGATGTCTTTCAACGCTCGTTTCACACCTGGAACACCGGCCGCCGACGGATGGCGGATGCCGGCCGAGTGGGCGCCCCACCACTCCACTTGGCTGACCTGGCCGCGGCCGGAAGGCATCAGTTTTCCGGGCAAATATGAACCGGTTCCGGCAGTTTACGCGGCGTTCATTCGGGAACTGGTCGCGGTGGAAGACGTGAACATCAACGTCTGGCACCGCGAGATGGAGGAGTGGGTTCGCGGATTGCTGACGACCCACCGATGTCCGTTGGAGCGGGTGCGATTCTTTCCCTTTCCGGCCTACGAACCCTGGTGCCGGGATCATGGACCGATCTTTCTGGTCCGGAACCGGGCGGGTCATGCTGAGCGGGCGGTGGTGGATTGGGGTTACAATGCCTGGGGCAACAAGTATCCGCCCTGCGACCTCGACGACGCGGTTCCAGGACACGTGGCCCGGTTGCGTGGACTGCCGTTGTTCTCGCCCGGAATCGTGATGGAAGGCGGTTCGCTGGATTTGAACGGCGAGGGGACCCTGTTGACGACGGAAAGTTGCCTGCTGAATCCGAATCGGAATCCGAACCTTTCCAAGGACCAGATCGAGCAATACCTGCGCGACTACCTGGGTGTGCGCAATATCCTCTGGCTGGGAGACGGCATCGTCGGCGACGACACCGACGGGCATGTGGACGATCTCACGCGGTTCGTGAATCCCACGACCGTCGTCACCGTGGTCGAGGAGGACCCCCAGGACGAAAACTATGCGCCTCTGGCGGAAAACCGGGACCGTTTGAAGTCGATGAAGGATGAGCAGGGACGCCCGTTGCGGGTGGTAGAGTTGCCCATGCCGGGCCGGATGGAACATGACGGTCAACGTTTGCCGGCGAGTTACGCGAACTTCTACATCGCCAACCGCATCGTGGTGGTGCCGACGTATCGCGATCCGCGAGACGTGGAGGCCCTGGCGATTCTACAGCGCGAGTTCCCTGACCGACGGGTGGTGGGGGTAGATTCGACCGACCTCGTCTGGGGCCTGGGCTCATTTCACTGCATTTCACAGCAGGAACCGAAATAGCGAGAGCCCTACTTGAAACGTCCCTCCCTGATTCTCGGGATCATGTCGGGCACCAGTCTCGACGGCGTGGATTGCGTGCTGACATCGATCGATTCGCAGGGACGGTCTTCCTGGGTCCGAAACTGGGCGCGCCGCTTGCCGTTCGGCTTGAAGCGGAGGCTGCTGGCCTGTGCCTCCGGGAAATCGCGGTCCTGGGAATGCGGGCAGCTTCACCATGACCTGGGGCGCTTTTACGCCAGGGTGGCCCAGGCCTGTCTCGGGAGCGATCGGATCGACGCGGTGGGGCTCCATGGGCAGACCATGTTTCACCGGAGCTCGGGCCGGGCGCCCGCGACGTGGCAGATCGGTGAACCCGCGTATCTCGCGGAGGCGTTGCGCGTTCCGGTGGTTTCGAATTTTCGGGCGGCCGATATGGCGGCGGGAGGCGAAGGCGCACCGCTGGCGACGCTGTTTCACGTCCGGGTTTTCGCGGAACGCGGCCGGCATGTCTGTGTGCAGAATGTGGGGGGCATCGGGAACGTGACGTCAATCGATTGGAAGAGCGGCACGCAACCGACCGTGCTCGCCTTCGACACGGGCCCCGGGAACCTGCTGATGGACGGCGCGGTGGGGCGGTTGTCGCAAGGCCGACTTGGGTACGACCGGGACGGCCGTTGGGCCGCGGCGGGGACAGCCCACGCCTTGCTGGTGCGGCGATGGCTGCGTCACGCATTCATTCGTCGCCCACCCCCGAAGAGCACGGGGAGGGAAGCATTTGGCGAGGCGTTTCTCGAAGGATGCTGGGCGGCCATGGATGTGGCGGGTTTGGGTCGCGAGGACCGGGTGGCGACGCTGCTGGAGTTGACGGTGCAATCGGTGACTCTGAATTACCGGCTTCACCTTCCCTCCTTGCCGGACCGGGTGATCGTTGCCGGCGGTGGGGCGCGCAATCCGGTCCTGATGGCGCGGTTATCGACCGCCCTGGGCCATTGGGGGACTGGGCTGAGACCAATCGGTTGCGGGACGTTGGGGTGGCCGGTGGAGGCGGTCGAGGGCGGGGCGTTCGCGCTGCTCGCCTGGGAACGTCTGCGGGGGCGGCCGGGAAACCTGCCGGAGACGACCGGTGCGGCGCGGGCCGTGCTGTGCGGGCAGGTGACCGAAGCGTGAGCGGGCGGCAATTCTCCTTGCGACGGATCGGTTGAAGGCCAGAGTCGCTCGCGTTCCTGGTCCATTCCCGTTGAGCCACCCCTTTATGCTGAAGCGCGAGTTGGCGGAGAAGTTGATCTACGGTCACGAATTTGCGGGTCGACGCCGGTGTGGAAGCGCCTTCATGGCGGCGGGCGTCCGGTGGCGAGGGTCGCGTAGAATCAGTCGACGGTCGCAGCCCGATTGACCTTCGGTGAATTGGTCCGAGTGATGTTGCCGCTCTCGAAATGGTGGACGGACCGGATTGTCCGACCCGGCTATGCCGGGCATCTCGCGGTGCTCTCGAAAGCCCGGGAACAGGTGGCGGTGGCGGCCCGCCTTGATTCAGTGTGGCCGCACGCCCTTCTGGATACCCCCCGGGACGGCAGGACGAACCGAAGGCGCTGCGCGACCGACGACTGGCCTACTACGGGCGCATTGTCGCCAAGGTCGGCGAGTTGATGAAGGGACTGGTGCCGGTCCCGGACGGGCATGCTTCGGTTTACTCGGTGAGTCGGAATCGGCGGGCGTTGACGCATGCCGCCGAGTACGCCGACACCTCGGTTTTCAACCTTTCCAGCATCGTGATTCTGGCGGAGTCGACGGGCCAGGGTGGCACGATGCGCCGGATGCTTCTGACCGGCGATGCCCGTGGGGATCACATCCTGGAGGGTTTGGAGGCCGCGAAACTGTTGAAGGACCGCAAATGCCACGTCGATCTGCTGAAACTGCCGCACCACGGCAGCAACCGGAACCTGGAGCGCGATTTCTTCAAAAGCGTGACAGCCGATCACTACGTGGTCTCGAGCAACGGGGAGAGGTTCGACAATCCGGATCAGGACACCCTCGAGTGGCTGGCGGAGGCCCGGAAGGGGACGGGGCCGTTCAAGGTCTACCTCACGTATCCCGTCAAGGAGTTCAAATTCAAGAAATGCACCACCATCCAGAAGGAACTGACGGCATTCATCGCTGCCGGAAACAAGAGCGGCGCGTACTCGGTCGTCTGTCGTGAACCGAAATCGCCCTCCGTCCAGGTGGAACTTGGCGATCCGCTGAGCGACTGAGGCTCAGTCGAGGAACACAAATTCGTTGAGATTCACCAGGGCTCGGCAGAGTTCGACGAGAGACGATTGGGCGAGGAATTGTTCGGAGCGCTGCCGCTCTTCAGCCGAAGGATCCCGCTGAAGCACGACGCGGAAGGCCTGGGTGATGCGGCCTGCCATCGTCGGTGTCGATTCCCGCTCAATCCGGTCGGCCAGGGCGCGCGCCGCTTCGACGGCTTCGGGGCTGTTCAGGAGCGAGAGAGCCTGGGGTGCGACAATGGATTCGGTCCGGCGCGGGCAGGAGGTGGTGTTTTCGGGAAGGTCGAACGTTTCAAGAAACGGCACCTTCACCGTGCGCTTTTGAATGAGAAAGAGGCTTCGCACCGAGCGCCGGTCCGGAGGTGAGGGATACCAGCCCTTGGTCTTTTCGGCGTTGTCGTCGAGGAACGCCGGGTTGGCTTGCAGCACGTCGTCGGGAAGTTCCGGCCAGGTGGGGGGCCCACCGTCGCGATGTTGCAGGGAGCCGGCGACCGCGAGCAGCGCGTCGCGGAGTTGTTCCGCCGAAAGTCGACGGAGGTTCTGCCGAGCGAATCTCGTGTTGTCGTCGGCCCCCGCCGGGGCGGAGGCACGACGGTAGGCGGCGCTCGTGACGATCAACCGATGGAGGCGCTTGGTGGACCATTCGCCACGCAGGAATTCGCCGGCCAGCCAATCGAGCAGTGGCGGGTGGGACGGACGGGAGCCTGCGAGTCCGAAGTCATTGGCGGTGGCGACCAGTCCGTGGCCAAAGAAAGACTGCCAGGCACGATTCACGTAGACGCGGGCGGTCAGCGGGTTGGCGGTCGAGGCAATCCAGGTGGCCAGGGTCAGGCGGCGTCCGGTGGTGTTGGTGCTGGCCGGGGTCTGCAATACGGCGGGATTCGCATCCAGTATCGACAGGAAACCCGGCACGACCGGATCGCGTTCGGCTTTGTGATCACCCTGGAAATGGATACGGGTGGGAGGGACGGCGTCGAGGGTGTCGGTGGCCAAGAGGCCCCGCTGGAACGGGCGTTTGGACTTCTCGAGTGCGGCGATCTTCCCGGTCAGCGTTTCGTGCCGGTCTTTCTCGGACTTCGTGGCCGCCTGAATCGCGTCGGCGTCCGAGACGCTGAGCTTCTTTTCTACCGCCGCGGCTTGTTCCTTGAAGTCCTGGGGTTGGGGATCGTTGGCCATCGCCAGGATGCTACGTTCGTCTTCCTGCAAAGCGGCGATTCGTTCCGTGCGAACCCGGGCTTTGACGCCTTGGACAAGCTGGGTGCGTTCCGCCGCCAGCGGGCTGATTTCGGCCTGAACCACTTCGTGTTGGTGACGGATGGCTTCCTGGTCCTCGGCAAGATCGAGAGCCAGATGGTCGCCGTGCTTCACCGGTTCGAAAAAAGCCCGCAGCCGGAAATGGTCGGCCTGGGAGACGGGGTCAAATTTATGATCGTGGCAACGGCAGCAACCCAGGGTCACGCCCAGGAATGCGCTGCCGGTGGTTTCGGTGAGGTCAGCGAGCCATTCGGCGCGGGCGCGCGACTGCTCGTTGAACAGCGGCGCCGAGTTGTCCTGGGGTCCGAGCCGAAGGTAGCCGGTGGCGACGAGAAGGTCCTGTTCGGCTGCCGACCGGGGAGGACCGGCCAGCAATTCGTCGCCGGCCAATTGCTCCCGGATGAACTGGTCGAAGGGCTTGTCGGCATTGAAAGAGCGCACCACGTAGTCGCGAAAGCGCCACGCCTGCGGGCGGAACTCGTCCCAGTCGAAGCCGTTGCTGTCGCTGTAGCGAATCACGTCCAGCCACAGACGGGCCTGATGCTCGCCGTAGCGTGGTGACGCCAACAGTTCGTCCACCAGCCGTTCGTAGGCATCCGGCCGCGAGTCGGTGACGAACCGATCCAGGGCTTCCGGTTCCGGAGGGAGTCCGATGAGGTCGAAATGGAGGCGACGCCCGAGCGTTCGCCGGTCGGCTTCCGGGGCCGGGACCAGGTGAGATTCTTCGAAGCGGGCCTGGAGAAAGCGGTCGATGGGGTTTCGGACCACGGCGGGTGAGGTTGACCCGACATCCGGCAGGGAAACGAAGGTGAGCGGGCGGAGGGACCAGAGGTCGAGACGCTGACCGAGGAAGATCCGGGTGATGGGGTTCCGGGGATCGTTCCATGCGTTGCCGATCGGTTCTGCGTCCGGAGAGGCGGGAGCCACGGTGGGCAGGGAGGCTTGGACGGGCCACGGTGCACCCTCCCGAATCCAGCGTTCGAAGATGGCGATCTCGGTGGAACTTAGTTTGTCCTTGGGCGGCATCTCAAGATCGGCCGTGGTATGGAGCACGGCCTGAAGGAGCAGGGATTCCGCGGGTTTACCGGGTACGACGGAGGGGCCGACGTCGCCGCCCTTGAGCGTGGCGTCGCGGGAGTCGAGTCGGAGCGCTCCCTTTTGTTTGTCGGGTCCGTGGCAGCTGACGCACCGGGCGTCCAGCAGGGGTTGGACGCGTTCGAGGAAGTGGCGGTCGGCGTCGGAAAGGGGCTCCGGATCAGCGCGGACAATGTGGCAGGAGGCCACGATCGCTAAGGCGAGTATCCGGGCGTTGGACGTCACGAGCCGGGATTGAAGCAGAAACGGGGGACGTCTCCAAGGGGGCAATCACCTCTACACCGGAATCGCCTCCGGAGACGAGATTGCTCTGGTGGGATGCCTGTTTCGAAGGGCTTGGGGTCGCGAACTTCCGGCTCGCCAGCCCGGGGGAACCCGGCACTTTGTGGGGCATGTGGATCACCCCAGGCATTGGCAGCCGCCGCTCATTTCTGAGCCGGGTGGGGGCTGGTTTCGGGGCGGTGGCCTTGTCGAGCCTGGCACGGGCGGGAGTAAACGGGGTGAAGCCTGTGTTGGACCCCTTGAATCCCTTTGCGCCGCGGGCTCCGGCGGTGGCTGCGCGGGCGAAGTCGGTGATTTTCCTCTTCATGGTGGGAGGGCCGTCGCAGGTGGACACTTTCGACTACAAGCCGCTTTTGCAGACGCTGGGCGGCAAGCCGGTTCCGGGTACCTTCCGCACGGCGGTGGAGGGGACGAAGCACGCGAACGTGTTTCATGGCTGCAAGGACGAGCTGATGGCGAGTCCGTATGGGTGGCGGCAGCACGGCAGTTCGGGAATGTGGGTGAGCGAGTTGTATCCGAAGGTGGCCGAGCACGTGGATGACCTGTGCTTCATCCATTCGATGCAGGCCGATTCCAACAATCACGGACCAGCGAGCTACCAAATGCACACCGGCGACATCCGCCCGGGGAAGGCGAGTCTGGGATCGTGGGTGACCTACGGCTTGGGGACCGAGAACCAGGATCTGCCGGCGTACGTGATGCTCTTTGATGCGGGGCCGCTGGGAGGGGCGGCCAACTACTCGAATGGTTTCCTGCCGGCGGCATTCCAGCCGACCCGACTTCGCGATCGCGGGACGCCGGTGCTGGACCTGCTGCCGCCGACGGAATTCAAGGATGGCCAGCGGCGTTCCCTGGATTTCATCCGGGACCTGAATCTGGTGCATCGGGAAAGCCGGCCGGGTTTCACGGCTCTGGATGCGAGGATTGCGAGCTACGAACTGGCCTACCGGATGCAGTCGGCCGCTCTGGAGGTGGGGGATTTGGAGGGTGAACCGGAGGGGTTGCGGCGGGGCTATGGCTTCGAACACCGGGACCCGCGAACGCGCCATTTTGGTCGAAAATGTCTGATGAGCCGTCGGTTGGTGGAGCGTGGGGTGCGCTTTATCCAGGTGTACGACATGCCGGACAAGGACGGGTGGGATGCGCATGCGAAGCTGTCGGACAACCACACGCCGCGGGCGCGATGGACCGACGAACCCATTGCGGCGTTGCTGGCGGACCTGAAGCAACGGGGTTTGCTGGACTCGACTCTGGTGATCTGGGCGAGCGAGTTCGGCCGGACGCCGATGATGCAGGGCGAGTTGGGCCGGCAGCACAATGCGGCGGGGTTCACGATCTGGATGGCGGGTGGTGGCGTCCGGGCTGGCCAGCGGATTGGATCGACGGACGAGATCGGGTTGATGGCGGCGGAGCAGCCCGTGCCATTCAGGGACCTGCACGCGACGATTCTGACGGCGTTGGGACTGGACTATGAGGGGCTGAGCTTCGAGGTGAACGCGCGCCAGGAACGATTGACCGGCGTGGCGGGTGGGGCGCAACCGATCGCCGGGGTGCTGTCCTAGGAGACGCGCATGCGCATTCTGGTGATTGAAGACGAGGTGAAGCTGGCCCGATTCATCGAGCGCGGGCTGCGGGAGGAAGGCTACTCGGTGGACGTGGTGGCTGATGGCGACGAAGGCCTTCATGCCGCGATGGAGACGGATTACGACCTGGTGGTGTTGGATGTGATGTTGCCCGGACGGGACGGATTTCAGGTGCTGCGCGGCATGCGCAAGGCGGGACGGGATACGCGGGTGCTGATGTTGACCGCGTTGGATGGAGTAACGGACCGGGTGCAGGGCTTGGAGCAAGGGGCGGACGATTACCTGGGAAAGCCGTTTGCCTACGCGGAGTTTCTGGCGCGGGTGAAAGCGTTGCTGCGGCGGGGTCGGGAGCGGGCGCCGGGCCGTCTGATGGTGGCGGATCTGGCTTTGGACCGGCGGACGCGACAAGTGACGCGGGGCGGAAAGCCGGTGAGTTTGACCGTGAAGGAGTACGCGGTGCTGGAATACCTCATGCAGCGGGTGGACGAAGTGGTGTCGCGGACGGCTCTGGCGGAACATGTCTGGGACGAGCACTACGAACCGATGAGTAACACGATCGACGTGACCGTGTACCACCTGCGGCAGAAGGTGGACCGTGGATTCACGGTGCGTCTGGTGCACACCATCCGGGGCGCCGGGTATTCTCTGCGGGTCGTGGAGGCGGGAGCAGGCGTTGCGGAAGGGGAGGTTTCATGAGGGTTTCATGCCGATTTCAGGTTCATTCTGAGAGCCTGAGTGGGTGGAATCACCTTCGAGGTCCGAACGCCAGCCGCAGGACATCATGAGTGTCCGGTCCCTGCGCTTGCGGACGGTGGTTCAGTTGCTCGCCCTGCTGACACTGATGCTCACCGCCTTCTGCTGGGTCATGTTCCTGGTGATCCGCGAGCGGGTGGATACCGAGGTCGACCAGTTGGTTTTCGACAAATCCATCATCTCCGGACTCGGCATGAACTCGGCCAATCCGGCGTGGGTGAAGAATGATCCCCGGAATTGGGAGAGCAGCCGGTATTGGATCATTGGACAGTCCTTCGACACGAATTGGAACCTGCTCTATCGATCCCCCAAGATGGGATCTCCGATCGAGCCGACCGCGCGTGCGCGACGTGAAAGCCGGCATGCGCAGGGCTGGTTGATCGAGACGGTGAAGGCCCCGGACGGTGAAGCCTTTCGGGTCGCGACGGTGGCGGCGCGGCGGGATGTCAATCGACCCACCCATGGGTACGCGCAGATCATGGTGTCCCTGCGAGAGCGCGATCGGGAGATCTGGACGTTCGTGGGCTGGATGATTGGAGGGAGCGTGATCGTACTTGCCGCCGGCGGTCTGGCGGCCGTGCATCTGGGTGCGCAATGGTCCGCACCCTTTGGCGTGATGGGGCAGGCCGCCGAATCGGTCGATCCGAAGAACCTTTCGCGGCAGCGGATCGTGGCGCCGCCCGATGTGCCGGAGGTTGCGCCCCTGGTCCTTGCCTTCAACTCCCTGTTGGACCGGCTGGAAGGGATGCAATCGGCGCAACAGCGTTTTGTGGCAGATGCCTCCCACGAGCTTCGGACTCCGCTGACGATTCTGCGGGGGGAGATCGAGGTGGCATTGCGACGGGATCGTCCGGCATCGGAGTACCGCCAGACGCTGGAAAGTTGTCGGGAAGAGATTGAGGACCTGAGCCGGTTGGTGGATGGCCTTCTGGTGTTGGCGCGATGCGATTCCGGGGCTGGCAGTACGCCGCGGGTGCGCGGCGATCTGGGTCGTGCAGCGAGGGAGGTTTGCGAGCGCCTGCACGCGCGGGCCATGGAGCAAAAAATCGAAGTGGGGGTGGATGCCACCGCCATCGCGTGGGTGCCGCTCGAGGACGCACTCTTGGATCGGATCGTGCTGAATCTCGTCGACAACGCCCTTCGGCATTCCGCCCCGGGTGAACGGGTGATGGTCCAGGTGAATGAGGAAAATGGCGCAGCCGTGCTACGCGTGGTGGACCACGGCATTGGGATCGCGGAGGAACACCTGACGCGGATCTTCGACCGATTCTATCGGGTGGATGCCGGACGATCGCGCGAAGGGGGCGGGACGGGATTGGGACTGGCGATCGTGAAAGCGATGGTGGAGTCGAGCGGTGGCACGGTCTCGGTGCGCAGCCAGATTGGCAAGGGCAGTGAGTTCGAGGTTCGCTGGCCGGCGATGAAGGAACCCAGGGGCTAGCCGGACCGATTACCGCCGGACCAGCTGAACTTGGAGTTGAAAGAACCGGGCGGTCTCCGTGGGAGCAGGAAGGACGAGCCGGATGTCGCCATCCGCTTCGGCCGGACGCGACGCGAGGAGCGAGAATGGACCGTCCGGGCGAGGGGCGCTTAGCAGCGCGAACTGCCAGGCAGGGCCAGCCGGCTTCGCGAAGGCCAGGGCATGCTTCCAGTGCACTTCAATTTCACCCAGGGGCGATAGGGTGATGTCGAGCTCAGGCTCGCCCAGTTCGAGCGGGGCTGCGGGAGGGAGGCTCGCCGGGTCCATCGGATCGGAGCCTTCCTGCATTTCCTGGACGTCGGGGTACCCATCCTGGTCGGTGTCGCCAAAAGGCCCGTCGCCGAGTCCCCCGAGAAACAGCAGTTCCCAGGCATCGGGCAGAAGGTTTCCGTTGAGGTCGCTCAATGGGACGTCCGGCAGCGCGGTAACCTGCGCTGAAACGACCTCGATGCCGACTCCATCGCAGGTGGAGGACGAGGTGGTGGTGAGGCCTTCGACCGCAAGCAGGGTTCCGGCGGGGAGGTCGAAAGACTCCGGAAGTTTGTAGGCGGTTCCCTGGGCGTCAAACAGCGCGATGAGTTCAGGCGGACCGCTGGCTCGTTCCAGGAGCATGCAGGGGCCGCTGAACGAGTCGTTTCGAAGCCGAAGAACGAGGTTGGTGGGGGTACGGACCGGAACGGCCGACAGCGCTTCCAAAACGCCGGACTGGGCGGAGGTGAAATCGGCCGCCGCGAAGCCGAGGTCGTCGAGGTAGGCAACTGGGAGGGAGCCGGTCCATACGAACTGACGGAGTGCGTCGAACGGCGGATCGTAGCGGCCAGGAAGCGCCGTGTTGGAACGTGCGCTAAGTGCATAGATCGACTCGGCAAGGAAACGCAGGGCGTTGCCTGGGGGATTGGTGGACGGGAGGAACGGTGGCAGCGGAAAATTCGAACCCAGGATCACGGGACCTGAGGGCGCGAAGGGAGGACCCGTCGGAGGCGGAGGCGGGGGTGGCGGGGCGGGGGCGGGGACCGGCAGGACCAACGATTGCAGCGTCAAGGCGGACGGCGACCAGCGTCCGGCGTCGTTGGCCCGGAACGGGAACAGCGTGAGGTTGGTGGCGTCGGTGAAACCCCGGGCCCATAGCGCGCCAGCCACCCAGGCTTCCGCTAGACGCGCTGCCAATGCGTCAACAGCCGTGAGCTCGGTGGGCGGTGCGGGAGGTTGAAAGACTGGAGCGGTGGCGGATTTGGCGACAGCGATCCAGGCATTTGCTTCCGCCAGGGGGGATCCTCCTGCCGAACCGTAGAGGTACGAGACGCCGACAGGCACCGCGGGGGCCGGGCTGAGCAGTCGGATCAATTCGCGACCGGCAGACGGGTTGGCGGCCGTGGTTTCGATCTCGAAATGCGGATCGGTGGCGGCGATCAGAAGTGGAAGCTTCGGATCGACGTTCAGACCGGTGATGCGGGCGGCGTTGGTGCCGGAACCACCGCCCTGGTGGCCCACGGCACCGGCGCCGAGCAAGCCGCCGGAGAGTTGGTAGATTCGCACCGGGGCACCCGTACGGGCCACCGTGAGATTCCCCGAGACAGGATCGATGGGACGTGGCCGAAGCGTGAACGCGCGACCTGCGGCCGGGGCCTGAACGGAGTCCGAAGCGGGTTTCGAAGTGGGATCGAGCGGGTTCGTGTCGGAGAGCAGCTCCCGCAGGTCACTGACACCGTCGTCGTCCGAATCCCCATCCGAGTGGGGATCCAGTTTCTTGCCGAGGGCTACGAAATCCGGGAGTCCGTCAGCGTTGGAATCCAGGGTGGCGGGAGGGCGGGTGAACTCGTAACGGACCGTCTGGATGGCGGACCGGGCGGTCCCAAGGGGGGGTTGGGCGTAGTAGCTGACGGTGGTGTCTTCGGTCAGGGGCACGGGGGCGCCAGCGAACGGGATCCAATCGCCAGCAGCGTTGAGGCGGTAGCGAACGGCATGGAGCGGGTTGGAAAGCTGGAACGCGAAGGCGATCCCGGTTTTGTAGCGTCCAGGGGCAGGTCGGATGGAGACCTCGCTGATGACATCCCCGTAGGCGGGAGCGAATGCGTAGAGGGAGATGGCGTCGGAGAGTTGATTGACCAGGCCGAACAGGGTCTGTGGATGGGGCACACCCAGAATGGCCGGCGTCGGAACATCAAGACCGGCGGAAGCGCCGAGGTAGGATTCGGAGATCACCTGGAGCGCTGGCGGTCCCGCGGACAGTGCGAACGCCGAGGTCCAGTCAGGGACGGTTCGGGCGCGGACCAGTCCTGGATTGGGTGTGACGAAGGGTTCGGCGGCAAACTCCAGAACATTCCCGCCCGCAGGGGCGCCCGGGAGGGTGGGGAGTGCGCTCCAGGGGCCCGCGACCCATGAGATCCCTTGGCGGGTGATGCGCTGAAAGGCGGAGGACCGCCCGTCGGACCCGGCGAGCAGCAGGAAACTGCCGTCGGCGAGTCCGCTGGCGGTGGTGAACGCGCCGGATTCTGGAGCGGGCAAACTGGCGAGGGTGGTCCAGGAGTTGGTGCCATCGAATTGAAGGAGAGCGGCACCGGGTGGGGTGGCCGAGGTGACAAGGACGAGTGGCGGGCCCCCGGGTTGCTCGATGAGCCTCACGCGGTCGATGGATACGTCGAGGGTGGTGATCGTCCCCCCGGCGTCGACGGTAGGCACCGCGTTGACCAGGGCGGCAAAGCCGAGCTCGGTGTGTCCTGGTTCCCACGAGATCACGTGGCGGTTGCTGCCGGCGGTGAAGGTGGCGATGAAGTGATCTCCCGCGGGCGGGAGATTGGTGACGTTCCAGGAGAGAGAGACCGGGGCGGCGGAGGCGTCAAAGACTTCGACCCGACTTCGGGTGCCCTCGCGATAGGTCACGGTGTACCCGGGAAGGAAGGCGGTGCGCGCAAGGCGTTGGAGTCCGAGCAGGAACGGCTCGGGTGTCACTTCATCGATGGGCGAGAAGGTGGCTCCGTCCTGATTGCGGGTGCGGGCGATGCGCTGGGGCTTGGCTCCATTGAGGAGGGACGCGGTGACCAAATCATCGAAGCCGGTATTCCCGGGTCCCGGCAGATTGACTGCGGCGGTGTACGTGGGACCGATGCCGGGAACAAAGACTTCCCGCGGGATGGCGGGCGTGGTGGTCGCCGGGAGATCGACGAGCAGCAGGCGATTGGCGTCGGGAGCCGTGACGACCAGGGTATCGTGTCCCAACGCCAACAGGCGGCCGGCGGACACGCCGGAGACGTCGCGCAAACCTGTGGCACGGGTGGGGTACCAAGCGTGGGCGCCAGGACTGGTTTGGTACGCGACCCGGATCGAGCCGGTTCGCCGGTCGACGAGGGCAGTGTCGGTGCGGCCGTCGCCATCGAAGTCGGCGACCACGGTGAACTCGGTTTCCGTGACGTAGGTCGCGCCGCTCTGGGCTTGGGCATTACCGAGGAGCGCGATGAGGAGAAAGAAGGCCGAGATCGATCCGACGCTCCGCGCTTTCCGCATCCCCGCTGGAGCTCCTCGGTCAGTTCTCTGGGGTGAGTCGTTCATGGGACCTCGATGGGTTGAGTGGAGACGATCTCGACGGGTTCGTGGGTGAGGCCTTGAAAGCGGACGAGCACATAGCGGTATCGGGCGCCTTCGACCACGGGATGGGTATCGAGCAGGTAGACGCCGCGATGGGTGGGATCGGCTCCAGGTTCGGGAAGGAGCCGGATGAACGGATCGTGGATCACCGTCACGTTCTGGGCAGCCAAGGTTCCGTTCTCAAAGGCGATCGATTCCATCAAGGGACTGACCTGGAGCACATCGCCGGAGACTTGGGGGAAAACAAGGTTGGGAACCTGGTATCGATACAGGACGACGCCCAGGAGCGATTCGCCCGCCGTTGATTGATAGACGTGCTCGGCGGGATTCCGGTGGCCCAGGTAGTAGTCGGGCAGCCCGGGTGCCGGCGAAGTGACGAAGGTGGTCAATTCGCCGATGCGCACCGCCAGGCCTTCCCACGGCCGGTTCGGTGTGTCGGCCGGCCGGACCGCACGGGCGGCAACTTTGGGGTAGCTCTCGTCGTTGGGAAGCGGGAGCGGCCGAGCCGGCCAGCGAACGTCCGGTCCAAGAAGGTTCGTGTTTCCCCAGAGGAAGCGTTCGACATTGCTCGGTGCGCTTTCGGAGCCGGTGGCGGTGATGGCCTTGACGAAGACAGTGACGAGATTCCCGAGGGCGGCCTTGGTCTGGATGCTGAAGACCGGTCCCGTACCGAGCGCTGGGCCGATGCGCGGCGTCAGGTAGCGGCGAAAGAGTTTCGGCGGTTGCTGGAAGCCTTCCCCGAACAAGAGCCCGGGCGGGGCGTCGTCGGCGGGAATCAGTTCGGGGGAAAGATCGGATCCCGGAGCGAGCGGGGTGCCACCGATCCAAACCTCAAAGCGCTCGACGCCGTAGGTGGGGCAGAACCACTCCAGGACCATTCCGGGATCGGCGGGGGTTCCGGCGGAAGCGATCGCGGAGAGCATGGGGGTGGCGACGGGGGTGGTGCCTTCGGAGCGGACGCAACCGAGTTCGATCATCGGGCCGGCATTCCCGTGTTCATCCAGGTACTGGACGAAGTAGCAGAGCTGGGCGGCGTTGGCGGGTGGGCCATCGTCAAGAGCCTCGACGATGTCGCCTTGCTGGAAGGTCCCATCGCCGTGGGCAAGCAACGTCATCGGGTTGGCGTCAACCCGGCGGTAAAGTCGCCATTCGTGCGAGCCGTCCGGTGGGAAGAGATTGACGATGAGCGGATCGATCTGGCCGGAGCCCTCATCCCCCGGGGGTACGGGATCGTGCACCTCACATCCGCGGCCGATGGGAGAACGGGACGATGAAACCGTGGCGGCGAAGTGGACGCGAAGGCGGCGGTCGAGCGGGCTGGGGAGTCCGACGCCTCCGGCGGTGTTGACGGTTTCTGAAACGCCTCCGTTTGCCATCCCGATCCGGCAGTGGAACTGCGGTGGGGTGAGGACTCCGTTGACGAGGGCGACCCAGGAGGCGCGAAAGACGACGTTGGTCACGCCTTCGAGGAAGTAGCGTCGGCCGAGAAGCGTGGGTGCGGCGGGGGATCCTTGCGGGCGGGCGAGGAACTCCACCCAGCGAATCGCCTCACTGGTTCGCGCACAAACAAGGTCGTACTCGCGGACACTCGGGTTGGTATTGGTGCCTGGGCCTTCGGAGGTGGATGGGAGCATCGCGACCGTGGCACGCACGCACTGGATGGAGATACGACCGCCACCGCCGGTGGGCCCGGAGAAATCGCGCAGCACGCCGAATGCCGGCGACGAGTGTCCCGAAAGGTTGGGAGCCGGGCCGCAGGCGCCATCGTCCTGGGCACGCACGGTGTACCAGATGGTTTGGCCGGCGTGGGTGGACGCTTCCGGGGCGCCCGGGCCGGCGTCGACATAGGTACGTTCCTTGCGTCCTGGCAGGTGCGGCAGCGGACCGGCGATTCGCTGGGCGAGAGGGTTGGGCGCCAGGGTGTGGAACTCGGCGATACTGGACCAGCGATAGACGTAGTACTGGGTGGTGTGTTCAGCGCCGGTGTCGACGTTCTGATCCCAGGTGAGCACGAGTCGTTGTTGTCGGGTATCGCCCACCGGATCATGGGCGTAGGCAGTCTCGACGAGCAGTTGCAGGGGCGGAGGCGGTGGCATCCGGTCGCAGACGGTGACGAGCGTGCCTGGGGAAACGAGGCCGTCGCGGCCGAGAATGTCCCGGGCGGTCACGAAGTAATAAAAGCGGGCGCCGTTACGGAAGATGGCTTTTGGAAGGGGCGACTCGGGGTTGGTCCGATCGTTGCCATCGTTGAAGAAGTAGTTCGTGGGCGAAGAGGCGAGGGCGACGGCTTCAGCGGGATTGAGCATCTGGGTCGACAGGATGGGAGACCGATTGACCTGATGGGCGTTGGTGGAGGTTCGGACCAGTTGAAGCAGGGCGGCGGTGGCAGGAGGCGCGAGATGGAACCCCTGGGATATGGCGAGATCCGCATGGATGCGAAAGACGTTGAATCCGTGGTTGGCGAGGGACAGTCGACGAAGCTCGGCGGGCGTTGGCCAGAGCAGTTTGACGTTCAGATCGCCTTGGGCCGAGGCGTCCAACGTTTCGATCGGAGCGCCAGGGGCGGGCAGGACCAAGGGTTGGCCGGCGACAAGGGTAACACGACCGACGACGGCGAGATCCGTGGCTTGGGCGGGATCATGCAGCCGGATTTCGAAGGTGGTCGGTGTTCCCACTGGGCCGGGGAGAAGTTCGGCATGTCCGAAGCCGATGGCCATGGCTGCGGCGGGGTGCAAGCGGGCGAGCAGGAAGAGGTTCTCGCAATGTTCCGGATCGCGGAGCGCGCCGCGGATGACGGCCGAAAATTTCTGAGGAAGACCGATGGCATCGTCAGGGACGACCTGATCGAACATGCCGTCGATAGCGGACTCGAGGGTGACGGCCGGATGTCCGAGCTGTTGGGCGCGATCGAAGAGGGGGCCTAGGACGATGGGATCGGTTTGGACGCCGACGACGGAGCGGCGGACGTACGGTTGGGGGGAGTTGGCGGTACCGGGCTTCGAGTAGACGGCGAAGGCCCGCTCTTTGACGAGGGCGGGGGAGGGGCTGGCCCAGAGCAGGTAGGCCCAGTGCCGGCCCTGCGTGTCGGTGGTGGTGGTGCCGGTGGAGTACAGGAGTTGATCGAAGGGAGCTTGAGCCTGGGCGCGGGGCGGTAGGACCAGGACGGCGAGGACGATGAGAAGGAGGAGCCCGAGCCAGCATCGGGACCGGGAACGAAGGAGCGAAAGGATGTTACGGGGGCACTCGTTCCAGCCCTCTTCTGTCGGCAGGAGGTTGGAGACGAGGCTTGGTGGATGCGAAAGGCCGGCGGTCGGCGCTACCAACCTTGGATTCATCGGAAGCGGGGCTAGAAATGGAGTTTCCATTGGCGGTCCTTGAAGGTGAATCCAATCTCTTTGGAGTACTCGAGACAGAACGGGCAGGGGCCCAGGCTTGCACTGACTTTGCCGAAGCCCCGCACGGTCAGGCTGTCGAAGATGTTGTCGACCAGGGTGTCGAGGTAGTCGCCGTCGCCGAGTCCCTCAAGGGGATTGAAGAGATCGACGGACGCGACCCCGGTGAGTTCACCTTTGACGTCGACGAGGCACAACGCGCGTCCCTGGAGGCCATATTTCATTTTGGCGACGAAGGTGGGTCCGTTGCCGATGATGCCGAAGCCGTAACCGAGGCCGCCAGACAGCTCGAAAAGGCACGACGTCGGGATGCCGAGGATCTGGTTGAGCGGGATCCAGCCCTCCGCGTAGGTGTAGAAGCCGCGGACGGCGCCGCCGCCCAAGGCACCGGCCGCCTTGGGATCCCACAACTCGATGGGAGCGAGCGTGCAGGTGCTGCCGAAGAAACCGCCGCCGGTGACGTCGATCCCATTGATTTCCATGCCAGCGGCGCCGGACAGGTAGTTCTCCTGAACGCCGAAGGCGGCGGCAGCGGCCAGGGTGTGAATCGTGACGGCTTGAAAATCGAGTTCTCCCTTGAGTTGGATGCTGCCGGCCATGCCGCGGAGGCGACGGACCACGGGTGAGACCTTCTCGCCAAAGGTCATCTTGTGGCTGGCATTGAGTTTCAGGCCGGGACCGAACCAGCCGATTTCGACGTCCTTCGCGCCGAGCGTCACTTCGGTGTAGGTCTCGGCATCGGTGTTGCAGGTCTCACTCCCGTCGGAATCGAGTTCCTTGATGTGCAGGAAGGCGCCGAACTCCATCGGTTTCACCACGTCCAGGCGGGCGCTGAGGTCGAGTCGCAGTTCCTTGAGCGAGTCGCCGTTGATATGGGCGTATCCGTCGATTTCGGCGCTGGCCACCGAACTTCCGAGGTCGTCCAGGAAGCCCTCGAAGTTGTCCGCCAACTGCGAGGAGGCGGTTTTGAGCAGGGCCCGAATGAGGCGATTCACCTCGGCGAAGACGGAATCGAGGGCCTCGCGGGCGGCGGCGTCGTTTTCGTAGAGGCGATATTTCAGGACCTGACGGACGTCCGCTGCGACGGACGAGGCGAGGAAGGCATCGAGGACCTCCTGCCGGACTTGCTGTCGCAGTTCCTCCGGGGTGTAGCTCGAGAACGGGGAATCGACGTTGTACGGGAGGTCGTGGAGGAAGTTTTGAAGTCCGGTGGCGCCGGTGGTGGCGACCTGGGCGAGAATTGGGCCGGCGCCGTCGAAGAGGTCCTTCATTTCGATTCCGAGGCCACCCGGGAACTGGAGATTCCCGATATCGTTCATGTGGTCGCGGATGTTGGAGAGCACATCGCGCAGCTTGCCGAGCGTCTCCTCGATCTCGGTGAGGGTGGCGTCGGATTTCTCGAGCAGGTTGCGCACCTTGTCGGCGCTGAGGGCCGCCTGGTGATCCGAGGCGAAGAATTCGCCGAGCTTTTGGACCACCTTGACGATGTTGGTTCGATGGTCCTGGACCTTGGCGATGGCGTCCTCGACATGTTCGAGGGCCTTTTCGGCCTTCCCGAGGTGATCATGGAACTGGTGGATCATGCCCTTATCGAGGTCACCGGGCAGGGCCTTGAGTGCGGCCTCGATCTTGGGGCGGTACTGGGTGGCAAAGAAATCGTTGGGCACGCTCAACCACTGGAGCGGGTTGCCGAAATCGAACTCGGCGTCGAAGCGTTGCTCGAGAGCATCGTAGACAGCCTCAATGGGGCCATCGACGACCTCGGCGAAAACCCGATCGAAGAAGGATTCCATGTTCGAGGTGAGCAGTTCGTCGAGCTGCTGGAAGCCGCCCGCGATTTCATCGCGCTGGGTGAATCCGATGGCCTCGCCGATGGCCGTGGCGATGCCCGTCTGGTCGGCGAGGGAATGGGCGATGTTGACGAGGTTCGCCTGGGGAAGGATCTCGAATTGGGCGCCGAACGTGAGTTCAGCATGCTGGGCGCTGAGGTAGTCCACCTGACGTTCCGTGGTGAGGACGATGACGTTGCCTTCGATCGGGGCGCTGGAGCGGAAGGACCGGGTGGACGTCACCCAGCTGAGCGGGAACGAGAAATGGATGATCTCCTGCCACGACCGATGGGCGCGCGGGTGGAACTGCTCCGTGGCAGAGGCGCGGTAGTTATCGAGGGCCACACCGGCGGGATACCCGCGGTTGGAGGCGTCGAAGAGCGCGTTGTTGAAGAAGTGTTGATCGCCATTCTCGACCCACCCCTGATTGCCGCCGGCGCCGTTCTGGCGGGGCCAACCGCCCATCACCTGGATCAAAGCGGCTGGGTTCGCGGCGTTGGCACTCGTGTGGAGGTGGGTGAGGAGGTCCTCGAAGAAGGGCACGTCGAACTTCGACGCAAGGTTGATCCATCCCACGGGTGCATCGGCTGCTCCACGGTGATCGTTGAAGTAGGCGCCGGTGGACGGTGTGATCTGGTAGGTCTCGTTGGTCGGGCCGTTGAGGGCCACGACGGACGGGAGTTTCAGGCGGGAATCCACACCGTCGAGGCCGTCGGCGCGTGACATGAGATTACCGTCGGGGAGGAAGCCGAGGTTGCCTAAGAGAGCTGGTTGGACGTGGGCGACGCGGGTTTCCACGCCCAACACCAGACGACCGGAAGACGGATCACAGGCGTCGTCGGGATTCCGGGCGAAATCGAGGGCATGGGGGGTGAATGAGCCGTTCCAGTAGGCGAGCGCCTTGGTGCTAGGCCCGCCCGCCAGTTCGGCGCCGGTCAAAGCTCCCAGACACGAGAGCTGGAGGTGTTCAAACGGGAGTTCAAAATCCGACGGGAACGGAAGGTCGATGAGGCCGTTGATGAGCGATTCACGGGGCCGGTTGTCGAGCAGGTTGAATCCGAAGTTCGCAACATCGAAGGCATAGCCGTAGATCGTCAGGGAATCCGGGAACCCGGTGGCTGGAACGTCATGGATGCCGCTGACGCCGGCGAACCGGACGTAGTACTTCGAGTTGGGTTTAAGCGGATAAGGGCCGGTGGGCGTGCCGCCGAGAATGGACGCGCCCTGATGGGTGGCGTCGCCGGTGACGCGGACGTTGAGTCCGGCATAGTCGGTCAACCCGAGCTCGTAGCGGAGGTCATTGGGGGTGCCCGGGGTGTCCCGCCGTTCCACCGAGTTGGCGGCGAAGGGGTTGGTCGCGATCACTCCGCTGAGGAGCAACACCCCCGGGCGAAGATGGGGAGCAAGGCCGGATTCTGATCCCCCGAGGAAGGTTCCCGGCATGTGGAAGGCGCCGGCGGCGAAGGTGAAAGCTTCGTGGGCGAAATCGGTGCCCAACGGCAGGCGTCCCCACTGAAGTCGGGTGGGGTCGACGAGAGGTCCTGCCGCGGCGAGACCGCCGTCCGGAGTGAAGCGGAGTTCACCGTTCGCGGGTTCCAGGCCGGGGTTTGCCGGAGCGGGATCGCCGGGGCAATCGTCCCCCACGCAACCCCGCGAGTAACTCACCACGAGAGGCTCGGCGCCTTGAAGGCGTGAAGCCCCAGCGGTGTCATCGAGGACGATTTCGTTGTTCCCGCTACCGTTCCATCGGACACGTGTGTCCCAGGGGAAATGGGTGCGGAAATCGCCCTTCGGCAGGGTGATGTCGGCGGTGAGCAGGGCGGTGCCCTGTGCGTCGGCGGTAATGAAGACGCCGTCCGCCGCGATGGCGGCGTCGTGAAGGCGGTCGTTGGAGCGTTTGACGGCGAGGCTGGGCGACGCCAGTTGGGCGGTCGCGGCGGCGAGCGCGGCATATTCGTCCCGGCGCACCGGCAGAATCTCGTTGGAGGGGTGTTGCACCCGGAAGCGGCCCTGACCGATTTCCCAGGTCAATCGGGACGCCGGGAACCAGAACGGACGGGTGTCTTCGGCGACGAAGAGGCCGCCAGGGGGATTGTAGACGAGCGAGTCAGCGGTGGCCCGGAGGTTGGCTCCCAGCAGAACATCATTGAACAAAATGGACGATCGGAGGAAGTGGCTCGCGGTATCCAAACGGTAGCCGGAACCCGTGGGCAGAAAGACCCGCAACGATCCCTTGAGCCCTTCGGGATCGAGTTCGAGCGGAGGTACGAGTTGGACGCGGACTTGCGAGAGTTCAAACGACTGGGGAGGCGCCCCGACCGGAACGGAACCCGAGGACAGTTCAGCATTGCCCGTCGAGCGAAGCCGCACGGCGAGATCGGTGCCGGCGCCAAAAACGAGGGCGGGATTGGCGACCACGAACCCGCTCAGCGCATCGACACCGAGACGCGTGTTCACATGGGAACCGGCGACGACGCTGATGACCCCCGGGTCGTTGTCGATGCTGGTGTAGCGGGTTTCCAGAGCGCCGAATAGCAAGGTGCCGCTGAAATGCAGCAGGCGGGAGTTGGGCGTGGGGACGGTGTTGCCGGAGGTGAAGATCGGGCCCACGGCCTGGTTCCGATGCGCGATCGTGACTTCGATGCGGTAGGTGCGGTTGACCGGGTCCAATTGAGTGCCATCCGCTGGCTCGATAAGCAGGGTCTGCGACAGGTTTTGGATCAGCGGTTGAAGCGGGTTGAGCGGCGGTGGCGGATCGTGTTTGAACAGCGACACGACGATGTTGGAGGTGGTGGTGGTCAGGGGGATCACGACGTTCGATGCGGCATCCCGCAGTTCCCACGTGAAGCGGACGGACACGTCGTCGGCGGGGAGGTGGGACCCGGCGAAATTGTCGTAGCGGCGGAGAGTGGCATCGACGTTGACCCGGAAGGCGTCCTTGGCCGGATCGGTGCGGACCGCGTAGGCCTGGGAGAGGGTGGCGGAATCGGCGGTGGCGATGACGTTGAAGAAGACGTCGCCGCTCGCCAAGTTGCGGAAGTGGTAGTAGGTGCGAGGGGCGCCCGTGGCGGTGTCGGAAGTCAGAAACGGATTCTTCCGAACCTGGAGTTCGACGGTGTAGGGCTGGTGGGGGCTGAGGCGGGTGAACGGTCGGAGCAGCGCGGTGTTGGTCCGGGTCACAGGAGTTCGGCCATTGAGGAAAAGGTCGACGGGAATGGTGTGGGTGTAGCCGGTGTTGGTGGTGACGCTGCCAGCGTTGTAGATGGGGTGGGGTTGGCCGTTGGGGTCGAGCAGCCGGTAGTAGAGGGTGTAACTGGCATTCTGGTTGCCGGCGACCGCGCTGGTCGATCGGACGCGACTGACGACCCGAAGGGTATCGCGATTCCAGGCGGCACCGGGATTACTGGCGTCGGAGTCGATGACGTCGCTGCCCGCGTGGGTGTTCTCGACGGAGAGAATCGACTCGGTGACCTGGGCGAAGGCGGTGGGGCCTGGCCCGGAGATGAGCGTCGCGAGCGTCAGGAGGAGAATAGGCCAGCGTGTCATGGGCGCGTCGTGCGATTCGGTTCCTTGGGGAGCGAAGCGTGACGCGGAAGACTCTAGTGAGCGGGAATGAACCGATCGTTAAGGCTAGATTAAAAAGATTTCATGAGGGGAAGGGGATCGGATTTCGCCCGGCCCGACGCTTGCCTCGACGGGCCGACCCTGAACCGTGGTGCCCCGCGGGATATCAAGGCGGTGGCGCGCCACTCGGGCGACCACTCGTGAATGCCGTCGCTACGGGCTTGGCCAGCGGTCGACGATGCGTCCGGCGGGGTCCACCAAGTGGATTGCACGGGCCTTCGCCAGATTGCCCTTGAAGCCGCCGACCACGAGTCGCCGTTCACCGGCCTTGGGGGACGTGGTCCGGGAATGAAAACCCGCGAGGCTGGAGGCCGCGATGAGTTCGCCCCTGGACGGAAGCACGGTGCCCGGTGGAAAGGTGAACGTGACGTCGCCGTCGAGCTTCCATCCCGAGAGATCGGCGGCGAAGGCGTTGGTGTGGGCGAGTTGGAGCCAGTCCTGGCGACGTGTGTCACCACGGCCTGCCTCCGCCAAATCCACATGAAAGACTTCCGGTTGTGAGGTTGGAATGCCGGCGTTGAGGCGGGTCCCCACTCCGAGGCGATGGGCGGTATTCGTGGCGGCATGTGTGACGTAAAAATGGACTCGTCGCGCTTCGATGAAACGCCGGGTGAGATCTTGGATCCCGAGGGTGAGATCGCGCGCGGGCGACGCACCGCTAGCAGAGTTCCACGAGAGTCCCCACTGCTTCCGGTCCAGGACGGCCTCGGGAGCCATACGGCGGCGTTGCTGTTCGATGTGGTTCTCGAGCACGCGATCGGCGGGGGGTGTTCCTGGCGGTTGGAGATAGCGATCCATCAGGGTTCGCATCCGGCGCAGCAGCATTTCCCGGGTGACGGGCGTCTTGATCATGGCGTCGTAAAGTCGGTTGAAACCTTGGGAATTGCCGATCCCTGCCGCTCCCCACAACGGGTGGCTCCGGAAATCATCCTCATCGGCGAAAATTCCTCCGGCACCGAAGCTGAGGCCCCAGGAAACGTTCATGTCGAAGGCGACCGGCCGCCAGCGGCCCGAGCCGTCGCTGTCCCGGTAAAGGGACAGGTTCGCCCAGATGTCATCGTCTTCCTGGGTGATGCGGGCGATGGCGATGTAGTTGAGGACCGCAGGGAGATCACAGCGGTCGAAGAGGGCATCGACGCGGGAGTCGGGAGCACGTGGATTCGAGATCGCCTTCGCGAACTCGGTGTAGTCGTCGTCGCCCTCGTGCCGGCGGGTTTTCTTCTCGAAGCCGCCGGTGCTGTTGCCGTCGGGCGTGACGGTGCCGACCGCCTTGTAGAGGGCGCCATCGGGATCGAGACCGGTTCGTTCGAGCAATTCTTCGCCGAGAACCTGGGAGTGCATGGCGAGTTGAAAAAAACGGCCGTTCAACTGGACCCGGACGGGATCGTGGAACGGTGCTGGCGTGCCGGCTTGCGCCATGAGCCAGAAAGACAGGTGTTGACGGAGGTAGGTGGGATCGCCCCATTCCGCCATCAGCGAGGTGTTGCGAATCCTTCCTCCAGGCCCCGGATGCCGAAAGGGGTGTTCCGGATTGAACTTCAGGCGATGAGATTTCTTCGGGAATCCGGCGGTCGTGTTGCCCCGTATCTTGATGAGAAGATTGTCGTAAAACTCGCTATCATGGAACAGCGAGGCCCGGGTGCCTTCGTCCGAATCCATGGCCTCCAAGTCGGAAGGTTGGATGAAAAGATGGAACATCGGAAGGGCACTGGCGACCGACCCCGGTTGCACCAGGGTGCCCAGGTACCGGTCGGAGCCCGTGGGATCCGGGAAGAGCGGCCAGCGGGTTTTGACCCCGGCAACGTTGGAAGCGGCAAAGCGCCACCGAATCATCGAGCCCTCGGGGGCTTCCGAGGTGGGCAGAGCCACGGTCCAGATCCCGTCGTTCGCCTGGTCATCCCCGTTTTCGCCGGAGTTCTGCATCGCCAGGACCTTCTCGGGTTGGAACTGAAGCCTATAAATCACCGAGACAGCGCGCAGCGGTGATTCGGTGGCGGTGACTCGGAGGGTGAGGCGGATGGTTTCGCCCACGGCGGGAACCACGGGAGAGTGGGTGGGATCGGTCAGGATGGGACCGGCCTGGGTGCCATGCGGAAGGTTGGGTTGGCCCGGAGTCGGGCCTGAAAGGAACCACGGTTGGCCCGAGCCGCGTCCGACGTCGCCATAGGAAATGTTCGGGAATTGGGGCGGATACTTGGGTTCGAACGCCTGAACCACCTGTCCATCGGGTGCCGAAAGCCCGAGGTACTCCCCGTCTCCAGCCAGCTTGAAGGGGGCATGCAGAGGTTTTCCGGGGTCGCGCTGGTCGCGTCCCGAGGCGAACACCAGCAGACGTTCGCCGGGAGCGAGAGTCAGGGCGGGCAGCAACCACGCACGAAGTCGGGCGGGATGGTCGGCAAGACCGTAATTCGCCAATGAAACCGTGTTGGTGCCCCGGTTGTGCAGTTCGATCCAGTCCGACGTCGCGCCCCGGTCGTCTTGGAGCTCCTGCGTGTTCGACGCCAGGAACTCCGAAATGACGATCGGATCGGCGACAGAGCCAAACGGTGCGACCAGGATCGCCAGCGACACGACCTGCCGAGGGTTAAAGATTCGCGAAAGGAGGATTCCCATCGTGGAAAAGACGGACCATGCGAAACGCTTGGTGGCCGGGTCGGGGTCGAGGATGTTCTCTGAGTTCAAGTGGATGGGTGTCCGGGCTGGGAAAGGGCAGGGTCCGCTCAGGCAGCTTCCCGGTCCAGGAAGGCGTGGGCGTCCGGGTGCAGGCGAAGGAAAGACGCCGGGCAGTCGGAGCCGATGGGGCCTTCGGACATGGCCTTCACCGCGGCACGTTTGTGGGGGCCATAGGCGAGGATCATGGCATGGCGGGCGGCGAGCACGGTGCGCAGGCCGGCGGTCACGCCCAGGTGGGGGGCATACTTGCCGGCGAACCACGTTCGATTGGCTTCCGTCGAGATCGGATCCAGTTCGATGAGACGTCCCGTGGAATCGGCGTCGCTGCCCGGTTCGTTGAATCCCAGATGCCCGTTCTGGCCGAGGCCGAGAATCACCACATGCAAACCGCCGCGGGCTGCGATGAGGGATTCATGGACCCGGACGCTGCTTTCGGCGTCCGCTTCCAGGGAGCTCACGGTGTGAAACTGGGAGGGTGGGATGCCCCAGGCTTCCGCGACGGTATGACGGAGAAGGTTCGCACAGTTGCGGGGTTCTTCGAGCGGCACGCCCACATACTCATCGAGAGCGAAGACGTGCAGATGGCCCAGAGAAAGCCGGCGGTCTGCGATGAGTTGGTACAGCGCAAGCGGCGTGTTGCCCGCGGCGACCATGACCGTGCGGGTGGTTGGCGCGGTGAGCCACGAGGCGAGGTGTTTGGCGGCCGCGTGGTTGGCGTCGGCGGGAATCGGGAGGCGGTGGAAATGCATGGTGGTTGCGGCTCTCTGGGCGGGCCAGGCGGGAAAAGGGTTGGTTTAATTGGCGAATCGATCAGCGATCACCCGAGATGTGGGCGGTCGAGGTCTTCTGAAGAAGGCAAGAGAACCGCGAAGGCCAAGAGCATGCCCAAGCGCGGAGGGTTTGAGTTACTCGTCCGGGCCTTCCGCAATCAAGCGGCGCAGAGCGCCCGCGTGACGGCGCCGCATCTGATAGGTGTGTTCCCGACGTTCCTTGGAGAGGGAATCGAGTTCCTGGCGAAGCTTCTGGAAACTCGCGAAGCGCTGGGCCGGGAGGGAACCATCCGCCAGGGCCGCCTGCACCGCGCAACGCTTCTCACCCGCATGGGTGCATGCCCGGAAATGGCATTGAACGGCCAGCGACGCCACATCCGGAAAGGCGTCATCGAGGCCGCCATCCGCAAACCAGAGGTGAAACTCCCGCATGCCGGGCGTGTCGATGACCAACCCGCCGCCGGGGAGGAGGATCAATTCCCGCCAAGTGGTCGAGTGGCGACCTTTTCCATCCTCTTCCCGCACTTCGAGGGTCGGCTGGATGGGTTGCCCATGGAGGCGGTTGATGAGCGTCGATTTGCCGGCCCCTGACGTTCCCACGAACACACACGACCGGCCCGGGGTCAGATAGCGCCGAAGCTCCCCGATGCCGAGTCGGGTTCGCCCGCTGACCACCAAGATGGGCACCGTGCTGGCCGCGGCGCGGGTTTCGGCGAGACGCTGTTCCCGCTGGTCGCAGAGGTCCGCCTTGTTGAGGACGACGACGGCTTGGGCGCCGCCTTCGTGAGCCATGACAAGGAAGCGTTCGAGACGCCGGGGATTGAACGTTTCGTCGAGCGCCTGGACGATGAATGCAACGTCAATGTTGGTGGCGAGGATCTGCGGGGCGGATTCGCGGCCTGGGATTTTTCGGGCGAAGTAGGTGCGGCGTGGGAGAACCGCCTGGATGACAGCTCGGCTGTCTGTGGGCTTGTGCGAAAGCGCGACCCAGTCGCCGACTTTTGGGAAGCGGTCCGGGGCGGTGCCGTGAAGCAGCCGTCCAGCGACGCGCGCCTGGGTTTCGCCGGTGGCCGCGACGACGACATATGCATTCTTGTCCTCGAGTGCGATGCGACCTGGGAACAGCTTTTCGGCCAGGAATGGCGCAAATGCGGCGTCCCAGTGCGGATTCCAGCCTAGATCACAGAGATCAACCATTCGCGGCGGGCATGGGCGACAGGCTACCGAAGCCCGAAAGGCGGAGGAATGGAAAACTGGGAGGTGCTGCGATGAACCCAGAGTTGTTGCGGCGGGCCGGAGGGTGTCCATAAGCAGGGCTAGACAAGACGGAGAAAAACACATGAACGAACGATTCAATCGACGGGCGACACGCTGGCTGAATTTGGGAATTGCCACCACGGGCCTCCTGGGTTTGGGCGGTGGTGCCGCCCTGGCCGCTGAACTCGATGCGAAGGCGCTTCGCACTCAGACCTTGGAGTTTATCACCCCGATCCCGGCAACGATGCCCGGAGCCGAGAAGGACTCCCCGGCCCTCGTCCAATTGGGCAAGGAACTCTATTTCGAGGCGGCTCTTTCGAAGAACAACAGCCAGTCCTGCAACACCTGCCACAGGGTCGATGAGAACCGGGCCGGGGTGGACAACGAACCCACGTCGAAAGGGGCTTTCGGGGAACGGGGCGGGCGGAATTCACCCACCACGCTCAATGCGGGGTTCCAGTTCGCACAATTCTGGGATGGCCGCGCCGACGACCTGAAGGCCCAAGCCAAGGGCCCGGTGCTCAACCCGGTCGAAATGGCGATGCCCGAGGAAGGTGAAGTGGTGCGACGCCTGGCCGACAATTCCAAGTACCAGGGGCTGTTCAAGGCCGCCTTTCCCGGCGAGGCCGCACCCGTCAGCTATGACAGCATGGCCCACGCGATCGCCGCTTTTGAACGCACACTCGTCACCCGTGACCGCTTCGACGACTTCCTGAAAGGCGATGACAACGCGCTGACGGCGACCGAGATCAAGGGGCTCAACGAATTCCTGACCCAGGGCTGCACCACCTGCCACTACGGCTCGGTGATGGGCGGCCAAGTCTACCAGAAACTGGGGTTGGTCAACCCGTTCCCGTCCGAGGACAAAGGGCGTTCGGTGATCTCCAAGGACGAAGACGACGACTTCAAGTTCAAGGTCCCGATGCTTCGCAACATTGCGATCACCCAGCCCTACTTCCACAAAGGCCAGGTTTCGACCCTCGAGGATGCCGTTCGCAAGATGGGATGGCACCAGCTCGGCAAGGAACTCACCGAGGACCAGGTCCAGTCGCTGGTCGCCTTTCTGAAAACCTTGACGGATAAACCGCGGATCAAGGGCAGCTGATCGCATTCAAAACACGCCCGGCAGGAAACGCTTCACCCGTCGGGCGTAGGTTTCGTACTCCGGGAACACCTGGCGAAGGCGGTGTTCTTCCACCCGGGATTTGGCGAGGAAGAACGGGAACTGCACCACGGCCACGGCCAGGGTCCAGCTGCTTTGCCACAACAGGGTCCATGCCACCCCGGCCAGAAGGACGGAAGTGTACAGCGGGTGACGACACCAGGCGTAGATGCCGTGTTGGATCAGGATCGAACCAGCGCGCGGGCTCGGAAACGGGGTGCGGTTGCGTCCCAAATGCACCACGCCTGCGATGCCCACCACGGCCGAGGCGACGAGAAGGACTGCGCCGGCAATAAGCCCCGCCGGCGAATGCCAATCACCGGGTTGCAAGGGCCCCATGGCGATCAAAACCGACATGAGCACGCTCTGGGCGGCCACCCAGGCGACGTCCCTGCTCGTCCGTTGGGCTCCAAAAGGGGTCATGCGGAGAACCCCAGTGCACGTGCCTGGGCACCCAACCGCTTTTGAAGGCTGCCGCAAACCTGTTCGCACAGAGTGAAAATGCCGGGATCGGCAATGCGGTAGTACACATTCAGGCCTGCTTTCCGCCGCCCGAGAATGCCCGCCTCGGTCAGGGTTTGGAGATGGCGCGACACGTTGGCCTGCGTGGCGCCTGTGACGACGACCAGTTCGGAGACGTTCTGCTCGCGCGCCTCCAGGGCGATGAGCAGTTTCAGGCGCATGGGCTCGCCGAGGACGCGGAAACGCGCGGCTATAAGACCGATGGCGTCTTCGGACAATTTCTGACGATTCATGTTCGCGATTGACATCAACTATATGCGTGAATACTCATATAGACGTTCGGCGGACGATGCCGGACTGGGCGACACAAGGCAACGATGAATAGGAGCATGCAATGAAGATGGAGAACGTGATTCGGATTCTAGCGGGGACCATGGTCCTCTCCAGCGTGGCGCTGGCCCATTGGGTCGACGAGCGCTGGCTTTTTCTCGGGGTATTCGTGGGCATCAACCTGATCCAGTCGGCGATCACGGGGTTCTGCCCGGCTGAGATTGTTCTGAAGAGATTCGGGGTGGGGAAGGGGGAGATGTCATGCTGCGGATAACCCTTTCGGTCCTGGTCGGGGCACTGATCGGTTCGGTGCTGGGGTATTTTGGATCGTGCAGCACGGGAGCCTGTCCGCTGACGGCGACCTGGTGGCGTGGGGCGCTCTATGGCGGGACCATGGGGCTCATGCTGGCGTTGGTAGGTCGTTAGTTAGGCCACGGAGATATTGTGATGAAGATTCCATCGAATTCCGGGGTGCTTCGCGCGGGAGGGGGACCTCGGTGGGGGCGGCGAATGGCGTGGGGAAGCTTGCTGGTGGCTGTCGCCAGCGTCGGATGGGGTTGCCATCGTGAACCGGAATTGAAGACAGCTCCGCCCCTGGCCGCGGCGACCGTGCAAACCGCCGTGGTTGCGGACAAACGTCATCGGGCGATCGAGGAGGTCATGGGCAGCGTCCGCTCGCGCACCCGGGCCGTGATCGAGTCGAAGGTGAGCGGTCGGATCGTGCGAATGCATGCGGTTCCGGGACGAGCGGTGGAAGCAGGGGATCTGCTCATGGAACTCGATGTCCGGGAGATCCGGGCGAAGGTGGAAAAGGCGCGGGCGGTGGCGCTTCAGACGGAGCGGGACTACGAACGAGTGGCGGGCCTGTTCAAGCAGGAGGCGCTGACCCGGGCGGAATTTGAGAACGCGGAATCACGCCGGGGTGTGGCACGGGCGTCCGTGGTGGAGGCGGAAGCGATGCTCGAGTACGCTCGGATTCTGGCGCCGTTCCGGGGCGTGGTGACCCGGAGGCTGGCCGACGTCGGCGACCTCGCGGTTCCGGGCAAGCCCCTACTGGAACTGGAGGATCCCCAGGCCCTTCGATTTGAAGCCGACGTGCCGGCGACATTGGCGGAATGGGTGCGACCCGCGCAGGAACTGAGCGTCCATCTGGGTTCGGGCATGGGAGTGGGGACGGTGACGGGAACGGTGAGTGAGATCGAGCCGTCAGCGGATTCGGTCAGCCGTACGTTCCGGATTCGGCTGGATCTGCCCGCCACGGCGGAGGCGCGTGCCGGTTGGTTTGGACGGATGTCGCTTCCGCTGGAGGAGGTGCCGGTAACCACTGTTCCCGCCAACGCGATCCGGGTGCAGGGGCAGATGGAGCTCGCCTGGGTGGTCATGGACGGGCGCGCGCGACTCCGCATCGTGAAGAGCGGCAAGCGACTGGGCTCCGATCTGGAAGTGTTGTCGGGGCTGACGGCGGGGGAGGTGGTGGTGGTCGCGGGGCAGGGGGAGCTTCGGGAGGGGCAGGCGGTGGTGGTACCATGAACGACGAATCCCAGGGTTTGGAACGGCAGCACGGCAACTCCGGAGGCGCGGCGCGGGTGCGGGGGCCGCATGGGATCGCGGGCCGGATTGCGGCCGCTTTCATCCATTCAAAACTGACGCCGCTCGTGGTGGTCTCGTCGGTGCTGCTCGGCTTGCTGGCCGTGGTGATGCTGCCGCGGGAGGAGGAGCCGCAGATCAAGGTTCCCATGGTGGACGTGATGGTGGCGATGCCGGGCTTTACAGCGCGGGAGGTTGAGGAGCGGGCGACACGCCCGATGGAGAAGCTGCTCTGGGAGATTCCCGGGGTGGAGTACGTCTACTCGACCTCGCGGGACGGCGAATCGATGGTGATCGTGCGTTTTCGGGTTGGGGAAGACATGGAAGCGAGTCTGGTGAAGTTGAACCAGAAGTTGGCATCCAATTTCGACCGCATTCCCCACGGCGTGACGCAGCCGCTCATCAAACCCAAATCGATCGATGACGTTCCCATTCTCGCCCTGACGTTTCACAGCGCCCGTTACGATCACCTGACCCTGCGGCGTCTCGTCGCGCAGGTGGATGATTCCGTAAAGCAGGTGGAACTCGTGGCTGAGACGCAGATTCTGGGAGGTGCCCGCCGACAGCTGCGCGTCCGGCTGGATCCCTCGGAACTGGCGGCGCGCAATCTCAGCCCGGTGGGTATCGTGCCGATGCTTCAGCAGGCGAACCGTCAATTTCGCGCTGGCGGACTCACAGGAGGGGATCGGGAGGTCCTGGTAGATACGGGAGCGTTCTTGCGCAGCGCCGACGAAGTGGGCGCCGTGGTGGTGGGCGTGCATGGTGGCCGGCCCGTCTATCTCCGCGAGGTGGCGGAGGTTCTGGATGGGGCGGAGGAACCTGCCCATTACGTCTTCTTCGGCCTGGGTGCCGGCCACGAGCATGAAGGCGTGCAGGGGGAAGGTGGGGCGCCGAGCTCGGGAACCGTACCCGGTCCGGGCGACGAGCAACCGGCCGTGACCCTGACCGTGGCGAAGCGCCCGGGCGCGAACGCGATCTCGGTGGCGGACGATGTCCTGCGGAAGTTGGCAGCGCTCCGTGGAGTGTTGATTCCGGCCGATGTGACCGTCTCGATCACCCGCAACTATGGGGAGACGGCGGCGGAGAAATCCAACGAGCTGCTGCTCCACATGGGCATCGCCGTGTTCAGCGTCGCCGTGCTGATCTGGATCACCCTGGGCTGGCGTGAGTCGGGTATCGTGGCGGTGGCGATCCCGGCAACTCTGGCCCTGACCCTGCTCGTTTTCTACCTGTACGGTTTCACCCTGAACCGGATCACGCTCTTCGCGTTGATCTTCAGCATCGGCATCCTGGTCGATGACGCCATCGTGGTGGTGGAGAATATCGTCCGGCACTTTCACCTGCCGGGGAATGAGGGAAGGGGTTGGTCGGAAATCGCGGTGGAAGCTGTGAGCGAGGTGGGAAATCCCACCATCCTGGCCACATTCGCCGTGATCGCAGCGGTGCTTCCGATGGCCTTCGTGGGAGGATTGATGGGACCCTACATGAGGCCGATTCCCGTGGGTGCGAGCGCCGCGATGTTTTGGTCGTTGCTGATTGCCTTCATTGTCACGCCATGGGCTTCCGTCCGCATGCTGCGATGGCTGGGCGGGGAAGCCCGGTTGAAGGCGCACGCGGCGTTGCACGCCCACCCGGAGCCGCGCCCCGTGATTTCCGCAGATGGAACGAGCTGCATAGTCGACACGAAGGCATATCAGTCAGATTTCTTCACCCGCCTGTATTGCCGGATCATGGTGCCCATGGTGGAGAAGGCGCGCTGGCGCTGGGCTTTCCTTGGTTTCAACGCCGTGCTGCTACTGGGGGCAATGGCCACGGTGGCGGTGGGCTGGGTGAAGGTAAAAATGCTGCCCTTCGACAACAAGTCCGAGTTCCAGGTGATCCTGAACATGCCCGAAGGTAGCGCCCTGGAGCGGACGACCCAGGCGGCACGTGAGATCGCCGCCGCGGTGAGGTCCGAACCCGAAGTGACGGACTACCAGATTTACGCCGGTCTCGCCGGGCCCTTCAACTTCAACGGCCTGGTCCGCCATTACTTCCTGCGCCGAGGAGCGAACGTGGCGGATATCCAGGTCAACCTGCTACCCAAACACGCCCGCAAAGCGCAGAGCCACGACATCGCGAAACGCGTCCGTCCGGCGGTGGCGGCAATCGCCGAACGCTACGGCGCTCGGGTCGCGGTGGCCGAGGTGCCGCCCGGGCCCCCCGTGTTGCAGACGCTGGTGGCCGAGGTCTACGGGCCTACCGAGTCGTCTCGATTGGCCCTGGCAACGGAAGTTCGGCGCATTTTCAAGGAAACCGACGGCGTGGTGGACGTCGATTGGTACGTCGAAGACGACCGTCGCAAGGCCCGCTTTGTCATCGATAAGGAAAAGGCGGCCCTCAGCGGCATCAGCGCCGAAACCATCTCGCGCACGCTGCGGATCGCTGTCGATGGGTTGTCCGTGGATCTGCTGCACGTCCCCGACGAGAAGGAGGACGTCAACGTGGTGTTGGAGATTCCCCGTTCGATGCGCTCGCGGCCGGAGGAATTGTTGTCACTTCGACTGCGGTCCGGGGACGGCAATGCCTTGCCGGAGCCGGGAAGCGGCCTGGCGCCGTTGGTTCCCTTGAGGGAGTTGGTACGGTTGGAAGAGACCACGGCTGATAAGAGCCTGTATCGGAAGAATCTGATGCCGGTGACGTACGTGATCGGGGACGTCGCGGGAGTCATCGAGAGCCCGGTGTACGCGATTCTCCAAATGAACGAAAAACTGCGTGCTCTGTCGGGCGGGACCGGGAAATCCGGCGAAGGGGGGTTACCCATCCTGAATGCGGCAATGCCGTTTTCCGACGCGAAGCCGTCGCTGAAATGGGATGGGGAATGGCACATCACGATTGAAGTGTTCCGCGATCTGGGCGTGGCCTTCGGGGCGGTTCTGGTTCTGATCTACGTGCTGATGGTAGGTTGGTTCCGTTCGTTTATAACGCCGGCGATGGTCATGGTGGCGATCCCGTTTTCGCTGGTGGGGATTCTGCCGGCCCACGGCGGTCTGGGGGCCTTTTTCACCGCGACCTCCATGATCGGCTTCATGGCCGGGGCTGGGATTGTGGTCCGTAATTCCATCATCCTGGTGGATTTCATCGAGCAGCGGGTCCGCGAGGGAATGCCGCTGGCACAGGCGGTGGTGGACGCGGGCGCGGTGCGCTTCCGGCCGATGCTTCTGACGGCGATGGCGGTGGTGGTCGGAGCGACGGTGATCCTGTTCGATCCCATCTTCCAGGGGTTGGCCATCTCACTGATGGCCGGGGAGGTGGCGTCGCTGTTGATCAGCCGGATGGCGGTTCCGGTGCTCTATTTCATGGCGTTTTCCAAGCGCGCAAGACCTGCAGCCTGACCCCGGGATTCGGCGCGGTTTGTCAGGGCGACACACGGTGAGCACCGTTGAGATGGAAGCAATGCGTCCGCGGATTCTCAGGTGGGGGGTGGCGGGTTCGTACCGTTGAGAGGTGGCGGGCGTGTCCCGAGTTTCCGATTGAGAATGCGATGGGCGCGGCGGCCAATGAGCCACGCCCCGATGCCGAGAGCGGCCACTCCGACGCCATAGAGGGCCCATTCAGCTGGGGAACGTATCCGTCCGGACACTGCCCGATGACCGACCGAGCCCAGGTAGACTAGCAGGAAGCTGCCCGGGATCACGCTGATAGCTGTGGCCCAAAAGTATTCGAAGAACCCGATGCGGGTGAGTCCGAAGAGGTAGTTCAACAAGAAGAACGGGGAACCTGGCGCGAGTCTCGACAGGAAGACGATCTTCCATCCTTCCTCGGACACCGCCTGTTCGATGGCCAGCAGCACCGGTCGACGTGCGATCCGACGCTGAATCCACGTCTGGCCCATGTTCCGGCTGATGGCGAAGGCTGCCGAGGCGCCGAGCATGGCTCCGGTCCAGACATACGCCATACCCCAACCGGCGCCGAAGAGGAATCCGCCGGCGAGGCTCGTTAGGGCTGTGGGCAGGCACAAGACCGTATTGACGACAAAGAAGGCAATAAACGCGAGTGGCGCAGCACGGCCGAGGCGAGCCAGCCCATCGGTGAGACGATCGGTGAATGCCTTCGATCCTCCGGCCGCCTCGGAGAGCGGCGTGGCGAGCGCTGAGGAGTGCTGGCCCACGTGGGTGTTGCCGGAGAGCCCGTTGGGCGCAGTCAAAGTCCGGGGCCTGGGAAATGGAACGACGCGATCGGGGTGGTGGGGCACCGCCCCGATGGCGGAGGGTGGGTCCACGAGCCGTCCGAAGCTGCCGGGCGCAGCGGTTGCACGACCGAGGGACGTCTCCCCGAACAGGACCAGCACGAGAAGGAGAAGGCAGGGCATGAGGCGGACGACTTCTTGATGGAGAATCGGGACGCACGATCCTGCACGGGAAGACCTGCCGCCGCGCAAGTGGATTTGCGGTGTGTTCGCTTGTTCCCCGGACGTGGTTCCGGCAAATTCCCGGGCCTAACAAGTCCTACTTATAGATCAATCTATGCGCGTCATCATCGTAGACGACGAGCCGTTGGCACGGGATCGCCTCCGCTCACTTCTTTCGAAGGAATCCGACGTCCAGATCGTCGCGGAATGCGGCGACGGTCGTGAGGCTGTCGGCGCTGTCCAACGAGAGAAGCCGGATGTCCTTTTTCTCGACATCCAGATGCCGGAACTCGATGGCTTCGGGGTGCTCGCCGAATTGAAGGCGGGGCCAATGCCCATTTTGGTGTTCGTCACCGCTTTCGACGAATACGCGGTGAAGGCGTTCGAGTTCCATGCCTTCGACTACCTGCTCAAGCCGTTCGACAAGGAACGTCTGAAGGTGGCGGTCGCGCGAATTCGCGAAAGCCTCCAACCGAAGGCCACCGGTTCCACCGACCTGACCGAACGGCTTTCGGCGTTGCTGGAGTCGATTCAGTCGGGCCCGGACCGGATCGCGGTCAAGCTGGATGGCCGGGTCATTTTCCTACGCCCGGTGGATATCGATTGGATCGAGGCCCAGGACAACTACGTGAAATTGCATGTGGGACGTGAGGCGCATCTGGTTCGGGACACCATCTCCAATTTCGAGACCCGCTTGGACACCAAGCGGTTCATTCGGATTGCGAGGTCCACCATCGTCAACATCGATCGGGTGCGGGAGATGCAGCCGATGTTCCACGGCGAGTACGTGGTGATTCTTCAGGATGGCACGAAGCTCACGATGAGCCGCGGTTACCGGGACACCTTACAACAGTACCTGGGAGCGAAGTAATCCAAACTTGTTGGTTTTCAGGTGGTTCCGTCCCAAAAAATCCATTTACAAGAATTCACTATCCGTTAACCTCCACGGCGCGAGGGTTGGCCAGCATCAATCGGCGGTCGACCCTCGAAGGCTGTAGTTGGTTCCGTTCGATCGCTGGTTCGGCGAGGGAGGTAAAGAGTTCGTCACTATGAAAAAGTTGTTCTTGAGTGCGGTCGTGTTGGGTTCTGCGGTGGGCGCGCAGGGCGCGTTCTACGAGAATTCCGCCGTGTTCCCGCTCGGCCTGACGGATTTCACAACCTCGGTCACGCTCGATAAATTCGACCCGAACCTTGGCGACCTGATCAGTGTCTCGTACACGTTGGAGGCAAGCGTGTTAGGCGAAGTGAGCGTTGACAACGAGAGTGCGAATCCTGCGTCCGTGACCCTGATCGTTGCCGGACAGGTCAAGCTTCGGGATGGACTTGCTACATGGTTGGAGGTGAGTTCTTCAACGACCGAAGCCGCAACGCTGGGGCCGGATTCCGATGACGCACCCGATTTCACCGGCTCGGACTCGCAGAAGTTGTTGGCAACTTTGACCGCCACCGACAGCGAAACGACCACCGACCTGCCGACCCTCAATTGGTTCACCGCGACGGTTCTTGGCGAGACGTTCTCATGGGATGTTGATGCCTCCGGATCAAGTGGTGTGATGGGTTCAGGGATTCGGGCCACCATCCCGCCCCACCAGGCGAGTGGTAAGGTAACGGTTCGCTACGGGTACGCTTCCCAGGTGCGCTTCGACGCCGTTGCTCAAGTGATCCCCGAAGCCAGCACGTGTGTGGCTGGGCTCGGTTTGATCGGAGTGACTGCAGTGGCAGGCAAGCGGATGCTGAAGCGCTAGACCTCGGCTGCCGCGGTTGAATCCCGGTTCAACACTTCCGTTGATTTCCTAAGACCCCGAACTTCTCGGGGCCTTTTTGCGTGGGGCATGAGAATTCCCAGGCAAAGGAGGTAGCGCTCCACGCTCGCCGCAGGATGGGGATCGACCCCTGAAACTTGAGAGCACCGAGCCCGTCGGAGTCCCAACTACCGGTCGATGGCCACCCGTTTCGCTCATTGGCTTCGAGCCTTCACGCTTTGCAAAGGCTCGACTTTCGTGACGGCCGCCCACGGACCGACTGTTCACGATCCGTGGGCGCAACTCGTGATCTACTTCGCCAGGCGGAAGAACTGCGCGGCGTCCGTCGGCGTGAGTTCGACGACCCATTCTTGGCCGATCGCCTGGGGCGATTCGGTGACGTTGCTCCACGACGCCGCTCCGCCGAGGCCGGTCGAGCCCTGGAGTCGGTAGGCGGATGTGCTTGCAGGCCATGAAAGGCGCACCTTGTTTCCGGCAATCCGGGTTGCTTTCACGCTCGGTGCCACCGTCGAGCTGTTCAAGGTTCCAGCCAGCAGGTGGACGACATTGTTCTCGGTCGACGGTTGGGCGGGAAACGCTACCGCAGTGAGCGTCTTACTGGTGTTTACGGGATACCGGCGATGAATCAATCCGGCACCGTAACCGGTGGGATCCGACATCGTCGTCTTGAGGTCATTAAAGACGAGCTCATCGGTGTGAATGACCAGCGCCCCCGTATAAATCGCCATCCAAAAGATGCCAGGACCCCAACCGTCGCTGGTGCTTCCGTCCGTGAATTTGACGAAGAACTCCTTCTTCGGGTTGGTGGCCAGCACGGAGGCCAGGTCGAGGGTGTAGTACTTCTTGTTGTATTCGGTGCGAATGTCTTCGCCGAATAATGCCTGGGCATCCAGGACCGGGGTGAAGACTGCCTCCCCGACGTCCTTGCGATTCTGAATGGCGATGCTGACCAGATAGGGACCCCAGCCATCGGAGGGCAGTCCGTCGGAAAGCCGGAGTTGGACAACCTTGCCCGGGTTGTTCGCCAGATATGGGGTCAAGTCGACGTCATAGAATCCAAGATTGCTGTTGTCCCGCGTCTCCTGGCCGGACTCCGCCACCCAATCCTTCTCGACCTTAAAGTCACCGGAAGGCCCGGCAGCGGCTTCGATCACGAATTGATTGCCGACGCGCAGTTTGGCGAATGCGCTCGAGACCTCGTCGGGGAGATCGAACCGGTAGGTCATGTAGGCGTTCCCATCGGCGAAGCGGAAATCGCCTCCCGCGATGCTGCCGCCTTCGTCCATGAGGAACGTTTTTTCGTCCGGGGTGGCCGCCGCCACGTTGAAGTAGCGCACCGATTCACTGGGGCCGGACAACGACACGACGAAGTTGTTCGCCATGTCCACCATGAGCTTCGCGTTCGGGACGTCGTCCTGAAGATCAAACCGGTAGGTGATGGATCCCCCGGCATCCGCGAAGCGATGACCCCGGTTCGAAGGGCCGGAGCCCTGGTTGTCGAACAGGAAGGGCTTTTCCGCATCGGTGGCCGTCCGGAACATCGCATGAACGGTCGCCTGACTCGCATCGACCGTAGGTTCCAGGACACTTTCGAAGGCCCGCGCCGTGCCCGAGTAGATCAGGATCTGCTGGATGAAGGGCCCCCAGCCGTTGCTCGTCGTTGCATCGGTGAGGAGCACATAAATCTCGCCGGTTCCCTTGGCGAGGAAGGGCGCGAGGTCGATCTCGTAAGGCTTCAGATTGCCTAGAGCCCGATGCTCGAAGCCGTCGTGGAGGACCATCGAATTTGCCACCTCGGTGTAACCGTCCGTGGTCGAAACATTCGGGTCGTTGAACTCGGTCGCGAGCGAGATGACGAAGTTGTTACCGACGGTCACCGCCAGTTTGCCTTCCTTCAGGGCTCCCAGGTCGCCAAGCCGGTACAGGACATAACCCGTGCCGTCGACGAAGCGGGTGCCGCCCGAGTTGCCGTTGCCGCGTTCCTGCACGATGAAGGCGGCTTCCGTATCGCTGAAGTCGGTGCGGAACGAGGTAATGGTCTGAACCTGGCTGGAGTCGGTGAACCGGTAGAGCGTGTGATCGAACGTCTTCGGGCTGTTGAACCAACCCGGGACAGGACCCAGGCGCCGGCTATCCTTCGTGCCGTCGGTGTAGCGGAATTCAATTTCACCAAAGGGAGAAGCCAAGGCTCCGGGAGCGCTGAGCAGGGCGAGATCGAGAGATTCGTAGGATCCATCGACGACATCGAGGACCTGCCCATTGAGGCGCACAGCGTCGAGGGAACTCTGTTTGAGCGTGCCAAACTTGAACTGAGTCCGGCCGTCTTGAGTACTGATGGCGACGCCGTCCGAGTAACCCGCCGGCAACGTACCTGCAGCGATTCGGCGTCCCTCACCGTCGAGGGCAGCGCCGAGTCCGGCGCCGTTGTTCTCGAGTACGGTGTCGAAATCGAAGAGCGGATTGAGATCGAGAAAGGTCTGGGACTGACTTCCCAGAATACTGCCGAGCACCATGCTTGCCGTGAAAAGTCGCTTGAGGCGGAAAACGCGGCTGCCGACCACGTCCTGAGGACACGGATTTGAAGATTTCATGAGGTTTCGGGAGAACGTTGGGTTCATGCATAGTCTCTCGAACCCTGCGTTACATCGTCAAGCCGATGGAGACTTCAAGCGCTTCGAAACGACATGCCTGCCGCCGGACTTTCTGCGGCGGTGAACCCGTCCCGTCGTGGACGGAATTCAAGACCTTCATGGAGGAGGGACGGCGGTGACGGAGTCGTTCGTCGCCGACTGCTTGGTGGCAGTGGGCTGGGTTCACCCAGCCAAGCTACGGAGGGCACTAGGAACCTCCTGGAGAGCGCCAAGGCCGGTGCCTCGGTTCACGTCCCATCGCTATGGGATCTGGAGGTCGCCAACGCACTGCTGGCAGCCGAGCGGCGCAAGCTCATCTTGGCGGCGCACCGGAAGGCCGGGCTCACGCTGCTGATGCAGCTACGGATCGTCATCGATGAGGAAACCAGTACGAGGGCGTTTTTCGCCATTTCGGATCTGAGCGCACCGTGAAGATCGAAGGGGACATTGGCCGGACGGTCGGCGCGCCTCTAGTGCATCGCACGGGTTGTCGTCGTCCGGGCGATAGCGCCGACGCACGGCGAAGGCAAACAGGGTGGAGAGGCGGACCTTGAACGTTGCGCGACCCGCCGCCTTCTTCCCATCAAGCCAACGTTCGACGTCGAGCAGTGCCAGTGAGGCCATCGGGAGCGACTCCCGACCGGTCGCAAACCGGCCCAGGATGCTGCGCAACGAGACGAAATAGCGCGGTGACCGCCCGACAGCCTTCCTGGCGGCGAGCAATTCGTCGATGACCGTCTTCAATGCAGGCGTCGGGCCGGGCGATTTATCGCTCGCGGTAGATACAAAGCGTCCTTGTAAGCCGTTGATGGATAATCGAAACCGCCTAAAGTGGAAGGACTTGGAAGATGGTGCGCGATAGAGGGTTCGAACCTCTGACCCCCTCCGTGTCAAGGAGGTGCTCTACCACTGAGCTAACCGCGCGCCAAGCGGGCGAAAAAAATGCCGTGCGACGTCACTCGGTGCAAGCACTGTTTCGAATGAACTTGGGGCTTCCGCGCCGGCCCCTGAATGCCTTGAATGGTGGGCGTCATCCCGAAGCCCCGTGTCGGAATCGTTACTGAGCGCAAAACTGCTGCGACAGCTTGACCAACTCGAGCTGCGGGCGGGTCGACGTTCGAAGAGTTCCGGAAGGGGGGAGCGCCGCAGCAAAGCCCGCGGTCACTCGGTGGAATTCGCGGATCACCGGAGTTACGTCGCCGGGGACGATGTCCGGCGGTTGGATTGGAATTTGTACGGCCGGTTGGACCGCCTGTTCATCAAGCTTTACGAAGAGGAACGCGAACTGCCGGTGCAGATCTTCCTGGATGCCAGCGAGTCGATGACGTTTGGAACACCGACAAAATTCGACTTCGCCCGGCGGTTGGCGGCGGCGGTGGGGTATGTGGCGTTGTGCGGGTTCGACCGTGTGACGGTGCGGTTGTTTCCCGAGCTGAATCCGGGTTCGGCCGGTGAGCGGGGCGAGAACGCTGGCGGGGTTTTGGGAGAAGCGGCCTATCGTTCGGCGTTGCGCGGGGTGCAGGGGAAGAAACTGGCCACCGGCTTTATTCAGAATCTGGGTCGGGTGCGGGCGGGAGGGGTGGGTGATTTCAACGAATCCCTGCGGCTGTGTGCGCTTCAGACGCGGCAGGCTGGTTTGGCCATCGTCTTCAGCGACCTGCTGGATCCAAAGGGGTATGCGGCGGGATTGGACGCGTTGCTGGCTCGGGGGTTTCACGTGCACGTGGTGCAGGTGATGGCCCGTGAAGAACTGGAACCTGTTTCGTTCGGGGACCTTCGGCTGGTGGATTCTGAAACGGGAGGCGAACAGGAAGTGACCTTCGGCCGGTTCCGGGTGAAGGCGTACAGGCAGGTGGTGGAGAACTACACCCAGAAATTGCGCGAATTCTGCCGGGCACGGGGAATCGGTTTTTTCCGGGTGACGTCGGATACGATGCTGGAGTCGGTCTTGCTGAAAGACCTTCGGGAGTGCGCGTTGCTGGCATGAACTTCCTCACTCCGTTGGCGGCATGGTTTGCGGCGACGATTCCGGTGGTGGTCCTTTTTTACCTGCTGAAACGACGGCGGGTGGTGTTGAAGGTGCCGAGTACGGTTCTGTGGCAGAAATATCTGGCCGAGACCCAGGCGAGTGCGCCGTTCCAGAAATTGCGGAAGAACTGGCTGCTATTCCTTCAGATTCTCCTTCTCGCGTTGGCGGTGTTCGGGTTGACCCGGCCGTTCTTTGCGGGGCAGCAGACCCCGAGCAGTCTTCGGGTGCTGATTTTGGATGCCTCGGCCTCGATGCAGAGCTCGGATGTGGCTCCGAGCCGGTTTGAAGCGGCACGCTCGGAAGCGCTCCGTTGGGTGGACGGCCTGAAGCCGGGGCAGTCGATGGTGGTGCTTCAGGCGGGGCCACGAACGGAGGTTCGTCAATCGGCGACGTCGGATCGGCAGGCGCTACGCCGGGCCTTGCAGGCGGCGGCGGTGACCGACGGACCAGCCCGGGCCGGGGAAGCCTTGAAAATGGCGGAAAGCCTCATCCGGGATGTGTCCGACGCGGAGATTCACCTGTTCAGCGATGGAGCGATCAGCGGGTTGGAAACGTTCGAGAACCACAACCTCCCGCTGGTTTTCCATCGGGTGGGGGAGCGGTTGAACAATGTCGCCATCACCTCCCTGGATGTGCGGACGAATCCCGAGAACCCAAATCAACGGGCGGTGTTTGCCAGCGTGGCCAATCTCACGGCGGCACCGGTGGCGACCACCGTGGAACTGGGATTTGCCGGTGACACGCTGGACGTGCGGCCCGTGACCATCCCGGCGGGGGAGACGGAGTCGCTGGTGTTCCTGGTGAGCCAGCAGGCGGACGGGGAGTTCACGGTGAGGCATACGACGGCGGACGACCTGTCGGTGGACAACCAGTCGAGCGTGATGAGTCTGTTGCCGCGGCCGGTGAAGGTCCTGCTGGTCAGTCGGGGGAACCGGTTTTTGGAGAAGGCGATCCGCTCGGTGGGAGCCGTCGATCTCTCCACGGTAGGGGAAGCGCCGTTGGACACGGCGGCGTGGGATGTGGTGGTGCTGGATGACGTGGCGCCCACGGTCTGGCCTAGGGGCAATGTGCTGGCAGTCCGGGTGGCGGAGCCCGATTGGTTCGAAGCGACCGGTGCGGTTCGAGCGCCGCCGGTGGTGGATTGGAAGTCGACTCATCCGCTGCTGCGGTTCGTGAATCTGGACAACGTGCAGGTGGCTGAAGCGAGCGGGGTCAAGACTCCCCGGTGGGGCACGGTGTTGGTGGAATCGCCGCAGACGCCCTTGGTGGTGGCGGGTGAGGTGGGGCGTCAGCGGGTGGTCTGGATCGGGTTCGATCTTCTGGCGAGCAATTGGCCGTTGCGGGTGTCGTTTCCGATGTTCGTGGCCAACGCGATCGAGTGGTTGAATCCAGCCACAACCAGCGCAGAGCGCCGGAATGTGCGGGCCGGCGAACCCATCCGGCTTGACGTTCCGGAAGGTACGACTGCGGTGGATGTGCGGCCGCCGGGCGAAGGCTGGCGGTCGATACCGGTGAATCAGGGATCGACGGAACTGGTGTTCGGGGGCACGGACCGGCAGGGGAGTTACGGAGTGCGATGGGGGACGAACGAGACGGCGGTCGTGGTCCGGGCGCTGGATGTGCAGGAGAGCAATTCGACTCCGCGGAAGGAGATTCAGATGGGGCGCTACGGTGGTACGGTGGCGACAACCATGAGGAGTGCGAACCTGGAAATCTGGCGTTGGTTTGCCGGGGTAGCACTGGCGGTGCTGCTCTTCGAATGGTGGTTCTATCACCGCCGAACCGCATGAAGGACCTGAACCTTCCACTGGATCCAAGCGACTCCGTGACGTCACCGGCAGTTCCCGTGGCGTGCGCAAGCGTTGGTCACAGGCATGGCCTTTCCGCGCCTCGCCCCGAATGCACGGCTGCCACGGACCGAAGGCTTGTCAGGAAGCAATGTGCCGGGTGGTCGGCGATGCGATGGCTTGAGAGGTTGCTGCTGCTGCTGGGGGGGCTGCTACTGGGGGCAGGTTGTGGGAGGTCGGGCTCGGAAGTCGTCGTTTATGCGGCGCAGGACAGGGTGTTTGCGGAGCCGATCCTGGCGGAGTTCGAACGGGTGACGGGGATTCGGCCGCGAGCGCTGTATGACAGTGAAACGACGAAGACGGTGGGCTTGGCGAATCGGTTGATCGCGGAGTCTGGACGGCCCCAAGCGGATTTGTGGTGGAGCAACGAGGAAATGCGGACCCGTCAGTTGGCGTCGCGGCGCGTGCTTGAGCCGGATTGGAAGACGCTGGGCGGGCGTCGGCGGGTGTTGGTGGTCCGGACGAACTCCGAACTCGCGCGCGCCATGGGCGGGGCAGTGTCGTTGGCGACCCTCACGAATGCGGCGTGGAACGGTCGGGTGGCAATGGCGTATCCGGTGTTCGGTTCGACGACGACCCACTTCCTGATGCTGCGTGAGCAGTGGGGGGAGGCGGCGTGGAAGACGTGGTGCGAGGCGTTGGCGGCCAACCGGCCGTTGGTGGTGGACGGGAATTCGGTGGTGGTTCGGCTGGTGGGTCGAGGAGACGCCGATGTGGGGCTGACGGACTCGGATGATGTGGCGTTTGGGCGGCGCGAGGGATTGCAGGTGGTGGCGATACCGTTGCCGGACCAGGACGGTGCCTGGCTTCCGAACACCGTGGCGTGCGTGACCGGGGCACGGCATCGGGACAGTGCGAGTGCGTTGGCGGAGTTTTTGGCGGGTCCCTGGGTGACGGCGCGGTTGATGGAAGAAGGTGCGATCGACCCGGACAATGGTCATGCGTCGCCCCGGGTGTTGAACAAGGAGCAGTGGTCGGCGTTGCTGGCCGGAATGGACGCCTCGCTGGAATGGCTACGGGAGACCTTTGTGCGCTAGCCATGAACCTCGACCTGCTGCTCAACAGCCTGGTGTTGGTGACGGGCACGACGCTGCTGGCGTTGGGGCTCGCGGTTCCTGTGGCGTTGGCGGGACAAGTCGTGGGCGGTGGAGGGCGACGGTGGATCGGCGGAGGGTGCCTGCTGACCCTCGCGTTACCGGCCTTCTTTGTTTCGGGAATGTGGATGGAATGGATCGGATTCGCGGGGGCTTGGCGCTTGGGGAACGATTTTTTTTCAGATCGATGGATGCCGATCGGAGTTTCGGCGGCGGTGCTTTCGCTTTTGCTGTGGCCGATCGGAGCGTTGTTGATGATGGGAACCTGGGACCGGCTGGATGTCCGCTTCCTGGAGGCGGAAGGCGAACTCCGGGGGCGAGCGCTGGTGACGGAGGTTCTCTGGCCGGCGTTGCGCCCGGTACTGGCCCAACCGGCGCTGGTCATCGCGGTGCTGGCGCTGGGCCATTTCAGTGTGCCCGCCCTGTTTCAAGCGCGCGTCTGGCCGGCGGAGGTCTGGGTAGAGTACGCCACCCGCTTCGACGCGTGGGCGGCCTGGAAACGCTGCTGGCCGCTGGCGGTCCTGGCGGTGGGACTGGTGGGAATCCTGGCGCGTCAGCGATGGACGTGGCCGACCGTTCTGCACGGTGCGTCCAGCCGCATGCTTCGAGAACGCCTGGGGCGACCCTGGGTGGTGGGCACACTGGTCTTGGCCGGTGGGGTCCTTGCGGTGGCGCTCGCGCTTCCCGTCGTGACGGCGTTGTCGGCGCCGCGCACCTGGACCGAGATGTTGCCGGCGCTTCGGGCTGCGGGTGGGGCGGCGTCACGGACAGTCGCCTACTCGGCCTTGTCGGCCACCGGGGCGACGTGCGTGGCACTGGCGTTCGTGCACTGGAGGGGATGGGCGGTGACAGCGTTGGCGTTTGTGGTTCCCGGCGTTTTCACCGGGATGGCGATGGCGGAGTTGTCGGGGATGGTGGTGTGGGAATCCTTTCGATCGGCGGGCGGTTGGGTGGTGATGGCCTTGGGCGTTCGCTATGTCTTCGTGGCCTGGCTGGTGGCGCGCCGGGCGTGGGTGAACTCGGATCCGCGACTTCGCGAATGGGTGGGCATGGCGGGGGCGGGTCGGTGGAAGACATGGTGGCATGCGGTGGTGACGGGATCCTGGGGACCGATCGCGGCGGCGTGGTTCGTGGTGTATTTGCTGGGGCTTTGGGATGTGGAGACGGCGATCCTGGTGGTTCCGCCGGGCGGGGACACCCTGGGATTGATGATCTTCAACCTGCTGCATTACGGGCATAACGCGCAGGTCACGGTGTTGTGCCTGCTGCTGGGATGTGTGGCGGTGGCTCCGTGGGTGGCGTGGTCGGTCGTCGCCCGATTCATGGGGAGGATCGTTTCCGTGGTATGCGTGTTGGGCGTGTTTCTGGCCGGAACGGGTTGCTCACCCGGAGGCGAGAGTTCCGACATGCGCCCGCTGTCGTCGGCATTGTTCGAGCGTGTGGAAATCATTGGCGGAAAAGGGACCGGTCCGGGTTATTTCTCCAAACCACGGTCGGTGGCGGTGGACCAGGCTGGGAAACTCTATGTGGTCGACATGACGGGTCGGGTGCAGCGATTCGGGGCGGATGGCCGGTGGGAATCCCTGTGGCAGATGCCGGAAACGACGATGGGTCGGCCGAAGGGCATGGATCCGGTGGTGGGAGGCGGCGTTTGGGTGGTCGAGCCGCACTATCATCGGGTGAACCGGTTCAGCCCGGACGGAACCCTGACGGCCCAGTGGGGTTCCCACGGATTGGAGCCCGGAAAACTCTGGTTCCCGCGTGCCATTGCGGTGGCCGCCGACGGGACGTGTTTCGTGAGCGAATATGGCCAGCGGGAGCGGATCCAGCGATTTCGAGCCGATACGGGGGAATACCTTGGGGGCTTTGGCGAAGAAGGGACGGAGCCGGGCCAGTTCAATCGCGCCGAAGGATTGGGGATTGGGCCGGGCGGGGAGATCTTTGTGGCAGATTCCTGCAATCACCGGATTCAGGTATTCTCGGCGGACGGGCGGCTCCTGCGGACCCACGGGAGGGCGGGGCAAAAGGCGGGCGAATTCAGCTACCCCTACGATGTCCGTGTGGATGCCGAAGGCCGGCAGTACGTCTGTGAGTTCGGCAACAGCCGGGTTCAGGTCCTGGGTCCGGACGATCAACCGCTGGAGATCCTCGGAGGACCCGGGACGTCGCCGAACTCGTTGAACAATCCGTGGAGCCTTTGCCTGGATGGCATGGGCAACCTGTACATTGCCGATTCCCTAAATCACCGGGTGGTGAAGTATGTGCGCCGGGGCGGGGCGGGCGGCGTCGTTGCGGGCGGCCTTCGGATCCTTCATCCGGGGCCTCGGGGCCGTCGGGCGAGACGCCTGCCGCGTCGGACCGAAGGTTCCAGGGTTGCACCTCGTCGGGATGGGAGTGCCTGACCGATGCCCTTTCAATTCACCCATCCTTGGTGGTTGCTGGTGCTGGCTTTCGGGTTGGTGTGGGTAGTTCGGCTGTCCCTGCGTTCGGACAGTTCGTTGTTCGGCTGGCGGCGTGGGGCGGCGTTGGGGGTGCGGATCGCGGTGACCCTGGCGCTGGGGTTGGCGTTGGCCGGCATGCAGTACCGGCTGCCGGTGGAGGGCATGAATGTCTTCTTCGTTCTGGACCGCTCCGACAGCATTCCGGCGGGTCAACAGGAAGGGGCACGGGAGTTCGTCAACACGGCGTCGGCGCGCAAGAACATCGAGGACAAGGGGGGAGTGGTTGTGTTTGGGGCGGACGCGGCGATTGAGTCATCGGTCAACCCGGCGGTGGATCTGCAGCGGGTTCAGGCGGTGATTTCCTCCGCGGGAACGGATCTGGCAGGGGCTGTGCGGTTGGCGACGGCGGCATTTCCGGAGACGGGCCAACGACGGATCGTGGTGATCTCCGACGGCAACCAGACGACGGGCGATGCGTTGCAGGCGGTGGTGGCGGCGCGTTCGTTGGGAGTGAGTGTGGACGTGGTTCCGCTGGGGGCACAGCGGGGTGGGGACATCTCACTTCAGAAGGTGGTGGTGCCGGGGAAACTGAAGCAGGGCCAGACCTTTGACGTGAAGATCTTCGTCCAAAGCGACCGGAGCACCCGTGCCAGCCTTTCCCTCTATCGGAACAATCAGCTCCTCGGAACACAGCCGGTCGATTTGGAACCGGGCAAGAACCTGTTCTCCTTTTCCCAAACCCTGACCTCCCCGGACTTCTACACCTACGATGTCCGGTTGGACGCCCCGGGGGACACGGTGGCGGAGAACAACCGTTCGACGAGCCACACGACGGTGCGCGGGGAGCCACGGATCCTGGTGGTTTCCTCCGATCCTGCAGCGGACTGGTTGCTGGCGGAAGCATTGCAAACGTCGAAGCTGGATGTGCGGGTCGGGGATCTTGGGGTGTTTCCGGCGTCGCTCCCGGAGATGCAAAGCTATGACGCGATCTTCCTCAGCAATATCGCGGCAGGCGACCTGAGTGTGGATCTGATGCGATTGCTGGAAAGTGCGGTGCGGGACTTTGGAGTCGGCCTGGTGGTGGTGGGGGGCGATCAGGCCTTTGGAGCGGGAGGCTACCGGGGCACGCCGCTGGAGGAGACCCTTCCGGTGGATATGGAATTGAGCAGCAAGAAGGTGTTGCCACGCGGAGCGCTGGTGCTGGTGGTGCATGCCACCGAGTTTCCGAATGGCAACCAATGGGCGCGGGACATTGCGTCCGCCGCGTTGCAGGCGCTGGGGCCGCAGGACGAGATGGGCATTGTGCTCTGGGACGGATCCGACAAGTGGTTGTTCCCGCTGTCGACGGTGGGAGACAAGAAGGAAAAAGGGCGCGCCATCTCGGGCATGAATCCCGGTGACATGCCGGCCTTCCAGAACGTGATGAGCATGGCGCACCAGGCACTGAAATCGTCGACCGCGAACCTGAAGCACATGGTGGTGTTCAGTGACGGCGATCCGAGCGAGCCAGGGGACTCGCTGATGACGTCGATCGTCGGGGACCGGATCACGGTGAGCACCGTCATGATCGGCGGGCATGTCGAGCCGAGCGCGATGACCGACATGGCGGAAAAGGGCCGGGGGCGGTTCTACGATGTGCGGTCCCCGGCGCAGTTGCCCCAGGTCTTCGTGAAGGAGGCGGCAGTTATTCTGAAGGCAGCGATCATCGAAGATCCGTTCCGGCCGCAGGTGGCGGGTGGCAGCGAAATCATCCGGGGCATCGGCGGCGGGGACTATCCGACGCTTCGGGGGTATGTGGCGACGACCGCAAAAGGGCGTTCCGAGGTGCCGCTGGTTTCCGACAAGGGCGACCCGATCTTGGCGCAATGGCAATTCGGATTGGGTCGGTCCGTGGCATTCACGTCGGATGCGCGGGCGAAGTGGGCGGCCGACTGGGTCGGCTGGGGTCAGTACCGGCAATTCTGGTCGCAGCTGGCCCAATGGGCATTAAAGAAGGTCGATGCGACCGATCTGACTTCGGACGTGGTGGTGGAGAATGGGGAGGGGCGCCTGGCGGTGGAAGCGGTTGATGCCGAGGGAAACTTCCGGAACTTCCTGAACCTGCAGGCGGTGGTGGTCGACCCCAAGGGGCAGTCGAAAACGGTGCGACTTCGGCAGGCAGGTCCCGGAAGGTACGAGGCGGTGTTTCCGGCCAAGGACATCGGTGCCTACATGGTCAACCTGATGGATCTCGTGGATGGGCAAATCCGCGGGGTGCAGACGCTCGGTGCGAATCTGAACTACTCGCCGGAGTTCAACGCGTCGGAGCCCAACCAGGGGCTCTTGCAACGACTCGCCGACTCCGGAGGGGGTCGGGTTTTGGATCCGACCGTTCCCACCGACAACCCTTATCTCCATGATCGAGCGCGGACCTTCCGGCCGTTTGACCTTTGGTGGTGGTTGCTGATGGCGGCCGTGGTTTTGTTTCCGTTCGATGTCGGGCTGCGACGGGTGCAGTTGGAGCGGGAGGAACTGGCTCGGGCCTGGGCCACGGTGCTCAAGACCCTTGGTCTTCGCCGGCGGGTGGTGGAAGTCGCCTCCAAAGAATCCATGGCCACTCTGCTGGCTCGTAAGGAGCGGGTGCGCGCCACTCAAACTGGGCCAGCGCCCGGGTTGTTCAAGCCTCGGGAAACGGTGGATGCCGCTGAGCCCGGTGAACCGACGGCTGCCTCGCCGCCGACATCCGAGGCGCCCACCGGCACGGGGAAAACCGCGGCACCGCCTGCGAACGACCCTGAGAGCACGGCGAGCCGCTTGCTCGACGCGAAGCGCCGGGCCCGAAAGAAGTTTTAACCGGCTGGCCGAGCGGCTCGAACGATGTCCACAAAAAACCGGGCCAGGATGAATCCTGGCCCGGTGGCGAACTTGGCCGCGGCTATTCGATCATTCGATCA
>Ga0105048_10000037_pt1 | contig 156379 bp, 124 predicted proteins | sample MAT05_FD_78382 | JGI IMG/M metagenome (GOLD analysis project Ga0105048, IMG submission 78382) | Freshwater microbial communities from Lake Fryxell liftoff mats and glacier meltwater in Antarctica - MAT-05 | ecosystem: Environmental > Aquatic > Freshwater > Ice > Liftoff microbial mat | place...
CCATTTCTTCGAAAGTGTCGCTGTAGTGCTAGGAAGTAGCGTTGCTTTCCGGGACCGGGGTCGATCCCAAGGCGGAGTTGGAGGCGTTGTTCCGGCTCCTGCTGGCCCCGTGAGTGGGTGTGCGGCGCCCTGGGGGCGGAAAAGGATTCTCATGACGGGCTGCGACCGGGGGACACTCCCATGGAGCCACTGAATTCACGTCAACGCCCTTGTTGCGGTGGCCCGCGGGATCTGGTGGTGCATGGTCTTTGCCCCCGATGTCTTGCGCGTTGTTTGGTGCATCCCGAAAGCAAGTCGGAGTCGGTCGATCGATTTCAAGGGCTGGGCGAGTTGGGTGACTATGAATTGATCGAGGAGATTGCGCGCGGGGGCATGGGGATTGTTTTTCGGGCGAGACAGAGGGGTCTGGTACGCGACGGGGCGGTAAAATTGATGCGCGATGGTTTTCTGGCGGACGCGAACGCGATTCGGCGCTTCAAGGCGGAGGCTGCGTCGGCCGCCCGACTGGACCATCCCAACATCGTCACCGTCCACGAAGTGGGCGAATCAAACGGCCTGCACTTTATTGCGATGCGGTTGGTGCGGGGTTCGAATCTGGCGGAGGTAACCCAGGAAGGCCCGCTGCCCCCGCGGCGCGCGGCCGAACTCGTGGCTCGGATTGCCGAGGTGATTCAGCATGCGCATGCGCGAGGCGTTCTTCATCGGGATCTTAAACCTCGAATGTCCTGATGGATCAGGACGGCGAGCCCTGCATCACGGATTTCGGTCTTGCTCGGCCCCTCGATGCGGCGAGTTCCTTGACCGTAACCGGGCAGATGCTGGGGACGCCGGCGTTCATGGCCCCTGAGCAGGCCGATGTGCGTCGGACACCCGGTCCTGCGGTCGACATCTATTCCTTGGGCGCGCTTTTGTTCCACCTTCTGACCGGACGTCCGCCGTTCGTCGGAGGGACGGTGGCGGAGTTGTTGAGGCAAGTGGCGGAGCAGGAACCCGTGTCGCCCGCCGTCATTCATCCGGCGGTGCCACGGGATTTGGCGGGCGTCTGCTTCAAGGCGCTCGCGAAGGAACCGTCGGGTCGCTATCGGTCCGCCTCGGCCCTCGCGGAAGATCTTCGCCGCTTCTTGAGGGGAGAAGCGACCGAGGCACAGCCTCCGGGGCCGGCGATCCGGATCCTGCGGTGGTGTCGACGGGAGCCCCAGTTGGCGACGGCGATCGCCATGGTGCTGTTGTTGATCGGGGGGGCTTTGGTGACGACAACTTGGCTATGGCGACGTGCGGCGGAGGCCTCCGTCGAACGTTTGGAGCAGCTGTGGAAATCCAGCCTGCTTGAAGCGCGGGCCCATCGGATCAGTGTCCGGCCGGGGCAACGGCTTCGCGCTTTGGAAGTGATCCAGAGAGCGGCCAAGTACCGAGCCTCGGAGGAGTTGCGCAACGAGGCCATCGCCGCGCTTTTATTGCCGGATTTGGGCGACACTCTGGTCTGGCATCCGGTCCGCTATGGACATTGGCCGATCGCCTTCAATGAGGATCTTTCGGTGCGGGCACCGTGGGTGCGTAACGGTCGGGTGCGGGTCCATGACACCTCGAATCGCGCGGTGCTGTCGGAGTTTCCGGGATTGGGGGGAGCGCTCGAGTTGGATGCAGTTCAGTCGGGATGGGCGCCTGCTGGGAGTGCAGTTTCAGTCTGGGGAGTTGGGTGTGTGGGACTGGAGGCAGGGCGAGTTGGTGCTTCGGATCACGGTTAGGACTTCAGAACTCGACTTGCCCAGGTTCGATTTCTCCGCGGCGGGTGACGTTGTTTGGGTGGCCGGAGGGGGCGCGTCGGAACAACATGCGCTGGGAACTCGACAGCCGGTGCAGGTCACTCGCCAGTGCGCAGGTCAGTTTTTGCGGATTTCAACAGATGCCCGTCGATTGGTCACAGGGACTGAACGTGAGATTGAGGTGTGATCTCTGGATGCGCTGGATCGGCCTCTGGCGCGGGCGACGATGGACGGCCCGATCACGGCGATTGCGTGGCACCCGGTTGGCGACCGGGTCGTGTTTGGGTGTCTCAACCAAGGGATGAGGCTTTGGGATTTCGTGATCTCCACGCCTCAACCACTGGGGGGGCGGTCCACGACGATGACGAGGCTTCAGCTCACGGCCCAAGGGGATCTGCTGATTGCCGGCGGGTGGACGGATCTGACGGTGATCTGGGACATGAGGGATCCGAAGCTGTTGCTGAGGGGAAATGATGGATTTGCGCAGGCGTTGAGCGGGGACGAGACCCGGATTGCGATTTGCCGGGAGTCGCAAGGGATGGGTTTGCAGCGCTGGATGGCTCCGCTGGGATTACGGCAGTGGTTGACACCGGCGTCGCTTGAGGAGCCGGTGGAATGCATCGTCCTCTCGAGGAACGGAAAGAGGATCGCCACGGCTCATCACAAAGGTTGGCTGCTATGGAACGCGGAAACGGGTGCGATCGTGGCCCGGCGCTCGGGGGAACAGGTTCAGTCGGTATCGTTTGAATGGGACGACGCTTCCGTCATCACCTGCAGCAAGGAAGGTGTCTTGTGCTGGGCCCTGACCGAATCCGGGAATGAGAGTGCGCCGACGGTGGGGGTGCCCGAGACAATGGAGAAGGACGGTCCACCGATTTTGAATCGGACGGTGCTTTCGAGCGATGGGCAATGGATGGCAGCGGCAGGCGAAGAGCGCGGAACTCTTTGGTCGATGAAGGGACCTCGGACCGTTCGGGAACTGCCTTGGCAAGGAAGACCGGCCCACTGGCCCGCGTTCAGCCCGGATAGTCGCTGGCTTCTGGTGGGACATCACCATTCCAAGGAGGCGCACGTGTACGCCGTCGCAGAGGGAGCCTACAGGGGATCGATCATGACGGGAGGAGGGCGCTTTTGTTTCCACCCTGCCGGTGGCGTCGTCGCGGCGAGCAGTCCGGAGTTTCTGAGCTTCTGGTCGGTGGGAACGTGGCAGGAATTGCGCCGAGTGGTTTGGCCGACTGTTTCGCGTCAGCAGATTGTGGCCGGATACTCGGCGGACGGTCGGGAACTGTACGTCACGAGTGCGACCGGATTTCTTTGCGTGCGGGACTCAGAATCCGGCTAGGAACTGGCTCGGCTGGAAGGGCCTGTCGAGACGGGTGCTTGGGCGGTGTGCCCGGATCCGACAGGCGACCGGCTGCTTGCCCGCAACCGGCTGGGATCGCTCATGATCTGGCGCCTCGGAGAGCTTCGGAAAGCGCTCGCGGGACTGGGCCTGAATTGGACGAATTCGGGGATGGTGACGACGCGGTAACCGGGGTGTTGAGCGTAGCCAAGAGAACCGCCATGAAATAGCGAGGGGACCTCGACCGACTGGGTCTCATTCAGGTGGAAGGTTTGGGGTTGGACGTTCCGGGGCGGAAACGGCGTGGCCCAAGGCGGAGACGATCATGGCCCGAAACCCTGAGATCATGGTTTCCTGGGAAGGAGCGAGAGGTTGTTGCCTAGGGCAGGCAAGCCCGAACCAGGAAGGTTGTCAAAAGGCATGACGGGACTTGTAGTAGGTCAGAAGACGGATAGCCAAGGGAGGATCTGGCGTTCAGGCTTGTCCTTCCTAGCCATGATCCGACTCGTTCTCTTCGATATTGACGGGACCCTGATCTCCTCTGGGGGTGCGGGGGTGGGTGCCTTTGGGGAAGTGGCTCGCGTGACTTTTCGGGCGCCGGAAGGAATCAGGCGCCTGAAGTTCGCGGGCCGGACCGATGTTTCGCTGATCCGGGAGTATTTCGTTCAGGAAGGCATTCCGCCTACGCCCGAGAATTTCGCGCGGTTCCTGGATGACTATGTGCACTGGCTGGCGACGTACCTGGTGGAACGGTCGGGGCGTGTGTTGCCTGGGGTGAGGGAGACGCTGGAGGCTTTACGTTCGATGCCGGAACCGCCGTTGTTGGGCTTGCTTACCGGGAACATCCGTTTGGGGGCGGAATTGAAATTGCGGCACTTCGGATTATGGGACGGCTTCGAGTTGGGTGCATTCGCGGACGACGCCGAGGACCGGAATCAGATTGCCGCCATTGCGCAGCAGCGGGGGAGCGAGCGGTTGGGGCGGGCATTGCGGGGCGACGAGGTGTTGGTGGTTGGAGACACCGTGCATGACATTGCCTGCGCCCGGGCGATCGGCGCGTCCTGCCTGGCGGTCGCGACGGGGGGTTCGTCGCTTACGGAATTGCAGGCGCACGGACCCGCCTGGGTGGCGCCGAGTCTGGCGGACATCACGGTCGTGGACCTTTGTCGGGCTGAAGCATGACCGAATCGTCCCGCGGAGGGGTGGGGCGGATGTTTTTAGGAACCTCGGCGAGGGCGGTGCGGAGGGCGGCGATGGGGAGTCCGACCACATTGGAGAGCGACCCTTCGATCCGTTCGATGATCCACTCACCGTGCTGCTGGACGGCGTAGGCGCCGGCCTTGTCGAGGGGATTTACCGCCTCGAGGTAGAGGGCGATCTGGCGCGAGGAAAGGGTGTGGAACGTCACGTGGGTGGTTTCCGTGAAACTCCGACGCCACCCGTGGGCAGCGGCGACGAGACACACGGCCGTGATTACCTGATGCGTTTTGCCGGACAGGCTCGACAGGAACGCGGTGGCTTCGCGACGGGATCGTGGCTTCCCGAAAACGCGGATGCCGAGGGTTACCTCGGTGTCCGCGCCGAGGATGAGGGCATTCGGAAAGCGGAGGGCAACGGCCTGGGCTTTGGCGGCGGCGTTGGCGAGGCAGATTTCGCGTGGGGCGAGATGGGGATGGTTCGAGGAGTATTCGGGCACATCGGCGACATCGACCTGGAAGGGGACGTCGAGTTGGCGAAGGAGTTCGCGTCGCCGGGGTGAAGCGGAGGCAAGGATGAGTGAAAGTGTCTTCAAGGCCGTGACAGGCCTCTCGGCGTGGCTGGGGAGGCATCGAGGCCTGCCGGCTCGGCAGGGATGGCGGCGGGGGTGGGTTTGACGCTGACCGGGGCTTCCTGGCGGCGGAGCTTGTCGAGTTCAGAGCGCCATTTGGCGGCTTCCTTGTCCCGTTTCAGGGTGGTGGCGAGAGCTTCCAGGCGCTCGAGAAGGATCGAAAGATTCGGAGGCTTGTCGGCTTCTCGGCGGTACTCCAGGTACGCGTCGTAAGCGTCGCTGGGACGGTTGGCCGCTTCGAAGGACATACCGCAATTCCAGAGCAAACGCTTGCGTTGCTGGGGACTGGCTCGAAGCCCCGCGGCGTCGCGATAGGACAGGGCGGCGTTCTCGTGGAGACCGGCGGCGTGTTGGAAGTCTCCCAGTTTCTCCCGGAGGATGGGTGAAAACCGGGTGCGCGGTTCGGCTTCGATGGATTTCAGCGTTTCGGCGAGGTTCCGGGTGAGTTCGTGGCGGCGGTTGTAGAGGACCACCATGGCCCAGTCGGCCCGTCCCTGGCCGCGGGTCGCGAGGTCTTTGAGGCGCTCCAGGGCGTTCATCCGGTACGGATGGTACAACGGGTCGCCGAGAACGGTCGTCTGCCAGGAAAGCATGCGTTGGGAAGCGAGGGCGGCTTCGCCCCAGGTGAATCCGGAGAACATGAGTCGCGCCAGGCACAATCCGATGTCGGGGGTTCCATCGAGATAGGGTTCGGCGACACATCCCATCGTGGCCGTGACTCCTTTGGCGATCAGTGGGCCAACCCAGGTTCGCTCGGAGGATCGAATCGCTCCGGCGCTGAACGAATGGAGATGGTAAGCGATGGCGCCGGGCATGAATTCCACTTTCGGCAAGGTGAAGGGCCCATTCATGTTGGCTTCGTACCAGCCGGCATAGAAGGCGACATGACTGAGGGGAAAACCTTCGGGCAACGTCGCGGGCTGGGTATCGAGGTGCGTGTCGTACCCGTAACGATTCACGGCGACCCAGGCGTTCGAGATCCATTGGTCCCCAGGTTTGTACGCTGGGGCGGTGACGGATCGGATATCGAAATAACCGCGTCCCCAGAGCCCGAATTCCTCGGCTTCCAAGGCCCGATCCACCAGGGCCTTGGCCAGGTCGGGTGTCGGGCCATCCAGCCGGCCGACCACGAACAGGCCCGCCGTGGGCTGCAAGGCGGCCTTGTTGGTCGTGCCATAGCCGGGATTGCCGAGGGGGCCGGTCCGCGATTGTCCGGCGAGGAGAAGAGGCAGGGCGGTCAACTCGGCGTCGATCGAGGCATCCGCCCGTCGAAGGGGCTCCGGGATTTGCTGCGCTTCGGGTTCGAGGCCGGGGATGTCGTTGGTCGTCCGGATGGGCACTCCATAACAGACGACGAGGTGTCGGATACTGGCCTCCGAGACGATCTGAAGGACGCGACCGGGGGACGTTTCTGTGGCGGGTCGGATCTGGTTCCGGAGTTGGATGAGCTTCCGTTCAACCAACGCCTCGACCAGCGGGCGCTCAAGTTTGGCCTCGTACTCGGAACGGGCGATGGTCTCCCCGGTGGGAAGTTTGAATCCAATCACCTGGGAATCGGGAACGTTGCGGCGCTTCGCATAATAGTCGGCCACATCCTTGGACCCTTTGAAGGCGGTGTTGTAAATCACCACCACCGACTGGCCGCGACCGTCATCGACGGCGGGGGCTGGGGCGGCGGCGGCGTTGGCGGCGCCAGGTCCGACGAGCGCAACGACGGACCAGAGGAAGGCGCGGACTCGGGAGTCGAGCATGGTGCCGAGTGTGGAGGGATCTGCTTTGCCGACGCCAGCGTGAGCTTGCCTGGCGAGCTGCGGGTTGAGAATGGAACGGCTGACGGGCTGCCAACCCAAGGTGATTCCGCCGGGCGAGACGCCCGCCGCCACGGACCGACATTTCATTGAAAACAGTTTCATGGTGCGAATTCCACCTTCAGACCGTCGTAGGCGAAGCGTACGCCCTCCGGTAACTCGGCCTCGTCGAGATCGTGATCATAATCGTGGGTCAAATGGGTGAAAAAAGTCCGTTCGGCACCGATGCGGCGGGCGGCGGTCATGGCTTCGTCCAAGCACATGTGGGTCGGGTGGGGGGCTCGTCGGAGAGCATCGAGGACAACGACTTCGACGCCGCGGATGAGCTGAAGGACGTTGTCGGGAACGTCGTTGCAGTCGCTCAGGTAGGCGAGTCGGCGGCGGTCGCCCTGTTCGAACAGCAGGCCCGTGGTGCGAATGCGGCCGTGCGGGAGGTCGAACGGCGTCACGCGGAGGTCACCGAGGGCAAATGGCTCGGACACTTCGCGGGGGTCCGGGGCGAAGTAACCGCGCGGCGTGGGGCCATCGAAGGCGTACGAAAAGACCCGCCGGAGGGCACCCATGGTGTCCGGGGAGGCGTAGATCGGGATCTTGGCTGAGCGCATGTCACTGTAACGCCGGAGATCGTCCATCCCCATGATGTGGTCGGCGTGGGCATGGGTGATGATGACGGCATCCAGCGAGCGGATGTTTTCGCGCAGGGCCTGAAGCCGAAACTCGGGGCCGGTATCGACCACCAATTTCACGCCCGCGGAGGCGATGTAGATCGAGGACCGCGTTCGGTGGTTCCTCGGATTGGCGAGGAATCCGGGCGGGTGGTCGATCCCGATCACGGGAACACCGACGGATGTTCCGGATCCCAGGAACGTGAACTCGAACGACATCGTCGGGAACCTGCCAGAGCCAGAGGGGGACGTCCACGGCGCGGAAGTCCTGGCATTTTGTCGCTTCCCGGCCGGGCACCGTCCCGCAAGAGTGGTCGAGGCTTTGTCGGCATGCTCACGCATTTGCGCATCAAGAATCTGGCGCTGGTCGCGGATCTGACCCTTGAACTGAGGGCGGGCTTCAACGCCATCACCGGCGAGACCGGAGCGGGGAAGTCGATCCTGATCGGAGCTTTGAATCTACTTCTGGGACAACGGGCGGACCGGACCCTCCTTCGGGCCGGAGCGGAAAGCTGTTCGGTTGAGGGCGTGGTGGAGGTGAGTCGGCTGAAGGCGCCGTTGGTGCCGTTTCTGGCCGAGAACGGCCTGGAGCCCTGCGAAGGCGGGGAGTTGCTCCTGAAACGGGTCTTTACCGCGACCGGCACCAATCGCCAGTTCATCAATGGATCGCCCACCACCCTGCAGGTGTTGTCCGACCTCGGCGAATGGCTGGTGGATATTCATGGGCCCCACGATCACCAATCCCTCTTCCAGACCGCGCGCCAGCTGGATCTTCTGGATGCGCACGCCGGCCTGGCGGAGGCGCGTCAAGCTTTCGGCCGGGTGTTCGACCGGCGGGCGGAACTGGAGGCGTCCAAAGTGGCCTTGGTGGTGGACGACCGCACGTACGCCCATCAGTTGGACCTGTTGCGGCACCAGGTCACGGAGATCGCCGCGGCCCGTCTGTTGCCGGGAGAAGAGGAGTCGGTGACCGACGAGCATCAGCGCGCCCACAATGCGGCCCGCCTGCTGGAGAACGCCCATGGCGCACTCGAAATCCTGGCCGAGGGCGACGACACGTTGACGACGCGGACCGGGCACCTGGGGCGGTTGCTGCACGAACTGGCACGGCTCGACTCCGGGGCGTCCGGCTTGCTCGCGACCCATGAGCAGGCGGTGGAACGGCTGCGGGAACTTCAGTCCGACCTGACGCACTACGCGGATCGGGTGGACCTGGATCCGGGACGGCTGCGGGAACTGGAGGAGCGGCTGGACTTGATTCAATCGTTGCGCCGCAAGTACGGCGGCACGTTGGACGGCGTGCTGGCGTTCGGCGAGCAGGCACGACAACGACTCGAACAGCTCGAGGGACGCGATGCCGAGTTGGCACGCCTGAACGCGGATTTGCAGGGCCTGGATACGGAACTGCTGCGACTCGGGGCGGCACTGACGGCGTCACGGCGTCAGGCGATTCCGAAACTTGCCAAGGCGGTCGTGGGACAGTTGAGGGATCTCGGATTCAAGCAGAGCGAGTTCGGTATCGCCCTTCAGCCGACGACGACACCCCAGCGGAGCGGGCATGACGCGGCGGAGTTTTTGTTCGCGCCGAATCCGGGTGAACCGGCCCGTCCGTTGCGGGCGATCGCGTCTTCCGGCGAATTGGCGCGGGTCATGCTGGCGCTCAAGACGGTCCTGGCCGCGCAGGACGACATCCCCGTGTTGGTGTTTGATGAGGTGGACGCGAACGTGGGCGGTGAGACGGCGCACGCCGTGGGACAGAAAATGCAGCAAATCGGCCGGCGACGGCAGGTCCTTTGCATCACCCATCTGGCGCCGGTGGCGGCATCGGCGGACCGGCATTACGTCGTCACGAAGACGGGGAAGGAAGGACGCACGGTCACCGAGATCGCCGGGGTGGAAGGCGTCGAACGCGTCGGGGAGTTGGCACGCATGCTGGGGGGTGGAGAGGCCGCTCGACGGCATGCCGAGGCACTTCTTCAGGGGCGATCCCAGTGAGTGAGCCGAATCTGGAGTTCGAACTCGTGCCGCTCCGTCGGGGGGGCATGGGGATTCGGTCCGAGCGGTACGGCGAGATCTGTCACCCCGGGGTGGGGCCTCAGGAGGAGGCGGAGCTGGTGTATGTCAGGGCGCTGGATTTACGGCGTCGTTGGGGGGCGGAGCCTAGTGAGTTTGTGGTTTGGGATGTGGGTTTGGGCGGGGCGGCGAATGCCACCGCCGTGATCCAGGCGGCCGCCGCAGAGGACTGCTCCCTTCGGATTCTCAGTTTCGACTGGGGAGCCGAGCCGCTCCGCTTCGCGCTGCGGCATGCGGAGGAGTTGGGATACTTCGGGGAACTGCAGCCGCGGTGTCAGGCGCTTGCGGATCATGGGGCCGTGCGATTCGAGCTGGGACGGGCGCGGGTTTGGTGGGAATTGGTCGCTGGCGATTTCACCGAGAGGATGAAGCTGGCCGAACCGGGGGGGCTTTCGCCGTCCAAAACCGAAGGTTGGGCGCCGCCGCACGCCATTCTTTACGATCCACATTCGCCCTCGGCGAACCCGGAGATGTGGACCTTGCCATTGTTTCGGGACCTGTTTGGAAGGTTGAATCCGGACAGGATGTGCGGATTGGCGACCTATTCGCGGAGCACGGCGGTTCGGGTGGCCCTCCTGCTGGCGGGTTTTTGGGTCGGAGCGGGGACGGGGACGGCCACGAAGGAGGAGACGACAGTGGCCTCGAACCGGAACGAGGGTGTGGCGGCGCCGCTTGATGGGCGTTGGTTGGAAAGGGTCCGGCGGTCCCTGGCGGCGGAGCCCTGGGTGAGTCCGCCGTTCGGTGGGCGGCCGTTGGAGGAGGGAACGTGGGCGCGGCTGTGCGCGCATCCGCAATTCGCAGGGATCCAGGGTGGGTAGGTCTCAGGAAACGGGGCGCTTCCCACGGTGGGCCTGTGTGCGTTATAAAGGCCTGTGCCTTTTGACAAACTCGGCCTTTCGGCCGCCATGCTCGATGCCGTAAAGGAGCTGGGATATCGCGAGCCGACGCCCATTCAAGTCCAGGCGGTCCCCTTGATGTTGGACGGGAAAGATGTGATCGGATCGGCGCAGACCGGTACCGGAAAGACCGCGGCGTTCGGACTGCCGATCCTCCAGTTGATGGGGCAACATTCCCCGTCCCCGCGTGCCTTGATCCTCGAGCCGACGCGCGAACTCGCTCTCCAGACGGACGAAAGCCTGCGGCGCCTGGCCCAGGCCACAAATCTTCGGGTGGCGGTGGTCTACGGCGGGGTCGGATACCAGAAACAACGGGATGCCTTCCGCGACGGCGTTGACGTCATCGTCGCCACTCCGGGACGCCTCTTGGATCATCTCCGGCAGCATGCGCTCAAACTCGACAAGGTGCAGCACCTCGTGCTCGACGAGGCCGACCGAATGTTGGACATGGGCTTTCTGCCCGACGTTCGTCGGATCATCGATCACTGTCCGCGGCGACGTCAGACGGCTTTGTTCTCGGCAACCATTCCGCCCGAGATCGAGACATTGATCCGCTGGGCGATGTTCGAGCCGGTGACAGTGGAGATCGGTCAGCGGCGGATGCCCGCGGAGACGGTGAAGCACGTGCTTTATCCGGTGGCGCAATCGCAGAAGAGCCAGTTGCTCCTGGCTCTTCTGGAGGAGTTGCACTGGGAAAGCGCGATCATTTTCTGCCGGACCCGTCGCGGGGCTGACAAGGTGGCGCGGGTGTTGAAGCAGCACGAGCACAAGACCGCGGTGATTCACTCCGATCGCTCACAGAAGGAGCGGCAGCAGGCGCTGGAAGGATTCCGGGCCGGCCGCTACGAGGTGCTGGTCGCCACGGATATCGCGGCGCGCGGTCTCGATATCGCGGACGTCACCCATGTCATCAATTACGACGTGCCGGAGCATCCCGAAGACTACGTCCACCGGATCGGCCGGACGGGTCGTGCCCAGGCTTCCGGCGATGCCCTGACGATCATGATGACCGAAGATGCTCCCCGGGTGGATGCCATCGAGAAGTTCATCAAGAAACGGATCGAGCGGGTGAAACTCGAAGGGTTCACCTACGAGTACGCGCTCGCGCTCGACGAAGGTCGCCGAAGCTCCCTCCCGACCGGCCGGGTGCGCGGTGGTCCCGTGGGCAAAGGCGGTTACTTTGCCGCTCCTTCACGCCGCAAGCGCCGCTGAGTTTCTCGTGCTCTTACTCGGACTCACGGGCGGCATCGGCATGGGCAAGTCCACGGCGTCGGTCATTCTCGCCCGCCTGGGGACGGCGGTGGTGGACACCGACGAGTTAGCCCGCGAAATGGTGGCGCCGGATCAACCGGCCCTCGTCGAGATTCGAGCCACCTTCGGCGATGGCGTCTTTCGACCGGACGGCTCCCTCGATCGGAGCCGGATGGCGGAAGTGGTTTTCGGAAACGCCGACGCCCGGAAACAGCTGGAAGGAATTCTCCATCCCCGCATTCGTGCGGCTTGGGCACAACGCGTCGGTGATTGGAAGAGCGGCGGTGTCGGGTGTGGCGTGGTGGTGATCCCGTTGCTGTTCGAGACCGGAGTGGAAGCGCAATTCGATGCGGTGGTCTGCGTGGCGTGTTCTGCCGGAACCCAGCGCCGTCGGTTGCTCGAACGGGGATGGACCGAGGAACATCTGGAGCGTCGATTGTCGGCCCAGATGCCGGTGGAATCGAAGATGCAGAAGGCCCGTTTCGTCATCTGGACGGAGACAACGGTGGAAGTCCATGCGGCGCAGTGGCGGGTGGTGCTGGAAACACTCGGGGTCCGAAAAGCGCGGTCTTCGTGCGCTGGGGAAATGCCTCGCACCCACGGCTAGGGATTTGTGGCGCGACCATCCGACGGGTCGTGAGTCGCGCCATCCATCGTCACCGACGAATACCCTCGAGGAATTTCTGGTCGGACTCAGCCAGGCTTTCCACAAGTTGGTCTGACTCGGCCTGGCCGTTCCACCAACGGATGATCTCGGAGCTGCAGGTAGGTACTCCGGGTTGCTCGTTCCACCATCCGCACCAGGCCTTCCAGTCAGAGCCGAAGTTCTTGCCGGTCTAGTTTTCGTCACCCCAGGTGGACCTGGACCAACTGCGGTCCGTCATCGGCTTGCTGAAGGTGACAGAGATCTCGGAGAGGGCGGGATCGATTCCTTGGGACCCGGCGACGGGAAGGGTTTTCACGACGACGGGCGGGGCGGCCTCGAGGGACGCCGCGAGCAAGGGGTGGAGGTGCGTGAGAGCCCATCCTGACAAGCAGGCCAGGAAGACGATGTGTGCGCTTGGTTTCATGGTGTCGTTCATGGGGAGCGAAGTTTTCCAAAATCGGGACAGGTAAAGCGGCCACGAACCGGCGCCCCCGATTCGCCATTCGTCATTCGCCGTTTCATGGAGAGGAACGATTTCCAAGGAATGGGCACGCATTGGGACCATGAACCGTTAAAGGCCGTCCGTAGCGTCGGCGCGCAAATCCGTCCCGCATGGCGGGCAAGGGACGGCAGCGGCTTCCGTGGTCAGAAAGGACTTTAGTCCCTCGAATTCGGCTGCCTTGCCTCGGGCTGTGGCTTCGGCCTTCAAGCGGCTGACCACCCGTTCCAGGAGCAGAAGCAGCAGTAGTCGCGGCAGAGCCGGTTCAGGGCGTCCGGCGCGCCCGCGGAAAGCACGACCGACCAGTGCGTGGTGGCGAACCAAGCCGCGCTGGGGCCTCGAGCCTCGGGAGAAGAGGACGCTTCGGACGACATGGTGGTCAAGGCTGCGCCGTCCTTACAGGTGTCCGGCCGTATCGCAACTTTGAAGTGTCGACGATCCTCAGGTTCAGGTGTTGACGGGCTTCATGCGGAGGGTCGGGGACTGGCGATGCCTTGAGGGGCGAGCCAGCGGGAGATGTCCCGGCGTTGAATGGCCGCAGCCATCAGGTGGGGAAACATTCTAGGCGAAGCCCAACCCAGGCCCCGCAAGCACCGACACGGCCGACACTGCTCCAGTGTCGAATGTCGTGAATTGACCCCATTGAAACTTCAGGCCGCAAAACCCCCAGGCTCCGATCCGAGTGAATCTCCTTTCGCCCTCTGAAGCCGTTCCAGCTTCCGGGCGGCCCTGGTCGCCGGGTGTCGCCCGTTCCACCAAGGATACGGGGACCAATCAATCGGTGAGCCATCGCACTCCGGGGTTCCGCACTCGAGCCAAAGTTGCCCTCCGCCCTTCCAGACCCGCACGGAGTAACCATCGAATTGCTTTTCGCAGTGCATGCACCAGCACTGGGTGGACAGCGAAGCAAAGTGTGCCTGAAAGCTGTGCTCCTTCAGCAACTTCAGTTTCTCCAAATCGGAAAGTTGGACATAGTCAGTGGTCATCGCGTCTTGCCTCCATTTCCTGGGCCCGAAATCCGGACTGACGGCTCCTTGCTTGCCGTCGCCCCGTCCGAGCCCCGCTTCCGAACAGCGACACCACCTTGCGCGACGTACCCACGACGCTCAACCACGTGGAAGCACCCGGGAAAGTTTTTTCAGATTTTCTGTAAGGTGCCCCGGCGGCCACGGATTGGTGCACGGGCTCCGACGGCAGCGGCGGGTCCCCACGCCTTCTTGCGTCCGCCGGTTTGCCTGGCCACCGCAGCCTCCCGGAGTTTGTCGGGAACTGCAAAGCCGAGGGCCGCCCCTTGCTGCCACCAAGGTCACCCCCAAGGGTCCCAGGTTCTTCTGGGTATGCGCGTGCAGGAACCCGTGCCAGTTCACATCGAACGGGCCGCTCAGGAGAGATCCGAGGACATGTCAACTCACGACAAGTGACATCGGGCTCGTCACCGGGAGGGTGCCGCGATGGCGGGGAAACTCCGGGTGGTGATGGAAGGCGGTTGGTATCGCATGGTGAACCGGGGCAACCGGCGGGTGAGCTCAGAAAGGTGGAGGACGAGGAGGAGGAACGCATTGTCCGGCGCTTGCGGCGCGCGTTGGAGCCGTGACGGAAGAGTGGGCCTCCTCGAAGGTTTGGTAGCGGAACCAGAACCCGCGACGCGCGACAGTCACGGCGGAGTGCGCTGATTGACGCCTGATTTTCGTGAACCCGCCCGTGGGTTCGCTGAACCACCGCACCTTCGGCGGTAGAGTTCTGCCGCACTCCCGGGCTCCCGGACGGTCTCGTGCATCGAGGGGACGCTTCCCATCGGTGCGTGTCGGCGAGGCCCAGCCCTAGGCTCCGCAAGTACCGTCACTGCCGACACTGCTCGATTGTTAAAGGTCGAGACGCGACCCCATGGAACCTGCTCGCGGACGCGGTACGGCGGTTGGGCGCGTTGGCCGCGCTGCTAGTTGGGGAACTGACCTTGGTAGGGTTACGCCCCATAGCGTCAGTCCAACCCGCGCCTAGGATGACCTGACCGATGTAACGAAAAGGCCGATCTGTAGAACGAAGCCCTATGTTGTGGACGATCGCGATAGTGTTGCTGGTTCTGTGGCGGCTCGGGCCTGGTCAACCGTTACACCATGTGAGGTCCTATCGATATCCTGCTGCTGGCCGTCATCGGCATCGCCTTCAATGTGCGGGCGCCATTACCATGAGCGATCTGCTCGCCGGCCGATGTTTGCGCAACGGCAACCGATCAAGTCATGAAGCAAGCACGTCATGCCGGCCCGCTGTTCGAGACGTCGAAGCGATTCGCTCAAAGTGAACTCAACCGCCCAGCAATACCACCACAGCACCATGAATCCGATCGCATTCGAATGTCCGCACTGTCATGAGCGCAACTCCAGCGATGCCTCGATGCAGGGCCAACGCGTCACGTGCACGAAATGTGATGCGACCATCCTCGTTCCTCCATTGCCGGTCCCCGTCAGCACAGAGCCGCAAACCGCCCGGTTGATAACCGAGCCAGCGGTCGCCACCGCCCCTGCCGGGCCGGATGCGGCAGGACCGGAGACCGACATTTTCACACTGTATCCGGTCGTACGTGCCTTTCCGGGTCAGATCGGGCTCGGAATAATCCTGCTGGCCGTGGCTGCGGGTCTGGCGATTCGCGCTCAAGATTTCTCTCTGCCAAGCTGGGTGGCACTGGTTCCGTTCGCTTTGGGGCTGCTCCTGGTTCTGGTGGTCTGGATCCGGGTAAAGTCCTGCCGTTATCACTTGACGACTCAGCGGTTGTTCATCCGACGTGGTTGGTGGGCAAGGCAAGTGAATGAACTGGAGTTGTACCGGGTGAAGGACGTGGTGGTCAATCAGCGGGGAGTCGAGCGTCTGCTGGGTTACGGCACGATCACGGTGGTGGCGGAGGATGAAACCACTCCGAGAGTTGACTTGGTCGGTGTCTCACGACCGAGCGAAGTTAAAGAGATGATCCGCACCCAGTACCGTGCCGCCCGGCAGCGGGAAGGGGTGCACCCCACCGAATTCATGCAGTCATGAAGGGACAGCCTTCCAGGTAAGGTTACATGCCGGTCGACCACCCGATGCGCTCCGAGATCCCGCCGACGCCTCGGTCTGGTTCAGCCGGCTTGGCCAGGCGACTCGCCGAGTCTGGGCGCGTCTTGGTTTTTGGGCGTCAAAGCGTTTTTGAGCGACGGGGCAATGGGGGCGTGTCACGACAATGGACATCTGGCGCTGCCCGGAATGAACCAGCCCGTGGGTTCGCAGAACCTCCGCACCTTCGGCGGAAGGCTAGGGTTCTGCCGCACTCCCGGGACTACGGACGGTCTCGTGTATCGATCGGACGCTCCCGTCGGTGCATCTAAGCGAGGCCCTACCCTAGGCCCCGCAAGCACCGACACCGCCGACACGGCTCGATTGTCAAATGTCGTGACTCGATCCCATTGAATCCTTACCAGCCCTCGCGTCGTCGTGTGGCCTGTGGTGTCCTCGCAATGCAGTCCGGAAAGTCGTCATGGAGTCGTGTAACGGCCTTCTCTGAGCGCTGGTCCACGGTGCAAGTGTCAACTGTTTAGACCTGATTCCATTGCCCTCCAAATGTCCAATATTCGGATTCGACCCCGTTTCCATTTTTTTCGATCGAGGCGGAAAATCCGCCTTGACAGGCCCACCGATCTGATTGCGCAGAATGCGCGGTGAATTCCCGTTGCTTCCTCTTCCAGGGACTGACCATGTCCGGCGTCTACCTTGCGATCCTCTGCCCGAGTTGGGCTGTCCTCCAGGCGCCCGTGCGCGTCATGGTCGTCCCCGGCGACGCCGAGGTCAGGATCGAATGGTCGGCCGTGCCCGGCGCGACCGGTTACCACGTGAAGCGCTCCGCGACGCAGGGCGGTCCGACCACGTTGATCGCCAGCAACCTCACCGCCCTGAGCTTCACGGAAACCAACCTCGTCAACGGCCGATTCTACTTTCACACGGTTTCCGCCATGCACCATGACCTCGAAGGCGCAGAGTCGGACCGACTCCGGACCGCTCCCAGCGCCGCGGTGCTGGATCTCCTGCCAGCCGGCGCCAAGGTCGAGAAACTCGCCACGGGCTTCCAGTTCATCGAGGGCCCGGCCTGGATGGCCTCCAACGGAGGCTTCCTGCTTTTCAGCGACATCAACGCCAATCGCCTGATCCGTTGGACCGCTGACAGTGGCGCCGTGACCTTCCGGCAACCCAGCGGTCAGGCCAACGGGAACACCGTGGACCGGCAGGGCCGACTGATCACCGCCGAACACCTCAACCGCCGCGTCTCACGCACCGAACCCGACGGAACCATCACACCGCTGGTCACCGAATACGGGTCAAAACGATTCAACGCCCCCAACGACGTCGTCGTAAAATCCGACGGTTCCACTTGGTTCACGGATCCGAATTACGGCGCCGGGCAACTGCAACCGGGCCGATTCGTCTATCGCTTCGATCCCGCCAATGGCAACGGCACCGTAAGCCTGGTCGCCACCAACTTCGATCAACCCAACGGCCTCTGTTTCTCGCCGGATGAATCCCGACTTTACGTCGCTGACTCCGGGTCGCCCCACCACGTGAAGGTCTTCGATGTGCACCCCGACAACACCCTGCATAATGTCCGGGTATTCGCGGTGATTTCACCCGGGGTACCGGACGGCATCCGTGCCGATGCGACCGGGCGGCTGTTCGTAACGGCCGCCGATGGCGTCCAAGTCTTCTCCTCCGAGGGCATCCTGATAGCAAAACTCCGCACACCCGAGACTGCCGCCAACGTCGGCTTCGGAGGGCCCACGGGCGATCAGATTTTCATCACCGCGAACACATCGTTGTATGGCGTCACGCGCATGCCTGATCTCGTCGTGACCGCCATCAGCCGATTTCCCTCGAGCCCCGTGGAGGGATCGCCGGTTCAATTCCTGGTCAGCGTCAAGAACCAGGGGACCGCATCGACGGTCGCCGGACAGCGTTTCCGGGTCGGTTTGTCGATCGGCCAGCGAACCAACCTCCTGCAAAGCCCGGCCTTCGACACCTCATTGCCACCGGATGCGTCCGTCCTGGTCCGATGCGAATCCAGCGTGCCCGGCGGGGGTTGGGTGGCGACACCCGGTTTGCACACCCTCCGGGCGGAGGTCGACGCATTCCAAGCCGTCCGCGAAAGCAACGAACGCAACAACGCCTTCCAATTGAACGTCAATGTTGCTGCGGTACCTCTAGACACCGACGCCGACGGCCAGCCTGACGCCGACGAGACCATTGCAGGGACCTCGCCGTCCGATCCGGCCTCCGTCCTTCGCATCCTGTCGGTCTCCCGGATGGCGGATCAGAGCATCGAGATCACCTGGTCGAGCCTGGAGGGCAGGAACTACGCGGTGGCCTGCAAGAGTGCCCTGGACGACCTCCGGTGGGTTCCGTTGGTGGGTTCCGTGACTGCCACCGGGCCCACGACTCGTTCCACATATGGCCCAGATCTCACGGACCTGCCGTCTCTCTACTTTCGGGTGAGCACCGTGCCTTGAATCACGCCCCGCACGTCCGGGGTGGGCAAAGGGGGTCATGTCCCGACCTACGACAAATGGGGTTTCCACGCTCGGGAGATGGGGGCAATGGTGTCGAGACTGAAGTAGAGAGTGTTCGGTCTCGGTGGAAGCTGGCGTGAGCGTCGAGACTCTAGTTTGAGAAGGGGTCGGTTCTTGAACGGGAACGGACGGGAGACTTGGGGTCACATCGGTGGGGGCCAATGGTCGACTCCATTGAATCTATGCCCGAGACCCTCGGCATGCCTGTCAGCGGCGGATGTGTCGGCCGTGGGACCTGCCGAAACCTTCTTGACTCGACCCGCTCACCAGTGTAATCCTCAAGATCAGATCCCAGTCCGGTGGGGTGGTGTCCGTTGAGTGGGTTGCCTGGGGTAGGATTCACTTTCAACCAAAGCGGAACATGAAACGGCGATGTCACGGTGGATTCACTCTGATTGAGTTACTGGTGGTGATAGCAATCATCGGGATATTGGCGAGCATGCTGCTGCCGGCCTTGAGTGGCGCCAAGGAACGGGCCCACGAGACAACCTGCATCAATAACTTCCGCCAGATGGGAATCGGGATGCGGTTGTACATCGACGATCATCAGGGAAGGTTTCCGCCGTCGATGGTTCAGAAGAAGGATTCCGATAACCACCTCCAAGTGGGAGGAGCTTGGGTGCAGTTACAACTACAACGCGGGTCAGTTCACCAAGATTACCCAGCCTTCGACGCTGGTGCCGCACTCGGATGCGGAAGACGGCATGGCGGGGAAGGAGGAGAGCTGGGTTCAGGAGCCGTCGAAGTATATCGCGCTCTATGAACCGCCGGCGCGGCCTTGGGGCTGTGCGAACGAAGCCGCGGTTTGGGTTCAATGGCATCGGGCCCGGGGCCAATTCAATTTCTATGACCCCGCGGCAGCACCTCAGCTCTTCATGTCTCCGATTTTGTTCGTGGACGGCCATGTGAAGATTCACAACTTTAGCCGGGCGCTCACCACTGATCCGCTGCATCCGTACGAGCCAACCAAGGATTGGATCTGGTACCGCCCCATCGACAATGCCCTCGCCAACCGGTAGCTCCGTCGCAATCGAGAAGAGGATCGATGTCCGGATCTTAGGTCGGCTGGGAACGGTTCTGGCAACCCAGTTGGGTGCGGTCGGTCTCGGTGGCTCGGCCATCGCTGAACGGATGGAAGCGTCGGTGGAGGCGGAGTGTGTGGTGTGCGGGATCGGTGTGACGGGGGCTGATTTGATGTCGGTGGCGCTGGCGTCCGAGGACGGAAAAGGGCAGACGGAAAAGCAGCGGCGGCTGCGACTGGGGTCTTGCGCGCGCAAGACCTGCCAATCGGATTTCTACACGGTGCGTCTCTTTCCGGTGCCCGGTCTGGATTGGAATACGATTTGGGAGGGAATCGAGGCGGGGATGACCAGGAATGCGGCGGTTCGGGTGGAACGTAGGACGCTCGTGCAACAGTTCTGGCCGTTGATTGAACCGCGGCTGCGCCAGTTGGGTCGGCCGGTGCCCCTGGCGGTCCTTGCGGTGATCGTATTGATCCTGTGGGGACGCTTGGGCTTTTTTGTTTGGCAACGAGGGGGTGTTGTTCGAATGCAACCTGGTGATGTAAGACCGTGGGCAGGAAAGTCTGTGGTATCAGCTTCGAGGCATGGCCATCCATGGTCCGTCGGCAGGCGAGACGCTGGTGACCATCCCGGCGGAGTTTGTCCGTTGGGGTGAGTGGCAACGGCGTTTCCCCAAGGGTCAGATTCTGGTGGGGGATGAACGCACAGGCCGTTTCTTCCGTGTCTCGGAAGGGAAATCCAGGCACGAGGGGGCGTCGCCGACGTCGCCGGAGGCGCCGATGAGCCGGATGGACCCGCGCTTACCGCCGATGGAACGGGTGGTGGGGGTGCGGAATGGGGGGCTGGCGGCGTATCCTTCGGGGTTGGTGGTCTCCCACCTTTCGAACTGGTGAGGTAGCAGGTTTCGTTATTGTCCCTGTTTGGCCGGCTGATAGTCTCCGCGAGTAATCCAGCCGGTAAACCGCATCCGGAAACCGATATCAGCCTTTGAACACCGAGGATCCTTGCATGACCCGACGCCCTGATTTGACGATGGAAACCTTTGGCGCGGAAGCATCTTCCACGACCGCGGGTGCGCCGGTGCGGCCGAAATATCCTGGCATGCGGGTGACGTGCAACGGCAACCAGCTTGTCGCGCAGTGGGTGGAAGCGCGGATCACCGAAGGCGGGGTATTCTATCCGATCACACCCTCGACCGAAGGGGGCGAACTGTACCAGCAATCGTTCGCGCAGGGTGAACTGAACGTCTGGGGGCAGGCGAAGGTGGCGGTGGAGACGGAGGGCGAGCATGCGGCCCAGGGTGGCGCGACGGCGTTTTCGGTGACGGGCCGGCGCACGGTGAACTTCACGTCGGGCCAGGGGATTGTGTACGCGATGGAGCAGTACTACCACGCCCCCGGGAAACTCTCGACGATGGTTCTGGAGGTGGGTGCCCGGGCGCTGACCAAGCACGCGCTGAACGTGCATTGCGGGCACGACGACTTTTACGCGGCGCTGGACACCGGTTGGACGATGCTGATGGCGCGCGACGCGCAGCAGGCGGCCGATCAGGGGGTGATTCTCCGGTACGTCAACGAGCTGACCCTGAATCCAGGGATGAACATCCAGGACGGCATGCTGACGACCCATTCCGAGCGGATGTATTTTGCGCCCGAGGCAGAGTTGTTGAGGGAGTTTCTGGGCGGTCCGGACGACATCATTGATTGCCCGACCCCGGCCCAGCGCGAGCTGTTTGGTCCGACGCGCCGGCGGGTTCCCCAGATGATGGACCCCCGGAATCCCATTCTGCTGGGTCCGGTTCAAAACCAGGAGCACCACATGAACGGCGTGGTGGCGCGCCGGAACAACTTCAACGAACCGATCCTGGGTATCCTGGAGCAGGCTTACGAGCGATTCGGGCAACTGACGGGGCGGCGCTACGGCTTGGTGTCCGGCTATTTGATGGGCGACGCCGAAACGGTGTTCGTCTCGCTGGGATGCGCTTCCGAGAACATCGAGGCGGCGTGCGATTATCTCCGGCAACAGCGGAACGCCAAGGCGGGCTGCCTGCACGTGAATGTGATCCGGCCATTCCCGGAGGCGGCCGTCATCAACGCCCTCCGCGGCAAGAAACACATCATCGTGCTCGAGCGGACCGACGAGGGTCTGGCGGGAGACAACCCGCTGGCCCGGGACATTCGCTCCGCCTTTGGGAAGGCCAACGAAGTGGTTCGGTACGGCGGTTCGCTACCCGAACTGAAGCCCGAGGAAACGCCGCGCCTATTCCGCGGTGCCTACGGGATCGGTTCGCGGGATTTCCGCCCTGAGCACGTTCTCGGCGCGTATGAATTTGCCGTGGGCCAGACACCGCGCAAGGACGGCCGGACGGCGGCCGACGGCGAGACGTATTTCGTCCTGGGGGTCGATCATCCCTACCGGGTGATCAGCAAGGACACGCCTTCGTTGCTCCCGGAAGGCGCAATCGCGGTCCGGTTCCACTCGATCGGCGGCTGGGGCATGATCACCACGGGCAAGAACCTGGGGTCGATCATCGGCGACTTTGGCGGGTTCATCTCGGAACGGGACGCCGCCTACGACGCGGATGGCGTGTTGATTGAGAAGATCAACGTGATGGCCAACCCGAAGTACGGGTCGGAAAAGAAGGGCGCTCCCACGAACTACTTCCTCGTGGTGGCACCGGAGCGCATCCGGGTGAACTGCGAGTTGAACCACGTCGACGTGGTCCTCTGCTGCGATCCGAAGGCCTTCACCCATACCAATCCGCTGGAAGGCCTGAAGCCGGGTGGCTCGCTGGTTTGGGAATCGAGTGACACTCCCGAATTGGCCTGGCAACGCATCCCGGCGCATCACCGGAAGTTCGTTCGCGACAACAAAATCAGGGTTTTCATCCTGCCCGGCTTCGAGATCGCCCGCATGGCGACCAACCGGCCGGACCTCCAGCTCCGCATGCAGGGGAACTCGTTCCTGGGCGCCTTCTTCCGGGTGAGCCCATTCCTGAAGCACTACGGCATCACCGAGGAGCAGTTCCACCACGTCGTCAAAAAGCAGTACGAGAAGAAGTTCGGACGTTTCGGCGAAGCGGTCGTGGCGTCCAACATGACCGTCATGACGGAGGGTTTCCGCCGCGTGCAGGAGATCCGGTACGGCGAGCTTGAAGAGCCAGACCGTTCCTCCATGCGGAACGCGCCCGTCTTGCCGATCAATGACGAGCCACTGCTCCCGACCGCCGGATGTGGCAAGGCGACGGCCGGCATTCCGCGGCCGGCCGGGCAGACCCGGGCGCCGTTCCAGACGCTGACCACGTTCGACAAGGAATTCCGGGCTGGCCTCGGCTATCACCAACCCGCGGGTGCGTTCGCATCGGTGGGCGTCATGGGCGCCGGTTCGGGAGCGACGCAGTCCAAGTATGTGGCGCGTCGGGAGACACCAGTGTACATCGCCGAGAATTGCACCCAGTGCATGGAGTGCATCACGGCGTGTCCCGACACTGCGCTTCCGAACACAGCCCAGGAAATCGGGACCGTCCTTCGCACGGCGGCGGTACACTATGTCCGCGACCCGGCCGAACGCCGAAAGCTCGTCGATGAACTCAAGGGGATCGAAGAGCGCGCGCGCGGCCGGATGAACGAGGTGGTGAAGAAGCGGGAGAAGGTGCCGTTCAAGGACATCGTCCGTGACGAGGTGGATAAGCTGGGGGCTGTCTCCGCTGAAGCCCGCAAGCAGTTCACCGGCATCATCGACCAACTGCCGCTCGCGTACTCCAACGTTCCGGCGATCTTCCGGTCGCCCGAGCAGAAGACGCCCGGTGGCGGCGGCGTGTTTTCGATCTTCGTCAGCGATCTCTGCAAGGGCTGCGGTGAGTGCGTTCAGGTATGCGGTGATCACGACGCGCTGCGAATGACCCGGGAGACCGAGGAACTCAACGCCGAGCTGACGACCGCGCAGATCTTCTCGCGGATGCTGCCCGACACGCCCCAGAAGTATCTCGGGCTCTACAACGACACCAATCCGGAGCAATCGCGCGAGGCGGCCCTGCGGAACCACCTCATGGTCCGTCGCAATTACGAGGCGCTGGTCTCCGGCGACGGCGCCTGCGCCGGTTGCGGCGAGAAGAGCATTCTGCGTGCGGTGGCCTCGGTGACGGAGGCGCTGATGCGTCCGATCTATCACCGCAAGGCCGACCGCCTTCGTGCCAAGGCGGCGCGATTGGAGTCCGAGGGGTTGGCACTACTGGAGGCATTGCAGGCCCGGGACGCCTCTGAGTTCGAGCGGTACCGCCGGCTCTTCGCCCACACGGTCATGGGACTCGGCGGCGAGAATGACGAGGACACCACCGGGCGCATTGCGGACTACGAAGCCAAGCACGGCCCGATCGACGCGAAGCAGGTGATTGGCGGAATGGTGGCGGTGCTGAAGCAGGACGCGTTCGATCACCGGGATTTGCAGGCCACCGACGGACGCCGCGCGAACGGCATGTCCGTGATGATGATGGGGGCCAGCACGGGCTGTAACACGGTCTATGGCTCGACGCCGCCCTCGAATCCGCATCCCTATCCGTGGATGAATTCGTTGTTCCAGGACGGGGCCACGATTTCCTGGCTGATGGCGGAGTCGGTCATCCTCAGCCACGCCCGGCGCTCGGTGGTGCCGGAGCGCTTGACGGACGCACTTCTCGAACGCGGGGGCTCCGTCTCCGAGGCCGATGTGTTCACCCTGACGCATCTAGACGACGCCGTGATGACCGAGCAGGAGATCCGGGAGTTGCCGAAGGTCTGGGTCGTGGGTGGCGACGGTGCGCTCGGCGACATCGGGTTCCAGAACGTCTCGAAGGTCATGCTCCAGAACCGGCCGAACGTGAAGATCCTGATGCTGGACACCCAGGTGTACTCCAATACCGGGGGCCAGAATTCGGATTCATCGACGATGCTGGGCGGGTACGACATGAATCAGTTCGGCGTGGCGTCCCAAGGGAAGCTCATCGAGAAGAAGAACGTTGCCGAGGCCTTCACCTCCGGCCACGGCTCGCCCTTCGTGGCCCAGGTCTCGATGGCCAATGCCGCCAAGCTCTACAAGGCGATGTTCGATGGTCTCGAGTACCGCGGCACCGCCTTCTTCCAGTGCTACACCACCTGCCAGCCGGAACATGGTGTCGGCGACAACATGTCCGCCGAACAGGCCAAGCTGGTGCGTGACGGGCGTGGGATGCCGGAATTCGTGTTCAATCCGCGCCGCGGTGAGACCACGGCCGAGGCGATGGACATCAAGGGCAACCCGACCCTCGACCGGGACTGGTGGCGGACGAAGTTCGCCAGTACGGGCGAGGAGTACGACTTCACGGTCGCGCATTGGGCGGTGACGGAAGGCCGCTTCCGGAAGCACGTGAAATCCATCACCGAGGCTGACGCGGCGAAGTTGATGCCGTTCGAGCTGCAGTTGCTGTTCATCACCCAGGACGACGTCATCCATCGCCGGGTTTTCGAGACCAACCACCGAAGTCTCGTTCCGAACTTCGGCACTTACATCAAGACGGAGGTCGACGGGAAGCTGAAGTACTTCTCGGTCAGCCGGCAGATGGTGCTGTTCGGCGTGGAACGTCGGAAGGCGTGGCGCATGCTGCAGAGCAAGGCAGGGGTGGTGAACAAGGACTACCTCGCCCAAAAGGCGCTCCTGGCCAAGGTCGACGCCGGAACGATCCCGCTGACCGACGCCAAGACCCGGGCTCGGGAACTGGTGGCAGCGGAACTGGCGGCGGTAAGTTAATCCCGTCGCGAAAGCCAGAGCCCAACTCAGGAAGTTCGCCCACTGCCCACCGCGGTGGGCGTTTCCCGTCCTCCCGCTCTGCTGCTTGCTCGCTGGTCGGCCCTGGCCTGGGACGGTCCTGCTAAAGGATGTTCTCGCCGATGACGCCAAAATGCGACGCCGCCGTTAGGAGACGGGCATCGTTTGAGAACACCCTCCCACATCCCGCTTCTGCGGCGCACGCGAGATGAATGGCATCCGCAGCACGCACGGCGACGGTCGCGGGCAAGTTGGCGAAGGTCGACGCGAGCCGTTGAACAACCGACGGCGACAAGGGGAGCCAGCGGAAGGCCCCGGCTTCCGAGTCCCGATCGAACTCCGCGAGCAAGGTTTTGTACTCCCTCCCCAGAATCGCGCCCTCCCTCAGCTTGCGATGGAACGTCGCCACGGTCTCAGCTCGGCCATGCAGGCAGCAGGCAAGCCTGTCGGTGCGGGCGAGGGCCCGCACCTTCTCCCAGCCTGGGTCAGTGGTGTAAAGTCGCACCAGGTAGCTCGTGTCAAAGTAGAGCATCAGGCACGGTCCTCCCGTCCCTCAGATATCGTCTGGGTGACGTCGGATCCGCGGCCGGTCTTGCCGCTCTCGTCCAGTGTGCGGAATGCCTTCGATGGTTTTCGGTCGGCAAAATAAGGGGGTTCGGTTCCCTCGGTTTCCGGCACAATTCTGGCAATCGGCCGCCCGTTGTCCGTCACCACGATCTGGCCGCAGCGCGAGGCTTCGCGCACCCATTCGCCCGTCCTGGCGTGCAACTCGCGGAGCGTGACTGTCTTCATGTGTCACACCGTGACACGGTCGGCGCCGGTGCGTCAACGACACCGATCTTCACGTCTTGCTGGATCCCTGTCATCGCTGGGAGAGCCAGAGGTCGATGGGGCGGGCTACGCCCCGGGCGTCGAAGGGGAGTTTCACCTTCCCTCCGATGCCTGCGGACTGATACGCGGCAAACAACACTTCCTGCACCACGCGACCGTCCTCGCCCGTCGCCTGCGGGGTTTCCTTGCCGCGCACGCAGCGGGCGAAGTGATGCATCTCCTGCGGGAAACCGTAGTTCCAAAGCTCCTCGAACACCGGCCAGGTCCAGCCTTTGGTGGTCGGAGCCTTTTCGACCGCGTACCCATAGCCGTACTCGCTGTAGGTCGGGAGCGCGTTGCCCATGTGGAGATCGGCGACGGTCAGTCCACCTTCGCCAAACACTTCGATCCGATCCTCCATGCCGCCGCGCCGAGCCCAACTGTTTTCAACTACGCCCTTCGCGCCATTCTTGAAGTCGATGATGCAAATGGCCTCGTCGTCGCCCTGAGTCTTGTCCGCGTGGACATAGGTGCCCAGGTGGCAGAGGACACTCTTCAGCTTGGGCCGGCCGAGAAACCAGTAGCAGAAGGCGATGCCGTGGCAGCCCATGTCCATCAGGACGCCGCCACCGGATTTGGTGACATCCCAGAACCAGGGGGCGTGCGGGCCGAAGTGTTTCTCGCTCTGCTTGACCATGTAGATCCGGCCGAAGGCGCCGTCATCGGCCATTTGTTTCGCCTTCACGTACTTCGGGGTGAAGAAGAGTTCCTCGGCGTACATCAGGAGGACGCCTTGCTGGCGGCAGGTGTCGATCATGAGGTCCGCCTCTTCCATGGTCATGCAGAGGGGCTTTTCGCAGACGATGTGTTTGCCCGCCTTGGCGGCGTCGACGGTCATCTGGGCGTGGAGCGTGTTCGGAGCGGCGATGGTCACCATCTCGATGTCGGGTTCGGCGAGCATCTGGCGGTAGTCGGTGAACCAGCGTGGCAGTTTGTGGCGCTTGGCAAACGTTTCGGCGTTGCCGGGCGTGGGCGAGGCCACCGCGACGACCTCAGCCTCGTCGGGCATGAGGCGGAAGGATTCGGCATGGATGTCGGCCTGGAATTGGGATCCGATGATCCCGACTTTGACGCGTCCTGGTGAACTCATGGTGACGGGGAATAAGGGTGTCCTGGAGAAGACCAAGGTTGACGAGGCGAGGCGACGGAAAAGGATGGGGGACATCGTCCCGATTCACGGCATATTGAGGAATCGATCGGGATCCTTGGGCTTCAGAGCATGTTCCAGGGAAGCGCGGCGACTTCATCCGTGAGCCAGACACGGCAGTCATCAGTTCAGGCGCGTATTGGATTTCGTCGAGGATGAGCGGAGCCGGATGAGTGCGGAGGAAGAGATCCGGTTCTTTGCGGGCGTTCTCCGAGTCGATCACCGGATCGAAAACGAAGTAGTCGAAATCGGGGAAGTGGTGTCGGAGCAGGGTGGTTTTTCCGACCTGCCGAGCACCGCTGACAACCGTGACGGGGAAGGCCGCTACCATGCGACTCAGTTTTTCGCTGACCAGCCGCATCGCCGCATCCGGTAGATGCCTTCAAAATGATGATGGCATCATTGATTTGCAAGGCGTTTGAGGCGCGAGTGCGTTGCCTCAGCGTTGGGGGAACGGGCGCCTACAGCATGAACTTTCAGGTGCGGGGCGGCTCGTTCTCGGCCGTTGGGTCGGTGCGGGGGCCGGTGAAATAGGGAGCCGTCTCTGGCCAATTCTACGTCCAGCGGCTCGGGAATTGGTTCTCTACACCTTTCGGCCTAATTCCCGGGATTTCCCTTGTCTCACCTCCCCGCACCCCGCTATGACACCGCGCCGGTTCGGACGGAAGTCGTCCACCCAAGATGTTTCGAAGGCCGCCCAGCCTCGGTCTTGACGCGTTTGAGCTTGAGCCGCTCGAAACGCGAACCCTCTTGTCGGCGACCCCGGTGCCCATTCCTGTTCCGGAAACGACCACGGCGTCGGCACCGGTGCTGGCCGAGTTCGCGACGCATCTTTCCCAGGATTCCTCGGCCGCCTTGGGCGACGAATCGATCGCCGGTGACGTCCCACTTCAACCGCTCGAAGCCACGACGTCGGTCACGCCGGTCCTTGAATCGGCGCCGATATCCTCCCCGCCCGAATCGGCTCCGGAGACATCACCTTCCTCCGCGGAAGTCGCCAGGACCCCGGCTGCGTCAGAGTTTCCGACTCCAACCCCGGCACTCCCACCGGATGCCGTCGCAGCCCTACCTACTTCCCCCGCCTCAACCATGGCCGATCAGTTGACTGGCACGTTGCGCTCCGCCAACGGACCGCCCGATACCGGAGTCGCTGAGGTCGATACGGGCGAAACTCCGCTCTATTCCCAAGCCTCACTCCTGGATCTTTTTTCACGCCCGGCCGGCAGTCCGCAGCGGCCGTTGATTCTATTGCCCGGCATTGGAGGCGATTTTGCCGCCTCGGGCTACGTCGACGAGTGGTACACCCGGCGTGGCATTGAGCCCGAAAAGCTTCAGATTGATCCACTGGTCGGAGTTTACGACGACCTGATCAAGACCCTGCTCAACGTGGGCTACGTCGAGAACCAGTCCCTCTTCGTTGGCAATTACGACTGGCGTATGCTTCCCGGTCCGGTCGACGGCACCATCGATGGCAAAGTTGCGGGCCTGACCGCCGCTAACATCACCGACGACACCTACCAGTATGGCGTCGACTACCTGGGCTATTACCTCGAGAAAGCCACCATCGCCTGGTCCGCGGCGAACGGCGGAGTGGTCCCCACCGATGTCGACCTCGTTGTCCACAGCACCGGTGGCATCGTGGCGCGCTCGTACATCCAGAGCGATGCCTACGGCGGTCGGGATGGTTCCCTCGTCCTGCCCCGGGTTCATGACCTTGTCATGCTGGGGGTCCCCAATCGCGGTGCGTCGAAGGCATGGAATCCCCTGCAGGACGATTGGGATGTCGAAGTCGCCTTCCGCGTCGTCCTCTCCAAGATCCTCGCCCGCGCTTGGGACCGCCTCCAACTCGGTGAGATCATCACCGGCCCCGACGGCAATATCACCCGGGAGGAAATCAACGCCGCGCCCGATCCCAAGATCGCCTTTGCCACCCGCTACGTGCCGACGATGCGCGGGTTGCTGGCGACCTACGACTTCCTGGATCTTGGCAAGAAAGACGCCCAGGGCCGGCCCGTCTACGAGAACGTCAACCAGTCCACCGCCGACCGTAACTCCGGCCTTCTCGATCTGAACGACGGCCTGGACCTCTTCTTCACGATCGACCAGTTGAACGCCTCCGCCGACCATACCGTCACGGTCGACGGGAGGAAGCGGGACCCGAATGCATTCGTCGACCGACTCACGGGTGACGCCGTGGTGATGTATAGCGCGGGACAAACCACGCCGACCCGCACCTTGAAGCGCGTGGGCCCGTCGGCGCTGGGAGACGAGGTGCTGACGTTCACCAACTTCTACGGGCGCTTGCCTATTGCCGGTGAGACATGGTGGCAACCCCTCCCGGAAGACGCCGCGGGCGACGGCACCGTCCCGCTGGTCTCTAGCCTGGGCCAGTTCGAAAGGGACACCAATCCCAAGGTGAAGCGGGTCAGCCTGACCCAGAAAGACGACAAGGAAGCCCTCGATCACCTCGGCATCGTCTGGAACGCCGCTTCCCAGAAGATCGTTCTCCAGGAGCTGGGTCTTTCCTTCACCGAAGCTAACATCTCACGGTACAGCGCCGCCGGAGACATCGAATCCATCGTGCGCGTCCTGTCCCTGGGGATCTTGCGCCCGGACGAACTGGTCAAGGACGCCGCCCTCGACGCCGCGATTCGTGACGGACTCAAGGTGGGCCTGGACCTTACCAAACTCTGGGCTGAGAAGCTCGAGACGACCGGCTCGATGGCTGAACCCATCCCGGTCCTCGGCCGTTCGATGGGATCGGTGCTGAACTTCGGTGGCATCGTCGAAGCCCTGACCCAGCCGATCATCGACGCTCTCGCCAACCCCGCCGTCACCAAACTTTCCGAGTGGGTTCAGGAGATCCGAAACTTCATCACCCAGCAGCAGAACGGCGCCGTCGTCCGCTTCCTCACGGAAGCCCATCGTATCGTGGGCGGCCTTGTTTCCCTATCCGACCCCGACCTTGCTAAGGCCCTGGGCTTGCCCGCGGCTCAGACGAACCCCGCCTACGCCGAGATCCTCCTTCAGATTCCGCTGCATGCCCGACAGACCGCCCGCCTTCCCATCGACCTTGGAGCCGATGCCGCCGCGTATGGCATCACGGCCGGACTCGGTCTTCAGGTGGAAGTCACCGCCGAAGTGAAGATCGACCTCACCATCGGGTTCGACCTCGGTTCGGGCGTGGCGGCCAACAAACGATTTTTCATCCGGATCGGGAACTTCCAGGCCACCGCGTCGGTGCGGGCCGAGAACCTGAACGCGGAGATCAACGTGGGCATCCTCGGCGCGGCCGTGGTCAACGGAAACGTCCGGCTCGCCGCCAGCCTCACCGGCCAACTCGCCAACCCCGATGGCGACGCCCGTCGCAACATCAGCCTCTTCGAACTCGAGCAGTATCCGCAGAACAACTTTCTGACGTTCCAACCCCGGGGGACGTTCCAGGCGCTCCTGCCCCTTCGGGCCACGCTCGGATCGGTCGTGATCCCTGGGAATCCCACCGTCACCCTCACTTCGGATTCCCTCTTCGATGGGCGCGTCCCACGGACCTCACTCAACAGCGACTTCCAGCGGCTCTTTGATTTCACCGCCCTGAATGCCGGCGACGTCATCGGCATGATCGACCAGTTCTGCGACTGGCTTGGGACGCTTCGCGACTCCGACCTGCTGTCTCTCCGCATCCCGTTCGTGAACGGCGCGACCATCGCCACGGCGCTCGACATCAAGCAGCCCTTCCTTGAACTCGCCCAGGCCCTCCGCGGCACCGACGGCAAGGCGTCCTTCGAGAATCTCCAGCAGCTTTCGCGTCGCATCGCGGTGGCGCTCGGCCTCCCGGAAAACAGCCTTCAGCCTGTCTACGACCCGGTCGCGCGTACCCTGGTCTACCGGCTCGAAATCCGCCGCGCGTTCACCGGTACGGCCCAGTTCGATACCTCGGCTTCCATTGGCGAACTCGCCCGTTTCGAAGGCAGCGCTCAGTCGATCGAGGCCTCCGGTTCGGTGACTCTCAGGCTCGGCATGGGCTTCGACCTCCGGCCCACCGTCGCAGTTCTTCAAGCCCCACAGCGGGGTCCGAGCACCGGGGTCCTCAGCCGCAACGCCGTCTTCGACCTGCGTGCGGGTTCTGCCGGGACTCGAACGCTCACCCTACGCGCCGCAGCCACCAACGGCACCGACGGTTCCCCGGTCAATCGGTCCCTGGATGACCTCGTCGCCGACCTGAACTCCGTGCTCGTCGCGGAGGGTCTCGACGGTTTCGTTGGAGCCCGGCGCAGCGGCGATCGCCTTGAGTTTTTCACCCGAGGCGCCGGCCTCAACGCCTACCTCAAGGTCGATGCCATCGGCTCGGGACTCGATGAACTCGGATTTCGCTCTGGCCAGGAAGGTTATCAACCGGCCGGCAGTCGGTTTTTTGTGCTCGATGACGCCGCCCTCACCGGTTCGATTGCCTTCAGCATCCAAAACCTCAACCTCAGTGCTGTCTTCGGGCGCACCGTCGAAGTGGCCGTTCAGAATGCCAATGGTTCGATCAACGCCGCGCTCGCGATTTCCCTCATCGACCCCGGTGCCACGCCCGACGGACGCCTGACCCTTCCGGAACTTGCTGGAAGTCTCGCCAACCTCGCCTCCGCGGTTCGGGTTTCCATCACCGGGTCCGCCAACCTGCGCCTGCCGTTGGTGATGAACCCGCCGATCCTCAATGCCCCGGGCTCGGCTCAATCGGCGATCGTGGTGGCATGGACTGACATCACCCGACCGGACACGCTCCAGATTCGCACCGAGAACATTGACTTCATCGCCGGTCTGGCTGCCACGGGTGATCGTTGGATGCTCCTGGCCCTTCAGGAACTCCGCGGATTCCTCGAATCGCTTGAGTCCACCGCGCTGAACACGCCGCTTCCGCTCGTCAACCGAAGCATTCTGGATCTGCTCGGCTTCGTGGAAGAGATCGCCGCCAAGATCGAGGAATTCCGGAATCGCCCCGAGAGCACCCTCCAATTCCTCGAACGCAAACTCGAGGTAGCCTTTGGGCTGCCGGACAGCGCCGTCACGCTTTCCCTCGCCGACGCCCAAACGTTGAAGGTCAATCTCCGGCTCGAGTACGGCACGCGCATGACACTGCCCTTCGATCTCGACGTCGCCTCGCTTGTGGCTCAGTTGCCTGCGAATGACCCCGCCCGGGCCTTCCTCAGCGAGGTCACCCGCATCCTCCAAGCCAGCGCCTCGGGTCAGGTTGTCCTTCAGGCCGGTGTGTTGTTCAACGTCGACCTCGGCCTGGCCTTTGACGTCGATCCGTTGACCGGGGCCGCCACCGTCCGCCCGTTCCTCTTCGACACCACCCGTCTCGCGCTCACTGCAGGCGCCGCCATCAACAACCTCAATTTCCGCGCTGCCGCCGGCCCGCTCTCCCTCGAGATCGCCGGTGGCACGGCCAAGATTGGCCGCAGTTGCGATCCTGCGGACAACGCCCCCGCGGAGTTCACGCTCGGCCTCCGCCAGGACCCCGCCGACCATCGGTACTACTTCGCCAACGATCTCGGCCTTGAAGACGCTGACATCCGCTTCACCGTCGGGGTCTGCGCCACGCTCCCCATCTTCGTCCAGGTCCTGAATACCCGGGAGTCGCTCGGGAATTTTACCTTCCAGATCAACAGCCTCGCCGATTTCGTAGCCGGCAAACCCAACTCGGTCGTTGTCACCGCGCCCGACCTCCGCGGGAAAGCTGAGAATTTCGACTTCGCCGACAATCTCGAACTCATCATCGACGGCGTCGACTACCTGCTCGCACAGATCCAGAACGGTCTCGAAAGTGACGTCTTCAACGTCACCCTCCCGGTCATCGGCGACGGACTCGCCACCGCCAGCCGCGAAGGTGTCCGTTTTATCGACTTCCTCCGCACCCGCATCCTGACCGAACTGCGCAAGGGTTTCGCCAATGCCACCTCCCGCGGCGTCGCGATGGTCCGACAGGCGCTCTTCGACGCCGTCGGCCCAGGCGGCCTGGGCATTTTGGCCGATACCAACAAGGACGGAACGGTCACGCTCGCTGACGTCGAGGCCATTACCACCGCTTCCGGCGGACTCGTCAGCCAGGTGCAGTTCAACCTCGTGCTCAAGAAACCCATCGAGATCTTCCGCGGTGCCGTTCGCTTCGACAGCGGCGTGCCCGCCCTGGGTCTCGACATCGACGGGAATGTCGACCTGGGACTCGACTTCGAACTGGCCCTGCGCTTCGGCGTCCATCGCCAACACGGCTTCTACCTCGACACCTCCGTCGGCAATGAACTCAAGGTGCGCTTCAGCGCCTCCATGCCGGGCCTTCGCGCCCAGGGGCGCCTCGGCTTCCTGCAACTCGACGTCGCGGATTCCGCCACCAACCCGTCCAAGCTAGAGGTGACTTTTGACGTCGATGTCCGCGACCCGTTTCCGGGCGCCGCGGAGTCGGAAAAGAATCGGCTCACCTTCCAGGATCTCGTCCGCGCCCGTCTTGACCAGGTCCTCCACGCCGAGTTCGCCGGCTCCGCCAACGTCAATCTCGCCCTTGTCACCAGTTTCGGAGGCAACGCCAATTTCCCGTCCCTCGCCGCCGACTTTGCCCTGAGTTGGTCCTTCACATCCGCAGACGATTTCCGGCTGCGCGCGCCCTCGATCGCCTTCAACAATGTCCGCATCAACATGGGCGAGTTCATCGCCCGGTTTGCGAGCGGCATCCTCGGCAAGATCCAGGAGTTCATCGAACCCATCCGCCCCGTTATCGACTTCCTCAACACGCCGATCCCGGGTGTTTCCGAACTGCTGGGCCGCGACTACCGGGTGGTGGATCTCCTTTTTGACGGCGTCCTGGGTGGCGAGTCCGACGGCATCCGTATCTTTGTCACGCAGTTTGTGAAGATCGCGGACCTGCTCAACAAGGTCCGTGATTTCAGCGACTCCGGGAACCTATGGATTCCGATCGGCAGCTTTGGCTTTGGCAGGACGGACATCCGCAACGTCCAGGATCTGGCTCAATTCATCGAACAAACGGAGATCCTCCGTTCCATTCGGGAACGTCTCCCGGGTCTCAACATTCGGATCGGCGAACTCATCGAGGAGATGTCGGATGTCGCCGAGACGGGTTCGGGCGTCGTCTTCCCCATCCTCGACGATCCCAAGATCGCCTTCCAACTTCTGGTCGGAAAGGATGTCAGTCTGGTCGAGTACCACATGGCGCCGCTGGTTTTCGAACGTCAGTTCGAGAAGGCCATCCCGCTGGTGGGCCCTTTGGTTGCCTACGTCGCGGGCAATTTCAAGGTGCAGGCCCGCCTGTCATTCGGCTACGACACGCGGGGCATACGCCAGTTTGCCGAGAGTCGAAACGGCCTGGATCTGCTGAATGGCTTTTTCATGCAGGACCGCGACGCCCAGGGCGCCGACCGCCGGGAGTTCACGCTGGATACCGGCCTCCGTATTGGCGTGAAGGTTGAAGCGGGTGCCGGCCGAACCGGGGCCGAGGGCGGCCTTCAAGGATTCGGATACCTGGACCTCCGCGACCCCGACAACGACGGCCGAGTCCATCTGGACGAATTCATCGAGAATCTCTCCGCCGGCAATGACCTCGGCCGGAAATTCATCTGCACCTTCGACGCGGGCGGCACCGTGAAGGCCTACTTCCGCGCCTACGCCGAACTCGGCGTTTGTCCCGCCTGCATCGGAGCTGATTTCCGGGTCGACAAGGTTGTCTTCGACCTAGCCACCAAGGATGACGATTGCTACCGGGACCTCTTCCCCGATCGGTTCGAGACCTTCGCCGTCGACCGGAATGGCACCCGCGACACCGCCACGCCCATCGGCATCGGTCCGGGCCAGTGGATTGGCGACGTCGCCATCGGACGCCCGGACGACGTCGACTTCTACAAGCTCGAGGTCGTGCGCCCCGAGGACGTCGAAGTGCGGGCCGAGTTCAAACGCGTCCGTGGCGACCTAAACGTGACCGTGACCGACGAACGCGGCCGTCTTGTGGCGCGCAGCCAGAACGTCCGGTCCGGTTCGTTTGAGGGCGATGTCGCCCAGTTGGGTGTGCTTAATCCCGGCACCTATTGGATTCAAGTGCGTGGTTCGGTGGTTTCGAGCGCCTACATCCTTTCGGTGGTGCCGGGTCCCCAATCCGCTACCCGCGTCTTCTACCTCAACGACGCCACGATCACCGACAGCTACTACACGACCGTCGTCGGCTCCGATGCCCACGACGGGCGTTCCCCAAAGACCCCCAAAGCCAGCCTTGGTGCGCTGCTTGCCGCCCACGATCTGGAGCCTACCGACGTGGTCGTGTTCGACACCGGGGCCTACTCCGGGGCCGTTGTGGTATCCGCCGAGGACAGTGGGTTCGTGCTCACCGGCAGCGTCGGAGGAACGACTTGGAGCCATGATGCGACCGCGCTTCGGTTTCTCGGCGCCGGCGGCGAGTTCATCACCGCCCTGCGATTCGCCGGCACCACCAACGCCGCCGTGGGCCTCGACTTTGCGGCCGGCAGCCTCGAACGGATCGTTCGCCGTCTGAACTTCGACCGGGGCGCGCTGGCGCTCCAGGCCGCTGCGGGCGTGGTTCAGTTCACCAACAACACCGCCACCAATCTCCGCGGCGGAATCAGTCTTTCCGGTTCGGCAACGGGTGCCTTCCGTACCAACAACCTTTCGCTTACCACCGGCGCTGGCTTCCGGGTCAATACCACGTCCACGGCGCTCCTGATTCTTGAGGACAACACGGTCCAAGGTGCCGACGTGGCCGGGATCGAGGTCCTGGGTGCGGCGTCCGTGTCCCTCAAGAACAACACCTTCAACCTGCGCTCCGCCGCCGGTATCCTGTTCTCCGCTTCGGGAACGCTCAGCGCCGAGGAGAATCGCATCTCCGGCGCCACGACCTTCGGATTCCGGACCCAAGGCCCAGCGACTCTCACGACCCTTCGGAAGAACCGCATCGATTCCTCCGCCGGCACCGGAATGCTCGTGAACGCCACCGGTGAAGCGATTCTCGAGGACAACGCCATCACCGGCGCCGATTCCTTCGGCATCCACGTCGATGGTCCATCCTCCAGCCGCCTCGTCCGCAACGAGGTCACCGTCCGCTCCACGGCGGTCGGCATTCAGGTGACCACGGGCGCCACTCAGATCGAGTTCAACACGCTTCGAGGCGCCACGGGCGCCGGCGTTCGCGTGGGTCCCGTGGCCACGTTCACCACGCCGATTCGTTCCAATACCATCCAGTTCTCCGCCGCCGCCGACGGCATCCGCGTCGAGTCCCGCACCCCGGTCGGCATCGAGTTGAACACCGTTGGCACCTCCACGCGATACGGCATCCTCGTCACCGCCTCGCCTTCCGCGACGGTTCGCGGCAACACGCTGAATCTTTCCGGCACCGCGGAAGGCATCCACCTCGACACGGGTGACAATCGTGTCGAGGAGAACACCATCACCGGTGCAGGCAGCTTTGGCATCCTGCTTGGCTCCGCAGCCAACGGACCCATCGTCAAGAACTCCGTCGTGATTGCGAATGCCCGCGTGGGCATTCGTCTCGAAACGGCCCGGGCCGTCCGAATCGAAGACAACACCGTGGGCTCGGCCAACGAGTTTGGTATTCACCTCCCCAACGCCTCCACGTCCACAGTCCTCCGCAATACGGTCACCATCGCAGGCAACACCGCGATCGGCATCCGCTTCGAAAAAGGCACCGGCCAAGTCGACAACAACATCATCCTCGGCCGCGGCCAGTACGGGATCTACCTCAGTTCCGCCGTTAAGCTCAACAACGCCACCGTCCGCGGCAATCGCCTCCTCGGCGCGGCTTCCCATTCCGGCATTCGCCTCGATTCCTCTGACCCGGTCACCGTCGCCGACAACATCATCACCAACGCCCTCACGTACGGGATCTACCTGCCCTCCGCCACCGCCTCGACGCTCCGTGGCAACACGATCCAGACCGGCTTCAACGGTGTCCCCATCCGCGTCGACGCCGGCACGCATCTCATCGAGAACAATGACCTCAAGGTCGACGCCACCAACCAGCCAGGGATCTTCCTCGCCGGAACCGCTTCCGGCACCGTTCGCGGCAACCGCGTCGTCGGAGGCCCCATCCGCGTCACCTCCGGCACCAATCTGATCGAGGACAATCGCGTCTCCGGTTCCCGCGACGGCTACAATCTCCGTTTCCTGCCCGCCGCCACCGGACGGATCACCGGCAACACGTTCCTAGGAGCCGGCATCATGGTCGAAGGGGCCGTCACGATCCTCATTGAGCGAAACCAGATCCTGGACGCTCGTCAGGCCGTCAACCTCCTTCAACCCGTCGAGTCCATTCTCCGCGGCAATCAGGTGCTTCGCAGCCAGTCCGGCTTCCTCGTTGCGCGTGGCAAGTTGCTCGCCGAGGAGAACCTGATCGAGTTCACCAACAATGCCGGGGTGAACTACGATAGTTCGGTTCGCAACTCCGAGGTCGTGCTCCGGAGAAACACCATTCGTGGTGCGAATCAGATCGGTGACTTTGGCATCGTTGTCCGTGGTGCCCGCGACGCGATCATCGAGGACAATGCGATCATCGGGGACAATTATGGCATCCAGGCGTTCTCCAGCGAGACGCTCCGAGTCCGCAACAACCAGATCACCTCGAACTTCTACGGCGTGTTGGTCTCCGCTCCGGACCAACTCACTGAAGGCAACACCATCACCGGCCGCGGCGACGCCATCACGCGCGGTCGAGGCGTGGACACCGAGTACGTCAATCCTCGCCGCTCGGCCATCGTCCGGAACAATGAGGTCTCGGGCTTTCTCGAAGGCATTGCCACCGGAAGCGAAGTCCAGATCTATGGCAACACCGTCCACCACAACGGCACCGGAATCTCCGACCGCGGTGTCGTGGGATTGCCCGGCCAGGCACCGAACATCGTCCACGACAACGACGTCGGCATCTACTCGTCGAACTCCGGCGTCGTCCAGTTCAACCGCGTCTTCAACAATCGCGTCGGCGTGTTCGTTCCCGGGGGCCGGACCGTAATCCAGGGCAATGTCATTTACGGCAATCGCGAAGCCGGCGTCCTGGTCCGCAACACCTTAGTCGACGTCCTCGGAAACACCATCGACGCTTCCGCCGGTGCCGGAATCCTGCTGAACGAGTTCGCGGGCAACGTCCGGCTCCGGAACAATCTCATCTCCGTCGGCGCCGCCGCCGCCTTCGTCGTCAATGTCCGAACTCCGACCACGGTCGAATCCGACTACAACCTCGTCCATCTTCGCGACGGCGGAAGCCTGACCGGCACTTGGGCCGGAGCTCCCGCCAAGTCACTCAGCGAATGGCGCACGGCCTCCCAGTACGATGCGAACTCCCTCGCAGCCGATCCGCTCTTCGCAGATCGCGCCAACGCCCGTTACGAACTGCTGCCCGGTTCGCCGGCCGTGGATCGCGGCGATTCCTGGTACAGTCCCCGGCAAAACCTTCCCGACGGCGGACGGGTCGACGATCCGGCCACCCCCAATGCCGGACGTCCCGATTACGTCTTCACAGACCTCGGCCAGAGCCTCTACAGCGCCACCGGCACGGCTCTGAACTGGCGTGGCAATCTCGCCTACTGGGGTTCCAGCCTGCCGTTCGCGTTCCCGTACTTCGATCGCACAGTGACTTTCATCAACGTCTCGACCGAGGGCTTTATCACCTTTGCCAACAGCCAGACCTTCCGCGACGCGGAGAACACCACCGAGAAACTGATCCGTGACACCCTCATCACGCCGATGTGGGACAACCTGCGCACGGACGGTCCCGGCGACGACATCTTCTGGGATGCTTCGCGGACGGATCGCGTCACGATCCGCTGGAACGCGACGAACGAAGCCGACGGCAGCGACGTCCAGTTCGCCGTCACCCTTTTCCGCGATGGTCGCATCCGCTTCGACTACGGCCCGGGCAACACCAACCTGACACCCACGATCGGTTTCTCCTTGGGCAATGGCAGCGCCTACTCGCTTGCTCCGTTCAACGCTCAAGTCTCCATCGGTTCCGCCAACTCCTTGGAATGGTCCCTCCGCCCCGGCTACGTCGACATCGGCGCCCACGAACTTCGCGCGGGACTTGTCATCGGCAACGGCACCGCCCAGCGCTCCCACGTCAGCGCGGTCGAGTTGCCTGTCCCGCTTCCAGCCGGTGGCACACTCAACGCCGGCCAAGTCGTGATTCGAAACACTCTGACCGGCGCAGTCGTTCCTGCCACTGCGGTCCTGGTCACCTTCGATCCGCAGAAGCGCTCCGCCCGGGTCACCTTCCCCGGTCTCGCAGGCCAACGCCTTGCCGAGGGCCGATACGAGATCCTCGTACCGGCTGCCGTGGTGAACGGCTCCAGCGGCACCACCCTCGCTGCCGATATCCGCCATTCCATCTCGGTTTTGTCGGGCGACGCCAACGGCGACGGCCGCGTCAACGATCTCGACCTCCTGCGGGTCACCCGCGAACTCCGGTTGCCCTCCGCCCAACGTTCCCTCGCCGCCGACCTCAACGGCGATGCTCGCGTCGACCAGGCCGACCTCGACCTCGTTCGTGGCAACTACCTTCGCGGTCTTCCGGTGGTCCCCAGCGCTCCCGTCCTTGCGACACTCAACCGAGCACGCCCCACCCTATGGCGTCTCCACGCCCTCGAACCATGAACCGCCGATTCTCCGGCGGAGCGATCTCCGCCATTCCTGCCTTCCCGGCGCCCACGGAGCTGCGCCCTTCATTCATTGGTTCGTGGTCCCTGAGCGTGCTTCGTTTCCTCGTTTTCCTCGTCTCCATTCTCACCGCTACGTTGGCACCCGCCCAATCCGTTCTTGTCTCGCTCCGGGCTGACAAGCCCGTCATCGCAGTCGGCGAAACCACGACGCTCCGCGTCACCGCTCAGGTCGTGCCCTCACTTCGCCCGCGCGCCCAGCAGATCTTCGCCTGGCATCTCGACCTGGTTCAGGAATTCGCGGATCCGGTCGAGTTGTCGCTGGCCTCCATAGCACGTCCTTCCTCCGATCGTGACCCCGGCACTTCGTCGGCTGGAACCCTCGAAGGCAACTTCCTGAAGGGCATCTACGACACCTTCGTCGGGTTTCCGACCGCCGGCGTGGCCGACCCGGTTGTCCTGCTGACCGTCCCGGTGGTGGGAAGGCGTGAAGGGGTCGCGGTCTTCCGGATGCAGGCCGGTTCAGGTCCGACGAATCTCAGTGGGGATTTCCTGGTGACGGGCACCAACCCGGACGACGTCTGGACGGGTGGCAACTACACCAACGCCGTGGCGTCGATCGAAGTAAGACCCACTCCACTCGAACCGCCGAGGCTGACGATCTCCCTGGATCGTTCCACCACAGGGCAGGGCGGTATTGTCATGCTCGACTTCCCAGTTTTTTCCGGCCTCCTCTACACCGTCCAATTCACCGAAGCCATCGGCTCCGGTGCCGTATGGCAGAACCTCCCCGACGCACCGCACAACACCGGTCGGGCGACGGATCGCCTTGGCATCGGCTCCCGCTTCTACCGCGTCGCCGTGACAGACTGATATCCGGAGACACAACACTCGGGGAAGACGACGAGCTGGGCGCCGGCGCTGACGGCGGATTCGAGGAAGCGCTCGATGGTTCGGAAATTGGCCTCCCTGTCACCGGGTTGAGACTCCATTTGGACGGACGCGACACGAAGGGGTGATGTCGTGGGGACAGGCAGAGGAGCAGTCTGGAAGATTCGGGATGCGGACGTCACGGCGTGGTTTTATGGAAGAACGGGGCATCGGCTTTTCCTCCGCTCTCGAGAAAGGCCAAGAGGTCGAGAATCTCGTCGCGTTGCAGTCCCTGGAGGAGCCCCTCGGGCATGGGCGAGACGGTGGAGGGTTTGATCTGGTCTACGAGGGAACGGGCGAAGGTTTGTTCGACGCGGGTGAGCGGGTCCAACTCGATCACGACTTCGGCGTTTGAATCGCGGATGAGGCGGCCGGTGAGATCGTCGCCATCCTTGAGAAACAGCCGGATGTTTTGGAACTGCTCATTGATCACCTTGGAAGGTTCCAGGAGGGATTCGAGAAGTTCGCGGCGCCCGTACTTGCTGGCGAGTCCGGAGAGCTCGGGGCCGGCACTTCCGCCGGTGTTGCCGAGGCGATGGCACGCGTAGCATTGGGTGTCGATGAACGCGCGCCGGCCGCGCTGGAAATCGCGACCGCTGGAAACCTGGTCGAGAATGGGCAGGAGATCTGTGAGGGTCCATTCACGGACGAAGGCGCGGGGTTCGGCGGCGATCAGCTGAGCGCCGACCATGGGTGGATCGGTGAGATCCTCGAACGCGGGGCGCTCAGGTTCGGGGATGGCCTGGATGGCAGCGCGACGGAATCCCTCGAGGTGACGGTTGAGAGCAGCGCCGTCGACGTAATCACGCCCGACGTCATGGAACCAGTGGAGGAGGGAACCGGGGCGTTGGAGGTGGTCGCGGGGCTGGAGCCACCAGGCGAGGAAACGTCGGCGATCGGCGGGGGTCCAACCCGTACGCAGGTTCCGAAGCTGGGAGACAAAATGGATCTGGTGCTCCTGGGAATTGGCCTGCTCCAGAAGGTCCAGGACTCGCGGAATAATGTTGGGGGCTTCGAGCCAGAGAAGCAGTCGGGTGAGTTCCCGGTTTTCGGCCCAGGTGGTGGCGGGGAAGCGGGGGCTGAGCTTTTCGGTGGCCAGCTTCACCAACTCGTGTGCGGGTCGGCCTTGACGTAGGAAACTGAGTTCGATGACCCGGTATTTGAGCAGGCGATGCTCTTCGTCGAAGGAAGCGAGAGGGAACCGTCCTAGAGTTTTGAGAAGGCCGGGTTGGGACGACGCCGGTCCAACGCGGGCGAGGGCGAGCAGGGCATTGAAGGCGGAGGCGGCGTTGGTCTCGGCAAGCGCGCGCGATTCCCAGCGGGAGGTGGGTTGAGATTCCAGGGCAACCCGGGCGGCGAATCGGATTGCCCGGTCGGCGTGACCGAGGTGGGGCCAGAGGGCGTCGACGGCTTCGGGGCTGGCTTGGCCGTGGAAACGCTCAAGGGCCAGCCGTAGAGAACGGGCCTCGGCGGCGGCGGCGTGGGCGGGCGATGGGCTTAGGGGTGGTTCGGGGGTGAGATCGCCGGTGTACCGGACGCGATAGAGGCCGGACTGGGTGCCTCGGCCGCCGGTGGTGAAGTACATTGCGCCGTCGGGGCCGAAATCGAGGGAAGTGAGATTGAGCGGCTGACCTTTGACGAATTCATCGAAGGTTCCCCGGAAGGAGGCGCCATGAGGTTCGAGATGGACGGCCAGAATGCGGCCGTAGGACCAGTCCTGAAGGTAGAGTGCGCGCTGGTACTTCCCCGGAAAACGAGCCCGGGTCCCGAACTTCACCCCCGTCGGCGATCCGATTCCGACATCGACGACTGTGGGGACCTGGTCGGGGTAGGAATCTGGCCAAGCCCGGGTACCGTCGCGCCATCCCATCTCGGCTCCGGACACCACATGGAAGAGGCGGATAGGGCGGTACCAGGGGGTTCCCCAATCCCATTCATTGTCACTATCGAAGGCAAAAAGGTCTCCGGCAGGGTTGAAGTCGAAGCCATACGCGTTGCGCATGCCGGCGGCGACCAACTCCCATTCCGTGCCGTCGGGGTTGGTTCGCAAGACCTGGCAGCCGGGGGCCAATGCGCCGCCCGGGCGGGTGGTTTCGTCGGAGTTGAGCGAAAGGATGTCTTCGCCGTAATGGCGATAGGGCGAGTGTAGGGAAAGCCCTTCGGGTGGTTTGGTGACATTACCGTTCAGGACGTAGATTCGGCCGTCGGGTCCGAGGGTGAGCGCATGGTAGCCATGTTCCCCGCCGCCCTTGAACGGTTTGAGAAACCGAAACTCTTCGGCATCGAAGCGGTCGTTGTGGTTGGTGTCGGAGAGTCGGTAGAGGCCGGAGCCGGAAGGTCCTATGGCGTTGGCATAGAGGTGGCCGTGGGCGAAGAGGAGGCCCATCGCGAAATGGATCGGGGCGGCAACCGGCTCGACTCGGGCGACTTGCCCTTCGGAATTGAGGGTGACGCGAAGGAGGGGCCGGGAATCGCCTTCGGGCGAGATATAGAGGCGCCCTTGGGGATCGAAGGTCAGGCAAACCCAGGACCCTTCGTCGGGCTGGGCCGAACGCAGTAGGTCGGCTTCGAAACCGGGCAGGAGTTTAAGGGAGGAAGCGGAAGTGGCGGAAGCCTTGGCAAGGACGTCCCCCCAGGGCGCCATGCCATGGGGGCCGAGGCTTCGGACGGTTTTCCAGGCGGCGGTGTCGAGCCCCGGCTTGTTCCAGCCGATGACTTCGTGGTCGGTGACCAGCCAGTTGGTGTCGGTGATGACTTGGTGGGTTTCCGTGCCGCCGAGATTGAGATGGATCAGGAGGGCGCCGGGCTGGGTGCGGTGGGTGGTGCGCACGGCGAGGAGGTTCTCCCCCTGATTCAGGTTCATCGAGACCTCGGCCCGCACGGGTTGGGAAGGTTGATCACAGGCGGCGACGCGTTTGCCGTTCAGGTAGATCTCGGCGGTGCCGTCGGTGACGGCGGTGAGCCGGGCGTTCCAGGTGTATGGCGGGGTGCGGAATGCCCGGCGGAAATAGAGAGTATCCGGGGCGGTGGCAGCGTGGTCGGCGGGATTCAGCCCGATCCATTCCGGGGTGGGACTTTGGGCGAAGGCGGTGGTGACGAAGGCGAAGAACAGGAGTGCGAACCGGATAGCCGGTTGCGCGGTGTTCAGCAACGTCCTGCTTCCTGGCCGTGAACCGGGCCGAACCGACTGGACTGGTTTACCCGAAGCAGGGTGGTGCGGGAGTGAACGTCCGGTGCCGATCAGAGCGCGTGTCGACCAACCGGTATCGCAGACAATCTCGATGGGTAGCCGGAATCGAGGACTCGCCCCGCCGAAGGGCCATCGGCGATAGGGCAGACTGGCGGTGGGCGCAACGGAGCGGGTACTGGCGGATTCCTGGGATGGAGGAGCGAGCACGCCGAAGAGGATAGCGGGTGCCGGGTGGATCGCCGAGAGGTTCGTTGCGACGAGGTGAAGAACGACCAGAATGCCGATGGGTATTGGCGTGGTTACAACCACTCCAGTGACCAGTATCCGTTCGAGACCGCATGGGCGACGGACGAGCCTGGAGTGCTCAACCGCACGTATTATTACGTCGTCCGTCCTACAGCGCTGAATGGAGATGAACTCTGCCAGTCCAACGCGAGGAAGTCGCTGAGCCGCTGCATCCGGCGCCCGCGGCGACAGTCGCCCCGGCCAACATCTCCAATCTGAAGCGCTTCTATTGGACGTTGGCGGCGGTCCTGATCCCGTGAGCATCCTACCCCGGTTCCCGTGATGGGTTTGGGGTTGAGCAAGGGGGCGATCCTGCGGTGGCTATCCGCGGGGTCGCCTCCGATTCGTTGTTGCCACGGCGGAGGTAGGTTTGGCCTTTGACGCCACTGCGAGGCGTTTCGCGCTCTTGGAATGCGGGCGGGATCCTGGGTGAATGGGGGGGTGGCGACCGCCTTGTCCGAGTGCAGTCTCGAGAGTCTCGCTCCACGCATCGCCGACTGGGGTTTCAAGTCCAGTCACGCGGCGCGTGTGCTCCGGGCGTTCTATGCCGCCGATGGGAACGTTGCCTGGGACGAACTTCGGATGCCGTTGGACTTGAAGGAGCGATTCCTGGCGGAATTCGCAGGGTGCCCGGCGACCCTTGCCAGGCGCCAGGTATCCGGGGATGGCACCACCAAACTGCTCCTGCGGCTGGGTGATGGGCGGACGGTGGAGTCGGTGTTGATGCCCGATTTTCGGGCGGACCGGGCGGCGGGTTGTCTATCGTCGCAGGTTGGGTGCGCGATGGGTTGCGATTTTTGTGCGACCACCCGAACGGGGTTTGAGCGGAACTTGAGCGCGGGCGAGATCGTGGAGCAGTTCCTGGCGCTCCGTCGGGAGGCACGTGCGGCGGGGCGAAGACTTCAGACGGTGGTGTTCATGGGGATGGGTGAGCCACTTTTGAACCTGGAGCAGGTGGTGGAGGCCGTACATCGGTTGGCGGACAACCGGTTGGGGGCTTTGGGTTGGCGCCAGATCACGGTGTCGACGGTAGGGATTGTGCCTGGGATGGATGCGCTTACGGCGCTGGGATTGAACATCCATCTGGCCATTTCGCTGCACGCGCCGGACGACGCAACGCGGGCGCGCCTCATCCCGATGGGACGGCGGTATTCCGTGGGGGAGATTCTGGCGGCGGCCGACCGGTTTCAGGCGCGGCGCGGACGGCCGGTGACGGTGCAGTATTGCCTGTTGTCGGGGGTCAACGACTCACCTGAACAGGCGCGCGAATTGGCGAGCGTGATCGGAGCCCGGCGAATGCACGTGAACCTGCTGCGGTACAATCCCACCGGTCTCAGTTTACGCGGTGTGGACTACGCGCCGGTCTCGGAAGAGGTGGCGGAAGCGTTTGCGGTGGAGTTGCGGGCGCGCGGGATGGTGGCGCATTTCAGGCGTTCGCGTGGGCGGGACATCGATGCGGCGTGCGGGCAGTTGAGGGAGCGGGGATGAGTGAAGACGGACCCTCATGGTTTGGGCTGATCTCGACCATGACATGGCAGATGGCGAGCGCTTGAAGCAGGAGTTTTGGACCGTTGCGAATCAGTCGGGGATCACGGTCGAGCAGTTTGATCAGGTCGTCTCGATCAGGAACGTGGTGCGGTAGCGGGAGGGGTTGGCGCCTTGGGCGGTCAGTTCGATGCGCGGACCGGCGGTGATCCGGCGGAAAGCGGGTGAACACAGGCCTTCCAGGTCACCGGTGACCGGGAAACCCACGGAAGCGCTCGTTTCGTCCAGAACACGAAGGGTGGTCCAGGCCGAATCGATGCCGAGGGTGAAGCGTCGGCCCAGGCGTTCGGCGTGGAGGAAGCGTGGGCTGCCGGTGGAAGCTTGCAGCCGAGTCCCTGGTGCGAATTGCCAGCAGACCCGGAATCCCCGGGGCGCGGTTGGGCCGGACGGGATGAGCAGATCTTCGATTTGCCAGCCGTCTTGATCTCCATCCGAGACGCGTCGGACGAGGCGGCTGGCGGTGCCGTGCGGCAGGACCAGTTCCCCTTCCAGGGTCTGAGCATCGAGCATTTGCCAGGTGGGGGTGGCGTGGTGTTCACCCCAGAGGAAGGGGCCGAGGCGTCGCGGGAAGTCGACGCTGCCCGAGTGCGGGCCGTTGTGGGCATCCCAGCTCGCCAACCAGGTGCGCAAGCGGACGTCGCCGTAGTACGCGCCGGTTCCCGGGTCGATGACCAAGGCGACGCCGTCGAGCCATAGAGAAAGGTGGAGCGCGTCGAGATGCCCGTGGGCGGCGGTGCTGAGATAGCCCAGCGGTGAAAGGTCGCAGCGCGCCTGCCAATCGCCGGACCAGCAGACGGCCTGGCCGGAATCCGGGAAGATGAGCCAGTCGTCGCCTGCCCGAACGCAGGATGGCGGTTGGAGGGGGGCGGGCGGTTCACTGAGCCACCAATGGAGGGCGGGGCTGGACGAGGCCTGGGTGAACCACGCGTACCATTCGGAATTGCTGCGGCATTCATCGGCGAACAGCGGCGTGACGGTGGCGCTGTCCGAATCCCCATAGTCCCAGGCGTCGTCGGGGACCTGGGTGGTGACGAAGAAATCGGCGGCACGACGGAGGCGTTCCTCGACGGCGAGAGTGAGGGGCTGGCCGGCGGCGGCGAGGGCGGAGCGGGCGTGCCAGGCGAGTTCCCAGGAGAAGAGTTGATAGTTCAGGGCCTGTTCGCGGTTGCCGCCATCGGGTGCGAACTGGGCGAGGATTTCCGCCTCCAGCAGCGGCTTGAGGTCCACGAGCGGGGCGCCCCACGGGGTCATGGAGGGCCATCGGACGGAGGCGACGACGAGGCCGGCGAGTTCACCGAGAAGATGGTTGTTGGCGGATGAGCCGAAGGAGCGATGGCGCCACGTGTACCAGAGATGGGGCGGGACGAGGCGGCGTCGCAGGGCGTCGAGCGCCGACGCGTCGGCTCCGGCAGCGGTGAGCAGGCCGTCGATCCAGGCGAGATTGATGAGGCGGATACCGGATTCGAGGGCGCTGGTCCAATTCCAGCCGATGAAGGCGGGATTCTGGCGGCGCCAGGTTTCGAGCCATTCGAGACATTTGTCACCGGCGTGCCGGTCCCCGAGGATCCAGGCACCCTGGGCAAGGCGGACGAGGGGCTGCCAACGGCTCAATTCCCACACGACCTTGATGTCGGCGCCTGCGGGCAGGTCGCGGTGATCCAGCCGGAACCCGGGGCGCCCAGTGGGTAGATCCTTGTGGACGGCGTAGTCGGTGAACCAATGGGGTGGATCATCGACCTGGAGCTGGAGGTGACCGAAGGCGCGCCAACGACCCGCGAGGATGTCATCGACATCGGATCGTAGCGCCTCGGTGACCACGTGGGGGGCCGTCTCCCGCTCAGGGAGGAGGGGCCAGGGTCCGGGAGGGGCGGACGGGGTGTTGCGGCCGAAGTCCGGGGGGCGGCGGGCGTCCTGCCGTTTGCGCAATTTTTGGGCGACACGCTCGCGGATTTCGGCGGGGCGCATGGCGCGCAGCCGGTGCCAGTACCAGGCCAATCCGTGATTCATCGGGGGAGACGGTGGAGGAGGGAGGGAGGGGTGTCGAGCGGGTGGACGCATGGGTTCCGGGCTCGACAAGGGGATTGGAGGCTTTGAAGGATGCTCCATGGCTTTGGTCAATTCGACGATGATGGCGTTGGGCACGGTGGCCCCGGATTTCCGGCTGTCGGACACCGAGGGAAAGACGGTGGCACGCGATGACTACCGGGGTCGGCGCGGCTTGCTGGTGATGTTCATCTGCAACCACTGCCCCTACGTGAAGCATGTCCGGGGCGAATTGGCGGCCATCGGGCGGGACTATCAGTCCCGAGGGATCGGGATCGTGGCGATCAACTCGAACGATGCGGTGACCTACCCGGGCGACAACCCGGAGAAGATGCGCGAGGAAGTGCGCGACATCGGATACACCTTTCCCTACATGCACGATGATTCACAGGCGGTGGCAAAGGCCTATCGCGCCGCATGCACGCCGGATCTCTTCCTGTTCGACGCCGACTTCAAGCTCGTCTACCGCGGTCAGATCGATGAGACGCGGCCGAAGAGCGGGGCTTCGGCGCACGGGAAGGATCTTCGGGCGGCGTTGGATGCCGTGCTGGCGGGGAAGCCGGTTCCGGAGCCGCAAGTGCCGAGCATCGGCTGCAACATCAAGTGGAAGGTCGGGAACGAGCCGGACTACTGAGCGCGGGGATCAGAACGGGAAGCCCACCGAGAAGTGGAGGGTGCCGAAGGGGTCCCCTTGGCGGCGGTGGAGGTTGTAGCCGTATTCGAGGCGGACGGGGCCGATGAAACTGTTCCAGCGGAGTCCCGCACCGGCGGACCACAGCACCTCACTCCAAAGAGGCTGATCGATTTCGGCGGTTTGGGCGACGCCGTCGACGAATCCGACGACGGACCAGGTCGAGGTGAGCAGTTGTTCGAGTTCGAGCATCCAGACCAGTGCGGATTCCGCCCCGATGACTTCACCGCTGGCGTTTCGGGGGCCGGCTTCGCCGCGCTGATAGCCGCGAACGCTGTCTTCGCCGCCAGGGAAGATGCGTTTGTTGAACGGGATGAGGTCATCGTTCGAGGGGTCCACGATCGCGGTGTAGCGGACGCCGAGATTGAGGTAGCGCCCCCCCCGCACTCCCACGTGGGTGGAGGCGTTTACGTCGGGACGAAGGTAGCGTGATCCGCCGCCGAACTCGGGCATGGCGGTCTCCAGGTTGGCAGCGATTTGGTAACCGGAGCGTGGGTTGAGGGCCGAATCCCGGCGGTCCATCGACCAATCCAACGAGATGGCTCCGACGTTGGGTTGGTCGTCGGGATTGATGGATCGGACCCGGGGATCGACCGGGGCGTTGTCGGCGCGGAGCACTTCGTAGGAGTATCGGATGCCCACTTGGTTTCCGGAGCCGGTGAAGACTTTTCGAATGCCGGCGCCGGATCGAAATTCCCGGCGGGTGAACGAGATTTCCTCGCGACGGAGGAACTCGACGATGGAGAAGACGGTCACGTCTTCGGTGAACGCGTCGGGAATGGAATAGGTGAGATAACTCTCGGTGGACCGGAAGGATTGGGAGGCGCGGACCTCGGCGACGTGCCCGACACCGAAGACATCGTGGCGAACGAGATTGATGCCACCGTAGAGCAGGTCATAGCTCCGGTAGCCGGCGAGAAGATCGACGGTGAGGAGTTTTCCGGGAACGAGCTCGAACGTCACGTCGCGAGTGTCGGTCTCGGTCTCGGAAGGCTCAAAACGGAGGCGAACGAATTGGTAACCGCCGCGGCGTGCGAGGCGGGAGCGGGCCTCGTCGGCGGCGAGTCGGTCGAGCCAGGGCCCTTCGAGTCTGGCCCGGGCGGTGAGCGAAGCCTCGTTGCGGAGGGCCACGGTGCTTTCGAAGCGAATCTCACCGAGGGCGACGCGCGGTCCGCGGGAGACATCGGCGGCCAGATCGACCTGGATGTTGTTATCCGAGACGGACTCGGTGTGGGTCTCGGCGAGCTTCACGGTGGCGTCCGGGTAGCCCTGTTTGTAGAGATCGTGGAGGAGCAACTGTTCGAGGTCCTCGCGGGATGTTCGCGAAAGGAGAGAACTTTCCGTCCGTACCGACTCGTCGAGAACGGGGCCGTCGGGGGTTTCACGGATGCGCACGTGCACCTGTCGGAGGCGGTAACGGGCGCCCTTTTTAACCTGGACCCGGGCACGGACGGCGCCGGTGTCATGATCCAGGTTGAGGGAGCTGAGCGTGACGTTCGCGCGGTCGTAGCCCTGATTTCGGAGGGCGGTGCGCAGATTGGTTATGGCGGCCTGCAATTCGTTTCTGCTGAAGCGCAGCATTTGACGGGTTCGGAGCAGCCCATCGGTACGGACGAAGTACGCACGGGCGGATTCCACTTCGCCGGGATCCAGTCCATCAAACGAGAGGTCATCGTAGTAGTAGCGCAGCCCTGAGTTGACGATGAAATCGACTCGTTGTGCGGCGAGTGTTCGCGGCAGGTCTGGCATCGCCTGCTCCGTCCAGGTCCATTCCTGGATGGAACCGTCCAGGGAGGTGGTGCGGGCCAGGAGGCTGGCGCGCAAAAACCCGAGGCGGCGGATGTGGTTGAGCAGGAGGAAGGCTCCATCCTCGATAAAATTGGGATCGTAAGTGGCGGGGCGCTCGCGGTTGGCGCGGACCTGGCGGAGCACGTTCTTCAGGGAGAGATTCTCGATCCAGCCCAGTCCGGTGACGGTGAGGCGGGCGTGGGAATCCGGTTCAGCATCGTTTGGAACAGGATTTGTAGGAGCGCGTGGGGTTGAGGTGGCAGCGAGCAGGGTGGTGGACGTCGGGAGAAGCAGGCCCAGGATCAAACCGAGTTGGAGCCGGGCACGCCGGATCGTCTCGGGGAACGATCTTTGCAGGATGGAGACGACGAGGCGGAACGGCATGGCGTATCACTTTTCGAGAACGCGCCATCGGACGCCGGCACCGAGTTGGTTCCAGCGGTCGTATTCGGCGACGGCGGACCAGCGTTCGGAGAGGCGGTATTCGACGGAGTAGGTGAGACTGCCGTTGGCTGAGACCCGCTGGGCGCTGCGGAACGTGAGCCTCGGTTCCTCCATGGGATCGCCGGCGAGTTGGGTGAGCAGATCGCCAGCGAGGTAGGTGCCGACATTCTGGGCCTTTCCCTTGGTGGAGTAGGAGTACTCGTTCCGTGGGAGCGAACCGGCCATGAGCATTTGAAGGACTTGGCTGGTGGTCATGGGCGGCGTGGAGGAGAACCCGATCTCGGGTTCCGACAGGGTGCCGCCGAGCTCCATGCCGAGATGATAACCGAAGCTCAGTCCTTCTGCCTTTCCTTCGAGGCGCGGGCGGTAAGGGTCCGCCTCAGTGAAGACGACCTGGAACTGCTGGATCTCCAGCTGACCGAAGGGAAATGCGAGACGCCCGCGATCCACAAAGGCCTGTCCGACGAGTTTGGGCTGGCCGAGTGTGCCCCGGAGGTTGAGGTCAGCCGAGGCCGAGGCGCGGAGGATGGGGCTGAGGATGCGGGCGAATCGATCTCCGCGTACCCGCACATCGAGGGTCCAATCGGCCAGCAGCGGTTGCTCGATGCTGAAGAAGGGTGGTCGCTGGCGCGGACGTTCGAGGTCGACGGCCACGAGGTCCCTCACATCCATTGTGACCACGCTGTCGTGCAGGGTGATGAAGCCTCCGACGATGGGTGGCGCGAGCGGGTTGGTACGGGCGAGGCTCAGGGTGAGATCCAGATCGGCGCGCAGGATGAGTTCAGGGGAACGTACCAGGGCGAGGTTGGTGGCGGACAGGCGTAATCCCGCTTCGGGATTGGGGTGATGGGGGAGGGTCCAAGCGCCGGAAACGGAAAGGGGTTGGCCGCTGAGCAGGGCCTGGCCACGTTCGATCTGAAGTTTGTCGTCGGCCAAGACGAGGCGCAGATCGATGTCCCGCAGGACGCCGAGGGCTGGGATGGGACGGGTGGTGAGGTTGGTGAGTTCAAGCCAGCCGTGCCACGCGGCATCCCGACGTTCGATCCGGCCCCGCAAGATCCCACCGGGTTGAATGTATTTTTCCAAGGGCTTCGCGAGCGCGGTGACACTGGCGTCGGCCAGTTCGAGATGGCCTTCGGCCTTTTCGAGGTCCGGAATCCAGAGGTCTTGCCAAGGGGTTGTGCTCTGCGTGTTGGTCGTTTGCCAAGGAATGGCGGCTTCGGCGCTGAGCTTCTGGCCTTCCACGTCGAGGGTGAGAGACTCGAGCACAATGGAATTCGTGGAGGCATGGGCCTGGGCTGTGATGCCGCCGAGCAGCAAGAGAGGCATCTCGCGCCCTGGAATCCGAATGCGCGCCTGGGCGGCGTGCCACTCCACCTGCAGGAGGGGGATCGCAAGTGTGCCGCTCAGGTTCATGCGCGCGGAGGGTTCGGTGAACTCGACGCCTGTGTGGGTGGCGAGCCATTTCCAGGGCCAATGGTCTCCGCCGAGTGTCAGGGTGGCTTGGAGGGGGCCATCGGTGGGTTTCCAGCCATCGCGCGGGCCTTGAGCCGGGTTGAATCGCAGAGGAATGCGGGCTGAGAACTGAGGCCCGGCGACCTCCTCTTGGGTGACGGTCCAGTCGTCGAACCGAACGCCGTCGGCGCCGACCATGAAAGCGCCCCGGATGCGTACCGGACCGACTTCGGGAAGGGGGACGGAACCATCGAATGAGGCGCGCGCCTCGAGCGGGCCTTGATTCCAGGAACCTTCGAGGGCGAATTCGCGCACCTGGCTTTGGCTGACCTGGGGCGTGAGACTCTCCAACCAGGCGGACAGGAAACCGGGTGCGAAGTCGCGGAGGGAGACGTTGAACCGGCCCCGATCGGGCCAGATGATATCCGTGGATGCCTGGAGTTCGCCGGCCGTTCCTTTCCAGTGCCCGTTGGGGAGGCGGAGAACGAGATTCGATGAACCGGGGAACTCGAGGAAGAAGGCGAGGGGCTGGGTCAGGGCGAGATCGGGTTGGCCGGCGGTCGACCCGTCGAAATGGGTCCACTCTCCGCGGAGTGTTGGCGCGGGATTCGGTTGAAGGGTGGCGTGGCCTTGAAGATGGAGTTCCGCGGTCCCTTGGGTGGCGCGGACGCTGAGTTCCTCAAGTGTCAGGCCGCGCATTCGCCAGCGGGCGTCCAGCGAAAGGGCCTTGAGTGGGCCCAGGCTGGGAAGGGCCATCGACTGAACCTCGCCCCTTTGGACCAGGTTGGTGAAGGGGCCGAGGGCGGTACCTGATGCGCGGAGGGTGGGCCACGCGAAGGTTCCGTGGGTCGTGGCGCCCGGGAGCCTGCCTTCGAATGCCCAAGCACCTTCTCGAAGTTCCCTACTGGAAAGATCTGCCGTTGCGGAAGCCCTAAGATCTCCCCATGGCGATGATGTGGCTTCAAGCCGCGCCAGACGGAGCACCGGCCAGTCAACGGTGCCGATGGCCAAGAAAGGGTGGAGGACGACATCCCGCACGGTCAGGGGGCTTCCTAGGAAGGAGAAGGAGATGCCCTGCCCGAACCGGCTCAGTTCGGTTGCTTGGGATTGCAGGGTACCTGACGCGCTGCCGGAGATTCCCCACCGCGGAATCGCGTCGGGCTTGGCTTCGATATCCAGTGCGATGGCGGAGAGGGTGGAAGGTTCCTGGAGGCTCCACCGCACCGGATCGCGAAGGTTGGCGCGTGCGAACGTCCAATCCCCGCGCAGCGTATCGATCGTGATGGCATCGGGGGTGACGCGGCCTGTGAGGCTGGCGGAGATGGGTTGTGGTGTGGGGTCTTCGGGAACCGACAGGGATCCGGAGGCACTCAATGCGAACGATCCGTTGCCATTGTTCCAGTCGGCCTGCGCCCGAATGCGGAGGGAACCGTGAAAACCGTTGGGCAATGGAAGGGACCAATCGTCGCCGGCAATGCTCGCCGATGAGGGCAACCAGGAACCGGGGCGCGTGACGGCCTGAAATCTCATGCGGTTCGTTTGCTGAAGCAGACTGCCGGCGAGAGTCCATGTGGCGCCGGTGCGGGTCGCTGTGGTTTCTAGAAGAATGTCCCCGGGAGTCAGGGTGGCGCGCGCCTCCACAAGGCCGGCGGAGGCGTGGGTCATCTCCAGTTGAAGAAGGTCATCGTTTTCTGCGAGGGAAGTGGCGATTCCGCGCTCGGTGATGCGAAGCGTCGGCACCTGGAAGGTGTGGTCCGCGACCTCAATCCGGCCCATTTCCGCCAGCACGGCGCCGCCCAGCCAGGAGGCTTGGGCGGCGGCGGCATCCACCTGCTCCAGGATGGAGGCGATGGAATCAAGGCTGGACGGTGCGGCTGTGGCGTTGGTTTCGGAACTGGGTTGTACGCTCCAATCCCGGAGCACCCAGAGGGGAGCCGATTGGGTGGAGGTTTCAGACCGGGCGAGGGACAGCAGCCAGGTCAACGGCTGGGGGATTTCCAGGGTCTTGGCGCGGAACAGCTGGCCGCCTAGGTGGGCTTCCACGTCGAGGAGGCGCAGCCGGGAGGCTCCTAGACGCTCGAAGTCGGTGAGGTTCACGCCGGTCTGGCGTGCGACGGCCACGAGCAGCCAGGGGAACCAGACCGGGTATCCGATCAGGAGGACCAGCCCTGCGCCCAATACGGCTACGAGACGTCGGAGCCAGAAACGCCGGGGTCTTGGATTCGGAACTTCAGTCACGACACCGCCAATGTGTCGCTCACGCGCAGGTTGATCAAAGGGTGGAAGAAGAATCTCTCTTCGACGACGGCAGTCGTCAGCATGCCGTTAGCTTGGACCGGAAGCGGCTCAAGACATCGCCCATGGAGGTGTGCTGGATCCCCGTGAGCCGCGCGAACCGGGATCCGTTGAGACTGGATTTTAGAGCGCGAGCGTCGGTGAAACGAAACTCGGTCAGAGGCTTTTCCACCACGGGATGGTCCGGCTTGCCCATGGCCTCACAAAACTTCCGAGCGAGAACGGTGCGGAGAAACTGCTCGGGATTGGCCACGTGATGGACGCCTGCGAGACGGTGCATGGCGCCGAGTCGGATCGCTTCAGCAACATCTCCCACGAAGGTCGGCGAGAGGATGGAATCGGCGATACAAACGATCGGCTGGCCGGCCTTCAGCAGGCGCAGCCATTGGGTGAAGAGAGTCTCCTCGGCGGGATCGTCGCCCACGATCTTATCGAGGCGCAGGGTCCAGGCGCGGGGGGCGTGAGCGGTCAGATGACGTTCGACGTCGAGTTTCTGGCGGGCGTATTCGTTGACCGGCGAGACAGGGTGGTCTTCGTCGTAGTTGCCCTCCGCGCCGTCGAAGACGAAGCAGGTTGAAATGAAGGTCGGTCGGGCCCCGATGGCGACGAGGTCGTCGAGGAGCTGGCAGGTGCGGTCGACGTAGAGGCGTCGGCTGGTTTCCCGTTCGCGGTAGCACCAGTCCATGTTGTCGACGGCGGCGCAGACAACCGCCTGGACCGGCTCGGGGCCGGTGAAGAAATCGTGGCCCAGGGTGTCGACGATCCGGTCGAGATCGAGGTCGAAGGGGATGAGGCCCGGAGCGCCGAGCCGTCTGCCCGAACGGGAGCGTGTGCCTGGAGCCGGGATGCCACGGGACTGGAGGTGGGCAAGCAGGTGGCGCCCGATGAATCCGGAGGCGCCGATGATGAGAAACTTTTCCTCGCTTGGCATGGCGAAGGGCCCGGTGCCGACAGCCCGTTCAGCGTTGGGCGAGATCCCGCTTCAGGGTGTCCAGGTAGTGGCGGACGGCGTCGATTTCGCTTTCCGCGGGGGCCCAAGGGGCGAAGACGGTTTGATCGCGGTTGAAGGGGCCGTTGGTGGTTTCGTGGAAGACGAGGTGTTCGGAGGTGATGATCTGGGTGTGGTACCGGGGATCCTCGAGGCGGAAGTAGAAGCATTTGCCGGAGTGCACATCGCCGAGATCGACGATCTCATCGATGGCGCCGGACTCGGTGAAGAAGATCACGGTCGCGGTGCCTTCGATGACGTGGAACGACTCCATTTTGCCGAGGTGCTTGTGAGGCCGGATATAGACGTTCCGGGTGAGCACGATGAGCATCTCGTGGAGTCGGTCTTCGGAACTTCGATGGGCACAGAGCCGGGCGCGCTGCCGCGGGTTGGTGGTGGCCTGGGTCTTGAGGGCCTCGATGTGGGCCTGTTGGACTCGGACGACGCCGCCTTGGGCGACGAAGACCTCGGGGCTGGTTTGAGAGAAGCCGGTCATGGGGTCATGGGAGAGGGGTGAACAACTCACCGGGGCGGATGGGGTAAATCGAGGCGAAGATGCCGTCTTGTTCCACGAAGGCGCGGTTTCGTTCCACGACCTTGCGCTCGCTCTCGGCGCCCACCGTGGAGAGCCAGACCTTCGCGCCGCGTTTCAGTGCGTCTTCCGACGAGAGAATGGGCAGGCCACACCCGGGCATGAAGCGGCCGGACTTCTTCGGGTGATCGTCAATCACGAAGTCGATGAGATCGGCGACCTGGACAAGGTTCAGAAAGGTGGAGGCCTGATGGCCGGCACCGAACAAGCCGATGGGACCTTCGCTGTTCCAGGCCTTCAATTGACGCCGAATGGCATCGCGGCGCGCGGGGAAGCCTTCGGCGAAGGTTCGAACGCGGGTGAGTTCGGTGGACACATCGGTGGGGGCGGTTCCGCCGGGCGAGACGCCCGGCTGAAGGGCAGGGCGGACGCCCGCCGCTACGGACGCCGGGTCCATGGGTAGGCCTGGAGTCGGGGCGGCGGGCTGGGTGATGGCGACCAGGCACTGCTCGTAGGGGCCCGGGTAGCGATGGAAACCGACAACATCAAGGCCGTGGAGTTGGAGGGTCGAGCGGAAGGTGCTTTCGACGAAGTAGAGCGAGTGGTCCTCCCAGAACGTGGTGTAGTCGAGGAGATCAAAGCCGCGGGCGCAGTCGGGGAGCTCGAAGACGACGTAACCCTTGGGAGCTACCCACTGGCGGAACGTCTCGAGAAAAGCGGGGGTGTCGTGGGTGTGCTCGATGACGTGCCGGACCAGGATGAGATCCGGGGTGCCGTGGCGCTGACGAAGGTGGGGGACGATTTGGGGTGTGAGGCGTTGCTGGACGTATTCGACCCCGGCGCAGGGGTTGGCAATGCCGAGATCCTCGACCTGATCGAGTCGGGATGTTTGCTGGAAGCCGCGTTCCTCAAAGCGCCGAAGACTGGTGTCTTCCTTGTAGGTGATCCCGAGCAGGCGAGAGGCGGGGGTGAGTTCGGGAAGACGGGTGAGGGAATCGACGAGGCGATCGAGGTGGGCTTCGGGTTCGTTGTAGCGAATCCAGTCGACGCGCGGGACGAGCTTTTCGGGAGGGATGGGTTGGATCAGTTGGGCCAGTCCGCAGGCGTCGCATTGACCGAGCACGATCGGGTGCGTGCCGGCCGAGGCGTCTGGATTTTCCAGGAAGTGATGCCCGACGGGCTGAGGACCGAAGTCGGCGAGCTGCCGGACGGCGGGTTGCCGGCAGACGATGCAGGTGGAGCGGGCGGTGGGCGTCATGCCGTGGTGGAACGGCCGTCGTCGACGATGCGCAACTCGGGGAAGCAAACGATGAACCGACCGCCGCGATCGAGGTAGGCCTGATTGTTCTGGAGGATCCGTTCGGCGTGAATCCAGGCGAGGATGATGACGTATTCGGGTTGCTCCGTGAGGAGGGCGGACGACGGGCGTATGGGGATGTGATCGCCGGGGCTGAACTTGTTCTGTTTGTCGGCGCCATCGTCGACGATGCATTGGATCACTTTGCCGAGGTTCATCTGGGCGATGAGCGTGGTGCCGCTGCGTGCGGCGCCGTAACCCCAGAGACGTTTCCCCTGCTTCTGGATGTCGGCCACGAGCGTGGCGACTTGGGTTCTCAGAGTTTGAAGCGCGTCGGAGAAACGTCGGAAGGTCTCGGGTCGGTCGAGACCACGTTGGCGTTCGAGATCGAGGATCCCGGTGACGGTGGGGGAAACGGGGTGAGGGCCGCCGATCCGTTGGGCGGTGCCGACAATGGACCCGCCCTGAATGCCGTTGCGTTGGATGTCGATAAACTGAAGTCCGTGACGTTCCAGGAAGGCGGCCAGCGGGCGGACGGAATGATGGCTCAGGTGCTCGTGGAAGATGGTGCCGAGCAGCATCCCGTCGAGGATATCGAGCAGGTAGGAGAACTCGCAGACGAAGACGCCGTCGGGTCCGAGCAGGGCGTGGATGCTGCCGGTCATGCCGGCGAGATCGTCGGCGTGGGCGAAGACGTTGAAGGCGCAGACGACCTTGGCGGGGCCGCGTTCCTGGCGGAGGCGCTGGGCGAGGTCGGGGGTGAGGAATTCGGGGAGCGTGGGGATGCCGCTTTCGGTGGCGCGCCGGGCGATGTCACGGGCGGGGTCGATGCCAAGGACGTTGGCGCCGCGTTTTTGAAACGCGCGGAGGAGGGAGCCGTCATTGCTTCCGACGTCGACGACGAGATCGCCGGGGCCGACGCCGTACCGTTCACCGGTGGCGTTGGCGACGTCCTGGAAGTGTTGAACGAGCGGCTTGGTGTTGCCGCTCATGTACGTGTAGTGATCGAAGAGATAGACGGGGTCGACGACGTCGAGCAGTTGGACGTGGCCGCAGTCGAGGCAGAGGTGGAGGTCGAGGGGGTAGGACGGGGTGATGTCCCCGAGTTGTTCGCGGGCGACGTATTTTTCGGCGACCGGAGTGGGAGCGAGAGGAACGACGAGATCGAGCCTGGAGCTGTCGCAGAGGCGGCAGCGGGTGCGTCGGGAGACCTGGATGGACGACATGGCTTGAGAGTGGGGCGTGGGTCAGGCCCGCCGGGAGCAGCAGACGGCGAAGAGGTAGTGGGCCATTTTGGCGAAGCCGGTGTGGATAACTTCGTCATTCATGGAGAACAGGAAGACGTTGTGATAATGGCGCGCGAGGGTCGCTCGGAGATCCTCACCGGTCTTGCAGTTGACGTGGCCTGCCTTGCTCGGGGGCGACGCGTAAGCCTGCGATTCGATCGACGGCATGCCGATGATGCAGACGCCGTGAGGTTTGAGGGCGGCGCCCATGTTGTGGAGGAAGATGTGCTCGTGTTCGGCCGGGATATGTTCGAGCACGTCGATGGCGTAGGCGGCGTCGAAGGAGCCAGGAACGGGCCCGGAGAGCATGTCGTGGGTGAAGACCTCGAGGGGCCAGCGAGGTTCCGTGCGCTTCTTGACGTCCTCGACGAAGACGGGATCGAAGTCGGTGGCCGTGACGCGCTTCACCTCCTGTTGGACGAGGCGGGTGCAGAAGGCGTCGGCGCAGCCGACCTCCAGGACGTGATCGAGTCCCGCGAGCATTTTCGCGACGAACTTGTAGCGCGCGAACATGAACGTGAGGCGTTTGGGGTCGTCGTGCCAGGCCTGGTTGGTCATCAGGCCGAACGACGTGACACGGTCACGGGCGAGGTCGAGGCAGCGTTGGTACTGGGGTTCGCGGGTTTCGGAATCCATGAGCAGCAGGACGGGGGTCGGTGGGGAAAAGGGAGTGGTCCGGAATGCGGGCCTATTCGAAGTAGATGAAGGAGTGGTCGCCGGAGTAGCCGGTGTTTTGAAACCACCAATCCCAGGCCTCCGGGCGGTAGAACGATTCGCACGTCAACTGCCAGTAGAGCAGGTTGGCCTTCTCCTCCTCGGTACGATACGACTCGACGACGATGTATTTGTGTTTCCGGCCGACGCGCTGGATTTCGCGGAGAGCGCGGTCGAGGTCGAAGCACTGAAGGTTGTGGAGGGTGTTGATGGAGACGACGAGATCGAAGCTCTGATCGGGGAAGGGGAGGGAATTCGCGTGGCCTTCCTGGAGGAAGTGGCGGACCTCTTCCTTGCTGTTCTCGATCGCGTAGCGGGAGAGATCGAGGCCGCACACCTCGATCCCAGGAAGGGCCTCGGAGAGGTCGTGGAGGAGGAATCCCTTGCCGCAGCCGACGTCGAGGACGCGGTGGCCCGGTCGCAGGCCGTAGTGCTCCACCATGACGTCGGCAACGGCCCGCCATCGGCCGTCGTAGCGCATGCCGCCGTAGCCCACGCGTCGGTCGCCGTCCCAATAGTCCATGCCGAACTCGCGGGCGAGCCGGGCGGCCTCGGCCTTGGGGAACTCGTTGACCCGGGCGAGGTAGTCGCGGCGGGTGGCCTTGTGCAGGACGCTGATGAAGTCGATGTACGCCATCGGTCGAGAGGCGGTAGTGAAGCGGAAGGGGTTTCGCAATGCACTCCAACTTTTGGGGTGGAAAAGACAAAGCGGCCTTCCGAGCGGGGGCCCAGAAGCGTGGAGCGAGGAATCGTGCGAGCGGCGTTGGGGATCTCCCTGTTCAAAATGGACGGCTCACGGGGCATGAACCGGTGGTCCATGAAGCGCCTGTTGGGCCTTGGCGAGTTGTGAGGCCTTGCGTTCCTCGGTGCCGAGGTCGGTGCTGGCGAAGGCGCGGCGTGCTTGGCCGGTACGCAGGAATTCGTTCAGCAGGATACAGCACCACTTCAGGCGGTACGCCGGCAGGAGGAGGGCGGCGCGAAGGGCAAGCGCATCGCCCCAGCCGAGGCCCGCGCCCAGAGCCTCGACGGCCCGGGACCGGAATCGGTCGGCGACGGGAATCTGGGGCTGGCAAAAGAAGTCGCACACCAGCTTGGCGGGATCGTCCCAGCCCGCGTATTCGAAATCGAGGAAGCGCAGGGTTCCGTCGGGGGTGAGCAGGGCGTTGTGAAAGCCGAAGTCGGACGGAGAAATGCAGCGATCCTCGCCGGTGAGCACGGTTGTGAGTTCAGTGGGGCTGTGTCGAAGGATCGATGCGCGGACCGCCTGCCATCGGGGCACGAGCTGGTCACTCACGAAGTCGGCGGCCAGTTGATCCAAAGGGGTGGCGGGTTGGAAGCGGGCGAGGCGATCCACCCGTCCCGCAATGCGGTCCAGATGGTCGGCCACCGAAAAACAGGCTTCCGAGGCCATGGGGATCGACCGGGCTTCGGGGAGATCACGCCGGGCGTTGAGTTCGAGAACGAACGCGACAGCCTGGTCGATGTGGCCGATCTCTGGTTCGCCGGGGTGAAGTTTCCGTCCTTCGACGAAGCGGAAGATGGCGAGGCGTTGTTCCAGGTTCCAGGCGACGAATTCCGCGGTGCGGCGGATGCCTTGGGATTGAGCCCACTGGTAGAGGGCGTGTTCGGCGCCGAAACGGTCGCGAGGATCGTCGGGGCTTTGGAAATAACGCTTGAGCACAAGCGGGCCTCCGGGGGCTTGAACGCGGTAGACCTGATTGTTGGCGCCGCCCGGGAGGGGTTCGAGGGTGATGCGCTCCTGGGTGAGAGGCAGGAGAGCGCGGACGTGGTGGATGAGGTCGGCGAGGTTGTCGGGTGCGGTTCTCTCGGGTCCCGAGGCGGGGGGAAGGGTAAGATGCTCCGCGAGTCTCGGCGGGTTGGGTTGGGGGTGGTTCACCGGTAGGAGTTCAGCGGCGTCGGACCACGCATGGAGGCGTTGGAAGGGAACCTCCGGGCCGTAGAGACGGTTGGGGTCGAAGAGGATTCGTGTGGTGTCCACCGGGAAGGAGGCTTCGGCGAGGAACTCGGGCAGATCGTCGATGAAATGGGTGCACTGGCAGGCGCCGATCCGCTGGAGCTTGGCCTGCTTGGTCAGTTCCAGAAAGACCTGGGAACGGGGAAGTCCGATGCGGGCGGGGTCGAAGAACCCCTGCGCCTCGAGCCAATCGAGGGCTGCCTGGTGGAGGTCGTGGGGTTCGCCGGCGAAGGGTGTCCTGGTCTTATGGCTGATGATGCAGACGGGTATGCCCGCGCGGCGGCACGTTTCGAAGAACTCGAGGACGCCGGGGAAGGGGGAGGCTTCCGCAAGGCGAGGTCCGTAGACGCGGCCCTGCATTTCGGTCCAGACGACTTCCCGGCCGATTTGCCGGAGGTGATTGCGGACGTCGGATTTGTTGGCGGGCAGGTTGGCGGGGATCCATGCGCCTTCGAGGGCAACGCGGTGGAAGAGGGCGTCGTAGCAGACGATGGTGTTGTCGAAGTCGATGCCGAGTCGCATCAGGGGGAGCGGAAGCCGTCGCGGAGGCGCTGGGAGAGAGCGACGGGAGTGAGGCCGAAATGTTCGCGGGCTTCCTCCTGTTCGCAGGTCAGGTGGAGGAATTCATCGGGGGTGCCGCAGCGGATCAACCGGGCCTGGGGTTGGCGTTGGTCGGCGAGCCACTCGGCAACGGCACCGCCCAGGCCGCCCAGGATGCTGTGTTCCTCCAGGGTGGCGACCACGCGGCAGCGTTGGAAGACGTCGGCAAGCGTCGCGGTGTCGAGCGGTTTGAGGGAGTGAAAACTGTAAACGGCTGCGGCGATTCCGTCGTTGTGGAGAGCGTCGGCGGTGGCAAGAGCGACCGGGAGGACGGTGCCGGCGGAGAGGATGGCGACGTCGTTGCCGGGGCGGAGCGGGATGGCATGGCCGAAGGCGAAGGCGGGTTCGGCGGTGTGGACGGCGGGTTCGCCCTTCTTCCCAATGCGAAGGTAGACAGGGCCGGGGGATTGGAGGGCGGCGCGGAGAGAGGCGCGGACTTCCCAGGCGTCCGCGGGAGCCGCGACGGTCAGGTTGGGCAGGAGCCGGAGCATGCCCATTTCCTCGCAGGAATGGTGGGTGGCACCGAGCGAAGCATAGGAGAGGCCCGAGCCGGTGCCGACGAGGACGACGGGCACGTGATGGTAGCAGAGGTCGACGCGGATTTGTTCCAGGCAGCGGTAGGTGAGGAACGGCGTGATGGTGTAGCAGAACGGGCGGAGGCCGGAAAGGGCGAGGCCGGCGGCCATACCGATCATGTTGGCCTCGGCGATGCCGCAATTGAAGAAGCGTTCAGGGCACTTGGCCTTGAGATCGTCGAAGAGGCGGTTGCCGATGTCTCCGCTGAGGACGACGACGCGTGGGTCCTGCTGGGCGAGGGTGGTGATCTGCTGGGCGAAGGCGTTGCGCATGAGAAGTGGGCGGGATGGGACCGGACCTAGAGACCGATGGACGCCATGGGACCTAGGCCAGGCCCAGGGCTTGGGCAGCTTTCGTGACTTCCTCGGCCTTCGGTATGCGGTAGTGCCAGTTGTTGTCGTCCTCCATGAAGGGGACGCCCTTGCCCTTGATGGTATTGGCGATGATGGCGGTGGGTTGGCCGGAAGCATTCGGCACGGATTGGAGGGCGGTGGTGAGGGCACCCAGGTCGTGTCCGTCCAGCTCGATGGAATTCCAGCCGAAGGCGGCCCATTTCGCGTGCAGAGAGGGGAGAGACATGACCTCGTTCGAACGGCCCGTGGCCTGCCATTTATTGTAGTCGACGATCACTGCGAGGTGGTTGAGCTGGTGGGCCGGGGCGAAGAGGGCGGCTTCCCAGACGGTACCCTCGTTGCATTCGCCGTCGCTCAGGCAGACGAAGACCCGGTGATCGCGTTTCTGGATTCGGGCGGCGAGGGCCATGCCAACCCCGACGGGCAGTCCGTGTCCGAGGGAGCCGGTGGCGAGTTCAACGCCCGGGGCGCAGCGGGGAGCGGGTTGTTCGGCGAGTTGCGCGCCGTGTTGTGCGAAGGTGTCGAGCCAGGCGCGGGGGAAGAAGCCGCGTTCGGCGAGGACGGCATAGAGAGCGCTGGCTGCGTGACCCTTGCTCAGGATGAAGCGATCGCGGTTGGGGTCGTCGGGAATGGCGGGGTCGATGCGGAGGATGTTCCAGTAGGCGGCGACCAGGATGTCGACGCAGGACAGGGCGGAACCCAGATGCGGGGTGCCGGCGGCGTGGGACATCTGGACCAGGCGCAACCGGAGCTGGCGGGCGATCAGGCCGAGGTCGGATGAAGCGGGTTGGCTCATGGGGCGGGACGAAAATCGACGAGGGCGTGGACGACTTCGCCGGAACGCATGCGAGCGATGCCGTCGTTGATGTCCTGGAGAGGCAGGCGGTGGGAGATCATGCCGCGGGTATCGAAGCGGCCGCCGCGCATCATGCGCAGGTAGCGGGGGATGTCGTCGGCGGGCTGGCTATCTCCACCGTGGGAACCGGTGAGGGTTCTGCCCAAGTGAAGAGGGAGAGTGTTGAGGGAGATCCTATGGTCGTGGGCCATGACGCCGACGCCGACGCAGCGACCGAGGGGGCCGGCGAGGGCGAAGGCCTGTTCGAGCACGGCGGGTTGGCCGGTGCCGTCGACGACGACATCGGCGGGGCGGCCTTCTAGAATGGCGAGGACGGCATCGGGGAGCGGATGGTTGCGCGTGTTGATGGTGTGGGTGGCGCCGAACTCGCAGGCTTTGGCGAGTTTAAGGTCGTGGAGGTCGGCGGCGATGACGGGGTAGGCGCCGGCGAGGTGGGCGCCGAGGACAGTCCCGAGGCCGATGCCGCCACAGCCGATGACGACCACCGATTCGCCGATCTTGACCTGGGCGTCGTTGTGGATGACGCCGAAGCCGGTGGTGAGGGTGTCGGCGAGGAGGGCGCAGACTTCGAGATCGGTTGCCTGGGGAACGGGGGTGACGCGGTTCTCCGAAAGGATGGCGTACCGTTGGAAGGTGGTGATGCAGCCGGCGTTCACGGTGCGGCCATTCCAGGAGTAAAGGGGGCCACGGGCTTCGATGCCACGACCGGGACGCCAGTGGCACACGACGCGGTCGCCGGTTTTGACGTGGCGGACCTCGGGGCCGGTTTCGAGGACGGTAGCACCGGCTTCGTGTCCGAGAAGGTGGGGGAGCCAGCGATCGGGACCTTTGACGCCGTCGATTTCCCCGATTTGTGAGCCGCAGATGCGGGTGACGTGGATTTCAACGAGGACCTGGCCGAAACCGAGGGGCGGAAGTTCGACCTCGTCGAGGACGAGGGGCTGGCGTTGTTCCACGAGGATCGCGGCGGGTGATTTCACGGGTGTGGGCGGGCGTCAGCGGTTCGGTGGTTTGCCGGGTGCCGGGAGCTTAGCGTTCGAGCAGGGACATGCCGCTTTTGATGAGGATGGGTTTGGAGATGGGGCGGGCATTGCCGACGATGCGAACGGCTTGGGCGCCGGCAAGCTGGCCCATGAAGGTGGCGAGGTCCAGGGGCAGCTTGCGGGCGGCGGCGAGGCCGGCGACAGAGAAAAAGGCGTCACCGGCGCCGACGGTGTCGACGACCTCGGGTTCGAAGGTGGGGCAGAGAGTCGCTGTGGGAGCGGTGTCGTTGGGGGTGCCGAAGAGGCCGAGTGTTTGGATGGGGCCGCGGGTGAGCCAGGCGTACTGAGCGCCGAGCTGGGACTTAAGGCGGGCGAGCTCGGCTTGGAAATCGGGCTGTCGATGGCCGACGGCGAGGAGGATTTCCTGTTCGTCGAGGGTAAAGACGTTGGCGTGACGGTATTGGCGGGGGAGGATGTTGAAGCCGTGGTTATTGCTGTTGGTCTGGCAATTCAGGACGAGGAACGGGGCGGTATCCTGGATCAACTCACGCAACCGGGGTTGGAGCAGGCCATGGCCGAAGTCGAGAAGCAGCACCGCGTCGCACTCGGAGGCCGCCTGGCGGAACCGTTGTTCGAACGTCTGCTGGACCTCGGGGGCGGGCGGGTCGGGATCGAGATAATTGACGGAGAAAAGCTTGCTGAGCTCGGCGTCTTCCCGGCGCGGTTCCACGAACCGTTCCTTGACGATGGTGGTGGAGCGGGTATCGCGGATGACGAGGTCTTCCTCGGACCTGAGATGCTGGCCGAGGAAAGGGTCCACCCAGGGTTCGGTTCCGACGACGCTGAGGAAGCGGGCGTGGGGGGTGAATTGACGGACATGCCGGAACGCGGCGAGGGCGCCGCCGCATTGGGTTTCCTGGTTGAGGAACCGGCCGGAAAGGATGCGGTTCTTCGAGGTGAGCCCCTGGACCCGGACGGTGGAGTAGCGGTCAAAGATGGCTTCACCGACGACCAGCACCCGGAGGCTGGCGAGCGATTCGACGGCTTCGCTGAAGGACTTGCGCGTCTGGGTTTGGGCGAGACCCAAGCAGAACTCCCGGATGGGGCCCGTGGGGTGCTCGAAGTAAAGATTGAGCAGCTTGGTGGAACTGAACTTGATGGCGCCGGCAAAGCGGACGACACCGCCGATCCGTTCCACGGTTTGCTTCTCCTCCTGAAGGCTGCCGGAATCGTCGTACTCAGGGTCCTCGTATTCCTTGCCGCGGCAGAACACTTCCGGGCGGATGGCTTCGATGGCTTCGAGCGCTCCGGCATGGGGGACGAGGACGGCGAAGTCGACGCACTCGAGCGCGGCGAGGCTGCGCAGGCGAAGTTGTTCGGTGAAGTAAGGGCGACCGGGCCCCTTGTGGACGTGGGGATCGGAAGGAACCGAGACCACCAGCACGTCGGCGAGAGCGCGGGCACCTTCGAGGTGCGCGATGTGCCCCGGGTGAATGAGGTCGAAGATGCCGTGGGATAGGACAATACGCCGGCCTTGGGCCCGTACCGCGTCGAAATGCGCGCGGGCGGAGGCGAACGGGACGATCTTGGGCGACCGCGGTTCGGTCATGGATTTGAGAAGAACGAATACGGGGCGTTGTTACGGCCGACCTGCATGAACTTCATGTTGTAATGCTCGGAGGCGTCGATGTCGGGGAACTCGCCGCTTTCGAGAATGCGTCGCAGATGGGCGACCTCCTGGCGGATCGAACTGACGGGTTGGTAGCCGAGCGTCTCGAGGATCTTCCGGGAGGAGATGTGGTAATCCCGTTTGTCGAGGGTGTCGGTGACCTTGATCTCGACGTTGAGATCCGCGAGTTCGGCCTGAATCACGCGGGCAATCTCGATGACCTTGAGGTTCTCGAAGCCGAAGTTGAAAGTGCGGCCGTTGATACGGTCGGAGGGGGCGTTTAGGAGCTGGGCGTAGAGATTGACGACATCGGTCATGCCGACATTAGGGCGGCGTTGCTCGCCGCCGTGAACGGTGATGACGCGTTTGCGGAGAGCGTCAGCGGTGAGCTTGTTGACGGTGAGATCGAAGCGTTGTCGGGGGGAGTAGCCGCAGATGGTGGCGGGCCGGATATTGGTGGCGCAGAAGTCCGGCGAAGCAGCGGCGCGGACGAGCCACTCGGAGAGCATCTTGTACTTCGAATAGTACGTGATGGGTTCGGGCTCGAGTTCCTCGGTGACGTCGGGGACATCCTTGATGCCGAAGACGGAACTGGAGGAGGCGTTGATCAACCGTTTGACGCCGGCCGAGCGGGCGAGGGCCAGGAGCATGCCGACGGCGTCGAAATTGATCTGGCGGGTGAGGATCTCGTCGATTTCGCCGGTAGGATCGTTGGAGATCGCGGCGAGGTGGACGATGGCATCGACGCCGTCGACGGCGCGTTGGACGACGGCGGGGTCTCGCAGGTCCCCCTGGATGAGTTCAAATCGGGAGCGCCACTGGGGAAACGCGGGGTCGCGCTCCAGCGCCTGGAGGCCGGCCGGCGTGTAGAGCATCAGGTCGAGAACCCGGACGCGGTGCCCCAATTGGAGGAGGTGGGGGGTTAGCCGGCTGCCGACATAGCCGAAGCCGCCGGTGATGAGAATGTGCTGAGGCTGGGACTGAGGCGAAGTGCTCACGGTTTATGGATGTAGTCGAGGGGCTGAGTTCGAAGGACGCCGAGGTGTTGCTGAACCCAGTGAATGGTTTCGTCGACGCCCTGTTCGAAAGGGATGGAATCGTTCCAGGCGAGGGTCTGTCGGGCCTTGGTGCTGTCGAGCAGGTAGGCGGCGTCCTTGCCGGGGCGGTCGCCGACGATTTCAACCACTTTGGAGAAGTCGGCGCGGAGTTTGCGGCAGACGAGTTCGACGACCTGACGGATGGAATGATTGATGCGGGTGGAGAGGTGATAGACCTCGCCGGGTGTGCCCTGGCGGGCGATGCGGAGGGTGCCTTCGGCGACGTCGCGGATATGGATGAAGGACCGGACGGAGTGTCCACCTCCGTGGAGTTGGAGGTGGCGGCCGGTGAGGATGTAGAGGGCGGTGCGGGGGATGATGCGGTAGAGCTGCTGGCCGGGGCCGAAGACGTTGGCGGCCCGGGTGAAGACGACGGGAAACCTGTAGTTCTTGAAGAACGTCATCAGGTGGAGGTCGCAGGCGGCGCGGGAGGCGGCGTAGGGGGTGCTGGGATTGTAGGGGGCGTCTTCGGTGACGTTGCCGGAGCAGCTTCCATAGACCTCAGGGGTGGAGACGTGGACGTAACGGCGGAGGAAGTCGAAGCGGCGAAGGCGCTCATGGAGCCGCACGTTGGCTACCACGTTGGTCTGGTACCAATGGTCAGGGTGGATCCAGCTTTCGGCCACCATGCTTTGAGCGGCGAAATTGATGACGAAATCGGGGCGGAACGCCTCGACGGCGTCGGCGATCCGGTCGGTGTCGTGATTCAGGTCGAGCTGTTCGAACCGGAAACGGGCCGGGTCGGGGGGCGTGTCGCTCCAGCGGTAGGGGAGGAAAGCGGGGATGGGTTCAGGGGAACGGCTGGTGGCGAGGACGTAGGCGCCGTTGGCGAGGGCATGGGCCACGAAGCTCGCACCGGAGAACGAGTTGCTTCCGATGACGACAATTTTTTCGGACATAGGCGGCGCAAACCGTTTCTGCGGCTTGCTTAATCAAGGGGCGCAGGAGGGTCCCGTGGAGGAATTTCCCGGCGGAACCGCGAGCGCAGACGGTGAGCCTAGCGGGAACGACTTTCGCTTGGAAAGCGCTCAGCGTTTGGCGGTGGGGATCAGGACATCGACCCGGGCGGGGGGGAGGTTGCCCCAGACGAAACTGGACTGGCTCCGAGTGAAGCCGGACGGGAAGCCCCGGTGGGCGAGTGCGTAGGTGTACTGGATCCAGCTGCCGGAGGGACGGATCAAGGCGCCAATTTCCCGCACGATGGCGTGGACCTTGGGGACGGGGAGGGAACGAAGGGGGAGGCTGGAGACGATGGTGACGGGGCAACCGTGGGAATCAGCTCCCGCGCGGCGGAGGAGCCGGCGCAGATTGGCGGCATCGCCACAGACCACCTGAACGTCCAGGAATCGCTTCCGAAGCAGCCGGGTCAGGGAAGATGACAACTCAATGGCGAACAATCGGTTGGGATGAATTCCGCGGTCTAGGAGGGCCTGCGTGACGACGCCGGTTCCGGCACCCAGTTCGACCACGAGCCCGGAGGGATCGTTGGAGACGAGGCGTGCCATCCGGCGAGCCAAGGTGGGAGAACTGGGGACAACCGCACCGATCTCTCGGGGATTGGCAAATGCTTCGCGCGCGAAAACGAACCATCCACGAATTTTTGCCAGGGACTCCATCCACGGAGGATTGCGTTCCGCACGTGCGGCCATGGCGCTTGGGCTATTCACAGGGAGGCAACCGTCAGCAGTGTGACGTTGGTTCGACGATTTGTAAACAGGCCCGTGAGGTGAGGGGAGGGGTTCAGGCTCGACGTGAGGACGCATTACCAGACCTGTACCGAGTCGGCCGCGAAGATGGCTTCGAGCAGTCCAGGGTAGTTTGGGGTGTCAGTCGTGAGGTCAGCGACCGTGACAGCGGTGTCGGGGAGGGTGCGCTCGGTGGCGGTGACGATGTCGTTGAGGGGGTCCAACGACTGGGTGAGGACGAGCAGGACTTCGCGCATGGGGAGGCAGGTTAGAAGCGGAGGACGTAGTCGCTCTCGGCGGCGAGTCGGGCCAGTTGGGCAACGCCGATTCGCTCATACTTGACGGGTGGCTGGCCAAGGTTTTCCAGCAGGGGCGCTCCGGTTTCGACGTACACCGGCCGGCCAAACTCGCCGATGATCGGCAGGTACCGGGTGAAATTGTCCTCATCGATGAGCTCATCGGGAAACTCCGAGAGCGCTAGAACGGCGGATTCGCACAGGACGAGAGTGACGTCAACTTTCTTCCAGGTGCCGACGCCGGCGGCGATTCGGACGGCTTCCGCCGTGCGCGGGCTGGTCCTGGGGTCGCTGTTGACGATGACAAGGGCTTTGCGGTTCACGGGGTTCAATTGAAGCTGATGAAGCGGTCCGTGCTGGCGATGAGATCGTTGACCACGGTGAGGCCGGCGAAGGCGGCGAGGGAATTGACCGGGAGGTTGCGCCGTTGGGCGCCGTAGGCGCAGGCGTAGAGCTTCAGGCCGCGTTCGCGCATCTGCTGAAGTTCCGGGTCGCCAACACCACGGACGGCTTCGTCGATGCAGTACAGGTAGACATCGACGCCGGCGGCGAGGGCGGTTTCCGCGAGGCGGACGCCGTGGCGGAAATTACGTTCCGTCGGGGCGGTGGAGAGCAGGATGCCGAGTTTCTTGCCAGACAGGGGGGCGGGATTCATGGGGAAGGGGGACGCGGGCGGACCCTGGCGGGTGGATCATGAACCGGCATGGAGGCGACGACAGGACGAGAGGGGGAGGCGGGTGGGAGGCGGGGATGCGGCGCCTGCGGAGCGCGGGGTCATGGGGTGGCCATGGGCCAGTCGGCGGCGACCATGGCTTTGTGGCCGCCCGCAAGCGAGTGGACGTTGGGGTAGCCCATGCGTTGGGCCATCTCGCAGGCGAGGGCGGAGCGGAAGCCTCCGCCGCAGTACATGATGATCTCGGTCTTGGGATCGGGGAAGGTGCGCTCGAGATCACGTTCCAGGATGCCGCGACCCATGTGCCGCGCTTTGACGGCATGTCCTGTCTGCCATTCGTTATCTTCGCGGACATCCAGCAGCACGACCGCAGGGTTGGCTGCGATGCGGGCGCGGGCGGCTTCCACGGAGATTTCGTTCACCTGGCTGCGGGCCGTTTCGACGACTTTCAGGAATCCCGGCGAATGCTGCATGGAGCGGGATGTTAGGGGTTGGGTGGGTCTGGGCAACGGAGAATACGGCCGGGGTCAATCGCAGGTGTCGCGGGAATCCGTCACGCAGTCTTGCGTTGGGTTGCGGATTGGCGCATGCGAGGCGGCGCGTGAACGCGAGTGTCCAGGCCGGTAAGGCTCCAGGATGGGGGGCAAGAGTGGGGCGTTGGGTGGGGTGGGTTGTGCTGGGGGTGATTTCCTCCGGATGCAGTCCCTCGACCCTTCTGGCCCGGCGGATGATGGATGCGCCGAATCGGGTGCCTGAATTCGTGAAACCGCAGGGCCGGGTATGGCTGGGGTGGGCTGACGGGGTGTTGGAGCGCTTTCCCACGGGGACGAACCGGGTTGGAGAGCCCGGGGTGGACCTAAGGTGGGTTTGTGTGGAACCGGCCCGGTACGGGTGGATGAGCCGAACATCGACGGTCACGAATCGCAGCCGGGTATTGCCCATGTTTCGATTTGAGTTCCAGCTTCCGCCGGAGGGGTTACCGACGTCGAAGCCTGCGCGGGGGACCGCCTATCTGTTGCATGGCTACGGAATGGACTTGGAGATGATGTTTCCCTGGGCGGTTTTCCTAGCTGAAGCCGGGTGGCGGGCGGTGTTGGTTGACTTGCCGGGGCATGGGCATTCGGGCGGGCGCCGGGTAACCTTTGGCATCCGCGAGGTGGAGCAGTTGAAGGCCTTCCGTCGATCCGTGGGAACCGCCCAGGGGTGGGGTGGACCGGTGGTCGTGGTGGGGCATTCGATGGGGGCATCGCTCGCGTTGCGCTGGCAGGCAGCCGATGACCGCATTTCAGGCAGCGTGGCCTTGGGGGCCTATTCCGAGTTTGTCCCGGCGGCGCTTCGGCTTCGGGACGACTATGCGAGGTGGGTTCCGCGCGGATGGGTGCGGCGGGCGGCAGGTAAGGTGCCGGGGATGCTCGGGGTCGCTTCGGAGACCATGAACACCCTGGAAGCGGTCCGTGGCCGGAATGTCCGAGCGTTGTTGGTGGCGTCGGCGAACGATGTGGTCACGCCTCCGGAAGACAGCGCGGCGTTGATGTCGGAGTTGGGGGATGGGAGCGAGTTGTTGATCGTTGGGGACGCGACCCACGAGACATTGCCGTTTGCCTTTCCGCAGCACGGCAAGCGGGTGTTGGAGTGGTTGAATGAATGGGTGTTGGGGGAGACGGATCATCCGACGAGCATTGCGACGGGGCGTTGGCGGTGAAAACGAGAAAGCCGCCCGGGTGGGCGGCTGTCCTGGCGAACGGAAGATTCGGAAGGCGGACTACTTCTTGTCCGAGGCTGAGGGAAGCGATCCAGCCGGAGCGTTGGCATTGAGCTGGCGGAGGAGTTCCTCGGTCATGTCGTTCTCACCGTTGGTGTAGAGGACGATGGGAGTCTGGTTCACGCTGTCGGCGGCGACATCCATGACGAAGGTGTATCCTGCGGCCTTGGACTTGGCGACGATGGTCTCGCGGATTTCGCGAAGGATCTGGTCGCGCATGCGTTTGCGTTTCTCCAGAAGCGTCGCTTCGGACTGCCGCTGGTACTGTTGGACCTGCTGCTCGAGATTGCGGATCTCGAGAAGCTTATCTTCGGCGGCTTTGCGGCGCTTTTGTTTCTCGTCAGCGGAGATGGCTGAATCGCCCGCGGCCTCGACGAGTCCCTTATAATCTTCGTTGAACTTGCGATAATCCTCGAGCATGCCTTTGGCGGTCTTCTCGAGTTCGGCGGCCTCACCCTTGATCTTGGTATCGGCCTCGCGGGTCTTGTAGTAGCCATCGAACACCTTGCGAAGGTCGATGATTCCCATCTTCACCTGGGCCTGCGCAGAGGTCGAAGCGATGATCAGGGCAAATGCGGTGAGGAGGACTTTGAAGGAGTGGATTTTCATGATTCGGAAGGTGGGGTGGGATCAGAAATCACGGGTGTAGCCGACCCCGAACTGGAAGCGGCCGCCGCTGGTGTCGTTGTAATCTTCTGCCGTGAGGGGGAAGGCGTAGTCAAGGCGGAGCGGGCCGATGGGCAGGTTGAGTCGTAGCCCGATGCCCCAGCTGTCGTTGTAGAAGTTTTGCTGCGGCTCACGGAGGTCGAAGCTGTACGGTTTGAAGTAGACCATACCGACGTCATAGAACATCGCGAATCGGACGCGTTCAATGATCGGGATGGAATACTCCAGCGAACCGAACCAATAGGTCGAGCCGCCCACCGGTTCGTTGTTTTCATCGACGGGGCCGACGTCGCGGTATTCGAAGCCCCGGAGGGTGTACATGCCGCCGAGAAAATAGCGGTCGAACAGCGGCACGCGCGGGGAGTCGCTGAAGGCCTCGGACACGCCCAGGCGGCCGATGATTTCGACGACATGACCCTCGGCGAATCCGGGCAGGTATTGGCCGCCCCGGAATTCGAGCCGGTAGAAGTCGGTTTCCCCGCCGAACGGTCCGCCGGCGACCTCGCCGATCAGCTCCAGGCGCTGGCCGCGGTTGGGGAGGATGGTGCTGTTGCGGGTGTCGAAGGTAAGAGTTGCGGTGACCTTGGAGACGAGGCGGCGGCCTTCCTCCTGGGCGAGTTCCGGTGAAACTCGGGGGTTGCCGGTGATGATGCTGGAGCCGTGGCCAGGTCCCTCGTCGCGGATGATCGGGGCCAGCAGGTCACTGTCATTGAAGTCGAGATTGACGCTTTCGATGGTGTAGGCGACGCCGGCCCGGAAGTACTCGTTGAGGGCCTTGGTGAGTCCGATGCGGGCGCCGGTACGTTGTTCGTCGTAGACGGCACTGAGGAACTGGAAATCGCGATGGTAGAGATCGACCTCAAGGGCGAGCCGGCGTCCGAGGAACCACGGCTCAATGAAGGTGATGAGGTAGTCCTGGCGTTGGGTGCCGACCTGAGCGCGAAGACGAAGCTTGTGACCGCCGCCGGTAAAAAGCGGCGGGTTGAAGAGGTCGAAGTTGCCCTGGCTCATCTCGACGAAGCCGACCAGGTTGTCCACCGAGCTGAAGCCAGCGCCGATGCTGAAATTGCCGGTGTTCTTTTCTTCGACACCGACGACGAGATTCCGGCGATTGGGAACCTCCGTGGCTTCGGGTCGGGCGTCGACTTTTTCGAAGTACTGAAGGCCGTAGAGGCGGTTGGTGCTGATCTTGACGCGCACCATATTGAAGATCTCACCGGGGGCGACAGCGAGCTCACGACGGATGACGCGGTCCTTGGTCTTGGTGTTGCCCTTGATGTCGACCTTCTCGATGTAGGACTTGTCGCCCTCTTCGACCTTGTAGACGAGGTCGATGGTGTTGGAGGACGTGTTCGGCACGCGGACGGCCCGGAGCGTCTGGGGGAACTCGACGTCGATGTAACCGCGTGAGCCGTAGAAGTCCTCGACGAGTTCGATATCCTTGGTGTGGAGCTTCGGCTTGAACGTCTCGCCGGGGAACAAGTTCAGGCCTTCCCGGACCTTGGTGCCTTCGCGCCGGCGCATGCTGCCGACGATTTCATTGGTCGAGAACAGCTTGTTTCCCTCGAAGGTGACCGACCCGACCTGGTAGGGCTGGCCTTCCTCGATGACGAAATTGACCTTGAGCCGTTCGGGATCGAGTTCCTCGACCTTGACGTCCTTCAGTTCAAAATCGATGTAACCCTCGTTGCGGTAGAAATCGGACAGTCGATCCCGATCTTCCTGGATGACGTCTTCCTTGAAGCGACCGGAACCGGTGAGCCACGAGAACATCCAGCGCTTCCGGGTTTTGACGACCTTGCGGAGCTTCTTTTCCTTGAAGGCGACGTGGCCGGGAAACTCGACGCGCTTGATGCGTTGCTTGGCGGCTTCGGTGATCTGGAAGGTGACGGTGCCGCGCCCGGCGTTTTCGTCGATGTTCAGGACGTATTTGACCTCGGTCTTGAGGTACCCCGATTTCTCGTAGGTGGTCTGAATTTCGCGGGCGTCCTTGTGAAGTTGTGCTTCGTCGAGAGGTTGGCCGACCTTGGAGGTGACCTTGCGGGCGACTTTTTTGAGTCGGAAGCGTTCATAGCCCTCATAACGAATGTCGCTGAGGACAGGCCGAGCCTGGACGAAGTAGACGAGTTTCACGCCGTCGGCTTCGCGGGTTTCGGTGACGCGGATGTTGAAGAAGTACCCGGTGCCGAAAAGATTCCGGACATCGTCGTCGATGTTCAGCTTGCTGTACGGGTCGCCGGTTTTGACCCGGATGTTGGCCCGCACAAGATCGTCGCTGACGGACCTGGGTCCGACATGGCGGATCTCGATGGAGGTGATCTGAACGTTGGGCGGTGCTTGGGCTTTTGAGGCCAACGGAAAGAGCACCGCTGCTAGGGACAGCGGCAGGCACAGAAGCAACCAGCAATGCCCCAGCCAGCTACGAAGGAACATCGTCGTGACTGACTTTGGCAGCGGCCTTGAACCGAGTAAACCTTTTAAGAAATGTGAGGGGGACATCGCCAGTAGGGCCGTTACGCTGTTTGGCGATGAGGAGGCTGATCTCCACGCCGCTTCCGTCGTCGCGGGGTACGCTTTCTTCGTCGTCGCCGTCTTTGGATGGCTTGTAGAGGAGTCCGACCAGGTCGGCGTCCTGCTCGATGGAGCCGGATTCGCGGAGGTCCGAGAGCTTCGGTTTGCGGGCCTTGTCCTTTTCGATTTCGCGGTTGAGCTGGGCAAGGACGATGATGGGGATGTTGAGCTCCTTGGCGAGGGCCTTGATGCCTGACGAAATTTCCGCGATCTCCTGCTGCCGGTTATCTTTTGCGCGCCGTGTGTCCGAGTGTATCAGCTGGAGGTAGTCGATGACCAGCAGTTTGATCTGGTTTTGCTGCCACATGCGCCGGGCCCGCGCGCGCAGTTGAAGGATCGAAAGCCCGGAGGTGTCATCGATGAAGAGCGGCGCCCCGGCGATCTCGCCGGCGGCGTGGGTGAGGCGGGGGAAGTCGCGTTCGGCGAGGAACCCTTCGCGGACATCTCGGAGGTTGACCTCGGCGCGGGAGCACATCATGCGGAGGACGAGCGATTCCGCGGTCATTTCCAGGCTGAACACGCCGACGCCCTGTTGGAGATCGATGGCGATGTGTTCGGCGAAGTTCATTGCCAGGGAGGTCTTGCCCATGCTGGGGCGGGCGGCGATGACGATCATTTCACCTCCGTGGAACCCGGTGGTCATCTTGTCGAGGTCGATGAACCCGGTGCTGAGACCGCTCAGCATGCCCTGGCGGGCATGCAGTTCCTCGATGGTGTTGATGGCCGAATTGACGAGATCCTTGATCGCCTTGGTCTCAGGTCGCTCCCGTTCCTCGTTGATCCGGAGAATGTCCCGCTCCACCTCATCCAGGAGGGCCGGGACGTCCCCCTCGCACTCAAAGACGCGGGTGATGACGTTGGTGCAGGTCTGGAGCATCCGCCGGAGCAGGTGCTTCTCCAGCACGATCTCGATGTAGTACGCGAGATTGGCGGCCGACGGGACGGAATCGGCGACCTGGTTGAGGTAGGCGAGACCTCCCACGGCATCGAGCTGGTTCTGGTCCCGGAGCCGCTGCTGGAGGGTGATGAGATCGATGGGCAGCTGGGCGTCATACATCTCCACCAGGGTTTGGTAGAGCGCCTGGTGCCGGAGTTCGTAAAAGGCCTCCGCACCCGCCCGCATCGTGCGGACGCATTCGCCCATGGCGTCGTTCGGCGACAACAGAACGCAGCCGAGCACGCCGCGTTCGGCGTCGGCGGCATGGGGTGGCAGGCGGTCCACTCGGCCTCCGGTCGGCGCGTCGGTGCGCGGCGGAGGACGTCGTCCGGCTAGGAGGTCGGGCGGCGGCTCCGGGAGGAGTTCGTGTTCTTGAGTGGGGTCGACGGAATCGGTCACGGTTCGCGCGGACCAGCATCCGGAACTTCGGCCCTCAGGCGAGAGTGAAATCGGGATGAATGAAGGGTCGTCTGGGTAGACTGATCGACCACGGCTTGGCATTTGACGGTGTGCGGCCTGAGGCCTTTACTGCTGGACCCATAGAACGCCATGAAAGCCTATTTGAACCGTCGACATGCCCTTCGTCATCTGGCCGCCGGCGCGCTTGTCGCGTCCGTGGTCGGGGATCTTTCACGCCGGATCGATGCTGCCGAGTCGATCGACCAGCTGAAGGGCCGCATCCGTCACTCCGTTTGTCGATGGTGTTATGGGAAGGTGCCTTTGGAGGATTTGTGCAAGGCGTCGCGCGCGATGGGAATCACGTCGATCGACCTGTTGGGGCTGGACGAGATTCCGACGGCGAAGAAGCACGATTTGACCTGCGCGATGGTGAGCGGGGTTCCGGGAGGGATCGGCAAAGGTTTGAACCGGGCCGAGAACCACGATGGAATCCTGAAGTGGTTTGAAGACGCGGCGCCGAAGGTGGCGGCGCTTGGGTGCGTGAACGTGATCTGTTTTTCAGGGAACCGGGGTGGGTTGTCGGATGAGCAGGGGTTGGAGGTTTGCTCGGTGGGGTTGAAGAAGCTGATGCCGATGGCGGAGCGGCACGGACTGGTGTTGGTGATGGAACTGCTCAACTCGAAGGTGGATCACAAGGATTACCAGTGCGATCACACGCGCTGGGGTGTGGAACTGTGCAAGCGGGTGGGGTCCGAGCGGTTCAAGCTGCTGTACGACATCTATCACATGCAGATCATGGAGGGCGACGTCATCCGGACCCTGAAGGAGAGTGCGCCCTACATCGCCCACTATCACACCGGCGGGGTGCCCGGACGGAATGAGATCGATGAGACGCAGGAGATCTACTATCCGGCGGTGATGCAGGCCGTGGTGGCGACGGGCTTCAAGGGGTTCGTGGCGCAGGAGTTCATTCCGAAGCGGCCGGACGTGCTCGCCTCACTGAAGCAGGGGGTTCACATCTGCGACGTCTAGGCAATGTCGTTGCCGAGCTGGATCCTGTCGATCGGTGTCGTTTTTTGGGGGATCGCCATCGACGCGTGGCCGGTGGCGGTTCCCGCAGTGGCGGGGCTGTTGGCGCCGCGTTTCGTCAGTCGGCGGCTGGAAGTGTCGAAGGCGGAATTCTCCAGGGTGCTGGACGTTTGCTGGCTGCTGGTGTTCGGCGGGGTCTTATGGACGTACAGCCGTGAGCCGGTGGGGAGTGTGCTGCGGAGCTTCATCCAGTGGCTTCCCCTGGTTTTTTTTCCAGCGATCCTCGTCCAGGTGTGGTCGGAGCGGGAACGGATTCCGATGGCGGCACTCCTGCCGCTGCCGTGGTGGCGACGGCGGGACCACGGGCCGGCGGAGTTGGAGGTGTCCGGGCCGTATCTTGTGTTTTGCCTGCTCTCGGCGAGCGTCACGGCGGGGGGGCGGACGTGGTTTTTCTTCGGGCTGGGGGCGGTGGCGGGGTTGGCGCTGTGGAAGACGCGGGCGAGGGGGTTCCCGGTGTGGTTGGCCGGGTTGTTTCTGGTTCTCGCATTGGCGGGGGGATGGTTGGTCTCGCTGGGATTGAGCGGATTGCAGGGATGGTTTGAGAACCAGTTTCTGACCTGGGTCACCCAATGGCGGCGCGACGACGGAGCTTTTCGAGTGGCTCGCACGGCGATCGGATCGACGGGATCGGTCGGTGGCTCAGGGCGGGTGGTGCTGACGGTGGGGAGCGAGGGAGATGATCGTGTGCCGCCACGGCTGCGGGCGGCGGTGTTCTCGGCCTGGTCGGACGGGGCCTGGTATGCGCCGGCGGGCACCTTCGAGAAGATCGAGGGCACGGGCGGTGAATGGACGTTGGAAGCGCGTCAGGGATTGACCGGATCCACGCGGGTGGAATTGAGGGCGGACGCGACCGGGGGATTGCTGGCGGTGCCGGGCGGGGTCCGTGTGATTGGGGACTGTCCCGCGGATTCCCTGGAGCGGACATCCATGGGCGCGATTCGGGCGACATTCTCGGGGGGGATGCTGCCGTATCGGGCGGATTTCGAAGCCGATGCCGGATGGGAGATGGAACCTTCGGAGGACGAAACCCGGGAGGTCCGGGTTGCGGAACGGCCGGCGATCGATGCGGTCGGGGCGGAATTGGGTCTGGTGGGACTTGCGCCGGCGGAGGTTTTGGACCGGGTGGCGCGGCATTTCGCGGTTCAGTTCCGGTACACGACCGAGTTGAAGCCGAGCACATCGAAAGACCCGCTGGCAACGACGGCGCTCGGGCGTTTTCTGCTGAGCGATCGGGAGGGGCATTGCGAGTATTTCGCGACTGCCGGGGTGTTGCTGTTGCGTTCGGTCGGGGTGCCGGCGCGATACGTCACGGGATTCCTGGTCAATCCGCAGGACCAGGCGAACGGGGTTTACACGGTGCGAGCCAAGGATGCCCACGCCTGGGTGAGGGCCTGGGTGGACGGTAAGTGGCAGGATTTCGATCCGACGCCGCCCGCGATGTTTGAGGCGGCGCCGACCGTGAGTCGTTGGGATCGGTTCTGGAGCGATCTTCGGTACGCGATCGTCCGGTGGTGGTGGCTGGGTGAGAAGCGATGGTTGCGGGAGGCGTACTGGCTGGTGCTGCCGCTGCTGGCCCTGACGGTGTGGCGTTTTCGAAGGATGCGAGCGAGCCGGGCTTCACCGGAGTCATGGTCAGGCGAACGAGTCGCGATGCAGTGGCCGGGGGCGGATTCGGAATGGTTTCAGGTGGAGGCGGGATTGGCGGTGAAAGGCTGGTCGCGCCGGATTCAGGAGGCGTGGGGGCCGTGGCTGGGGCGGTTGGCGGCGGAGGTGCGGACACCCGCAATCGGGGAACGGATCACCCGGGTGTACAGCTTGCATGCGCGGTTGCGGTTTGACCCGGTGGGGTTGACACCGGTCGAGCGGGCCGAACTGCGTCGTGTCGCCGGCGAGTTGGTGGAGGAGATCGGGCCGGGCGGGATTACGCGGCGCGACGGCGCCACCAGATCATAAGTTCCAAGCCGGCGCGGTTGGGGTAGGAGCGAGGAACCCAGCCCGCAATCCATTCGAAGTGCGACCGGAACCGTTCGACGAGTTCCTCCTGGGTGCAGCCAAAGGGTGGGCCACTGGCGTCACGGATCATGTAATGAACCGCCAAGAACTGACCCCCCGGACGCAGCCAGCGGCAGACGGCCTCGGGGTAATGGTCGCGGTCGGCGGGTGAGATCGCGCAAAACAGGGTGTGTTCGAAGACCCAGTCGAACGATTCAGTGGTGGGTTCCCGAAGGAAATCGCCCAGGCGAAACGTGGCGGTCAATCCCTCGGCGGCGGTGCGGTCGGAGGCGATCCGAACGGCAGAGGGTGCGATGTCGAGGCCGGTGGGGGTGAATCCATGACGGGCCCAGGTTCGGGCGTCGTGTCCAGTTCCGCAGCCCGGGATGAGCACGGACCCGCGGGGAAGGTCGGGTCGGTCGCGGAGGAAATCGGCGAGCCCTGGGGAACCTTCGCCCTTTTCCCAGGGCATATCGCCGGATTGGTAGCGGGCTTCCCAGTCGGTGGTGGTCATGACGGTAGAAAGATGGGCTGAACGGGCGAGTCGCGCCAGCCTTCGAAGCCAGGGGAGATGTCATGGGGAGATTGCGGCGATGGTGGGCAGGGACTAGGTTCCGGCCATCTTGGAAGCCGCTATGAGGAGGTGGTGGATCGGTTGCTGGCTGTTCTGCGGGATTCTCGCGGTGCCGGGATTCGCCGGCATTTCCCTGCGGCTTCCGCCCAACGTGCTGATCGAAGGGATGGCGGTCGGTGCCTCGACCCGGTTTTACGAACCGGCAGCGCTGGGGGAGACGCTGGAAGCGATCCGCCGGAGCGGAGCGGCGGTGGTGGAGCTTCACACGGGGCAGACATTATCAACAAATCTCACGGGTTCGGTGGTGGGGGAGGCAATGTCGGAGGAAGAGACTCTTTCCCTGCGCCGGCAGGCGACGGGGGCTGGGATGCGCCTGGTGGCGGCCCGGGTCCGATTCGGGAACAACTCGAGCGCGATCACGCGGCTTTTCGAATGGGCGGATCGATTGGGGATCCAGGTGCTGGTGGGCGACCCTCCCGCCGAGCAGTACGATCACGTGGAAAGAATGGTGCGGCAGTACAACGTCGCCGTGGGATTGCCGACGGGATTGCCCTCGGCGGCGGGTCGCGAAAGGGCGGGCGGGCGGTCGGGATGGACGGATCCAAAAACCGTGTTGGCGGCGCTCCGGGGACGCGACCTGCGTATCGGCGTGGTGGTCAATGTGCTGAACCTGGTGCGCGCCGGCGTGGATCCCTTCGAGGCATTGGAAGAGCTTCGGTTGCGGTTGATCGGCGTCCAGGTGGTGGATCTCAGCGAGCTTTCTGCGAAAGCGCGCCCGGTTCCTTTCGGCACCGGTGCGTTTGATTTTCGGCGGATGCTGGCCAGCCTGCATGCGCATCGGTTCGACGGTTACGTGGTGTTCGATCCGCCGCCGGACGCTCCGGAGTTCAAGGGGGATCTCAACGCGGGTGTCGCGATGTTCCGAAAGGAGATGGAGTCGATTCGGCGAACCAGCGCGCTGCGCCAGGCGGCGCTAGGAGCTACCGTGCCCGAGGGAATGAGGTACGAGGTCCTACTTCAAGGGGACATTCCTGAGCCCGTTCATGTGGCGCGCTGCCCGGATGGCAGCATCTGGTTTGCGAGCCGCCGCGGGGCGGTTTGGGCGTGGTCTCCGGGGGCGAGGACGAACGGTTTGGTGGCCCGGTTTCCCGTGAGCACATCGGGTCAGCGAGGACTATATGGGTTCGAGTTTGATCCCGGCTTTCTCACCAACGGCTCTGTGTACGTTTACCGAGCGCCGATCCTGTCGGCGGGGAATTCCAACCGGGTCTCACGTTTCACGGCGACCGGCGGCCCCGGAGCGTGGCGTGTGGGATTGGAGACGGAGCGGGTGCTGTTGGACATTCCAAGCTCGCGCCATGGCTTGCAGCAGGGGGGCGGACTGCTTTGGCATCCGAAGGAAGGCAACCTTTACGTGGGGACGGGCGACAACATTCCCCCCAATGAGACCCCTCGGGTCTACGACGATCCGAAGAGTGCGCCGCAGGACCTGGGCGACTTAAGGGGCAAAATCCTGCGCATCGCCCCGGACGGGTCGGTTCCGGCCGGGAATCCATGGGCTGCAACGGCCGGAGCGAGGCACGAAGTGTTTGCGATCGGGCTGCGGAATCCGGTCACCTTGGCGTGGGATGCGCTGGGCGAATCCGTTTTGGCCGGTGATGTCGGCTATGACCGGATGCGGGACCAGGAGGAGGTCAATCGGGTGGAGGCCGGTAGGAACTATGGCTGGCCCCGATGCGACGGGCGCCACCGTGACACCTTGTCGGGTGCGGCATGTCCGTTGCCGGATGCCGTGGGGCCATGGTTTTCGTATTCCCACGACTCGGCCGCCGCGGTCATGGTGGGCGTGACCGTGAAACGCCCCTTGACGGGTTGGCCCGAGCGGTTTGGAGCTGGACTTTTCTATTCCGATTTTTCGCGACGGGTTGTGCGCTTCGCCCAAATCGACCCGGCGCTCAACGCGGTGACGAACACAGTGCCGTTCGCCAGTGGGCTCGCGGGTGGCGTGATGTCGATGACCCTCACCTCGGAGGGTGAGCTCTATCTGGTCGAGTATGGGGGAAACCTTTCGGGCAGCCCGGAGGACCGGCTGTCGCGCATTGTGCCAGTGACGAAGTAACGGACGGGTGGTGGTTGGTGGTGGATTGGTGGATTGGTGGATTGGTGGATTGGTGGATTCTTGGCGGGGTCGAGGTTTTGGCTTCGCTTCCCCTGACAACGGACCTTCGGCAGCGGACACCGGGCAAACGCCGCATTCCTTCGATCGACAGCCGACGGAGGCAGGTTGAACGTGGCCGGGGGTGCTGGTTAGCCTGAGGCATGCGTATTTTATCAGGCATCCAGCCCTCGGGCGCCCTGCATCTCGGGAATTTCTTCGGGATGATGCGTCCGGCGATCGAATTGCAGAACCAGGGCGACGCCTATTATTTCATCGCCGATTACCACTCCATGACGTCGTTGTTCGACGCCTCGGCGCGGCGAAAGAACTGCCTGGACGTGGCTCTGGACTTCCTGGCGTGCGGACTGGATCCGAAGCGCAGCGTGTTTTTCCGTCAGTCCGATGTGCCCGAACACTGCGAACTCGCCTGGATCCTGAGCACGATCACGCCGATGGGGTTGCTGGAACGGTGCCATAGTTACAAGGACAAGAGCTCGCGGGGCATTCCGATCAATCATGGGTTGTTCGCGTATCCGGTGCTGATGGCGGCGGACATATTGATTTACGATTCGAACGTCGTTCCGGTGGGGCGCGATCAGAAGCAGCACGTCGAGGTGACGCGCGACATCGCCATCAAGTTCAACGAAGCCTACGGAACGACCCTCGTGGTTCCTGAGCCGCGCATCTGGGAGGAAGTCGCGGTGGTGCCAGGCACGGATGGTCAGAAGATGAGCAAGAGCTACGGGAACGCGATCGAGATTTTTGGCGACGAGAAGGCCCTCCGGAAAAAGGTGATGTCGATCGTGATGGACAGCCGGACACCCGACGAAGCAAAGCCCGACGCCGACCAAAACAACGCGGTGAAGCTGCTCCAACTCGTGGCGCCGGTGGATGTTTCGAAATCGGTTGAAGACAAGTTGCGGGCAGGCGGATTCGGTTACGGCGATCTCAAGAAGGCGTTGTTCGAGAACTACTGGAACTTCTTCGCGGAGGCGCGGGCGCGTCGGAAGGAATTGGAGGGGAACCTCGACTATGTGCACGCCGTGTTGAACGAGGGAGCCGAGCAGGCGCGGAAGGTGGCATCGAAGGTCCTGAAGCGGGCGCGGCAGGCCAGCGGTTTGGAGTGAGCCGGGGAACGCGCCGTCGCGTCGGGAGAAGGGACATGGTCTTCAACCGTCGCTTCGGGTCGCCGCCCGCGTTTCGGAGGATCGATGAGGCGGAAGCCCGTGGCGTGGTTCACGGGCAGTCTCGTTGGCGCGGACGGCGGCTTCGCGGAGATGGACCCATGGGGCGGAGACATGTTCCTGACGGGCGTGAACGGTGCCGAGTGCGGCGGCATGGATGAAGCCTGCCTGATGGAGGGCGGAGAGGCAGTTCCCGGCCTGATCCGCGGGAACACCCGCGAGAAGTCCGCCCGACGTTTGGGGATCGAAAAGCAGTTCGTATCCCCGATGGGATTCCATCGTGGATCCGCCCTCGAACAGGGCTTGGCTCGCGCGTCGGTTTTGCGGGTGCAGCGAACTGAGGTGACCGTCGCGAAACGCCTCTAGGGCGCCTTCGAGGGCTGGAATGGAGTCCAAGTCGAGGGAGGCCGAGGCGCCGGACGCGCGTAGCATTTCCAGGAGATGCCCCAGGAGACCAAACCCGGAAACATCCGTGCAGGCGGTCGCATGGTGCCTCAGGAAACACCGGCCAGCCTCGCGTCCTGAGAGGGTCATCGAGCCGATGGCGCCCTCGATCCAAGCGCCATGGGCCCGTCCGATCATGTCGGCGGCAAACAGGGTCCCGGTGCCGACCGCCTTGGTCAGGATCAGCACATCGCCAGGCTTGAGCCCGCTCTTGCGCAGCAGACTCTCGGGCGCAACGAAGCCGTTCAGAGTTAGGCCCAACGCCAATTCCGGGCCTTCGGTGGAATGCCCTCCGATCAGCGCCGTGTCGTGGGTGTCGAGTTCGGCAAGTGCGCCGGAGAGCACCTGGAAAAGGGTTTCCTCGAGGATGTGGAGGGAGCCGAAAGGGAGCGTGGCGACGGCGAGGGCGGAATGGGGTTCGGCCCCCATGGCGAAGAGGTCGTTCAAGCCGTGCAGGGTGGCGATCCGTCCGAAGAGATACGGGTCCTCGATGAAGGTCCGAAACGAATCCACGGTTTGGACCAGAGAGAGCCCTGGGGGAGGCGTCACGACGGCTGCATCGTCGGGTGCATCCAGCCCAATCAGGACTCCTGAGCGCGATTTAGGCTGGAGTCGTTGCAGCACGCGGGTCAGCACTTCGGCCGGAACTTTGGCGGCGCAGCCGCCGCAGGGTCGGTGGGGGGCCGAAGGGGATGTCCTGGAGTGTGGCTGCAAGCGGAGCGCGCCATGGCTTTCTTCCCCCGTCGAACGAGGAGTCGGCGCGGGGTGGGAGGGTGTGGGTTCAACCGTTCGAGGAACGGCGATTGTTCCGTCCTCCGCACGGTCCTGCTCGACGGCGGATCTCACATCCGCAGCTCCAGCGTGGCGAGTGGTCATCGGCGGCAGTTCCTGGTAACCGCGCATCCAGCGCCGGTCGATCCAGTCTTTGAGTGTCCATACCCAGCGGCCGGCGAGCGCCAGTGGACCATACGAGACGATGGCGTGGCGGCTTCCGGTAGTGATGAGGTTGAGCGCCCGGGATTGGGGAGTGAACGGTTTCACGACTTTTCCGCAGGCTGTGCGCCGCAGGTTTTCAGCGAGAGGAGGTCCCTGTCGGACGGCGAAGACCCCGGACTTCGGGCGAGGATGTTCGAGAACCGTGGCGATGTCGCCGGCAGCAAAGACGAACGGGTGCGAGGTGGATTGGAGCGTGGGTGCGACCGCGATGAAACCCGCGGCATCGGTGGCCAGCCCGGAAGCGGCGACCCAGGCGGGGGCCGAGGCGTGGATCGCCCAGGCGAGAGCGTCGAAGGGGATGCGCGGACCTTTGGCGCATACGAGTTCGGTGGCGAGGGCTTCGACGACCCGACACCCCGAATGCACGTGGATGCCTTGTTGATGGAGGGCGCGAGCGATGAGTTGCTGGACGGTGCGACCGTGGGAGGGCAGGGGAACGTCTGCCGAGGTGACCAAGTGGAATTCCGGGGGTATGGAGTTCCCCGGTGTTCCGGTGAGTTCGACGAGAAGGCGTCGGCGGATGGCGAAGATCAATTCCACACCGCCGGCGCCGCCACCCACCACCACGATGCGGGCGGGTCGGCCGGGAACCGGATTCAGGGCAAGGTGATCGCGCAATGCCGACCAACCTTCGAGAAAGCGATCCACCGGTTTAACGGCGAGTCCGTGGGTGAGGGCGCCGAGGATACTGCGGAGCGCAGGGGTGGAGCCTGTATTGATGGAGAGCGTGTCGAACCCGATCGGGGGGCGGTCGCGAAAGAGAATGTGTCGTTGCTCGAGATCGAGGCCGGTGATCGGAGATTGGACAAATTGGGCTCCGGCGAAGCGGCAGAGGGGCCGGAGTTCGACGTGGGTTTCGTGGGGCTGGTAATGGCCGGCGATGAGGCCGGGGAGCATGCCGGAGTACGGCGTTGTGGAAGCCGAAGAGACGAGGGTGAGGCGAGCTCCGGGCAGGGGGCACATGCCGAAGCGCTTCAAGACCGCGACGTGGGTATGGCCGCCTCCCACGAGTACGAGTTCGTGCCGGATGGGAACGCTCGCCGTCATCGCGGCGAGTCTAGGCACGCTGGCGCTGTCGGCCCAGACCGAAGGTCACCGTTCGGTGAAGTTTGGCGCCGCGATTGGCCTCGGGCCGGTTTTGGGACATTCTAGCCCCGTGAAAGAAGCCCAAGGCGTACGGGTGGTGGTGTTGGGAGCCGGATTCGGTGGGCTGACGTTCTGTCAGGCATTTCGGCATCCCTCCGCGACAATCACGTTGGTGGATCGAACCAACCATCATCTGTTCCAGCCGTTGCTGTACCAGGTGGCCACGGCGGGGTTATCGGCGCCGGAAATCGCCGCACCCATCCGTTCGATCTTCTCCGATCGGCGGGACGTGACCGTGCTGATGGATGAAGTGAAGTCCATCGACCTGGAGGGGCGGACGGTCACATTGGGTCACGCCACCTTGCCGTACGACTACCTGGTGATGGGGCTGGGCGGTGTCACGAGCTACTTCGGGCATCCGGAGTGGGAACGCTATGCGCCGGGGTTGAAGTCCCTCGACGATGCGGTGCGAATCCGCCGGAACGTGTTGCTGGCGTTCGAGCAGGCTGAGAACTCGAACGATCCCGACGTGCGCCGGGAATTGACCTCCATCGTGGTGGTCGGCGGTGGACCCACAGGAGTGGAATTGGCGGGAGCGTTTGCCGAATTGACGCGGACGGTTCTGGCCCGGGACTTTCGTCGGATGGACCCGACCCAGGCCCATGTGGTGCTGGTGGAGGCGGGGCCGAGGGTGCTGGGACACCTGCCCGTGGAATTGAGCGAAAGCGCGCGCCAGCAGTTGGAGGCGCTGGGGGTGGAAGTGATGGTGAATACCAAGGTGCGCGATTTGAGGACCCGGGAGGTGGAGTTTGAGAACGGCCGAGTTCTTCGGGCGGCGAACATTTTGTGGGCGGCCGGAGTGGGGGGATCGCCCCTGGCACGGCAATTGGGCTTGGAACTGGATCGGGCCGGACGCGTGAAGGTGTCCGAGGATTTGAGCGTGCCCGCCCGGCCCGAGGTGTTTGCGATCGGCGACATGGCCCTGGTGGTGGGGGCGGACGGTCGGCCGGTGCCGGGAGTGTCACCGGCGGCCATGCAAATGGCCCGCCATGTGGCCGTGGCGATTTCGGAGGAACTCGGATCGCCCCGGGGACGTGATCCGAGACGGACTCCATTCAAGTATTGGGACAAGGGAACGATGGCCACGATCGGGCGATCGGCGGCAGTTGCCAAAATGGGGTCGCTTGAATTGACCGGATTTCCAGCGTGGCTGGCCTGGCTGGGTGTGCACCTGATCTTTCTGATCGGGTTCCGGAACCGGGCGGCCGTCTTGCTCCAGTGGATGTACTCCTACTTCACCTACAAACGGGGCGCACGGATCATTTTTGGGAATCCGGGTGGGAGTTGACCGGTCTCGAACCGCGCGCTCCTGAGGCCCGATTCCGGACCGAGTTAGGGCGACGTCGACACGAAGAAACCGCGGCGTCGTTGTCGACCGTTCATCCAGAGGAAGCGACCTCACCCTATGCTGACCTGACGCTCCTGCTCGACGAAGCCTTGTTGAACCTCCGGGAACCCGATCGCCTTGCCTTGATGTTGCGCTTTCTCCAGGAGCGCAGCCTTCGGGAAATCGGGGTCATGCTGGGCATTGAGGAGGACGCGGCGCGCAAGCGGGTGGCGCGGGCATTGGATCGGGTGACCGGATTCTTTCGATCGCGGGGATTTGCGGTGCCGGCTGCCGGCGGTGCGGCGGTGCTGGGCCAAGGCGGCGACCCAGGCGGCGCCGGCGGGTTTGGCGGCTGTTGCGGCCGGGAAGGCTCTGGCGGCGTGTGGGGCGGCGACCGGCCTGAATCTGTTACTTCTTCAACTTATGACCTGGAGCAAAACTCAGATGGCCATGGTGGGGGCGCTAATAGGATGCGGTGGCGGCGGTCGCCCGGCCGGTGGAACCGACCGCCGACGACCTCGATGGCGCCAAGGCGGACGAGGTGCGCGTCTTCGAAGTGCGTGGCATCAAGGAAAGGGTTTCGAAACTGCGCACAGGATTGTTCGCCGAACTGGGAACGATCCTGGACACCGAACGAAACGATCTGTTTGTGCGGAGCCTCGGCCATTGGATGCCGATCAACGACGAGGATCGCGGAGTCAGCACGGGCATGGCGGTGTATGCCATGGACCATCGGATTCGGTTTCGCCCCATTCTCGGCGAGGACACCGGAGAACCAACCCTGTTCTGGGGCATTGCGGATCCGGGACGCTTTTCGGTGAACGGCCTGATCCAGGTTCGCGACATTCCGCCGCCGTTCCGTCCGTACATTCAGGATTGGTTGAAGGCTACATCGCGACCCTCCACGAAACCTGAGGTTCCAGTTCCGTCCGGAGAATGATGGTGCCTTCGATGGCGGTATCTGGCGGGACAATTGGCGAACCCGGGCCAGGGCCGGGATTGGAGCCAGCCCCCGAGCGTGCTCCCGGATTGGAAATCGTCGTCGCCCTTCGTCTGGACTATTACAGTCTTTCGATGAGGTCTTGCGGGATCCGGTAGGGTTATACCCCATGGCGTGGAACCTCGGGCCTTGTGATTATCTTACAGCGAAGACCTCCTGACCTCATAAAGTCCTTCCCCTGAAGGATTCTCGGGCGGCCACCAGCAAAGGAATATCATGCTGCACCGAGCCAAGAGCCTCAAAGGGTACAAGTTGGACAGCCAGGACGGTGAAATAGGGCGAGTGAAGGAATTCTACTTTGATGACCAGCATTGGACTATTCGCTACATGGCCGTCGACACCGCGTCCTGGCTTCCAGGGAGGCAAGTTCTGATTTCGCCGTACGCGCTGGTGGCGGCGATCGAAAGTGATCAACACATCGTGGTTAACCTGACTCAGAGGCAGATCGAGGACAGTCCGTCACTGGACCATGACAAGCCGGTCTCACGACAATTCGAGGAGGCCTATCATGGCTACTTCGGTTGGCCCCTGTATTGGGAAGGTCCGCACAAGTGGGGCGCCCAGGACCAAATGGTTCGGGATTCCAATGCATGGAGAAGCCCGAATGAGGATGGCAAGCCTTCGGATCATCACCTGCGAAGCACTCACGCGGTGAGTGGTTATCATATCCATGCCCTCGATGGCGAGATTGGGCACGTCGAGGATTTTGTCGTCGATGACCAAACATGGGCCATCCGGTACCTGATCGTCAGCACCCGCAATTGGTGGCCAGGGAAGAGAGTGCTGATTTCAACCCAGTGGATCGACCGAGTCAGCTGGAGTGAATCCATGGTGTTTGTCACTCTTTCACGCGAAAGCGTGCGGCGGTCGCCCGAGTACAACGAACAGTCACTGCTGACCCGGGACTATGAAACCACCCTCTACGGTCACTACAATCGCAAGGGATACTGGGTCGATGAGGGCGTCCCCGTGGTGGCGGAACGCATGGGCTAATTCGGTTCACAATCACCAAGTATGAAGGATCCAGTCTACAAACTGATCGAACTCACAGGAACTTCGGACACATCGATCGAGGAAGCCGTGGGTGCGGCCCTCAAGCGCGCACGGAAGACGCTCAAGAACCTGAGCTGGTTCCAAGTGACCGAGACTCGGGGAAGCATCGAGGATGGAAAGGTCCACCGCTGGCAGGTGACGATCAAGGTCGGCTTCTCAGTGGAAGACGACGAGTAGTTTAGCCGGACAGGAACGACCGCAACGAGCGCAAGTCCGTCCGGAAGGTCCTCTTGTCGCCGCAGAATAGGGGATCCTGGCAGAGTTCATGAACCCCAACTGAGGGTTTCAACTGACCTGGGCCTTCGCGATACCAGGACCTTTAGGCATTGGACTGTAGCATGAGGACCCTTGATCCCCATGTTCAGAAGAGCTTTAAAGCGAAGGAATTACCATGGCGGCTTGTTGAAAGTCGGCGCAGGATATCGCCCATGAGACGAGGTGGGTTCGGATCGCCGATGAGCCAGGTAGGATCGCTGGTCATTGGGGGTGGGGTGTCCTTTACCGAAATCCTGGCCACGGTGGTCTATGACACCTATCGGGTGGCCACACCCGCCGTGCTGAAGGCCATGCAGGAGGCGGGGTTTCGCGGCGAGATTCGTACGTCGGTTCCGGGGAACCGGGAGGCCGCAAAGGCAGACGCTGAGGCCGCTGGCGCTGCTAAGGCAACCCCCGAGCCCCGTTCACCATGAGCCGACCGATGCCCTTGCCCGATGCGGCTCCTGAACCCGAACGGCATGGCACCCGAACGGAAGCTACCCGCGGTTCCGCGCTCTCGGCGGGCGCGATGGTCGGGGTGGTTCTGCTGCTGGGAGGGTTGGTGGCCGGGGGGCTTTTCTGGAAGAACCACCGGGAAACCGGGCGTCTTGGAAAACCACGGCAGGCGCGGCAGTTGTCTGAGTTTCGTCTGACAGAACGTTCGGGAAGGTCTGTAGAACGCGCGGAATTCCAGGGGAAGATTCTGGTTGTGAACTTTGTGTTCACCGGCTGTTCGCTGGCGTGCTATGAGGTCAGCCGTCGGATGATGGAAATCCAGGGATACGTGGCCTCGAAACCCCAGGTGCAGTTGGTTTCGTTCTCCGTCGATCCGCGTACCGATGCCCCGGAGGTGCTCTCCGCGTTTGCCGACCGTCTGAAGGCGGACTCGAAGCGCTGGCTGTTTCTGACCGGTGAGAAGGCCGATGTTTATCGGGTCATTGAAACGAGCTTTCTGCCAAAGGCGCCGCTGGATGCCCCCAGTCTGATTCCCGGGAATTTCGATCGCGCGGAGCGCATCGTCGTGGTGGATGGCAACGGGCGGGTACGCCGCTATTTTGATGGGATGAGTTCCTCGGTCGTGGGACAGGTTTTGGACGAGATCGCGGATGCGGAAAGGGATGGAAAACCATGACGACACGGTTCTGGCGCAGGTGGATGGGTCTGGGGTGGGCGCTGTTTCTGGGCGCGGTGACGGGGTGCGGTCCGGGTGGGCACACGGAATCGACGCCTGCGGAATCCGACGGGGTCCAGGAAGGCGAGCGCGCATTTCAGGTCAAGGGCGTGGTGCGCGATTTCCCGGCGGAGGGCGGAACCATCGTGGTTCGCCATGAGGAGATCCCGGGGTATATGCCCAAGATGACGATGGAACTGACCGTTCTCAACACGAACGAACTCGCCGGGCTCAAGGCCGGTGATGCGATCGAGTTCCGGTTGGTGGCGCGTGCCGAGGACCACTTCATCGACGGCATCCGACGCACGGGGTCCGCAGGTGCAGGGACGGAACCGCCGCCGCCGGTGACGGCGGGCGTCGCGGACGCTGGCGAGGATGAAGAATCCATGCTGGACCCGGGAGATCCCGTCCCGGATGTGGGCGTGCGCTTGGAGACCGGTGGGGACGTTCCGCTCTCGCATTGGCGCGGGAACGCGGTGGCCATGACGTTCTTCTTCACCCGCTGTCCCTTGCCGGATTTCTGCCCGCGCATGAACAAGAACTTCGAATCAGCGAGGTCCTTGTTGATGAAGAATGCCGGCGGACCGACGAACTGGGTGTTTCTGTCGCTCTCGTTCGATACGGAATTCGATCAACCCAAGATCCTTCAAACTCACGCATCCCTTTATCGAGGAACCGACGCCAGGGGATGGTGGTTCGCGGCATTGGGGCCCAGCGGCGTGGCGGCGGTGAAGTCAGCGTTTGACCTGATGGTGGGCCGGGAAGGCGGCAGCTTTTCCCACAACCTGCGGACGGTCGTGATGGACCCTCAGGGGCGGGTGTTTCGCCAATTCAATGGCAATCGATGGACCGCGGAGGACCTGGCCGTTGCCCTGTCGGAGGCGAGTCGGGTGCAAGCCGCGGAATCTCCGCACGCACCGAGTCCCTGATCGACTTGACGGAAAGTTCCAAGAGGTCGTCCTGATCTAGGCAGCCCGGGGGTGACGGGTTCGAGAATCCGCGAAACGGGAGTTCGGCCGCCGCCGCATTCGTCGCGAAACGAGCGAGATGAGTTGGAGTCATGGGTAGGTTGACTTGGGGAAATGGCGTACGGCAATTCCATGTCGCCAACGGGCGCGGTTGGCGAAAGAGGACCGAGGGGGTTTTTGGTGAGGTTAATTCGTGCGCAAGCGGTTTGTTGTAAATGCATTGCGAATGGGTTCGGCTGTGTTTTCGGGAGTATTTTTTGGAGGGCTTGTGAAAAAAATCACAAATTCACCTTGTCCGACTTTTCGCCGTTGCTAGCTTTCGCCGGCCGGCAATTCCCCCGCTGGCAGGTTCCACCCATGACAACCACAGAGTTCGGATACAATTCGAAGATCGAAGGTGATGTGGTCTTTTCGCAGTTGGACGCGGCTCTTGCGTGGTTTCGGGAGAATTCTCTCTGGCCGATGCCGATGGGTTTGGCGTGTTGTGCGATCGAACTGATGGCGTCTGGAGCCAGTCGGTTCGACATCGCACGGTTCGGGTCCGAGGTGATGCGGTTTTCCCCGCGCCAATCGGATGTGATGATCGTGGCGGGGACTGTGACCTACAAAATGGCCGGGGCAGTGAAGCGCATCTACGACCAGATGGCGGAGCCCAAGTGGGTGATCGCGATGGGTGCGTGCGCGTCGACCGGCGGCATGTACCGGAGTTACGCGGTCCTTCAAGGGGTGGACACGATCATTCCGGTGGACGTCTACATTGCGGGCTGTCCTCCCAGGCCCGAAGCCTTGCTGGACGGGCTGATGAAGCTTCAGAAGAAGGTCTCCCGCCAACCCGTGGTTCGGGACCTGATGATCACTTCGGCACTGCGAAAGGCTCCCAAGGCACCGGGTGGTGTGGTGATCGGGCAGGAATCGGCCGTGACGCACGCTTGAGCGCCATGCCCACTTCCCTCGAATTCGCGAATCGGCTGCGGGAAAAATTCGGAGAGGCTTTGTCGGCTCCGACAGAATTCCGCGGCGAGGTGACGTTGACCGTGATGGATCCGGCGCGGATCTCAGAGGTTTGCCAGGAAGCGAAGGAGGCGTGTGGCTTCGATCTGTTGGTCGACTTGACGGGGGTGGACAACTATGGAGAGGAGCCCCGCTGGACGGTGGTGTACGAGTTGTATGGCCTCGACCACCGGTGTCACCTGCGTCTGAAGACCTCGGTGGGCGAGGCGGTTTCGGAGCTTCCAACAGTGTGTCGGGTCTGGCGCGGCGCGATCTGGCATGAGCGCGAGGCCTACGACATGCTCGGCATTCGTTTTCAGGGTCACCCCGACCTTCGCCGGATTCTCATGTGGGAGGGGTATCCGTATTTCCCCTTGCGAAAGGATTTCCCCCTGGCCGGAAAGCCAAGTGAGGTTCCCGACGTGGCATTTACGAAGCCGGCGCCGCTGGAGGGTGGGCCGTTCGTAACCGTGGCGGGCGGGATCGATTCAATCGTCCGAGAGCCTCGAGTGCGGACCCTCGAAGGTCAGGACTGACGAACCACCGCACCATGGCAACCGTTAAGGACATCCAGTTTCTCGATTCGGCGGCGCGCCCTGGTGTAGCGGCCGGCACTCTGACGGAATCGAGTTTTGGCGCTGGGGGCGATGCGGAGAGCGCCGATCAGGTGGTGGGAGAGAAGATGGTCCTGAACATGGGACCCTCCCATCCCTCGACCCACGGGGTGTTGAGGGTGGTTCTTGAGCTGGATGGCGAAACAATCACTAGGGCAGATCCCGACATCGGCTTTTTGCACCGGGGAGACGAAAAGATCGCGGAGAACATGACCTACAACCAGTTCGTGCCGTACACGGACCGGTTGGACTATCTGGCGCCGCTGGCCAACAACGTGGCGTATGCGATGGCGGTGGAAAAGCTGATGGGATTGGAGCTGCCGCTGCGCGGCCAGTACATCCGGACCATTTGCTGCGAGTTGGCGCGAGTCTCGGCGCACCTGCTGGGGTTGGGGGCGTTTGCGATGGATGTCGGAGCCCTGACGGTGTTCATGCACACCTTCACCGAACGGGAAAAGGTGTACAACCTGGCCGAGCGCCTGACCGGGGCGCGGTTCACCACCAGTTACACGCGGGTCGGTGGCCAGACGCGGGACCTGCCGCTCGGTTGGCTCGACGGCGTCCGAAAGTTTTGCGACGAAGTCTTGGTCACCATCGAAGAGGCCGACCAGCTTCTGACCCGCAACCGGATCTGGATGGATCGCACGCGGAGCGTTGGAGTCATCTCCGGGGTGGATGCCCTGGATTTTGGGTTGACCGGTCCCAACCTGCGCGCCAGCGGGGTGAACTACGACGTCCGCAAGGCCACGCCTTACCTGCTCTACGATCAGCTGGATTTTGAAGTGCCGGTGGGTTCGGTCGGCGATTGCTATGATCGCTACTTGGTTCGCATGGAGGAGATGCGCCAGAGCGTGCGCCTTCTGCGTCAATGCGCAGACCGAATCCCGGGGGGTGGTGAGAATGCGCATCAGGAACCCATCAATGTGGCGGATGGCAAAGTGTTCCTGCCGCCGAAGGAGAAGGTCCTGACCCGGATGGAGGAGTTGATCCATCAGTTCATGCTGGTGACCCAGGGAGTGAATGCTCCAGCCGGGGAGGTCTATTTCGGGGCGGAGAACCCCAAAGGCGAACTGGGTTTTTACATTCAGAGTCGGGGCGGGGGGACGCCGTATCGCCTGAAGATCAGGGCGCCATCGTTCTGCAACCTGAGCATCCTGGCTCACTGCCTGCCCGGCCATATGATCTCCGATGTGACGGCCATTCTGGGGTCCTTCGATTTTGTGATGGGCGAATGCGACCGATGAACACGCTGGCTGTCCCACCCGCTCTCGAGGCGGAAATCGACGAACTGATTTCGCACTACCCGCATAAGCGAAGTGCTTCGCTGATGCTGTTGCACGCGTTGCAGGAGCACTTTGGGTGGTTGCCGAAAGAAGCGGTGGAATGGACGGCCTGGAAGCTCGATTTGCAGCCGATCAATGTCCAGGAACTGGTCACGTTCTACCCGATGTTCCGCCAGACGGCGGCCGGGCGTTTCCAATTCAAGGTCTGCCGGACGCTCAGTTGCGCGTTGGGCGGAGGGCATGCGCTTCACGGACAACTCTGTGAAAAATTCGGGCTGGACGCGTCCAAGCACGGGATTCAGACGACGCCCGACGGAAGATTCTCAGTGGAGTTCGTCGAATGCCTCGCGAGCTGTGGGACGGCGCCGGTGATGATGGTGAACGAGCAATTTCACCAGGGCGTCACGTCGGCAAAGGCAGACGAGATCGTGGGAGGCTGCCAATGATTTCAGAGGTCCTGCAGCGGGCCTGCATCCAACTTGGTCACGCGGGAATCCCAAAGAATCAAGGGTTCGAGAGCTGCCCCAACCAAAGCCAACCGGGTTTCAAATCCGGAAGGCATTGGCTGCCCGACATGGATTTGAACCATGACAAACAGATCCAGAGTCTGCTGTGCTACCGTTACACCATCGGGCAGTCGGTGCAGGGACAACGGTTAGGCATTCTGGGCTGAGCGTCAAGACACCATGCCTCAGGAATATCGACTCATTTTGAAGCGCGCCGATGAACCGGGGTACACACCGGACATCGACTGCTATGTGCGGCACGGTGGTTATGAGACCCTCCGACGCTGTTTAGCCTTGGCGCCGCGCGAACTTCCCGACGGCAAGAAGCAGTCGCCGCAGGAGCAGATCCGCGACGAAGTGCTGAAATCCGGTCTCCGGGGCCGTGGAGGTGCGGGTTTTTCGGCAGGCCTGAAATGGTCGTTTGTGGATCGCAAGTCGGGCAAGCCGATCTACCTGATCTGCAACGCCGATGAATCCGAACCCGGAACCTTCAAGGACCGCCAGATCCTTCACAAGGACCCGCACCAACTGATCGAGGGGATGATCATCGCGTGCTTCGCCAATGACGTGAAGCTCGCCTACATCTATATCCGCGGCGAGATGCCGGACGGCGCCCGCCTCTTGAATCAATCCCTGCGCGAGGCGCGGGCCAAGGGATTTCTGGGACGCAACATCCTGGGCTCCGACTTCGACCTTGAGATCCACGTTCACCGCGGTGCCGGCGCGTACATCTGTGGCGAAGAGACGGGTTTGATCGAATCGCTCGAGGGCAAACGGGCTTATCCGCGCATCAAGCCGCCGTACTTTCCTGCTGTGCTCGGGCTCTATCTGTGCCCGACCATCGTCAATAACGTCGAGACGCTGGCGGCCGTTCGCCACATCATGTCCATGGGTGCCGCGGAGTACGCCAAGCTGGGCACACCCAACAATACCGGTACCCGGATCGTCAGTATCAGCGGCCATGTGAAACGCCCCGGCTACTACGAAATCGAGGTGGGCAAGGCGACACTCGGGGAACTGATCTACCACGAGAATTTTGGCGGGGGCTTGCGCGATGGGCGCCAGTTGAAGGCCGTGATTCCCGGAGGATCCTCAGCCAAGGTCTTCAAGGCCGGAGAGAAATTCAAACTGCGGCGCAAGGGTGCGGACGGTCAGATGGTGCCGGTCGAAGTGGATCTTCTCGATCTTCCCTACGATTTCGATTCCCTCCAACAGGCGGGGAGCATGTCTGGTTCGGGTGCGATCATCGTCATGGACGATTCGACGGACATCGTCGGGGCGCTGGCAAATCTCAGCGAATTCTACGCCCATGAAAGCTGCGGGCAGTGCACCCCGTGCCGCGAAGGGGCGCTTTGGTTGAGCAAGGCGCTGCATCGCATGACCCATGGCCACGCCCGGAAGCAGGACGCCGCTTACCTGCTTCATATTGCGCAAAACATCCAGGGTCGGACCATCTGCGCCTTTGGTGAGGCCGCCGCGTGGCCCGTATTGAGTTTTGTGAAGAAATTCCGCGAAGAATTCGAAGCCCGCGGGTCTGCCGACGAAGCCCGTTCGGCGGCCAGTGCAGCGACCGTTTCGCACGCAGCGGGCGCTGGTCCAACGGTTGAAAGGAAACTGGCGGCAAGTCCGCGAAGCTAGAAGCCATGGCTAACTCGCCTACCTTCCCTCCCGTTCCCGCCGCGCCCTCTGCGGAGTCGCTGAGCATCAAGGTCGATGGTCGCGCCATCGACGTGCCGAAGATGATGCCTGACTGGCAGGGACGCCTTCAGCCGACCACCATGCTGCAGGCCTGCCAGGCGGCAGGCGTCGAAGTGCCGCACTACTGCTATCACTCGAAGCTGCCGGTCGCCGGCAACTGCCGTATGTGCCTGGTCGAGTTTGGCACCCCGATGATGGGGGCCGATCGCAAACCGGTCCAGGAAGCGGATGGATCGCCGAAGATCGTACGGTCCGTGCTGCCCTACGAACCGGGCACACCGCGGGGCGCTATCGCCTGCGCCACGCCGATTTCGCCGGGCATGGAGATCTATCCGAGCTCTCCGGCGACCAAGCAGATGCGGGAGGCGGTGTTGGAGTCGTTGCTAATCAACCACCCATTGGACTGCCCGATCTGCGACCAGGCCGGCGAGTGCAAGCTCCAGGAGTACTCGGTGGAGCATGGTCAGGCCGGAAGCCAGTTCGTGGAGCCCAAGGTTCACAAGCCGAAGGCGGTGGACCTCGGTCCCCGCATCCTGCTCGACGACGAGCGTTGCATCCTGTGCACCCGTTGCATCCGATTCACCAAGGACATCGTCGGTGATGACAAGCTGGGCATCGTGAATCGTGGTTCCTACAACACGATCGCCGCCTATCCAGGGACCCGTTTCGAGAACAACTACTCGCTCAACACGGTCGATATCTGTCCGGTCGGGGCGCTCACCTCGAAGGATTTCCGCTTCCAGATGCGGGTATGGTTTCTCAAGGAAACTTCAAGTGTTTGTACGAGTTGTGCCACTGGCTGCAATATCACGATGTGGTCCCGGGAAGGGCGCATCCACCGCTTCACCCCCCGGGACAACGACGCCGTGAATGCGTCCTGGATGTGCGACCACGGGCGACTGAATTATCGATGGATCGGCCGCGCCGACCGGCTGCGCGAGCTCGTGGGGAAACGGCCAGGCTCACGCACCTGGAGCGGAGCGCTTCAAGTGGTTGCCTCATCCCTGGCCGCGGCGAAGCCCGGATCCGTGGCGGTGGTCGCGTCCGCGCGCCAGACGACCGAGGAATTGTACCTGCTCGGCCAGATGGCTGCCCGGGTGGGCGCACTCACCGACTGCGTCCCCCGGCAAGGCGAGGCAGATCGGTTGCTGGTGAACGCCGATCGCAATCCCAACATGGCGGGTGCGCGGATGACCGGAGTCGCCGCCGAGATCCCTGGGGCGCGTTTGAAGGAGATCGCGTCGGGGATCGCGGAGGGGACGATCCGGACGTTGATCGTTTTCGGTGAGGACGTGACGAAGCACGGGATTGGAGTGGAGCTTTTAGGGAAGCTGGAGACGCTGGTCGTCAGCGACATCCTGCCGAATGAAACGACGAACCGTGCCCATATCCTGCTGCCGGGTTGTGCTCACGCTGAGAAGCGGGGGACGTTCGTGAACGCCAAGGGCCGGATTCAGCGGTTTCTCAAGGCGGTGGAACCGCCCGGGGATGCCCGGCCAGAGGCGGAGTTCCTGGAGGAACTTTGGGCGCTGCTCACGGGGGTCGGAGTTGGGAATCCCAGGGTTTTTTCGATGGAAGCACTCTTCAACCGGATGGCGCGGGACGTTCCGGCCCTGGCGGGAATCGAGTGGGCCAAGTTGGGCGATGGAGGGGCGCCCACCGGCGCCTGACGCCGGAACAAGGTTACTTCATGGACTGGTCTTTCCTCCTCTTTAGCGTGGTGAAGATCTTCGTGGTCTTCTCCGTGGTGATGACCATGGTGGCGTATGCGGTGCTCGTGGAACGTAAGGTGAGCGCCTTCATCCAGGACCGTGTCGGTCCGAATCGGACGTCACCGTTCTTCGCCAAGTTTATCCCCATCCTGGGGCCCTTACTGACGCGCTGGGGCATGTTCCAGCCCATTGCCGATGCTCTGAAGGCGATCCTCAAGGAGGATTACACGCCGGGACATGTGCGGAAGATCTACTTCTGGCTCGCTCCGGCGATCGCCATGGTTCCCGCACTGTTAACGCTGGCGGTGATTCCTTTCGGTTCGCAGCTGGGGGCGCAGAAGATGGTGATCGCCGACCTGGACGTGGGGATCCTGTACACGTTCGGGATCGTGTCCCTCGGGGTGTATGGCATCGTGTTGGCCGGGTACGCTGCGAACTCGAAATACCCGTTCCTGGGCGGCATGCGGTCGAGCGCGCAGATGATCTCCTACGAGATCTCGATGGGGTTGAGCGTGATCCCGATCTTCCTGTTGGTGGGGAGCCTGAACTTGAGTGATGTGATCACCCACCAGTCCGGAAATCTGTTCCACTGGCATATCTTCCAGCAGCCGATCGCCTTCTTCATCTTTCTGATCGCCGCGTTCGCCGAGACAAACCGGCTGCCGTTTGACCTTCCGGAAGCGGAAACGGAATTGGTCGGAGGATATCACACGGAATACAGCTCGATGAAGTTCGCGCTCTTCTTCCTCGGGGAATACGCGGCGATGATTTCCGTTTCGGCCATGATGGTGACCTTGTTCCTGGGGGGATGGACGCTCCCGTTCTTCGGGTTGGACCAGCCGGCGACATCCTTGGGCATGGGAATCCTCCACATCCTGATCTTCCTGGGGAAACTCTGCTTCTTTCTGGTGCTGATCATCTGGGTGCGGTGGATGCTCCCCCGCTTCCGGTATGACCAATTGATGGATTTGGGCTGGCGCCGGTTTATTCCGGTGGCGCTGGCGAACATCGTGGTGACGGCGGCGGTGCTGCTGTTTGCGAACTCCTGAAATGCCATGATCGTCCAACGCAAAGAACTCAGTTTGGCGGAGCGGCTGTACCTGCCAGCCGTGGCCAACGGCTTCAAGATCACCTGGCGCCACTTCAAGCGGACGGTGTTCGAGGGGCGCAACGCCGCCAAAGAGACCTCGGACGGCTATTATCCGGAAGTGCCGTGGAAAGTGGAGCCGGGCTATCGCGGGGCGCCCTACCTCGTGCGTGACCAGGAAGGCAGCACCAAATGCGTCAGTTGCCAGTTGTGCGAATTCGTCTGCCCGCCCAAGGCGATCCGCATCACACCGCCAGGACCGGATGGACCGCCGGCGGACCGTGACAATGCGGAGAAGATGCCAAAGGAGTTCGAGATCAACATGCTCCGTTGCATCTTCTGCGGTCTTTGCCAGGAAGTGTGCCCCGAAGATGCGATTTTTCTACAGAAGGACTACTCCCTGACCGGATTGAGTCGTTCCGAGATGATCTACGACAAGGAGAAGCTCCTTTCCTTGGGGGGAACACATGCAGGAATCCAAAAATGGCGTCACAAGCTCGATGAGGCCACGGCCCAAGAAGCCTTTCCGGTCGAGAACCGGCCCGCCGCCCACTAGCCCAACGTGAGCACCGCACCGCAATTCCCATGACCGACGTGCTCTTTTACGTGTTCGGCGGCCTCGCACTCGCCAGCGGATTCATGACGGTGGCCAATCCGTTCTCGCGCAGCCCCGTGGCAAGCGCGCTTTTTCTGGTCCTGACCATGGTCTGGCTGGCGGGTCTGTTCGTCCTCCTGCATGCCTTCTTCATCGCCGCTGTTCAGATCCTGGTCTACGCGGGGGCGGTGATGGTTCTGTTCCTGTTCGTTATCATGCTCCTCGACTTGAAGGAGGAGGAACGCCGGAGCTGGAACCGTTTCGGAGTGGGAGCCGGCTTCATCACCGTCGGCGGGCTCCTGGCCGTGCTGGCGTCGACGATCCTCCGCTCGCACGCGGGGGCAGGACAGACGCCCGAGCTGGAAGGTACGACCCACGCGCTCGGATTGGCGCTCTTTCAACGCTACCTGCTGCCGTTTGAGGCTGTGTCGGTGTTGCTGCTCGTCGGGATGCTGGGCGTGATCCTGCTGAGCCGAAGGGATCTCAAGTGAAGGTGGGTCTCGAACATTATCTATTGATCAGCGCCGGGCTGTTCAGCCTGGGCCTGCTGGGAGTGATCCTGCGACGCAACCTGCTGGTGATGTACATGGGCCTGGAGCTCATGCTCAACGCCGCCAACTTGGCCCTCGTGGCGTTCTCCCGGTACAACAAGAACCTCGATGGCCAGCTCATGGTGTTCTTTATCATCACCGTGGCTGCCGCCGAGGTGTCCGTTGGACTGGCACTGATCGTGGCCCTCTACCGACGTCGCCAGTCGGCCCACGTCGAGGACCTCACGTCGCTCAAATTCTGATTCAACGGGAAGGAACGGGAAGAATACGATGCAACCCGAGACACTTGCGTGGATCATCCTGGCACTGCCGCTGTTGTCGGCGGTGGGGATCACGCTTTTCACCCGGCGCAGCGCCGGCCTCAGCGCGGCGGTGTCAGTCACAGCGGTGGCCGCTGCGTTCGTGGCTTCCGTCGTGTTGGTACTTTCGTATCGGGGGCTCCACATCCCCTCCGGTGAATGCCTCATCACGGCGGTGAACTGGCTGAATGTGGGCGGCTTGTCGGTTGAACTCGGGCTTCGGCTCGATCCTCTCTCCAACGTGATGCTGCTGGCGGTCACCGGCGTTGGGCTGATGATCCATATCTACTCCTGCGGGTACATGGCGGGAGATCCTTCCTATGCGCGCTTTTTCGCGTCCTTGAGCCTGTTCATGTTCTCGATGCTCGGCATCGTCCTGTCATCGAATTTCGTCATGATGTTCGTGTTCTGGGAGCTGGTCGGTGTGTCGAGCTACCTGCTGATTGGCTTCTGGTTCGAGCGTCCTGCCGCGGCAGACGCTGCCAAGAAAGCGTTTTTGACGAATCGGGTCGGTGATTTCGGATTCCTGCTTGGCATCATCGCGGTGTGGGCATCCCTCGGGACGGTCGATTTTCTGGATCTCCAGCGCACCCTGGCCGGCGATCCTCAGGCCCTGGGTGACTTTGCGAGCTTGGCGGGGGTTTTGGTTTTCATGGGAGCCATGGGCAAGAGCGCCCAGTTCCCCCTCCATGTTTGGTTACCGGACGCCATGGAAGGTCCTACGCCCGTCAGCGCGTTGATCCACGCCGCGACGATGGTGGCGGCGGGCGTTTTCATGCTGGCCCGGTCGTTCTTCCTCTTTGAACTCGCGCCTGCATGGCCGGAACCGCTCGGCTTCCTGTCGGGAATCTCCGCGCTTGATGTGATTGCGTGGACGGGTGGTATCACCGCGTTGCTGGCGGCCCTGATGGCGATCCAACAAAGCGACATCAAGCGCATCCTGGCTTATTCCACACTCTCCCAACTGGGCTACATGGTGATGGCCGTGGGATGTGCCAAGCCCGAAGCGGGCATGTACCATCTCGTGACGCATGCCTTCTTCAAGGCGTTGCTGTTTCTCGGGGCTGGTTCCGTGATTCACGCCCTGCATCACGAGCAGGACATCTGGAGAATGGGCGGACTGCGCTCGCGATTGCCGGTGACCTATTGGACCTTTGTCGTGGGAACGCTGGCATTGTGCGGAGTGCCGCCGCTCAGCGGTTTCTATTCCAAGGATGGCATTCTGGCCGCGGCCGAATCCCGACCGATTCTGTTTGGGTTGGCGGTGGTGGTGGCGGCGCTGACCACCTTCTACATGTTCCGGCTCATCTTCGTGGCTCTTCGAGGCGAACCGCGGGCGGAGGCTGTGACCCACGCGCACGAGTCCCCGTCGGTCATGCTGTGGCCGCTTCGCTTGCTCGCGGTTGCCTCGGTTTTCGCGGGATTCTGGGGCATCGACGCCGCGTTAAGGTCGGGGCTGGGCATGGGTGGCGATGTCGCGCATGGGGATCACGGCAGCTTCCTGGCGGGAGTCTTTGAGCCATTTGGCCATGCCCCCCTCGCAGCATTTCTGGGTCTTTTCGCGACGGGCATCGGGTTCGCCGTTGCCTGGACCCTCTACGGGTCGCATCCGGCTCGAGATCCGTTGCCCGAACGCCTTGGAGCCCCGGCTCGTTGGATGCGCGACAAGTTCTATTTCGACGAACTGTATTCCGGGCTGATCCGATGGACCCACGACGCGATGGCGGGCGTGGTGGATTGGGTGGATCGGTGGATTGTGGCGGGCCTGCTGGTGCGTGGTTTGGCCGGAACGACTGACGTCGTCGGGCGTGCCTTGCGCCTGGTGCTGACCGGCAACCTTCAGACCTACGCCTTCCTGGCGGCGGCAGGCTTGGTGGTTGCGCTTTGGATCGTGGTGCTCTGAGCCCTGGAAATTCTGACCTTGCCTGACATGTCGCCACTGACCTGGATTCTCGCACTCCCCTTGCTGGCTGCCGTGGGGCTCTGCTTTGTTCCGCGGAGCTACAAGGTAGCTCTGCGCACCGTGTCGGTCGCGGTGACGGCCGTGGTGGCATGGATAGCCATCGATCTTCTCGTTGGTTTTGCCGGGGCGCCAGTGGGGCGGGGCGGCTACCGTTTCGTCCAGCAGATCCCATGGGTGGAATCGCTGGGGATTTCATTTTTCGTGGGCGTCGACGGTATCAATCTCGGATTGATCGTGATGGGCGCCATCGTCGCGTTCGCGGCCGCCTGTGTTTCCTGGGAGATCGAGGACCGGACCAAGGAGTATTACATCCTCCTGATGTTGATGACGGGAGGCATCCTGGGTGCGTTCGCCTCGCTCGACATCTTCTTCCTCTATTTCTTCCATGAGCTGGCCCTGGTTCCGACCTTCATCATGATCGGAGTCTGGGGGCGGGGCGAGCGACGACAGTCGGCGGCCTTTCAGATCACGTTGTACCTGACGCTGGGAGCGCTCGTGGCGTTGATCGGATTGATCGCCCTGTACCTTCAATCCGGCGCACGGACCTTCGATTTGGTGACGTTGACGGAGCAATTGGCAGCGAACCCCATGCCCGCGGCCCGCCAAAATTTCATCTTCCCCTGGCTGATGTTCGGCCTTGGCATCCTGGTTTCGCTCTGGCCGTTCCATACCTGGGCTCCACTCGGATACGGCGCCGCTCCGACAGCGACCGCGATGCTCCATGCAGGGGTCCTGAAGAAGTTCGGACTATACGCACTTCTGAAAGTGGCTGTGCCGCTGCTGCCGGAAGGCGCGAAGGCGTGGCTGCCGTTGCTGGCTTGGATGTGCCTGGGCAACATCCTCTATTGCGGTTGGGTGGCGATGCGTCAGCGGGATCTGAACCAATTGATCGGCAATTCCAGCGTCGCGCATGTCGGATTCGTTTTTCTCGGAGTGGCCAGCCTCACGACGGTCGGCGTCACCGGTGCGGTGATGGTGATGGTGGCTCACGGGCTGTTGGCAGCCTTGAGTTTCGCCATCAGCGGGTGGTTGTACGGTCAAACCCGATCCCTGGACATGGGGCGTATGGGCGGCTTGCTGAAGCAATTGCCCTTTACCGGAACGGTGATGGTGATGGCCATGATGGCAGGATGTGGCTTGCCGGGATTCGGCAATTTCGTGGGGGAGATGCTCGTTCTGTTCGGCGGATGGAAGAGTGACCTTGTGATCTGCGGTGGGTGGATCTCTTTCCGGTGGTTCGTCGCGGCCGCCGCTTGGGGGGCGCTCATAGTCGCCGCAGTGTACATGCTGCGTGCTATCCGGGAGATGTTCCACGGCTCGCTCGGTGAATCCTGGCGCGAATCAAAGGACCCGGTCGGCGCCTGGCGGCGAGTCCCGTATGTGGTTCTTCTCCTCAGCCTTCTGGCTCTGGGCGTCGCCCCCCGACTCTTGACGGATCATATCGAGCCGAGTGCGAAAACAATCGTGGACGCGGTGGAACGGTCGCGTCCGACTCCTCACCTGGCGGCGGCACCTGGCCATCCAATTCCATGAATCTCTGGCTGCTTGGACCTGAAGTCGTGCTGGTATTGCTCGGGTTGGCACTCTTGCTGATGGACGGAGTGGTGCCGGCGCCCCGGCGTCGCCTGCTCGGTCATGTCTCCGCCGTGATCGTGGCGGTCCTCTTTCTGTATGCGGCGTCCGGGCACGCGCGCCTCGCCGAAACCGGATACGCATTCGGCCGGATGTTTGTCCTCGATGGCCTGGCGGTGTTTTTCAAGGCCCTGTTCCTCTGTGCCGGTGTGTTTGTGCTCCTGCTGGCGGCGGATATGGGGGACCGATTGGGCTCGGGGGTTACGGAATACTTCGTTCTGACACTCTTTGCCTTGGCGGGGATGCTCCTGGCGGCCTCAGCGAACAACTTCGCCGTCATGTACGTGGCCCTGGAACTGATCACCGTCGCTTTCTACGTTCTGACGAGTTACCAGCGTTCCCGAGTGGCGTCGTTGGAGGCTGGCGTGAAGTACCTCATCCTGGGTGCGCTGTCCTCGGCCTTCATGGTGTATGGGATTGCCCTCTGCTTTGGTGCGTCTGGAACCATGCAATTCGACGAGTTGTCAGCAAAGTCGGCGGAACTGGCCGAGAACCGGCTCTTCCAGGCGGGGATGCTGCTGGTTCTGGGAGGTCTGGCATTTAAGGTGGCGGTGTTTCCGTTCCAGATCTGGGCGCCCGATGTGTATGAAGGCGCACCGGCGCCGACGACCGCATTTTTGGCGATCGGATCCAAGGCGGCGGGTGTCGTGCTGCTGGTTCGTCTTCTGGGTGGGGTGATTCCGGAACTGGGTTTGAAATGGGAGCCGCTGTTGATGGTGGTGGCGGCCATTTCGATTCTCTTCGGAAGCCTGTGCGCCATTCCGCAAAGGAGCCTCAAGCGGTTGATGGGCTATTCCAGCATCGCGAACGGAGGGTTTGTGGTGCTGGGCTTGGCGGCCATGTCGAAAGCGGGTTCCGCCGCAGTGTTGTTCTACCTCGCCGGCTATCTTTTCACCGTCTTGACCGCGTTCCTGGTGGTTGCCGTCGTCGTGGAGCGTCTCGGGACCGATGATTTCTCGGGACTTGCGGGTTTGCATCAGCGTTCGCCACTACTTGCCGGAGCGCTCGCGGTCTCGATGGTTTCACTAGCAGGCGTTCCACCGTTGGCGGGGTTTTTCGGGAAGTTCCTGGTATTGAAGGCGCTGGTGGAGCAAGGCGCCGCGCTGCCCGCCTATTATCTCTTGGGCGCGATCGCCATCATCGGCGTGGTCATCTCGTTCTGGTACTACTTTGGCGTGGTTCGCGCCATGTATTGGAACCAAGGTCCTGCGGACACAAGTCCGGTGGACGTGCCGCCGGTGCTTCGGGTGGCGCTGATTGCCGGAGTGATGGGCGTGGTGTACCTGGGCATTTTCCCGGGCAGGGTCTGGGATGCGGCGGTGGCAGCGGTGGCGCTGCTGAAGTTTTGATTGGAATTGAAGAAACGCGAATCGGCTGGCGTCCCCATCAAGGGGCTTCACAAGCGCTACGGGCTTCGGGCAGACTTCGCCTCCCGACAGCAAAAGTCACATGGCACAACCCGCCCGAAGAGTGAAGCGCTCCGGTCCACCGCATTCGGTGGTGACGGGTGGCGCTGGCTTTTTGGGATCGCATCTCACAGATCTACTTCTGACCCGAGGCCATCGGGTGACCGTGCTCGACAACCTCGTGACGGGATCGGTCGGGAACATCCAGCACCTCGCCGGGAACCCAGCCTTTCGCTTCGTGAAGCAGGATGTGACGGAGTTCATTTTCCTGGACGGAGCCGTCAACTTCGTCTGGCATTTTGCCTCGCCTGCGAGTCCGGTGGATTACCTCAAGTTGCCGATTCAGACCCTGAAGGTCGGATCCCTTGGCACGCACAAAGCCCTTGGTTTGGCGAAGAGCAAGGGCGCACGATTCCTGTTGGCATCGACGTCGGAGGTTTACGGCGATCCGCTGGTTCATCCCCAGAGGGAGGACTATTGGGGGAACGTGAATCCAGTCGGGCCACGAGGCTGTTACGACGAGGCAAAGCGATTCGCCGAAGCTCTCACGATGGCGTACCGGACCGAACACGGGCTGGAGACGCGGATTGTTCGCATCTTTAACACCTTCGGGCCAAGAATGCGCTTGCACGATGGTCGCGTGGTCCCCTCGTTCATCGGCTCAGCTCTCGCCGGAAAACCACTTTCAGTCCATGGGGATGGCACCCAGACCCGCAGCTTTTGCTACGTGGCAGACTTGGTGGAGGGCATCTATCGCCTGATGATGTGCGTTGATCGCACGGCGTGGGCGCCGGTGAACATCGGCAATCCCCGCGAGATGACCATCCGCGAGTTCGCGCTTGAGATCTTGAAGCTGACGGGATCCCGAAGCCGATTGAAGTCCAAGCCCGCTCCGCAGGACGATCCCAAGCAACGCCAGCCCGACATTTCGCGTGCTCGAAAGCTGCTCGAGTGGAGCCCTGAAGTGGGGTTGGCTGAAGGTCTTCAACGCACGATAGATTATTTTTGTGGTCAAATGAAGGGTCAGCCCGTATGAAGGCCCGAAAGCCACGCGGTATTTTTGAATTTGCCCTGTGAACTGCTTTCCTTTAACCACCCGTCGCTTGCTCCCGCTCGGCGTTGATGCGCGATTGGCCGTCATGCCGCGCACGCTGACGCAACGTTCCTGGCACCATGCTTAAAGCCAAGCCCTTCCTCACCATTGATTTCGGCGCCGGCACGCTGAAGATGGCGGAGTTCGAAATCAACGACGCCGGCAACCTGGTGCTGCGTCAATTCGGGACCCGGCCGTTGGGCCTGGAAGGCTCCCAGGAGACCGCCCGCGAACGGGTGGTCACCAAGGGACTTCAGGAGTTGGTTTCCGAGCGCGGATTCAGTGCCCGGACAGCCAGCGTGTGTGCGCCCGGATTTCACGTCTTTTCCAAGTTCGTCAAGTTGCCCCCGGTCGACTCGGCCAAGGTGTCGCAGATCATTCAGTACGAAGCCCAACAGAACGTACCGTTCCCATTGGCCGAGGTCGTCTGGGATTACCAGATTCTGGGCACCGCGGCCGGCGGTGAAATGGAGGTCCTTCTCGTCGCGATCAAGACCGACATCGTCGAAGGGCTGTTTCGTGTTGCGGAGTCGAAAGGGGTCCGGTTGCAGCACGTGGACGTGTCGCCTGCCGCGCTGGCCAACGCCTTCCGATTCAATTACAGCGATCAGGATGGCTGCACGATGCTCTTGGACATCGGTGCCAAGACAAGCACCGTGCTGTTTTTCGAGAAGGGTAAGATCTACGCCCGGAGCATCAGTATCGGTGCGAATTCCATCACCCAGGATTTTGGGACCGAATCCAAGATCCGCTTCAACGAAGCGGAGGCTTTCAAGCTCCAGCACGGGTTGGTCAGTCTCGGCGGTGCCTACGAAGAACCAGAGGATCCCAAACAGGCGGCGATCGCAAAGGTTGCGCGCCAAGTGATGACCCGCCTCCATATCCAGGTCAATCAGACCATCCAGTTTTACCGCGGTCAGCAGGGCGGCGGGGCCCCCCAGCGTCTGGTACTGTCCGGCGGTGCTTCCATCATGCCCTACACGGCTCAGTTCTTTAACGAGAAGCTGAACGTGCCCGTCGAGTATTTCAATCCGTTGCGAAACGTCCAGATCGGGCCGGCCGTCAATGTTGACGAACTCTCTGGAGTCGCACACGGACTGGGTGAATTGGTCGGCCTCGCACTCCGAAATCTCGCTCAATGCCCAATCGAACTGAACCTCCTGCCCAAAAGTTCCCTCAAGCGGCAGCAGTTCGACCAGAAGAAGCCCTACCTGCTTGCCTCGTTGTTCAGCTTGGTCGGAGTCGTGGCAGCTCTCGGGTTCTTCGCCCGGTCGGTCGGCAATGATAAAGAGTCGGCACTAAACCAGATCTCGGAAAAGGTGGAGCCCCTTCAATCGAAGGAACAGCAGCTCAATTCCGCGAACTCAACTCTCAAGAAGGCCGAAGCGGATGCCACGTACTATCGGGGTTGGCTGCATGCCAAGTACCGATGGGTGGATCTGTTTGGCGAGTTGCGAAACGCCCTCCTTGCTGCCGAGGAAAAATCCAAACCACCTGGTGTCGATGTGGGCATTTGGATCGAATCCCTTCGCATGGGGAACGTGGTGAAGGAGTTCGCCGACAGCCAGGAAGCACCGGCCGAGGAAGAGGCCAAGCCTCAGTCCTTCGCGATGTCGCCCGAACTGATGAGACGCTACGGCCTCATGCCAACGACCCCGGTGGCGGCGGAAGGGGAAGGGGGAGACGGCGCGGCGACCGGGGACGGTTCCGGTGGTGAAGCGGCTCCTGCCGCCGCCAGTTCGAAGAAGAAGAAATCCAATTCAACCAACGAGGTTTCCGAAATCAGCCTCGTGTTTCGGGCAGTGAATCTGGCCAATCTCTCACCCACCAATAACCTGCACATCACGGCCTCCGTGGAGCAGGAATTGAAGGCCAATTCGCTCTTCGACCCGGACAGCACTCGCCTCGGTAAGCAACCGACACCCGAAGAAGGGGCTCCTACCTTTACGTTTGAGCTCATCCTCGGACTGAAGAACCCCATCCAGCTTTAGTATGCCGTGGATTAAAAAGAATCTGACTCTCGTCCTCGGCGGGTTGGTGGGATTGGTGCTCCTCGGCGGGAGTGCCTTTTTCTTGTTCGCCCAGTCCACTCGGGAGTCCACCGTCAACGCCTCGCTCGAGGAAAAACGTGAGGAATGGAACCGGCTGAACAGTCTCAATCCTTATCCGGACGAGAAGAACATCAAAGCGGTGCGCGATGAGGCGGCCAAGGTCGAAAAGCTTACATTGTCCCTTCGTGAAAGCATCAAGGCGCCCAACGTGCAGCCGGTGACCGACACGTTTTCCCTTAAGCTCCTGATCGAAACGACGATTTCGGACCTTCGCAAGGAGGCCGAGGCCGCTGGGGTGCATGTTCCCGATCGTTATGCCTTTACCTTTCAGAAACTCCGGGAAATGCCGCAGTTTGAGTCGAACGGCATTCAGAAACTGGCCGAACAATTGGCCCAGATTTCAGTTCTCTGCCGCGTTCTTTTCGATGCGAAGGTCCACTCGTTGGATGCGCTTCGACGTCCGGCGATTCTAAAGGACGAAGGTGGCAGTTCCGACTATCTGACCAAAAAGGCGGTCACGAACAATAACCTCATTGTGCGTGCGCCTTATGATCTTAGCTTTCGCTCGTTCAGCAGCGAACTGGCTGGAGTTCTGAGAGGCTTCGCAGCCATGCCTGAAGTGGTGGCCATCAAGACGATCAACATTGAGCCCACCACCCTCCCCCAATCCTCCGGACCCGGACAGCCAACGATGTTCATGCCAACCCAGACGTCGCCGATGTCCATGCCCGGCGGCGCAATGGACCCAGCCTTGCGGGCGCGATATGGTCTGGGAGCCAGCTCCCGCTCAGATGCTGAAAGCAGCGGTGGAGGGGCCACGGGAATGGACCCCGCCTTGCGGTCCCGGTACGGACTCGGACCAGGCGGTGCATCCGGTGAGGCTGCGATGCGGTCACGCTACGGTGTTGGTGGTGGGGCCGCTGGAGCCCCGCCTCCCTCGCTGTCGACTCCGATGCCGGCCGGCAGTCCAGGGCCCGCCGCTCCGTCGGGCCCCTCGGTGGTGTTGGACGAGAAGCCACTCCGGGTGATTATCCAACTCGATTTTATCAAACCCAAACCCGAACCGGAATCCACGCGGCGGGCGCCCCGCCCGGCCGCAACGGACGAGGCAGCAACTTCGGGAGCCGCGGCGACCACCCCTGCGTCCGAATAGTCGAAAGCCGTCATGGACCAGCTCAAGAAACTCGCCGTCGTCTTCGGCGCCCATTACGAGAAGATCATCCTGAGCGTCATCCTCCTGGCATTGCTGGGGGCGGCTGGGTTCCTCCCGTTCCGGGTGGCTCAAAACCGGGAAACCATCCGACAAGCGCTGGAGTTGGGAGAACGGGCTCGCAAAAAGGAAAGCCAGCCAGTCGATACGTCGGGCTACGAGTCGATGATGAAGCGTCTTAAGACGCAGCCCAAACTTAGCCTTTCCGGAGACCACAATCTCTTAAATCCGGTTTTATGGAAACGTAGTCGCGATGGCGCCCTTTTCAAAGTCGTTCGAGGGGATGAGGATGGTCCTGGCGGACTGATTGCCACGGCGATCCGACCTTTGCACTTGGTCATTGAATTCGATGGAATTCAAACCAGCGGGGAGAGCACGCGGTATAAATTCAATGTGCTCGACGAAGCCAAAGGCGGACGCTCCGTTCGACCCCGACAAATGTACTTGGCATTGGGTTCGTCATCGAAAACCGATCCGTTCGTGGTGACAAAAATCGTCGGCCCAACCGACAACCCGACCGCCGTGGAATTTCGTTTCGCAGATTCAACCGAAACCGCGATCGTGAGCCGGGAACTACCCTTCAAACGGGTGGCCGGATACGAGGCGGATATGGTTCACGAGAAGCTGGGAACGAAATTCAACAACGTGCGCACCAAGCAGCCCGGCGGCATTCGTTTGGGCTCCCAAACTTACAATATCGTTGCCATCAACAAGGACGAAGTTACTGTCCAGTCCAGCACCTCTAAGCGCTGGATCGTCCGCCGTAAGGGCGTTTCTTGAGAGGTACGTTTTTATGTCTCTGTCCCGCATTGAACCCGGCTCCATGACCCGCCACGCTGCTGTTTCCCTGTTGGCCCTGATACTCAGTCTGGGCGCTCCACTCCACGCAACGGCGCAAACGTCGCCGCCTGGAACGATTGAAGAAGGTGCGCGCCGAGAGGAGGCTTATCAGCTCCTTGCAGGTAAGCTCCAGCAGGCCGACCGAGATGTCGCCGCCAAACGCATCGCGGAAGCCGCAAGGCGATACGAGGAAGCCTACACGCTGGCTCTTCGCGTTGGGGCCAAGGCTGAACCTGAACGTGCCAGGGCTGCGGTCGGCGTCTCCTCGACCCGCATGCAGTTGGCGGCGACCGCCCAGAAGCGTGGCTACCTCAACGAAGCCGTGGCTCATGTCGATCGCGTTTTGAAGGTCGATCCGCTTCATCAAGAAGCCGCAAAGCTCAAGCAGGAATTGGACAAGGCGATCGCTCAGAAACGTGGCCTGACCCCCAGCGCCGACGCTTTGGGGCAACTTCCAGAGATTCACGAGAAAAAGATCCAGGTCAGTACTCTCGTCCAGGACGCCCGCGTCTTTCTCGACGCTGGCGAGCTTTCTAAGGCCGAAGCCAAACTGAAGGAAGCGCTGGATGCCGATCCTGGCAACGAGCCTGCCAATTATTACATGAAACAGTTGCTGGACGCCAAAATGCGCTTGGAAAACAAGCGCCGAGGCATTCTCAGCCGCTCCGGGCTCCTCATGATCGATGAGGTATGGAATAAGCCCCTGACCAAGGACAATCTCCCTTCGGCAAACCCTTTCGCGACCACCAACCTCGTCCACACCAGCAAAGGGCGGCAGGTCATCAAGTCCAAGCTGGAACGTATTAAGCTCGACGAGGTGAAGTTCGAGGAACTTCCACTCAGTGAAGTTGTACGTTACCTGAAAGATGAGGCCAAGGCGCGTGATCCTGACAAACAGGGAATTAATTTCTTCATCAACCCCTACTTGGACAATCTCCAAGCGGCATCTGGATTCCAGATCGATCCCAACACAGGTGCTACCATCGCGGTTGCGGCAGCGGATCAGATCAATCTCAACGATGTCACCGTGCGCATCGACCCCGCACTGAACAACGTCAGAATGTGCGATGTGATTGACGCCGTCTCAAAGTCCGCCTCAAGCCCCATCAAGACCACCATTGAGGACTACGCCGTGGTGTTCATGCACAAGGCGCCTGAACGAGCGCAATTGATCACGCGCGTGTTTCGGGTGAACCCGAACACATTTGAATCCGGTTTGGAAAGCGTCCTCGGAATCACTTTCGGTGATTTTCAAACCGGAACAGCCGGGGGCGGTGGAGGTGGCGGCGGCGGCGGTGGTGGTGGTGGTCAGGGTGGGGGTCAGGGTGGGGGACAAGGTGGTGGATCGATCGGTACGATCATTCCGCGTGTCTTCGTCAGCGGTGTGGCACAGGGCGGCGGCGGCGGCGGTCAGGGCGGGGGACAAGGTGGCGGGGGCGGCGGTGGCGGCGGAAGCAATGGTCTCCGCGGCGTCACGATCCCGACACCGGCCGCGTCAGTTCAGGAAGTCGTCCGATCCTTCTTTGCCGCCGCGGGTGTCAACCTGCTGCCGCCCAACGCAGTCTTCTTCAATGACCGCTTGGGGCTGCTGATGGTCCGGGCCACCACCGAAGAAATTGAAATCGTCGAACAGGCGATTGAAGTCTTGAACGCGCCTCCTCCCATGATCCAGATCGAGGCCAAGTTCGCCGAAGTGGGACAGGATGACCTCAAGGCCCTCGGATTTGATTGGATGATCGGGAATTGGCTGCTCGGCGATGGCAAGGTGGGTGTCCAACCGGGAACAGCCCCCTCGTATCAGGGACGGCCATCAGCGGCCAATCCGAGTGGAATCTTTCCTGGACCCGCGGATGCCAATGGAGTCCCTGGACCTGGTGCGCAACAGGCGCAGGCCGGCGACAACGTCTTGACCGGGGGCTTGCGTCAAACGGTCGGCAGTCAGGGAGGTAACATTCCTGCCCTTGGAACCATCACCGGCCTGATGACAGATCCTCAATTCCGAGTTGTCATTCGTGCCTTGGAACAACGCGGTGCACTTGAACTGATGGCGGCTCCGCGGGTGACGACGCTTTCCGGCCGGCAGGCCCAGGTGCAGATCAACGACCTTCGGACCATCGTCACCGGTGTCGACTTGCAGCAAGCAACTGCCGGCGGTGGTGGCATCGGCGGTGGTGGCATCGGCGGGGGAGGCGTCGGCGGTGGCGCTGGAGCCATCGGCAGCCAAGTGGGTTACATAACCCAGATCACGCCGTTCGGGCCGGTTCTGGACGTCGTGCCGTATGTGGCTGCCGATGGTTACACCATTGAACTGACCTTGATTCCCACCTTCAGCGAATTCCTGGGTTACGATGATCCAGGCCTTTTCATTCCGCAGGTTCAAGGTGCTGCTGGGAACGCCATCGGCCTCCCCCTCACGGCTCAACTTCCTCTACCTCGCCTCCGGGTGCGTCAGGTGGTAACCTCCGCGATCGTCTGGGACGGCCAAACGGTGGTCCTCGGCGGTTTAATCTCCGAGGATATCCGAAAGCAACGAGACAAGGTTCCGTTCCTGGGTGATATCCCGTGGATCGGTCGCCTCTTCCGAACGGAATCCACCTCGGCATCCAAGCGGAATCTGGTGATCTTCATCACCCCGACCATTATCGACCCCGCCGGAAACCCCGTCCATACGCCGGATAATCTGCCGTTTGACCCCAGCGTGTTGCCAGAACGAGAAAAAAAGGTTGAATGACGCCGAGTGCACCCCTTGCCGTCCCCGATCACACGTGCAATCCTTAATCCGGATTTCTGAGCTACCCCGAATGAAAGTCTGTCGCCATGCAGTAACCGGGTTGTTTGCCGGCGTCGCACTTGGATGGACCGTGTTGGATGCCGCCGGGGGCGGTCTGCAGCCACAGGGCCTGGAGTTTCCATTAACGCGAGGCATTCCAGGTGACCAAGTCAATCCCTCCATCGCCCTCAGGCAAGGCGGAGGATGGGTCGTTTGGCAGGACGCTGCCATTGATGGCAAGGGCCTTGGGATCTCGGCTCTCCGCATCGGCGAGAACGGAACAGCGACAGGAAGCCCTCGACGCGTCAATGAGGTGGTGGACGGGGATCAAGAGAATCCCTCCATCCAGCTTCTGGCCGACGGCCGGTCTTTTTGTGCCTGGCAGGGAGGCCCGATCGGCTTTCAAAAAATCTACGGCCGTTTCCTTGGCGTCGACGGCACTGGCGCGACACCTGACATCGCCCTCTCCGCGGGTGACGGCGAGCACCAGATCGACCCCGTTGCTGTTGTACTCCGTGACGGTTCGATCGTGGTTGCCTGGTCCAGCTATCGTCAGGATGGCAGTGCCTCCTATGACATATATGCGCGCCAAATCTCAAGCTCGGGGGCTCTTCTCGGTGAAGAAATTCGCCTGAATGCCCACCAGGGAATGAACCGTCGAAGCCCGGCCTTGGCGACCCTGCGATCGGGAGGCCTCGTTGCCGCCTGGGTCACGGAGCGACAGGTTGGGGTCCGTGATAACATCGATGCCCGGGGCAGGGCCCTCGCAGGCTATGGGGCCCCCGTATTCTCCGTCCAAGTCGTCGCACGAAGCCTTTCAGCCAATCTTGAACCCCTAGGAAATGAGTTGCGCGTTTCGGAGAGCGGCCTGGCGGCCAATCCGGTGCTTGTGACCCTTGAAGATGGAAGACTTTATGCGGCGTGGACCCGGCGAAATCCTTCCGAACGGCAAACCCGGTATGATGTCTACGGTCGGTTGCTGAGCTCACTCGGAATTCCGCAGGATGGCGAGCGACTGATCAATGTTCAGACGGCGGGTGATCAATATCGACCCAGGCTTGCGGTGACTTCCCACGGGATTTTGGCAGTTTGGACGAGCATGGGGCAGGATGGGTCTTGGGAAGGCGTCTTCGGGAGGTGGGTGAATTCCTCCGGCGCGCCCTCCGGAGACGAAATTGAAATCAATACGCAGGCTGGGGGAGGGCAGATATTCCCGGCGGTGGCAACAACGGCCGACTCAGGATTGTTGGTGGCGTACTCCAGCAATCAGCCGAGGACCGGTTACGAGCTCTTTGCCCAAAAGTTGGCTCCTCTGCTTTTGAAAGCGCGGGCGACCGGTAACGGGAAACTGGAACTTCAATGGCCGACGGTCGGGGGTGGAGTTTACCAGCTTCAGTCATCCGTCGACGCCAAGGTATGGAAGAGCATCGGGAGCCCACGGACCGCTTCCGGCGAAAGCGATGTGCTGGCGATTTCGGCGCCAGGCCAGATGGTCCTTTACCGTATTGTCCGCGCTCGGTGAGAGAAGTTATGAGGCGAATCTTCCTAGTTCTTCTTCTGTTGGCGGGGTTGGTGGGAGCCAGTCCACGCGTGCATTCGTTCTCCCTCATTGGAGAGATTCCCGCATGGTTTACTGACCAGACCGGGCTGTTCCCAAATGGTGCGGACGTCTATGGGCCGGTCAATCTCGGCGAGGAGTATCGTTGGAACATTCCCACTCTGCATTACGCCTTCGACGAGTCATTCCTGAATTATTTCGGACAGGACGGAGTTGCGGAGGTAGAGAAGGCGATCCAAATCATCAATGACCTTCCCCCGATGTCGGAGGTGAACCTTGCGAACTACCCGCTGCATTCCCAGCGGGTAAATCGCCGCGCCAGTGATCTTCTCATGTTCGACCTGAAGTCCTACACCCTGAAGGCGGTCCTGGAGCAATTGGGCCTTGGTTCCCCGTCGCGGTTCGTCTTTCAGAGTCGGATTCGAGCGCCAGAGACGACTCCGCCGATCACCAACTATCTGATCATTCAGCGGAATTTTGATCCGGAGACGTGGGCCCCGACGCCCTACATCAATGGGCAGCTCTGGACCTACAATGACATTTTCGACAATCAGGATTCGGTATCGGTCAGATCCTCAACCATCACGGAGCCCGTCGATCCACTGATCCTGGCCGAACCCGTTGCTTCGTTGGTTTCAGGGCTTGGCTTCTCGGTTTTCGGATTTGGATCGTATTTCACGGGATTGACCCGCGACGACGTTGGGGGCCTGCGATACATCTATCGGCCGGACAACCAGAACGTCGATACACTGCCTGCCGATGCCATCGGTCAGGCCGGGGCTGGTGGTGGCTTGGGTGGTTCGGGCGCTTGGACGCCGATTCCGGCACCGGCAACCAATGGGGCGGCCGGCGGTGGAGGTGGCGTCGTCACCGCCAACGGCGTGTTTTTCCAACAGGCGATACGCGGTGGCGTCGATAAGCTCACGTTTGTCCGGACACCGGGTTTATACCAGCCGAACGCCTACTTGGTGACCAACCAGTTCTCGGAGACAATCCAGGCCGTGATTACCAATGGCGTGCAGCGAACACTGACTCAGCGCGTGACTCGATTCCTTGTCGCGCCGGATTTCGTTTTTTCCGCAGCCGACCTCACAGATGATCCGGACCCGATCGTGTTGTTACTTCGGCGAAATGAGGTGGCGACCAGCAATGACGGTATCAATGGTACGGTGGCGATCGACGGTCCCGGACAGTTTTCCGGAACGGCCAACATATCCTTCGCCAAAACCGGGGCCACTTTGCTGAACACGTCCCCGATCTTTCTGGCACAGCCGGATCGCAGGTTGAGTTACATTTGGGGTTCATTCGATGGAAGCACCAACGACCCGATCGTGTATCCCACGGGTAGCTCGATCCGGGATGTGGAGCGTCGGGTTTTCGGAGGCCGGTAGGCAAAACGGAAAATTCTTACGATCGTGCGAGGCATGAAACTCAGGCTTTGGTGGTCAGTCTTGACCGTTCTAGTGTTGGGCTCCCTACTCGGTGGAGCGGCCCCGACGCCGGTTTACGAGAATCGAAGCGATGTGACCATGCCGGTCATTGATGCCGTGACCTTCTTGAACCGCGGAACATTCAACGTGGCGTCCGGGCTCCAGCCTTACGACACTCAAAACACCCGGAACTACACCAACTTCGCCGGCGCCACGATCGGAGGAAGCGGCGGCTTTCGGTTTGATCTCGTTGGGGATGACGGCGCACGAGGGCGTGCGACCAGTTTCGTCAACCAGGGAATCATCAATTTTGGAGGAGATCTCTTCTCGGATTTTATTTTGTCCGACGGGGATATCGGCGCGGGATTCGGATTCTTTCCGATCTCCTACAACAGCTCATGGATCATCGTGAATGCCTCGAACGTCGTGAATCGAGGGGGATTGACGGTGGGTTCGGATGGTTTGATCCGACTGGTGGGGAACAACGTCAACCTTTCCCGCGGTGGGATTCGCGCCGGAGAGGACCCGTTTGAGCCGATCCGGCAGGGATCTGCCCGTGGGTTGGCCTATAGGAACGACGCGGGTGTTACCGACCTGTATTGGGGCGCCGGAGGGAACAACGTGATCGATCCGGCCGGACCCGGCCCGTTTGACTTGGCGGTACTGACGGCACCGCAGCCGTCATCGGGGCTCCACGAGATCCTCGACCGATCCACGTTGACCAACTTGACGTCGCTGAGTGCGACCAATGTCTTCGCGGTCACCAATGCTGTTAGCCCGACGAACTGGATCGTCCAAGCCGTGTTCGTGAACACCAACACACCGGATCCCGAATTCAAAGTCGCCGTGCGATGGAGTACCGCGCCCCGGATTAACAATATCCAGGGGGCCAAGATGCCCATCATCCAGTTCACCTTCGAGGATACGGATACGATCACGACCGAGCCTTACACCAACTACGTCTACGTCTTGGACAGTTTGGGTGCCATGACCAATGCCGTTCTGGCGACGAACCTGGCGACGCGTGCGGATCAGAAACCTACCAGTCTGATCGTCACTAGGGTGACTCCACTTGAGTGGGCGAGCGCGACGACCAACACGGTGCCATACAGTTCGGATCTGTTGTATAATGCCGCCTATCTTTCCCCGACCGTCACCAATGTTTATGCTGCCTACCAATGCATGATCGGGGACGTTGCCTCAAGTTTCGGCGGTGGAACAGGTGGTGGGTTTTCGTTTTTTAGCAACATTCCGGAATTGTCCCACCCCACGAATCTGCCAGGGCGGGTGGAGATTCAGGCCGATCGACTGGATCTTGGACTGAGCCGTTTTCGAACCGATGGTCTCCTGAGCATCACCGCGAAGGAATTGGTCGGAGTGGTTCCCTATAAGCTCGATGCGGCGCGGATCAGCGCGGATGTCGGATTGGCGACCGGGTCGCTGACGGTGTCGAACCTTGTCCAGCCGATTGTGCGCCGATTCAACGGCATCGTTTCCATATGGAGTGCAACCTGGACGAACCAGACGACGTCGGTGGGGCCGGATCCCAATGATCCGACCCTTCAAGCCACCAATACGATTGACGTGCGTTTCCATGCCTTGATCGTCGATCACCAGTTCATTACCCGGCAAACGGTTCAGACCTATAAATTTGCTGTCCGAGCGGACCGACTGGTCTTGCTTGATGACCTGACCGTTGAAGAGGCATTCGTCGTCGATGCCCGTGACATCGACCTCGAGTCGTTGATCGACCTGCAACAGAACCCAATTTCGGAGGCGACCTTCCCGAGCGTCAACAATCTGACGAATGGCGTCGCCCTGTTCACCCAATCCGATGCCGGTTTGGGGTCAACCAACCGGCCCATACCGAACTTCGTCAATCTGGGCTTCTTGTCGGCGTCTACGATCCAGGTCGACGCCACGGACTTTGCCAACAGTGGGTCGGTCTCGTCGTTCCTTGGTGACGTGTCAGTACGCGTTAAGAACCTCAAGGTTGAAGGCGGAACCCTTGCGTCGCCGGCCAATCTCAGAATCGTTGCCGATGACGTGAAGGCGACGGGTTCCATCCTTTCCGCCGGGTACGAGGCTCTCAATCGGAACTCGGGAAACACAAACTACTTTCTGGGTTCCCTGACTTTGGACGTGGCGACCCGGTTGACGGACGGTGGGGTGACCGCATCGAATGTCTGGACGGTCTATGACGGCGTGCGATTGGTTCGAAAGCCGACTCAGGGCGATCTCTTGGGCACGACGATCATTTCGAAGGGGGCTCGATTTGCCGACGTGTCCCACATCTGGGCAGGTGAAGATCGCGGTGCGACGGCGGCTGGGTTCCTGGACAATGTCGCGTTGGGCAGACTTGTTTTGGACGGGCGATTGTTCAGCCTCTATTCGTTTGCTTCCGGGACGACCAACCCGGCGGCTCTCTATGTGGACTCCCTTGAGTTTACCAATTCTCTAGCGGACGACATTGAGGGTTCACTGAACATCGATCCGAATTTCACGATCTATTTTGCGGGCGCGAATGTGGATCCCACCCTCTTGGATGGATTGTTCGAGGGGCGACTGCGGTGGGTTCAAGACGTGGCGGGTGCTTTCAGTGGCACACCGACAACCCTTTCCAACGGACAGACAATCCGGGTGAACCGTGGATTGTTGACATCACGGACAGTGGACTCGGACCTGGATGGTGTGGCGAATGCTGACGATCCGGCTCCGTTCGAGGCGGCTGCGCTTCGGGTGCATGTGAACCTCGTGGCGAGTGATCCCACTCAGGTTGAGCTTTCCTGGGGAGGTACCCCAGGTGCTCGGTATCGAGTTGAGTATTCAACACGCCTTCAGGGTCCGAATTGGAACCTCCTGACGACCTGTGATCATCCTGGAAGCGCTCCGGGGCTTGTGAAGGTATGCGATGCCGTGAACGCTCCCGGTGAACAGCGGTTCTACCGTGTGGTCCAGGTCCGTTGATGGTGGCGGTTGCCCGTACGTCGGGACGTCCAGTTTCCCCGGTGGCTTGGCGCCACCGGGGTTGTTATTTCCGAGATCAGGTCCGTATGAAACTGCTTTTTGTCCATGCCCATTTTGACGACTACGAGTTCACTGCCGCGGGAACTTTTGAACTATGGCATCGGAAGTTGGGAGAGGAGGTTGAACGCCGGGTGCTCGTTTGTACGGATGGCGGTGCCGGGCATCACCGCATGAATCGCGAGGAAACGGCGCAGCGGCGTCTTCGTGAACAAGAGGCTTCGGCGCGCCTTGGGAATTTTGATTTCAGGCTTCTTACCGATTCGAAAGGTGTGGCTTTTCCGGAGGCTCGGCTTGCCACCTCGCCAGACTTCTTGCCGTCCCTTTGGCGCGAGATTCGGGACTTCGAGCCGGACTACCTCTTTTGTCCCCCGATACCGGGGAGCACGCTGGCAGGTGTGCATGTGGACCATCTCAATGTCGCGGAGGCCGTGCGGTCCGTGGCTTACATGATCAATGTGCCTCACGCCTTCACTCTGGAGTATCCGGATGGGGGGGGGGACGCCAGGCCTGTGCGGACCCCGGTCATATTGAATACCTATGACGGTTATATGGCGGGGGAACACGGCCACGATTTGGCCATTGAGATCACTGAAGTGGCGGATTTGGTAGCTGACCTCGCTTGGTGTCATACTTCGCAACTGACGGAATGGCTGCCATGGGTGGATCGGCACAACCTTTCGACTCCTGCGAATGCAGCGGCATGGAGGCCGCAGTTCCGGGATGTGGTGGCTCGGCGGAAGCGCGCCCTGAGGATTGAGGTTCAAGGATTGTTCGAGGTCTTTTTGGTGACGGCTTGGGGAACAGTTCCGCGCATGGAGCAGCTGATCAGGGACTTTCCGGCACTATCCGCGGGCGCATCAGCATTGGACCGGCTAGCTGCCCGGTTGGACGAATGGCGGGCTTCCTCGGGAGAATGAGGTGTCGACGTGTCGCGGCAAGCCGACGAACGTGGGAAAGGCGCGGGTTGAGAGGAAACGGGTTGAGACCTGGTCTCGGTTGGCGCAATTAGAACGCATGGATTGTTCAAGCGTGAGCGAGTACTGCCGGATGATTCAACTCGAGGTGGTGCAGGGGTTGGAGTCGATGTCGGGGATGTGCCTTCGAAGGGTCACGGTGAGGGTAGGGCTCGATTGTGCCCATGGACCCGAGGGGGGGTTGAAGGTGGTTCGGGTTGTGCCTGACGATCAGGGGCTGTCCCTGGGCGGGGAGGCAATGCGATCGTGGATTACGCTGGAGTTGGAGGTGGGAGGGACCGGTCGAACCGAGCCGAAGGGGGTGCCGCAACTGCGTGCCGCCCAACGAACCCCGATTCCAGAGACCCAAGAGTCGCCTTCGGGAGGCGACGTTGCGACGTTGCGACGACGGCTGGAGTTAGTACTGGGGGGGCCTCCGGGGTTCACCACGGGAGCGAAGGCGGAGGTGCTGGCGGATCTTTTGCGGGAGTTTGGCACGCCGAAGGTCGTGGACGCGATCTTGGCCGATTGGATCCCTCAATTCGACACGGGCATTGAGGCAAGTTCCTCGGTTGGCTAGGCGGGATCGCTCCTTCCTTGAGGGTTCGCACCGTCCCGCTAGGATTCGTACGTGAAGCTTGCGAGCACGATCCTAATGGCCCTTTTCATGACCTCCATTCTTCCGCTGGGCACCGGTTGTTCCAGTTTTCGGCGAGATTCGAAAGCTGCGCGGAAGACCACCCCGTTGGAGGGTAGCATTGAGGGGCTTTGGGTGGGGCGATGGTATAGCTCCCGAAAGCCGGACCATGGCGGGAAGATGGAGATGGTTTTGACCAAGACAGGAGACACCCTTTATCGGGCCTCGACCCGGAGCCATTGGTGGGGGCTGTTTCGATCGGCGTATGACACGCCGTTGGTGGCGACGCCGGTCCGCCCTGGAGAGTTCATGATATTGGGAGAGAAGCAGCTTTGGGGATTTGGGGGCTATTCGGTGACCGGGCGGGTGGACACGGCACGAATGGATGCGGGATTCTGGGTTGGATCCCATCGAGGTCGAATCGAATTGCAGCGTCCATCGCCAGCGGTGTCTCCGTAACTGTTTTGACCTGAATCGTTTGAGGAATCCCTTGCTCACGGGACGGTGACGGTGGTGGGGCTGGTTTGGTGGATAATCCTCGGACGGAGGTGGAGAAGTGCGGTAAGCTCGGTCTCCCCGGACGGGGAGCTACGACATGCAAGGCGACATCGCAGTCATCGGTCTGGCCGTCATGGGCCAGAATCTTATCCTCAACATGAACGACCGTGGATTCACGGTCGTGGCATACAACCGAACGACTTCCAAGGTTGACGATTTCCTGGCCAACGAGGCCAAGGGGACGAAGGTCATTGGGGCACACTCGCTGGAGGAGTTGGTCGGCAAGCTTAAACGTCCCCGACGGATCATGCTGATGGTGAAGGCGGGTAAGCCGGTAGACGAATTCATCGAACACTTGGTTCCTCTGTTGGAGGCCGGGGACATCGTGATCGACGGTGGAAACTCACTCTTCGAGGACACAAACCGTCGGGTAAAGCAGTTGGAGGCTAAAGGATTGCTTTACATCGGGACGGGAGTCTCTGGCGGTGAAGAAGGGGCCCGACACGGTCCGAGCATTATGCCGGGGGGGAGTTCCGCGGCATGGCCGCACGTGAAGCCCATCTTCCAGGCGATAGCAGCCAAAGTGGACGGTGGCGTGCCGTGCTGTGATTGGGTGGGTGAAAACGGTGCGGGCCACTACGTGAAGATGGTGCACAACGGCATTGAATACGGGGACATGCAGTTGATCTGCGAGGCGTATCACCTGATGAAGGAAGGCCTTGGCATGTCCGCAGACGAGATGCACGGGGTCTTCAAGTCATGGAACGAAGGGGACCTGGAGAGTTATCTGATCGAGATCACTCGGGATATTCTGGGAAAGAAGGACGAGGACGGTTCGCCTTTGGTGGAAAAGATCCTCGATACCGCGGGGCAGAAAGGCACTGGAAAATGGACGATCCAGAATTCGGCGGATCTGGGTGTTCCGATCACGCTGATCGCCGAGGCGGTGTACTCGCGCTGTGTCAGTGCGTTGAAGGATGAACGGGTCAAGGCTGCCCGGAAATTGAAAGGGCCGCGCCGGGTGATGCCCCAAGGGAAGAAACCCGAGGCCAGGGCGGCAATGGTTGAGGATATACGGTATGCACTCTATGCCTCGAAGATTGTCAGCTATGCCCAGGGGTACATGCTGATGCGATCGGCGGCGAAGGAGTATGGTTGGAATCTGAACTATGGTGGCATTGCTCTGATGTGGCGGGGGGGGTGCATCATCCGCTCGAAATTCCTGGGCAAGATCAAGGAGGCCTTCGAAACGAATCCGAAGCTGACGAACTTGCTGCTTGACGATTACTTCCGGGGGGAAATCAAGCGGTGCCAGAAGGGGTGGCGGAACGTGTTGAGCCAGGCTGTGAAGCGTGGCATCCCGGTTCCTGCATTCAGCACGGCGCTGGCATTTTTCGACGGTTACCGCAGCGCACGCCTGCCGGCCAATCTCCTCCAAGCCCAACGGGACTATTTTGGCGCCCATACGTACGAGCGCTTGGACAAGCCGCGCGGCGAGTTCTTCCACACGAACTGGACCGGGACGGGCGGGCGGGTTTCCAGTTCGACCTACAGCGTCTAAAGAAAAAAGAGGCGGGCCTTGGGCTACACACGGAACAGATTCAACCCAAAGCCCGCCTTCCTTCCCCGAGGAAGGAAACTGTCGTGTTCCTCGCCATCCGGCGCGGCCACCGCGGTGACACATCGGGCCCTGAGCGTGGCGGCATGACGCTGCCTGCGCGAAAGGTGTCCGTGGAACGGCTTCAATTAGCGACGTTCCATGCGCCTTGGCAAGAGCCTTTTCGGGAGTGTTGTTCCCTCCGCCCGCATGGAGCCCCCGACGAACCGAGGCGAATCGGACTGTGCAGGGGTTCCTGATTTGATTTTCGGCGTGGCATGCCGCCGCCGCCGCGGCAATCCTCCCCTTGCGTCATGAACACTTCATCCATTCGCCGTCGCGCGTTTCTGGGGTTGGCCGCCATGACCGTTTCGGCCCCGCTGTGCCGGGCCATCGATGAGATTCGGCGCGCGGGGCCTCCACGGCTGAAGCTGAGTTTGGCAGCGTATTCGTTTCGAGATTTTTTCAAGGCCCAACCGGGTGGCAAGGTGGGCAAACCGCCTGCCGGCCGCGAGATGGACATGCCTCGGTTCATCGATTTCTGCGCGCTTCATGGTTGTGACGGCGCCGAACTGACGAGCTACTACATCCCGACGCCCGTGACCCAGGAGTTCCTTTTGGACCTGCGCCGTCATGCTTTTCTGAGGGGCGTGGCGGTGAGCGGTACGGCAGTCGGCAACACGTTTACGGCACCAAAGGGCGAAAGGAGGGACCGGGAGATCGCATCCGTGAAGCAGTGGATCCAGTTCGCCCAGGTGTTGGGTGCGCCTCATATCCGGGTGTTCGCAGGGAATCTGGAAGGTCAAGCGCCGGCGGACGCGAAGCGGCACTGCATTGAGGCCTTGGAGGAGTGTGGGGAGGCTGCTGGTCGAGCGGGCGTATTCCTCGGTATCGAGAATCACGGGGGGATCGTTGCCGAGGCCGATGAACTCGTGGATATCGTACGAACCATTCGTTCGCCTTGGGTAGGCATCAACCTGGATTCCGGAAACTTTCATTCGCCGGATCCGTATGCCGATCTGCGGAAGTGCCTCCCTTTCGCGGTGAACGTTCAGGTCAAGGTGGAGATTCAACGCAACAACTCGAAGGCGGAGCCCTCGGATCTCGGATTGCTGGTGCGGATGCTGAACGAGGCGCGGTATCAGGGGTGGGTGGCTCTCGAGTACGAGGCCGCCGAGGATCCGCATCTTGCGGTCCCGCGCTACCTCGGGCAGTTGGGAGCGCTGATGCGAGCGCGAGCCTAGTGGGTCGGGCTCGGACCCTCCCCGTATGGCGATATCCCCCGCGGTCATTCTGACGTGTGTCGGTGGGTACTTTGCATTTCTCCTGGGAATCGCCTGGTACACCGGCCGGAACGCAGGCAATGCCGCCTACTTCCTCGGGAACCGGTCCTCGCCGTGGTACGTCGTGGCATTCGGTTTGATCGGCGATTCCCTGTCGGGAGTGACGTTCATTTCGGTCCCTGGTGTGGTGCGGACCGGAGGGTTTTCCTATCTCCAGGTGGTTTTGGGATACGCGATTGGCTACCTCGTGATCGCCCAGGTACTTCTGCCGCTGTACTATCGGCTTGGTCTGACGTCGATTTACACCTACCTGGAACGGCGGCTGGGCCTGGCAGCACAGAAGACAGGATCCGCTTTTTTCCTGGTGTCACGTTTGCTGGGCGCGGCGGCGCGCCTCTACCTCGCCGCTGGAATCGTTCAGCGCTTTGTCTTCGACCGGGTTGCGCTGGGGGGGTGGCGAGTTCCGTTCTGGTTGAGTGTGACCGTGATCATTGGGTTGATACTGGTGTACACGTATCGTGGTGGGATCAAGACCCTGGTTTGGACTGATACGTTCCAGTCGACGTTCCTGCTCCTGGGCCTGGTGTTGTCCGTGGTGGCGATCGTGAGGGCGTTGAACCTGGGGCCCTGGGAATGGGTGGAGGTGGTTCACGCAAGCGAGTACAGCCGGGTCTTCGTGTGGGACTGGGCGCCGGCCAACAGCGTGTGGAAGGAGGTCGTCGGTGGCGCTTTCATCGCGATCTGCATGACCGGGCTGGATCAGAACATGATGCAGAAGAACCTGAGTTGCCGGTCGTTGGTTGAGGCCCAGCGCAATATCCACTGGTTTTCGGTGATCGTCGTCCTGGTGAACCTGCTTTTCCTCGCGCTTGGAGCGTTGCTGTATCACTACGCGTCGGTGCGGGGACTTGTGCTTCCGGAACGGACGGACCTTGTTTTCCCGACGCTCGCGTTGGAGCACTTGGGAGGTTTCGCCGCCATTGTGTTCCTGTTGGGGTTGACGGCCGCGACCTTTTCGAGCGCCGATTCGGTGCTGACGACCCTGACGACCTCATTCTGCATCGACATCCTGGGCACGGAACGGCGGGCGGAGATGACGGAGGCGACGCGGACGCGGTTGCGGCATGTCTTCCACCTGATTTTTGCATTGCTGCTGCTTGGGGCGATCCTGGTGTTTGAGGCGCGGGCGGGCAGCGCTGTGATTGGGCTGGTTCTCAAGATCGCTAACTACACCTACGGCCCGCTCCTGGGGTTGTTCGCATTTGGCATCCTGACGCGCCGGTCTGTGCAGGGGCATTGGGTTCCCGTGGTGGCAGTGGTGGCGCCGATCCTGTGCGCGGTTCTTGAAGTCAAGGCCCCGATCTGGTGGGACGGCTATCGGATGGGCAATGAACTCTTGATTCTAAACGGGCTGCTGACATTTGTCGGACTCTGGCTTGTGCCTGCGAAGGGCAGCGAACGGAGGGTCGGTGATCTCACTCGTCGTGCTCCGGCTTGATCCGGGCTCGGGAACGTCGTTCCAAAGTGTACGCGCCGATCAGCGCGCCGAGCATGAGTGCGACGGTCGGAACGACGAGGAGGATCAGGGAACGCGATTCGTCGCCGGACGGGAGGGGAAACTGGACACGGCCAGAAAGGACTTGAGGGAGGACGGCGGCGGCGGAGCCGAGGATGGCCCAGAGCCAGTGTCGGGCGGTGGCCAGCACTCCAAGCAGGAAACCGATCAGGACGAAGGCGATACCGAGTGCCACGCCGGTGGTGGAGGCGTCCAACGAACTGCCGGCGATCAGTTCTACCAGGACGGCACCGGTGGCGATCATGAGGAGGATGCCGAAGAATCGTGACATGTGGGCTTGGCGAAAATTAGCGAGTGGGGTTGGCCGTCAGGGGTGGGTTGGACGACGCCGGAGCGGAATTGGTACCCTCGCGAATGCACCAGAGGGCGGCGTGGGAGCGCAGGTAGAGTTCGCCATCAGCAATGACAGGAGAAGCGTTGCCCGGTTCGCCGATGGAATTGAGGGCGAGTTGTTTGAATCGGGGCGAAGCTTCGACGACGGCGGTGTCGCCGCCTTGGTTGTGAAAATAGATACGGTTCCCGACAAGCACGGGGGATGACCAAATGGCGCTGTTGGCCCCTGAACCGGACATCCGCTCGGCCCAGACGACATCGCCGGTTTCGACATGGATGCAGTCGAGGAGACCGCTGGCTTGGGCACCGTAAACATGGTCGAGAACGATAATGCCGGTAGCCACGCGACGGCGGGGCGGGCTCTCCTTCCAGAGCCGATGGGTTTCGGTAACGTCGCCGCTACCGCCGAGTCGGATCGCAATTTCGGCACCACGGAGATCGCCTGAAATCATGGCCACGGTGCCGCTGGCGATTGGGGACGCTTTGGCCTGCAACCCGAGTCCCCGGGCGCTCCAGATTTCCTTCCCGGTGGCCGGGTCGAGGCCGGCGAAATAGTCACGCAGAGCGACAAGAAGTTGGGGTTGTTGGCCGACATGCGTCACGAACGGCGTGCTCCACGTGCCGTAGGTGTCGTCTCCGCCGGGATTGGGACCGGACGCGCGCCAGACTTCCTTTCCGGTGGTTTTGTCGAGGGCGACCACAAACTCGCGGGTGCCGGGTCCGAAGTTTAAGAAAACCTGGTCCCTGTAGAGGACGGGAGACGAGCCATAGCCGAACTGATGGCTTTGGGGGCCAAGATCGGCATGCCAAAGTTTGTGTCCTTCGAAGTCATAGGCGACGACGCCCAGGGAGCCAAGCCACGCGATAACTCGCTCGCCGTCGGTGAGCGGGGAAGAAGAGCAGTAAGGGTTGGATCGTTCAGTGCGTTCAGCGATGGCGCTTTCTTCGGCAGCATTCCAGCGGGCGCGGCCGGTGCGACGGTCGATCGCGATGATGCCGCGCTGGTTGCGAATGCTTTGGGTAATGAAGACGGAGTTGCTCCACACGATGGGAGTGGAGTTGCCGGGTTCAGGGAGCCGGTGGATCCAGCGGACGTTTTGCGATCGGCTCCATCGGAGGGGGGCGTTTGTTTCGGGACTGATGCCGTTGTGGTAGGGCCCTCGCCATCCCGGCCAATTCGCCGCCCAGCCACAGCTGGAGCACAGCATCAGCAGCGCGCCGAGGAATCGGGAGCGGTGGACGTGCAGGCGAATCATTCGAAACGAATCCTGCGTCAGGTTGTTGCACGAAACGAACGTCGGCGAACTCTAATTCACCGTTCTCCTGAAATCTGGCAGGGTTTTTCGCATGCCGCAGCGACCTTCCCGACCCTGTGTGGTGACCATTGCCGGATCCGACAGTGGTGGCGGTGCGGGCGTTCAGGCGGACCTAAAAACCTTTGCGGCCGTCGGTGTGCACGGGACCAGCGTCATGACCTGTGTGACGGCGCAGAATCCAGAGGGTGTTCTTGGGGTTCAATGCATGACCGCGAAGATGGTGCGTCTTCAATGCCAGGCGGTGTTCGAGGGGTTCCGGCCGGCGGCGTTGAAGACCGGCATGCTGTATTCCGTGAAGCTCATTGAGCAGGTGGCCGAATGCCTGGATCGGGTGGAATGTCCCCCATTGATTGTTGACCCGGTGATGATCGCCACGAGCGGAGCCCGCTTGCTCAATCCACGGGCGATTGCGGCTTTGAAGGACCTGATACTGCCCAAGGCGACCCTTGCGACGCCGAATTTGGATGAGGCGAAGGTGCTGACGGACCTGGAGATTCGCGATCCGGAAGGATTGCGGCTTGCGGCGCGGCGACTTCGGGAACGATACGGCTGTGCGGCCTTGATCAAGGGGGGGCACCTGGCTGGGCCGGAGGCGGTTGATGTTTTTTGGGACGGAACCGAGGAATTGCTGCTGAGTTCGCCGCGTGTGCGGGGTGTGTCGAGTCACGGAACGGGGTGCACCTATTCGGCCGCCATTGCAGGGTATTTGGCGTTGGGTTGTGGGTTGAGCTACGCGGTGCAGCTCGGGAAGGCCTATATTACACGGGCAATCGGCCAATCGGTGAGGGTTGACGGACAAGATGTCTTGGAGCACCTATGGGCAGCCTGATTTTGACCTCGGGCGACGCTCACGGGATGTGGGAATGAGCTGTGAAGCATGAGCTTGGATCATGAATTGACCCACTTGACAGGCTGATCCCCCCTTTCATAGTGAGCACCCGACACGCCAGGGCCGCACGGCAAGGGAGTGTACGGCACGACATTCGAAAGCAAACAACTCACTATGCAAATTCACAGCAAGGCGTTCTCGCTGCTGGCGGCGTTGAGTGCGGCACTGCTCATCACAGGCTGCTGCTCCACCACGACGGCGAAATCTTCAACTCGTTCAAGCTACGGCTCTGGGACCTCCACCAAGGCCGCGAAGCCCGCGCCTGCTCCGCAAGCGCGAGTTACTCCTGCACCCGCGCCGGCTCCCGCGCCGCGTTCTTCTGGGGGCGGCTATGGTCCTTCCCACACCACCTTCGAGGAAGGTGGTTTGAAGAAGGTGCGTGGCTCGATGGCGTTCCCGACCGGTCTCCGCGACAGCAGCGGCCTTCTTCTCGAGAAGGTGGTTCCCGCCGAGGTGATGGTGGGCAAGCCGTTCAGCTATGAGTACCGCGTCATCAATCTCACCGACTACCACCTTTCGCAGATTGTTGTGTCCGACAAGGTCACCGACAATTTCGCGGCCGGCGATGCAACCCCCAAGGCGGATTCCGTCTCCGGCGGCGTTGCCACCTGGAAGATCGATCACCTCGCTCCGCGCGAGACCAAGACGATCCTGGTGACGGGCTCGGCGTCGACCGAAGGCACCGTGACCACCTGCGGATGGGCGACCTATCTCCCGATCCTTTGCGAGCCCATCAAGGTCGTGAAGCCGGCCATCGAGCTGGTCAAGACCATGCCTGCCCAGGTCACGCAGTGCGACCCGATCCCGGTCAAGCTGGTTGTGAAGAACTCGGGCACCAGTCCGCTGACCGGCGTGAAGGTGACCGACACGCTTCCTTCGGGCCTGACGAGCGATGTGCCGACCACGTTTGACGCTGGCACCCTCGCTCCTGGTCAAAGCAAGGAATTCACCTTCAACGCGAAGGCCAGCCGCACCGGTTCGTTCACGAACCCGGCGCAAGCCACCAGCGTCCAAGGCGTCGATGCGACTGCCCAGGCGTCCGTCAACGTCGTCAAGCCGGCGCTCGAAATCGCCTGCCTCACGCCGGACATCAAGGATGGACCGCTCGGAACGAAGTTCACCGAAATGATCGGTCGCCCGTTCGAGGTTTGCTGGGAAGTGAAGAACACAGGTGACGCCGCGTCGGCGACGACCGTGATCGAGATCCCGGTTCCGTCCGGTCTCAACTTCCGTTCCGCGACGGACGGCGGCACGGCAACCGGTGGCAACCTGGTTTGGAACGTTGGCTCGCTCGCTCCGGGCGCCAGCAAGAAGGTCTGCGCGACGTTCTCCGGTGCGTCCGGCGGCGACTACGCGTTCAAGGCTTCGGCCAAGGGCGTCTGCGCCGAACCCGCCAGCACGAGCTGCAGCGTGTTCATCCAGGGCGTCAACGCGATCCTGGTCGAGGTGGTGGACGATCCTGACCCGATCCAAGTCGGCGAAGAGACGACCTACACGATCCGCGTGACCAATCAAGGTGGCGGTCTTCCGCTCCTGGAGGTTGCCATCAAGGCGACGTTCCCCGCAGAGGTTGATCCGGGTGCAGCCTCGAACGGCGGTTCTGCCGCCGGCAAGATCGTTACGTGGCCGGTAGTGCCGAGCCTCGCGGTCAAGCAGGCCATCACCTACACCGTCAAGGGCAAGGGCCTGAAGGCGGCGGATGCGCGGTTCCAGGTCGACGTTTCGACCCGCGCCCGCACCAATCCGATCACCGAGCTTGAGTCCACCACGGTGTACTAAGCCGGTCTGACGAAAGTATTTAGCCAAGGGGCCGACCGAAAGGTCGGCCCCTTTTGCATTTTTGGGTGCTGTCAGGGTTCGGGCGGAGTGATCTGAAGACCCGGCCTCAGGTATTCCCAGAGCGCGTGAAGGGTCTTTGGTCCGTCGCCTCCGAAGTAGTCCGCCAATGCGCTGTTCCCTTCCTCGTCGAAGTAGAGCGGCATTTTGGTGGCGGGATCGAACGTCTGGGGATTCCGGACCCAGCGGAAGAAGTAATCGGGTCGGAGACGATCAACCGCGTGGGCGAGATTGACCCCGGGAGCCTCGAAAATGGAGGAACCGGTGAAAGCGCCAATGGCGTGGCAGGTGACGCAGGAAAACCCTGCAGATGCAGAGACGAGTTTCCGTCCTACGGCGGCGGCGGCTGGATCCGGAGGTGGCATCTCGGGCGACCGGGCAGGCAGTCCTTCGATGGCGGCGAAGCCCTCGGCGAGGCCCTTAGCGAACGTCGGGAACGCCGGCATTCGGCTAGCGAGCCAAGGTCGGGGTTTGTACCCAACGTGGCCACCCAGCAACTGGGCCAACCATTCCGGACGGAACTTCTCGCCCGCCTGCTCCAGACGGGGGAGGCCCTCGAGTTTTTCGTGGCAATCGAGGCAGCGGAGCTCACGGGTCCAGCGCCTGGCAAAGTCGGTTGCCTCATGACGGCCCAGTGAAGCATTTCCAGAACGCAGGAAGGCCGCCAAGTCAGCCCGCTGCACGGAGGAGAAGCGGTAGCGGGGAACCCGTTGTGACGCGGCATCCGGCGATCCATGGGCTTCAGCAAGGCAACCGGTGGTGCCTCCATTTCTGGCCAGGGCGCTCACCGGAGGGGCTGCGGGGGCCGTGGAGCGCGTCGATGTGGGTTCGGGATCGTCGTGGCATTGGAAACAACCGCGTTCACCGGCGATCTCCTTACCGCGACGGACGATATTGGGGTCGGGAATCGACGGTCCTTGGGGCGGGGCAATTTCGCCGTGCATCACAAAGGAGGCGATGTGGGCGGCGTCATCCTCCGAGAGTTGGAAATTGGGCATCCGGCTCCAGGCGAAGTGTCGCTCCGGGGATTTCAGGTACTCGGCAAGGTTCCCGGGGGTGGCGAACTTTTCGCCAGCTAAGCGAAGAGCGATCTTTTCAGGAGCGTCAGGGTCTTCGTGGAGTGTGTGACACGAGCGGCACAGGAGAGTTTCGACGAGGGAGCGGCCGATCGCCGGGACGGGTTGGAAGTTCTGCTTGAGCTGGGATCTGGGAGCCGTAAGCGAGCCCAGCCAGATGGCGACATGGGCAGCGTCGGTGTCGGCGGAGGGGCCGTGGAGGACGCGGGGCATGGTGGCGGTGGACTGGAGGGCCTGGGGATCACGGATCCAGCGAGCGATCCACGCCGGGTTTCGGCGGGAGCCGATCCCTTTGAAGGACGGCGCATCGGCGGCTAGATCGGGGATGGGGGATGAGACCTCCGGAGTGTGGCATTTGGCGCAGCGATGAAGAAGGAACAGGTCACGTCCCCGGTGGGCTATTACAGGAAGGGTGTCCGGATTGCGGTCGAGATCTGCCGTGGGCTGGAGTGCGCCGGGCGGGATGGGCGACGGGGGCACTCCTCTTCCTCGCCAGGAGAGTCGCAGGTTCGCTTCCGAATTGTTGGTGCGGCTCAGGAGAACGCGGACGGAATTGGTGCCCTTCTTCAATCGAACGGGGCGAGACCAGTCGGTGAGGTGGGTGGACTGGGGAGTATCGAAGAGCGTGGAGCCGTTGATCTCCAGGGAGAAGGCTCCCGCGTGTTGGGCTTGGAACTGGAAATCAGCCCGAAGGTCGAGGTTCAGCCATCCGCTCCATTCGGCAACGAAGGGGCCGCTGGGGAGGAACGGTGAGGGAGTGCCGCCGGAGGGGACATGGAGAACGATGTTGGATGCGCTGTGAATCTGGGTATTTCCCGCGGCATGGAGCCGGAGCAGGAGCTGTCCCTGGGCGTTGGTCGAGGGGAGTTGCAGGGTGGCGAGGATTGCGGTGACGGTGATCCTGCAGGCCATGCGGGTCGATGCGTGGGAATCGTTCGTGTCCTTCATTCGGAGACCTCTTCGACGAGCGCTTTGGCGTCTTGGACACCGGCTTTTCCGGACCGGGTTTCCGGAAGGAGAACCAGGCAGGCGGCGCCGATCAGACCGGCTGAGATCCATCCCAGGGTTGGGAGGGTGGTGACGGCGGCGAGCTGGAACGCGGCGATGGGGGCCAACACGCCGCGGATTCCGGTGAAGAAGGTGTGAACCGACATGTAGTCCGCGACCCGGCCTGGGGGGGCGAACTTGGTAACCCACAAGCTCCAGGCGACATCGCCCCCGGCATTGGAGATGCCGTAGATGATGGCACCGGCGATGAGGCCGGAGGTGGTTCCGGTGGTGAAGAACGAGAGGATGCCGATCATGAACCCGACATTGAGGGTCACTCGCAGGGTGAAGAAGTTCATCCGATCAAAGAGCCAGCCCCAGACAGGGCTCATGACGAGGCGGGCCATGTTGGGGACGACGCTGGTGTAGAGGGCGATCTGGTCGGCGGGAAGTCTGAGGCCGTAGCGCTCATGGGCGAGATACTCAACGCGGAGGGGGAGCATCATCAGGTTGGCGAACCCCATGAGCATCCAGGCGATGAGAGTGCGACGGAAGACGGCGTCGTCGCGGACGAATCTCAGGGCGCGAAGCGGATGGGCTCCGCCAGAGTCGTGGAGTGGAGTGGTGGGGCAACGTCGCAGGAGCGCAGCGGCGACGGCGGCGCAGGCGGCGAACACGACGAGCAGCCAGCGGAAGTGTTCGAGATCGTTGGCGAGGATCATGCCGGCGGCTTTGGCGAAGAGCGCGGCGGCGAGAATGCGGATGACGACGGTTTTGGAGAAAAGGCGCCCGCGTTGATCGGCGGGATAATTCTCCTGATACATCTGGGTGAGGAGCGGGATGACGGCGGAGACCATGGTCATGCCCAGGACGGCGCCAGCGACGTACATGGGTTGCCAGGGGAAGAACGCAGGCACGATGAAGGCGCAGGCGCCGACGATCATGAGGCGGCAGGCGGCGAGGGAAGGGGACAGGGCCTGTCGGGTGACGTAGGTGACGACGAGTGGGGTAATCAGGAGTCCGACGCTGCTTCCGGCGGCGACGAGGGACTTGGCGAAGGCGCCGGCATGGAACCAGCGGACCGCCACAAGGAGTAGAAAGGTGGTGCCGGCGGTTTCCAGGATACCGCTGGTGATGGCGCGCCACCGCTCGATCCGGAACGTCGTTTCTGTGCGTGCCGCGGCGGTCACCGGCATGACGTTAGGGCTCGACGGGGCGGGGAGCAATGGTCCTGGGGAATTCGGCCGGAGAGTGAGGGCTTGACCTGAGGACAGGCTCCCGGTAGCGACACAGAATGATTTCCCCGACCGGGCGCGTACAGCGCGCATTCACACTGATCGAACTGCTGGTCGTGATCGCGATCATCGCCATTCTTGCCAGCATGCTTCTCCCCGCGCTGGCCCGTGCCAAGATCAAGGCCAACCAGGTCAAGTGCGCCAGCAACGAGCGCCAGGTGGGTCTGGCGTTCGCGATGTATGCAGACGACAACAACGAGTTCTACCCGGTGCATCCGGACTGGTCGTCGCCGGGTGGGAAGGACGGCACCTACGATGTGTTTGTGGCGGCGACGAACCGGCCGCTCAATCGGTACACGCTGGCCCAGGAGGTGTTCCGATGTCCGGCGGACAAGGGCGATATCTTCCGCAACACCCGGGCCCAGACCAATTGCTATTTCCAATATGGCAACAGCTACCTGGTCAATTGGGCGGTCGATGCCTTCCGGGTGAAGCACGTCACCGGTGACAGCCGTGCTGCCCGGGGAACCCCAGCTGCGACGCCCATCAAGACGACCGAGATCGGCCGCAGTCCGGCGAACAAGATCGTTCAGGGCGACTGGCCCTGGCACGCGAACCGAGGCAATACCGACCGCCGGAGCATCTGGCACAACGACAAGGGCAAGAGCCGGTACAACATGCTCTTCGGCGACGGGCACGTGGAATACTACCTGTTCCCCGAGCCCCGGATCATGGGGCCCTGGATATGGTCGCCGGCGCCCGATCCGAATTTCAAATGGTGGTGACAGTGCCGCGGAAGTTGTGGGGCGCAGCGAGACTAGTCGAGTCTCAGCGGGTTTCTGAGGGGGTGGTTGACTTCCGGATCTGGGCCATGGGGCCGACCCAGCGGGTGTTGTAGCGGCGGTTGAGCGTATCCCCGGCGTGGTTGGGACGGGGCTCCCGACCATAGCGCTGGTCGTCCATGCCTTCCCATGGCAGCGGTTCGACCCGGTTGCCGTCCACGATGTGAAAATCGGCGTCCTTGTCCCAACCGACGGTGAATAGGAAAAACGTTCGCGCGTCAGCCGCGGGTTTGGGGGTGATGCGATCCGCTGCGAACTCGATCGTCAGCTCGTCGCCACCGTTCAACAAGGCGAGGCCTCCGTCCCGCGCGGCGACGAGTTCGCCGACTTCCCCATACCGGGTACACCAGCCGCTAGGTGTCACTCTCCAATCGGGCCAGGAGCGGACCCGTGCGTAGTCCGGGGTCAGCGGTTGAGTCCAGGGGAGATCCTTGAATTCCGAATAGCCGCGCCAGTGAAGGTCTGTCGCCGAGGGATGCAGTCGCTGAATTCGGGTTCCCGCTTCACCCGCCTTCTCGGCAAGGGCGATGCGGTCCCAGTGGATCTCGAAGCCGGCTTTTAAGCGGAGTCGGCGAGTGTCGGCAGGCAGTCGGTTTTCGAGATCGACGATGATGGTTTTGGTCTTGCCGCAAGGGGCGCCGACGGTGACATCGATCGGCTGCCAGGTTCCTTCAACTTCGGCTTCGAGCGTTGGGAAAGGAAAGGGGATATCCGGGTCGCGACTGGCGGCGATGTTGGCCATGCCGCCACCGAACCGAAGCCAGCCGTCGAGAACAAGAACGTTGGGTGCTTTCGATTGGATGGGACCGAAGTCGAGCACGACGCCGTGCGGAAGGGCGTGGCCCCGTTGCTGCGGTGGGCGCAGTTCAACGGGTGAGACCATGATTTGATCGACGGTGCGCAAGGCCTCCGTGACGTCGACGCCAGCGAGATTGTGGGCGCGCGAGGCGTGGCGGGTGTGGCGGAGGGTGATCAGTCCAGTGGGTGGGAAGGGTCGTCCCGGGACGAGTTTGTCGGTGGAAATCACCTCGGTGCCCGGCGGGTGGTCGACCACGAGCAGAGCCGCCTCGTCGAGGTACAGCACCTCGCGGAGTTCCTCGGTGACCTGAACAATGTGGCGGCCGTCGCGCGCGGGAAAATCCGCCTCGCCTCCAATCCGGACGATTTCGTCGGGGTCGGCCTCAATGTAGTGGCCTTCAGCGACGGGAAGGCCGATCGGAGCGGCTCCGAGGAGGTCGGTGACGAAGGTGAATTCTCTTCCGTTCCAGCGATAAAGGTAGGGGCAGGAACCGGTGGGGCGGATCAGTTCGACCATGGCAATGGGCTGCCGGGGTTGGACCGGAGTGTCGACGTCGGTGCTCATGGTGTCGAACCAGCGCACATTGAGGGTGTCGATCCTGGTTCGGTTACCAACGCCGATCTCGACCGGCAGTTGATGCACGGTGCGGAGGGCGCGCCAATTGCCTGCGACAACCTCGACTCGCAGCCCGAGTCCGCTGGCGTTGGAGCGGGTTCCGAGCAGGCGGAGCTTGAGCTGCTGAAGCCGGTCGCCGCCCTCATTGCGGAAGATGCGAACGCCATGGCCCTCGATGGCGGCAGCGAGGTCGGTATCGCCATCGTTGTCGAGGTCGGCGAAGGCCAGGGACGACACGAAGCCTGGGAGGAATTTGTCGAGGCCCAGTGCGGCGGTGGTGTCGAGGAAGCCGGCCTGTCCGGCGTTGCGCCAGGCCCGGAGGCCGGATGTGGTGGTCGCAAGGATGTCGAGCCAGCCATCGTTGTCGTAGTCGACCAGGGACAAAGAACGGACGGCGGTCTCGGCGAGCGGAATGGTGACACGTTGGGCGAAGCCGCTCAGCACGAGGGTAAGTTGCTGGGGTTCGACGAGCAGAAGGTCGTTGCGCAGGTCGTTGTTGAGATCGCCGAGGGTGAAGACCAACGAGGTGGGCCAAGGGACTGTGGGCAGGGCGTTGGTAACCGGGCCTCCGCGTTGTTTCGCGAGTAAGAGAGGTGGTTGGCCGGCGCGCGCGATCAGAAAATCGTTCAACTCGTCCCCATTCCAGTCGTCGGCAGCGATCCCTTGAATGCCGGCGAGTTCGGGGGTGAAGCCGGAGACGTCGGTGGCATTGGTGAAGTACATGTTCCCCAGATTGCGCAGGAGTCGCAGGACCCGGTTGGAGGGGGTGACCAGAAGGAGGTCCAAGTTGCCTGCAAAATCGACGTCGATGAGAAGTCCGTCCACGGCGGGCTGGTTTCGGAGATTCGAGAATGCGGTGGAATCGGTCATGACCCCGTTGGTGGCCAGGCGGAAGGCGTGCAGGCCTCGGTCTCCAAGAAGGACGATGTCCTCGTATCGATCGCGGTTGAGATCGCCGACGAGCACACGCGAGTAGAGGTTGGAGGGATTGACGTTGACGGGATTGGGGCCGGGCTTGAGTTGGCCGCCTTCGTTAAGGAGGAGACGGAACTGCGTGGCGCCGTCACGGACGAAGAGGTCATTGGCGCCGTTATGGTTGATATCGATGACGGCGATGGGGCCTGCAAACCGCGCCGCGTCAGAACCGAGAAATGCCGTGGTGGCATCGCTGAATGTGACCGTGATTCCTTTTGGGTCGGGCTGGTCGAGGCGGAATGGGACCTGGATTTCCGTGTACGCGCATTGCTCGACGACACCCTGGTCGATGGACGCTCCACCGCGTTGGTTGAGGAGCGTGCGATGGGTGTTGAGAGCGGTGGCGGCTTCATCGGCGCGACCGAGGCGGGTGAGGGTCTGGCTGAGGTTGTAGAAGGCGGAGGGGTGGTTGGTCTCGAACTGGGTGACCTCCTCGAACAAAGCGGCGGCGTCCTCGAAGTGTCCGACGTCGAGATGGGCACGACCGAGGAGGTAGCTGACGGCATTGATGGTGCGGTCGAAGTCCTTGGCGATCTGAAGCTCCTGGATGGCTTCTTCGGCTTTGCCTTGGCGGAGGAGTGCGGCGCCGAGGATGAAATGCGCGGGCGCCAGGTTTTGGTTGAGGCGCAGCAATTCGTGGGCCTGTTCGGCGGCGGCAACGGGATCGTTGGCGCGGAGGAGGGCGTTCCCGAGATTCTGGAGGGCGTCCGGGTGGGAGGGTTGGAGAGCGGACGCCTGCCGGAAGGCATCGGCGGCTTTGGCGGCGTCGTTCGAGTCGTAGAAGCTTCGTCCTTGGACGGACAGGCGTTGGAAGGCGTCTTCGGTGCTCTCGGTTTTGGTTGAGGTCGGCTCGGCGTTCTTGGGCCCGCAGCCGGTTAGGCTGGGCAGGGCGATGAGGAAGGTGGCGAGGGCGGTGGCGAAACGAGCGATGATCGAGACGCCTGCCCAGCGTGCCGGCGGTCGGATCCGTGGAGACATGAAGGGAGCGTACGGGAAGGGCGGTCGGGTGCCAAGCGGACCGATGAACGGATGGAACGACGGAAAACGAGTCGCAAAAAGGGTTGGCTTCGCAGGGGGCTTCCCGATATCCCGGCCCGACGAATGAGGTCCATGACCGGATACGGGTGCGGTGAGATGTCGCACGACGGATGCAAGATCACGGTGGAACTGAGCGCGGTGAATCGGCGTCAGAGCGAGATCTCTGTCAACCTGCCTCGTGATCTGGATGTGTTGGAGGCGCGAATCCGGGACGAGTTGAACCGTCAGTTGTCGCGAGGCCGGGTGAGTGTGCGGGTGACGCTGCACGCGGGCGACGAACGGCGGGCGCAGGCGGTTCGGGTGAACCGAGCTCTGGCGGCGGCGTATGCCCGGGAGTTCGCGCAACTCGCGGAGGAACTGGGATTGGAGGGGCGCCCGACGTTGGAGGTAGTGTTGCGGGCGCCCGGTGTTTTGGAGACCGACGATGACGTGCCGGACGCGGAGGCGTATTGGCCGGCCCTTTCAGGGGCGTTGGCTGTGGCTTTGCGACAGTTGATCCAGATGCGTGAGAAGGAAGGGGCCCATCTGGCGGAGGATTTGGCGATGCGCCTGGGGGTTTTGCGTCGGGCCGCAACAGCTGTCCGGGATCGGGCGCCCCTGGTGGCTGAGTACTATCGCCGGCAATTGCAGGAGAGGATTGCGTCGACGGGCATCGTCTGGAATGCCGAAGACGGCGAGCGATTGCTGAAGGAGGTGGCGTTATTTGCGGATCGTTCCGACATCACGGAGGAGCTCACACGGTTGGAGAGCCATTTCGTTCAATTCGAACAATGCCTGGCCAGCACTGAGCCGGTGGGGCGGACGTTGGATTTCCTGGCCCAGGAATTGAACCGCGAGATCAACACGATCGGGTCGAAGGCCAACGACGCAGCGATCGCGCGGGAAGTGGTGACGCTGAAGGCCGAGCTCGAACGAATTCGGGAGCAATCCCAGAATCTGGAGTGAGCCGTCATGGAGGCTCTCAAATCCTTACCGGTCCTGGTGCTGATCAGTGCTCCGTCCGGAGCTGGCAAGACGACGGTCTTGCGCGGGCTTTTGGCGGCGACACCGGGAATGGAGCGGGTGGTAACGTGCACGACCCGGCCGCCGCGAGGCGGTGAGCGCCAGGGTGTCGACTATCATTTCTTTGACCGCGGTGAGTTCGAGCGTCGGGTGGCGGCCGGAGAGTTTCTCGAGCACGCCGAAGTTTACGGGAACCGCTATGGGACCCTAAAGTCGTCGGTCTTGGATCAATTGGAAGTGGGAGTGGACGTGGTTTTAAGCGTGGACGTTCAGGGGGCGGAGTCGATCCGGGCTGTGGCGGCGACCGATGAGGCGATCGGGAGGGCGTTGGTGTCGGTGTTCATCATGCCGCCGTCGGTGGAGGAGTTGGAACGGCGCCTGCGCGGAAGGAACGAGGATGCGGAGGCGGTGGTCCAGCGCCGACTGGCCCTGGCGCGTGAAGAGATGGGGCATTGGCGGCATTTTCAGTACCTGCTGGTGAGTGGCACGATGGACGAGGATTTGACGGCGATGCTGCGGGTGCTGGCGGTGGAGCGGATGCGGACGGAGCGGGTGCTGGGCTTGGCGGAGGTGTAAGGAGAACGCTATGGCGAACATCGTATTGGGTGTGACGGGTTCGATCGCGGCGCACAAGGCGATCGATGTGGCGAGTCAACTCGCGAAGTTGGGGCATGTCGTGAGCGTGGTGTTGACGGCGGACGCTCAGCGCTTTGTGACGCCGCTGCCGTTCAAGACATTGTCGCGGCGGCCGGTGGTGACGGACCTGTACGACGACGAAGAAGGCTGGAAACCGACGCATATCACGTTGGCGGACGAAGCGGACCTGTTGCTGGTGGCGCCGGCGACGGCGAACACACTCGCGAAGATGGCACATGGGGTGGCGGATGATGCCTTGGGCTGCATTGCGTTGGCATTGAATCCGGGGGCGCGGACGGTGGTGGCGCCAGCGATGAACGGGAAGATGTGGCTGCATCCGGCGACGCAGGCAAACGTGGCGCTACTGAAGGCGCGCGGAGTGGAATTTTTGGGGCCTGCGGAGGGGATGCTGTCGTGCGGTTATGAAGGGCTGGGGCGTTTGTTGGACGCCGAGACGATCGTCGCACGGGTGACGGAGATCGTGGGAGGGCCGGGTGTCGGTGAGAACGGGTGAGGTGGAAAACGCGGGGTTTGCCGGGGGTGGGCACGGGTGGCAGGGTGAGGGGCGAGGCCATGCGGGCATTGTTCGAGCGTCTGAAATGGGTCTGGCGTATTCTGGCTGCGCCGGAGCCGGATTTGACGCAGGCGGTGGGGCGGATTCGGGCGGTGGAGCGGGACGTGGGATTGGCGGTGAAGGGGGCGGTGCTCTGCATCGTGGGGGCGTTTCTGTTTTTCTCGCTGAACGTCGAGGCCCTGGCGAACACGAGCGAAGTCATGTTGGAAGGGTTTCGGTCGCTCCAGCAGGTGTATGTGGCTTACGCCCTGGCGAGTGCATTCCTGGCGGTGCCGATCTGGTTGTTTCGTGCGATTCCGTTGAAGGTGTTGCAGTGGGTGGTGTTCACTGCGGCGCTTTTGGACGCGATGTTTTTTGCGGCGCTGACGCTATTGACGGAGGGCTTCGACAGCATCCTGTTCTGGGTGTTCCCGGTGCTGGTAGTTCGCAATGCATTGAGCATGCCGGTGGCGGCGCTCCAGATTGCGCTGAACCTCCTCCTGGTACTTTGCTATGTGGCGGCAGGAGTACTGGATCTCTACATCCTGCAACTGGACGGCCAGACCGAAGTGCTGCGGGCGGCGGAACCGTTCCTGCTGAGGATCTTCCTTCTGCTGCTGCTGGGGGCGATTTGTTATGGGCTTCAGGTGTTGTTGGACCGGGAACGACATCGGGTGATGGAGGCCGAGGAATTCGCATTCCGCCAGGGCCAGATGAGGACGGCGGGGCGGCTGGCGGCCGAGGTCGCCCACCAGATCAAGAATCCGCTGGGCATCATCAACAATTCGGCGTTTTCGTTGCAGCGGACCATCCAAGGTTTGGGCGATGCGGAGGCGCTCCGGCAGCTGCAGGTCATTCGAGAGGAAGTGCACCGGTCGGACCGGATCATCACCGAATTGATCGGGTTCGCGGAACTGGCGGAGGGTCGGGTGGAACGTCTGGATGTGGTGGAGGAGTTGGAGGCATCGATCGGACGGGTGTTTCCGAGCGGGTCGCCATTTGCGACGACGATCGCTCGCGAGTTCACGCCGCCGCTGCCGGTGCTGATGCTCAGCCGGCGAGGGTTGGGTGAGATTTTCGACAACCTGCTGAAGAATGCGCGAGATGCCCTCGGAGGACGGGGAACGATCTGGGTCCGGGCGCGCTATGGCGGGGATTTCGGGGTGGAGGTTGAAGTTCAGGATGACGGGCCGGGGATTCCGGCGGCGCATTTGGAGCGTGTGTTTGAGGCGTACTTTACGACGAAATCAGGTGGCACGGGTCTCGGGCTTGCCATCGTGAAACAAAACATCGAGATGTTTGGCGGCCGGGTGGATGTGGAATCCGTGGTGGGCCGCGGGACCCGCTTTCAGTTGCACTTCCCCGGACGGACCCGATTGCGATTGGAAACCTGATGTCCGCCCTACCTCCTGTGCTGGTGGTCGACGACGAACCGAACATGCGGACGTCGTTGGAGCAGATCCTGCGATCCGAAGGTCATGGGGTGGCGTCGGTGGGGTCGGCAGAGGATGCGCTTCGGTTTTTGGGTGAGCGCGAAGTGCTGCTGGTGATTTCGGATGCGCGATTGGGCGGGATGAGTGGTTACGAGCTCTTGCGAGAGGCGAGGAGGCGATGGCCGGCGCTTCAGGTGATCATCATCACGGCCTTTGCGACACCGCGATTGGCGGTTGAGGCCATTCAGTCGGGTGCGTTTGATTACCTGGCAAAACCTTTTGCGCCAGAGGAACTTCTGCATGTGGTGGGTCGTTGTGCGGAACGGCATCGGCTGATGCGGGAAAACATCGTGTTGCGTTCGCGGGAGCAGCGACGCTTTCAACTGGACCAGTTGATCGGGGACTCGCCGCGGATGCGGGAGCTTCGGGGGTTGATCCAAACGGTGGCACCGACGAACGCCACGGTCTTGATCCTGGGGGAGAGCGGGACAGGTAAAGAATTAATTGCCGGATGTTTACACAGTTTGAGTCGCCGCGGCTCGGCGCCGTATCTTCGCATCAATTGCGCGGCAATTCCGGAGGCTCTGCTGGAGAGCGAATTGTTTGGGCACGAAAAGGGCGCGTTCACGGGGGCCCAGCGCCAGAAGGCGGGACGGGTGGAAGAGGCGGACGGCGGCACGGTCTTTTTAGATGAGATCGGTGACATGAGCCGGGCGTTGCAGGCGAAGCTGTTACGGTTTTTGGAGGACGGTTCGTTCACGCGGGTCGGCAGCAACGAGGAATTACGGGTCGATGTCCGCCTTGTCGCGGCAACGAACCGCGACGTGGTCGAGCTGATTCGGAAGGGGGATTTTCGGGAGGATCTGTTCCACCGACTGAACGTGGTGCAATTTCGGCCGCCTCCGCTCCGGGAGCGTGGAGAGGACGTACTGTCTTTGGCCGAGCATTTCTTGAGGGCCTATGGTTCATCGCTGAATAAGCCGCACTTGCGAATGGGGCGGTCGGCCCAACAGGCGTTGCTCCGGCACTCGTGGCCGGGTAATGTCCGCGAGTTGCGCAACGCGATCGAACGCGCTGTCATCCTGGAAACGGCAGCGGAGGTTCGGCTGGAAAGTTTGCCGGAGTTTGCCCTGGAGGCTCGGTTGACGGTGCCAAAAGCGGAGCCTGCAGTGTTTCGTTCTCTGGAGGAGGCGTTGATCGATTTCGAGAAGAAATTGATCACCAACGCCCTAGAGAAGTGCCGGAGCGTGGGTCGGACGGCTGAATTGCTCGGCATCAGTCGACACGCGCTTCGCTATCGGATGCGGCGGTTGAATTTGCAGTCGGAAGGCGTCAGCGAAGACGATCCGATGGCTGACTTGGAACGTTGACACATTTAAGCAATGGAAACGACGGTAGGTGCAACTCCGACGGGGAAATTGGGCGGGCTGATGGCGAACGACGTGATGGTTGTTCTAGCTGTGCTGATCGCCTTGGTGGCGGTCCTTGGCTTTGGAATCGCGTTGGGTGTCATGTCGCGACGCCGCAAGGCGGAACGGCGCGACCACGAACGTCGGAGCGCCCGGGCTTCGTCCCATTCTTCCTCCAATTCGGGACCCTCCGAGGGTGGGGAAGGCCGATCCAAGGGCGACGGAGATGGCGACCACCACAAGCGGCGGGTTCGGCGCAAGCGGCGCGACCATCGTCCGCGAAATCCGACCTTGGCGGAGATGGGGGGATTGCCACCCGAGCGGCCGGAGGGCGTACCGCCGCCGACGATGATTGGGCCGCTCGACTCGGGGAAGTGAGTGGGCATGGAGACGACGGCCGCCATCACGCAGCGGAGTGGATCCAACCTGGCGCTGGCGTTCATCCTATTGCCCAAGGAGCGCCGCCAAGGCATGGCCGCGCTGTACGCCTTCTGCCGCGAGGTGGATGACGTGGCGGATGAGGATTCCCGGCCGATGGAAGAACGGGCCCGGATGCTGGAGGAATGGCGGGTCGACGTGCGTGTGGCCTGTTCCCGGGGGACACCGGTATTCCCGGTGAATCGCGAATTGCAGTCGGTGATCCAGGCTTATGGCCTCAAGTTCGAATTGTTCGATGAACTGATCCGGGGCTGTGAGATGGATCTGGTCCGGCATCGATACGAGACCTACGCCGAGCTGGAGCAATACTGCTATCGGGTAGCCTCCGTGGTGGGATTGCTGAGCATTGAAGTGTTTGGATATTCGGATCCGGGTTGCCGCGAGTATGCGGTGCACCTCGGGAAAGCACTTCAACTCACCAACATCCTGCGCGACGTGCGCCGGGACGCGGAGCGGGGACGGATCTATCTGCCAGCCGAAGAACTCCGCCGGAATGGGGTGACCGACGACGAAATCCTGCGGGGTGTCTATTCCGACCGTTATGAGCTGGCGGCGAAGGCGGTGGCGGAACGGGCACGCGCATACTACCGGGCGGCCCGCAAGTCGCTTCCCGGCGTGGATCGTCGTTCGATGGTGGCCGCCGAATTGATGGGTTCGGTGTATTGGCGGCTCTTCAAGAAACTGGAGTATTCCCGCTTCAACGTGTTCGGCCCCAAACCAACCCGGATTTCGAAGCCGCAAAAGATCGCGCTGATTGTGCGGATATGGTTCCGGATCCATTGCGGTGGCGTCGCCCCAAATTATGGGACGCCCTGAGGGACGTCGTCGGTTGGTTGTCAATGCGGACGATTTTGGCCGCTCCCGTTCGATCAATGAGGCCGTGCTGAGGGCCCATCGTGAGGGGATTCTCACCACCGCAAGTTTGATGGTGACCGGAGAGGCGTCGGACGAGGCGGTGGCGATGGCGAGGGCAACGCCCACGTTGGGGGTGGGGCTGCACCTCACATTGGTTCAAGGGATGTCCGTCCTTCCCGAGACGAGGATTCCTGGCTTGGTGAACTCGGATGGCCGATTCTTGGACAACGCGTCCCTGGCCGGATTTCGCTATTGGAGACGGCGCGAGTTGCGTGAATCCCTGAGAGCCGAACTGGCGGCCCAGTTTGAGCGGTTTCGTTCCACGGGATTGACGCTGGATCACGTCGATGGGCATCTCCACCTCCACCTGCATCCGGTGGTCTTCGATCTTCTCGCGGGGCACGCGCGGGAGTGGGGTTTGGAGCGGATGCGGCTCACGCGTGATTCTTTGCGGACGAGCCTGCGGGTGCAAAAGGGACGCTGGCTCTATCGGCTGAGTCATGCGGTGATTTTCTCGATTCTTGCGCGGCGGGCCAAGCCGGTGCTGGCGAGGCTGAAGGTGCGTTACACCGACGCGGTCTTTGGACTGCTCGCCGGTGGCGCGGTGAGCGAGCGGTACCTGCTGGACCTTCTGCCGCATTTGCCGAGGGGTGACAGCGAGCTGTACGCGCATCCATCCATGGACCGATTCCGGCACGAATTCGAGGCGCTGGTGAGTCCGCGAGTGCGGCGGTTGGCGGACGAATTGGGCGTTGAACGGGTGAGGTACCGGGACCTGTGACCTGTGGCTTGGCTTCGCGCAGGCGATGGGAGAAGCTCGTTGTTGTGTGGAAGTTCGTGGTGATTTTGTTGATCGGCCTGATGTTCGAGGCCGTTGGGGTGGTGTTCTTGAGCCGTGGCATGAAGGAAGTGGGGGAGATGCAGCGGGTGAGCGTGGCGGAGGTGATTCGCCTGGTGAAGGCGGGGGCGATGCATCCCAAGATTCTGGCGGGCGTGGCGTTGGAGGCGGTGTTTTTCGGGACCTTGCTGTACCTGCTCGCCCGTGCGGACGTCAGCCTGGTCTGGCCGCTGACTTCACTGGGCTTTGTTCTGACCACTGTGGCCGCGCGATTTTACCTGCACGAGCCGGTGAGCTTGGTCCGGTGGGCCGGGGTGGCGCTGATCGTTCTGGGCGCTGGGCTGGTTTCCTATGGCGAACAGAGGAAGGTCAAGTCGTCCCCGGTGTCTGGCGCGGTGGGCCGTGAACGTCCTTGACGCGACCGCGCTGTCCGGGGATTTCGAACCGGGGCGTGCGGAACGGGTTGGAGAGTCGGGTCCGGTTTGCATGGAGGTGGACATCCAGGGTCTTGGGCAGGTCAGGTTTCCCCCATTTGCCGTACCCAGGTGGCTGGCCTCCGGGGCTGGAAGCGGCAGGTTGGGCGATTCCCGGTTCCTTGGCGGGTTGGGTAGGGTTACACCCCATGGTATCGCGGTGACATCGCATCTACGGTGAATCCTGTGTGAGAGTTAGAACCCCTCACCCAAAGAAAAGCCAGGCAATCGATCATGACAAAAAATCTATTCATCATCTCAAGCGCCCTCGCCGCATCGATACTTAGTTACTCGGCTTCGGCCCAGAACTCACCCGATGCAAGGCCAGGGCGAGCCGGAGAACAGCATTCCGGAAAGGCGCATGCCACACGCGTGGACCGGCTGAACTCCGCGGTCAAGGCCAGCGATGTTATGGGGATGACGGTCAACAACTATCAGGAAGAGAAGCTCGGCAAAGTGGAGGATCTCGCGCTCGACGTGGAATCCGGCCGGATCGTGCAGGTCATTCTTTCAACCGGAGGTTTCCTTGGCCTGGGTGACACGCTCACGGGCCTGCCCCCTGGAGCGTTGCACCACGACGTTTCCAAAGGAGTCCTGCATCTGGACGCCACCCAGGAGAAGATCAAGGGCGCGCCGAAGTTCGACATGACCAAGTGGGAGGAATCCGCCAATCACGAGCAGTTGAACCAGATGTACCGGCATTACGGTGCCGAACCTGACGGGAGGTTCGTGGATCGGGACGGTAAGTCGGCGGCCCGTGCGACGATTACGGATCGGGACGCGAACACGGCGGCTCGTGCGACGAGCACGGATCGGGACGCGAACGCGGCGGCCCGTGCGACGATCACGGATCGGGACGCGAACTCGAACTCGAGCGTCGCCCGCGACCGCGACCGTGATGAAGCGCTGAACAAGGATGCGGTGCGGGTTGCGGGGGTTGAGCATTCGACCATTCCGGCTTCGCGATTGGGGCAATCCCAGAAGGCTAGCAAACTCATGGGTATGCCGGTCAACAACCTGCAGAATGAGAGCCTAGGGAAGGTCGAAAACCTCCTATTGGATCTACCCTCGGGTCGGGTGGTTGCGGTCGTGGTGTCTTCCGGCGGCTTCATTGGAATTGGCGACGAATTGAGCGCAGTTCCGCCTGCCGCGCTGCGTTATGCATCGGACCGGCACTCGCTCGTGCTGGATGCGTCGAAGGAACTGTTGACGCAGGCGCCGCACTTCAGGTCTGACCGTTGGCCTGATTTTAGTGAGCCCGTCTATGCTGACGGGGTGTATCGTGCGTACCGAGTTCAGCCTTACTTCACCACCAACACGGTCACGGAGCCGGACAATACGGCCCGCAATGTACGCGACAGGAATGACCGCAACCCGACGGCGTTCGACCAGGGCAACAGTGAGGGTGACGTAGACATCACCGCGCGTATTCGCCGGGGAATCGTCGACAACAAGGAAATGTCGGTGAGCGCCCGGAACGTGAAGGTCATCACCCGCAACGGCCAGGTTACCTTGCGGGGTCCGGTCAACACGGCTGAGGAGAAGCGGATCATCGGTGACATTGCGACCGGGATCGCCGTCCTTGGAAATGTCAGGAACGAGATCGAAGTGAAGTAGGCCATTGCGCCGCGTCGCTGGTGTAAGCCAGCGACTTTCTTACTCCAAAACACCCACAAAAGAAAAGTAGACGTATCATGTCAAAAAAATCTGTATTCTGTATTACGAATTCACGCGACCAGGCGGACCGAATTGTCGGCCAGCTCAAGACCGCGAGTTTCTCCAATAACGACATCTCGGTGTTATTTCCCGACAAAAGCACGACGCGGGACTTTGCCCACGAGAAGAACACCAAGGCTCCGGAAGGTGCCGTGGCGGGTGCGGGCACTGGCGGTGCCATCGGTGGGACCTTGGGATGGATTGTGGGGATTGGCGCGCTCGCCATTCCCGGCGTCGGGCCGTTCATTGCGGCGGGGCCCATCATGGCCGCCTTGGGCGGTGTGGCCCTTGGGGCGACTGTGGGAGGGATCGCGGGGGGCTTGATCGGAATGGGCATTCCGGAGATCGAGGCCAAGCGATTCGAAGGGAAGGTCAAGGAGGGCAACATCTTGATCTCGGTCCACACCGAGGACTCCGACGAGATCGCGAAGGCGAAGGACATCTTTACCCGTTCCGGCGCCCAGGATATCTGCGTGACCGGCGAGGCCTCCACGCCGAAGGACCAACATGCGTCCGAACGGACCGGGCATCCGGCCGAGCCGGCTCTGACCCAAATTCGTGACTGACGGTCAATCTGGAAGTTACCCCAGTGTTCGGATCAATCCGAACGCTGGGCTTTTTGGGTGAGCCACCCCTCACTTATCGAACGAAAAATCCATCCACATAGATATTATGAAGACACTAAAAGACCTGTTTCTGGACGAATTGGCGGACATGTATGATTCCGAACGGCGGATCGTGAAAGCCCTGCCCAAGATGGCCAAGGCGGCAACGAGCAACGACTTGAAGTCGCTGTTCCAGGCGCATCTCGCGGAGAGCGCCGGACACGTGAAGACGCTGGAACGTGTCTTTGAAAGCTTTGGGTCGAAAGCCAAGGGAAAGACCTGCGAGGCCACCCAGGGGTTGTTGGAGGAGGGAGACGAGGTGATCGAAGCCTACGAGGGGTCGCCCGCCATCAACGCGGGATTGATCTCGATCGCCCAGAAGGTTGAACACTACGAAATGGCTTCCTATGGATGCCTTCGCGAGTGGGCGGGGTTGCTGAAAAACCGGGAGGTGGCGAGTCTTTTCGAGGAGATCCTGGAACAAGAGAGCGATTCCAACGAAAGCCTCACCAAGTTGGCTCGGGCGCAGTGTAACGATGATGCCATGGGCAAGGTGGAAGAGGCGCGTCGCACGAAACCATCGGTCCGGCCCATGGCGAGTCCCCGTCGACTGGTCCGGCCCGCGGCGGCTGGACGCAAGGGATCCAGGGCGGTACTCTAGCAAGTGCAACGGCGACCGGGTTTCCGGTCGCCACCGTCTTGCCCGAGAAAAGCGAGACGGTTCACGACACGAGCCCTTCAAACACAGCGAAAGAGCAGCGATATGACCAAGGATGAGATCCGACGGATGGACGCGACGGTTGAGGAATCCTATTGGAAGAGTCATTTTTCGGGAGAGAAGTATGGGGACCGGGAGGCAGCCTACGCCACCTATCACCCGGCCTTCCGGGTCGGGTACATCGGAAGGAACCGTTATCTAGGAAAGACCTTTGAGGAGGTGGAACGGGACCTCCAGCGGGATTACGACCGGCTCCAAGGCAGCGCGACGTTGCCCTGGGCACGGGCACGACTCGCCGCCATGGATGCGTGGAATCGTCCGGTGAATGTGGCCGCGGTTGAACCGGTCCCTGCGACCGTTCACTGAATCGCTGTCGCTCGCCCCGACCACCCCCTCAGACAGGCTCTTAGGGGGCGGGGATCGACGCGATGCCGCGATCGAGGCGCGTAAGCACTCGGTCACGGCCAAGGATCTCGATCAGGTGATACAGGCTAGGACCGACCGAGCGACCCGTGCAGGCGACTCGGCAAGGTTGGACGAGTGGACCTGCCCTCACACCGAGATCCGTCGCGAGTTGCTTGAGGGTGGTCTCCAGAGCGGCTGTGGTGAATTCCGACAGAGCGGCGAAGCGTTCCCGAAGCTTCTCCAGGAGAGGCCGTGCCGCTGGAACGAGCGCTTTCGCTTTGGCTTCCGGATCGAAGTTTAGGGCGTCGTCGGGGAGGAAAAAGAAGTCAACCCAGGTGGGGAGTTCTCGGAACAGCTTTCCCTTCTCTTGCACGGTGGCGAGGGCTGATGCGGTGTACGTAGGTGGGAAGGTGTCCACGTGGAGGCCGAGGCGCTGGAGTGTCTCGATGCCGAGTTCAACGAAGCGTGCAGGAGCGAGGCGCCGGACGTGTTCGAAGTGGAAATGGTCCAACTTCTTCATGTCGAACCGGGCGTTGCTGCGATGGACCTCGCCCAATTCGAACCGTTGGGCCGCTTCCTCCTTGGTGAAGATTTCGCCACCGTCCTTGGGGGTCCAGCCCAGGAGACCGAGGTAGTTGGTGACGGCGTCGGGAAGGTAGCCGTCGTCGATGTAGGTCTGGATGCTCGCGCCCTGGTCGCGCTTGCTCATCTTGGAACCATCCGGATTCAGGATGAGCGGTATGTGAGCGTAGGCGGGAGGCTTAACACCGAAAGCTTCGAAGAGGGCAATATGCTTGGCGGTGTTGCTGACGTGGTCTTCTCCCCGGATGACGTGGGTCATCCCCATTTCGATGTCATCGACGACATTCACGAAATGGAAGACGGGGATCCCATCGCTTCGGACGATGACGAAATCCGGATCCTCCTGTTCGCGGTCGGTGAGGGCTCGGGAGATGTCGCCAATGATCTGGTCCCGGATGACTACGGGATCGCGGCGCATGCGGAAGCGGACGGCGCCTTCGTGCTCATAGGCGAGTCCTCGGTCCTTCAACTCCTGGATGCGGCGTTTGTAGATATCGCCGCGTTGGGATTGGAAGTACGGGCCGTGGTTCCCGCGGCTGGGGCCGGCGGGGTCGCCGGAGACCGGGCCTTCGTCCCAATCGAGACCGAGCCAGCGCAGTCCGCGCAGGATGACGTCGGTGGCTTCCTGGGTATTGCGGGCGGCGTCGGTGTCTTCAATCCGGAGGACGAACGTGGCGCCGGTATGGCGGGCGTAGAGCCAGTTGAACAGGGCGGTACGCGCGCCTCCGATGTGCAAGTATCCTGTTGGGGACGGTGCGAAGCGAACGCGGGCAGGGACGGACGACATGGGGACCAGATTAGACGCGGACGACGTGGTTTTCGAGGGTGCCGATGGGGCCGAGGGTGATGCGGACGCGGTCGCCGGCCTCCAGGGTGAATTCGTTGGGGGGTACGACGCCGGTTCCGGTAAGGAGGATGGCGCCATGGGGGAAGCGTTGGCTGCGGAAGAGCCAGGAGGCGAGTTCGCCAAAGGTGCGTTTGATCCGGCCGACGGACGTTTCTCCGGAGAAGACTGGGGTCTGGGCGCGGAGGATCTCAATCTGCACGTTCCAGGTGCGGGCATCGGCTTCGGTGTGGCCGACCACGATGCAGGGGCCGAGGGCGCAGGAACGCTCGTAGATTTTCGCTTGGGGAAGGTAGAGGAGGTTTTCGCCCTCGATATCGCGGGAACTCATGTCATTCCCGATGGTGTAACCAATCAGTTCACCCCGGCAGTTGAGGACGAGGGCGAGTTCGGGCTCCGGCACGTTCCAGCGCGCGTCCTGGCGAATGCCGACGGGGTCGCCGGGGCCGGAGACCTTCTCAGCGAGGGATTTGAAGAAGATCTCGGGACGGGGTGCGTCGTAGACATGATTATAAGCTTTCGCGCTGAAATCACTTTCCTCCATCCGGGCGGATTTGCTGCGGAGGTAAGTGACACCGGCGGCCCAGACTTCCTGGCGCTCGATCGGAGGGAGCAGCTGCACTTCGGCGCGAGGCAGCCGGGGTAGGGCTCGTCGGCCGAGTTCCGACATACGCGCGATGGGGGAGGGGCCATCCAGCAATGAGGCCATCGAGTCGACCCCGCCTTGGGACAGGTCGACGACAGACGATTGCACCAGCAATCCGATGCGCGGCTGGTGATCGCCGGTGTGGAAGCGGCAAAGGTTCATGGGTTTTGAGGGGCTTCTGGGGCGGGTGGCGTGCTGGCGGGATCTGGCTGGGGCGGAATCGGAGAAGGTTCCACCGGCGCGGGGCGGACTTCCTCGATGGGTAACTCCGCCTGCGGAGGTGCGGTACCGTCGGGAGCGGTGGCGGGATTCGGGTCCGCGGTGATCAGGGCGTCGGGCCTCTGGACCGGAAGGCGCCGGAGTTCATCTGCGGCGGGAAGATCCTCTAGGGCACGAATCCCGAAGTACTCAAGAAACAGGGGTGTTGTGACGTAGGTGACGGGGCGTCCGACGACTTCGGCGCGACCGGCCGCCTCGATGAGACCTCGCTCGAGCAGGGTTTGCATCACGCCATCGACGCTGACCCCGCGGATTTGCTCGATTTCAGCACGGGTGGTGGGTTGGCGGTAGGCGATGATCGTGAGGGTTTCGACGCCAGGCTGGCTGAGGCGGGGCGGGCGGGCCTTGCGTCCCAGAAGGGCACGGAGCCAAGGCGCAAACTCGGGTTGGCTGACGAACTGCCAAGATTCGCCGATGCAGGCGAGGCGATAACTCCGGGCGGCGGTCTGGTGGTCCTGCTCGAGTTCGGTCAGGGCGGTGACGATGTCGTCCTCGCGGACCTTCTTGAACGGTGTGGCTTCGGGAGCGGTTTCGTCCTGGGCGGCGAGGGCGAGGAAGTCGTTCAATTCTTTGGCTGTCAGCGGCTTTTGAGCCGCGAAGAGCAAGGACTCGAGAATGAACTTCAGCGGAGGTGTGACGGCGGGGCTTTCCATCGGCGGGAGGGGAAAGAGGGCAGGTTCAATTCCACTGCGACGGAGTCGAGGCCTGTTTCTGTGGCGGATTCGACGGGTCGGAGCCTGCGGGTGGTTCGTGTTCGGAGTCGGAGTCGGACTCGGAGTCGGTTATGGCCGAGGGTTCCGTCGGCGGGGATGCCAGGGAGGCCGGTGAAGGGTTGGTGGGATCGGCGTTGCCGGCTGCTGCCGGGTCGGTTGGCGCGTCCGGCGCATTGGAATCGTGGGCGGGGGCGAGTTCGATGGCGATGTCGGCGAATTGCTCCGTCTGGATGGCGACGAGCATGCGAAGGCGGATGAGTTCGAGCATTGCCAGGAAGGTGACCACGACCTCGGTGCGGCTGGTGGTTTCGCGAAACAGGTCGGCGAAGCGGATGCGGGATTGGTCACGGAGGCGGCCGAGCAGGGATTCGATTTTCTCGGAGACGGACCATTGGTCTTCGAAGACATCCCGTGCGGTGCCGGTGCGGTCGCCAAAGCGTTTGAGAACGGCGTTGACGGCGGAGAGCAGGTCGAAGATGGAGGCTTCCGCACGCCGGGTCCTGGGTTCGTCGGGAAGTTCGATACGGCCGGGAATGCGCGGGAAGGTGTTCTCGGCGCGAAGCTCCAGGCTTTGCAGGCGTGAGGCGGCGTCCTTGAATTTCTTGTACTCGACGAGTTGGCGGATGAGTTCCCACCGGGGGTCTTCCATGTCTTCGCCCTCCTCGACCGGGGTTTCGGGGCGCTGGTCGCGGGGCAACAGTTCACGGCTCTTGATGAGCATGAGGGTGGCGGCCATGACGACGAACTCCCCGGCGACGTCGAGGTCGAGTTCGCGCATCAGGTTGAGATAATCGATGAACTCAGTGGCGATCCTGGTGAGGTTGACCTCGTAGATGTCGACCTCTTCTTTGCGAATGAGATAGAGCAGCAGGTCGAGGGGCCCCTCAAAGACTTCGAATTTGACTCGGTATTCGGACATGTGGGTGGGTGGACTGGCGACCCGGGTCGGGGACATTAGAAACGCGGACAAAGCCTTGGCAACGTCGGAGAGGGTTGGGGGTTGAAGCGGCCCCGGAATTGGAGCTCGCGTGGAAGGTGGGGATTCAGCAGACTTGGTTCTGAAAAGGAGTTCAGCTTATGCTTCAGAATCGCGGTTCGAATGTTTTAGAAATGGCTCGGATGCTGGGGCGTCTGGGCGGCGTACTGCTCGGATTGGGTTTGGTGATGGGTGGGGGCGGGGCGCCCCGGGTGATGGCCCAAGCTGCGCCGACGGTGTCAGCGGTGACGCCGGCGAATGGGGCGACCGGGGCGGAGTTGACGAGCGCCTTGGTGTTTGTTTTCGACCAGATCATGAGCGATATGCCGGTGGTGCCCACGATTCCGGGGCTTTTCGTCGGCAACCTGCAAGTGACTCCCGCGAGTGTTCCCATGTTCGAATGCGAATGGGGCGAAGACAACCGGACTTTGACCTGCACCCCCGGTGGGAATCTGCCGCCCAACACGATGGTGAATTGGACGCTCAATCCGGCTGGGGCCTTGCTTCGCATTTCCAGCGGTGGAGGCACCGCCCTGGCAACCACGACAGGGTCCTTTACGAGCACGACTGGCGGCGGCGGAGGTGGCGACGAGGAGGATCCTAAGCTCGTGTCGTCCACTCCGGCCGACGGCGCCATCGGGGTTCCGGTGACCGCCACGGTCCAGTTTGTCTTCGACCGGGCGATGAAGAAGAACCCTGGCATTGGCGGCGCTCCGCCGTTTGCGCCGGGCGCGGTGGCGTGGGCGGGCCTGGATCCGGCCAAGTTCACCTACTCGTGGAGTACGGATGCCAAGACACTGACGGCCGAGTATTCGGGGGAGCTCCCTGGAACGAGCCAAGTGTCGTGGGTGCTGAATTCGGCCGCGGCGATCGTCAAACTCGAAAGCGAGCAGGGTTTCGAGCTTCCGGAAGGGATGTATGCGGGTGCCTTCACGACGGCGGCAGGCAGTGGTGGCGGCGATCCCTGCGATCCCAATGGCGTTCCGGAGACCTGGGGCTTCTACTCGGTGAGCAGGTTTTTCAGTTATGAGCAGACGTCGGCGGCCGATCCGGTCGGCTCACCCGAAGATGCGTTCCAGTTCGGAGCGATCCTGACGTCGCCCCAGGCGGGTCCGGCGGTGACGGCGGCAGAAGTCATCGTTCCGCCCAACGTTTCGAAGACGTTGGAAGGCATCCCGTTCGGTGGTTTCTTTGCATTTAATGACACACGAACCACGGCGGCGGCGTTGAACACCGCGTATCCGGGCGGGAATTACACCTTGAAGTTCACCCAGACGGGGCAGGCGGAACGTTCCATCGCCATGTCCATGCCTGCCACGACCCCGCCGGTGCCCAAGATTTCCAACTTTACCGAGGCCCAGGCGGTGAATGCGGCCCAAGCATTCACGTTGCGCTGGAACGTGTTCACCGGCGCGGCAAGCGACGACAGCGTCATGCTTTCGATCCTGGATCAGTCGACGATCGTTTTTCAGGCACCCGATCCATGCGTTCCGCGGGAATTGGCGCCGACGGCGACCTCGATCGAGATTCCGGCCAACACGCTGGCGGCGAACAAGACCTACCTGGCGACGCTGTCGTTCAGCGACGGCTTCTACTTCTCGACTAATACCGTCCCGGACATGTCGGGTTTTGGCGCGGTGTCGTCATCGACGGATTTCTCGATCAAGACCACCGGAGGAGGGGCTGAACCGGCGGCGCCCGCACGTTTCACGGCTTATCGGATGCTGGACAACAATCGAGCGCAGATGTCGCTCACTGGGACCGCGAGCCGAACCTACACCCTTGAACGCGCGACACGCCTTGGGCCGGGAGATTGGCAGACGGCAGGCACGGTGGTGATGAGCGCGACAGGCAACGCGGTCTTCGAAGATCCGCAGCCCGCCGGCGGACGGTCGCTGTTCTATCGCGCGGTGGCGAATTAGCCCTAGATCTGGGAGTACGCCGTCGGGCGGAGGAGTTGGTTGGAGATGTCGGTAACGATCTCGGGGTCCGTGTACCCCGGGGTTGCGCTCAGTTTTTTCCATTCGGGATCGCCACCAAACGTCTTCCAGGCGAGGTCGCGCGCCGCGAGGTCGTCGTAGACCAGCATGTACGTGAGGTTGGGAAGCCGGCTGCCTACCAATCCTTCTCCGAAGAAGACCGGGGCGAGGCCGGCGCGACGGAAGATGGCGGTCTCGCCGATATTGAACATCTCGATCTTCTTCAGATTGGCTGTCTTACTGTGGCTCTCGTAAACGCGGAGTTCAAAGATCCGACCTTTGCCCTCCTTGGTTTGGGCCGGTACTTCGAGTTTGGGAACGCTGGCGATCGAGCCCAGGAGGCTGTTCTCGTAGCGCAGGTAGCTGGGGTCGGCGGCTGTGGCACTGCGGGCCTCGGCGGCATTGCTGGCGTATTCCGGATCCCCTTTGAGGCGGCCGGGAATCGAGGCGAAGTCGTCGAGCGACTTGAACGGCACCACGACCCAGGTGCTGGGACTTTCCGGTCCAATCATGACGGAAAAGACGCCGATCGGACCGACGCCCAAGCGGCCCATGGCGGGAAGCCAGGCTTGGCGGAGGTAATCGTCGAAGACCTTTTGTTTGGGGCCGCGGCGGAGGTGGTAGCGGCGGAGTTCGTAGAATTCGCGTTGGAATCCCGTAGCGGAGTCGGCGGCCATGGAGGGGAGGACGGAGGTGGTTGCGGTGGCGG